>Ga0209256_1000939_pt1 | contig 35377 bp, 29 predicted proteins | sample AraplaCol_mCL_r2_2_FD_184270 | JGI IMG/M metagenome (GOLD analysis project Ga0209256, IMG submission 184270) | Arabidopsis root microbial communities from North Carolina, USA - plate scrape MF_Col_mCL_r2 (SPAdes) (version 3) | ecosystem: Host-associated > Plants > Roots > Endosphere | place...
CCCTGGTCTTCGCCTGCGTGCCCCTGGCCCTGGTCGGCGGCGCGGCGGCCCTGGCCCTGCGCGGCGCGCCGTTCTCGATCTCGGCGGCCGTCGGCTTCATCGCCGTCTCGGGCGTGGCGACCTTGAACGGCCTGGTGCTGATGCAGAGCATAAGGCGGCAACTCGCCGACGGGCTCGAACCGGTCGAGGCGGTGGTGTCGGGCACGGTGAGCCGCCTCCGGGCGGTCCTGACAACGGCGCTGGTCGCCATGCTCGGCTTCCTGCCCATGGCGGTCGCCGTCGGCCCCGGCGCGGAAGTGCAGAAGCCGCTGGCCACCGTCGTCATCGGCGGCCTGTTGACCTCGACGTCGCTGACCCTTCTGGCCCTGCCGGTCTTCGCGGCCTGGCTGGCGAGGAAGGGCTGGATGCACGGCGAGGCGCGCGAGCATGCATAAGCCGACGCCCGCGAAATCGGCGGGGCGGAAACCAGCTAGAAACTTGGGAGAAAATGGCGCGCAGAGGCGGTAGGAACTGAGAACTACGCGTACGCCATGGCTCTTTAGAGATTATCGCCCCAGCCCACAGTAAGACTAGGCCCGTCTCGGCGAAGGACGCCAGACCGTCGAGTTGCGTGCCTCCTGGTCGCGGCGTCGCCGCTCAGCCTCAGTGAGCGGGGGCGTCGGGGCCGAGGTACGGCGAGGCGGCTTGACGTTGGCCGTCAACTTGGCCTCCCAGGCCGCCAGCGTCTCGACACCCTCGGCGGGCAGCCTCGCCCCCGCAGCGCCTCTGACGGCTGCGAGCAAGACGGGAAACAGATTCTCGGCGACTAGAAGCGGCTGCCCGTAGTCGTTGCGTAGATCCCAGCCAAGCTTGGCGCCTTGCGACACCGTATCGGCGCCATCCTCCCAGTCGCCTAGCAGGATCCCCTGCCGACGATTGTATTCGGCGAGGGCTGCCTCCGCCTCGGCCTCGGTGACCTCTTCGCCATCCTCAAATCGATCGTCGAGGTCATTGAGCGGCGTGAAGGCCCACACACTGACCTCCGCGGCCGTCACACCGAACAGGGCCTGAGCCACAGCGTCGATCCGGTCATTGTGAAAACGCTCGTCACGTGTCCCCAGCCGGGGATCGATGACCGCCGCGAGTTCCAAATCACGCACTTCGGGGAAGTCACGCAGGCGGCGAAGAGTCGGGGTGGTCATGGCGCTCCAATCGACAACGAGAAACTTGGAACAATGTGGCAACACTACACGATTCGGCGCGGGCCTTGCAGGCGATCAGACCGGGTCGAAGCCAAGCGTCTCCACGTTCAGGGCCAGAAGGGCCTCCTGCTGGCACCGCGCGATTGAGGTGACTGAAGGGTGGCAGAGATGGGTTTGTCCTCCGCTCACTAGGCGATAGGTCCGGCCCGCTTTGTAGACGGCGACCCGCGCGCCGGCGTCATCACCGACACCTGGCAGATAGCCCAAAAGATTCCCCGGCTTCGGCATTCACAACTTCCCTCACGTGATCCTTGGGGATGATCTTTGGATGCCGACTGCGACAGGATCGGACGCAAGCTGCGCCCTGCCGGAATGAGTCATCGCCCAGGCATCGCGACAGCCCGTCCGGCCCCGCCTTGCATCGCATCGGAGTTCATAGGGATAGTGGGTGTCATGCTTGAGCTTTCCGAGACGACCCAGCGCTTCCTGATCTCCTCCACCTGTAAATTCTACGGCGTATACCGAACCGACGATGTTCGGATCGACCACGCCTGGCCCGTCCGCGGAGACCCCAAGGCCTACCATCGCTGGGAGGAAGGCCCGCTCTCGCGAAGCGCCTACGTCCTGTCCTTCAGCGAGCAGTCGGATCGTTTCCTTGGGCTCAAGCTGTCCGAGAAGCAGGTTTCCAGGAGTGGTCGGGATGTGGGCGACATCTCGGCGCACGCCAAGAGGAACGCCATCAAGGTCAAGCCACTCCAGTTGCGCATCTGTAATGACGCGCAGCTCGCCCTTCGATGTACCGATCAACTGCCTAATTTCGTCGGGGACCGCCTTTTCAATTCGCGCTTGCAGCGTCCTGAAAGCGTCGGCCGTCCGAATAGGCCGACGATCCTTAGCCCGATAATGGTTGGCAAACTGGCGAACGGCTCCGGTCGTGCGATTGGCATCGTAAGGCAGTCGAGCCACAGCGCCCAGTTCTGACGCGGCCAGGCGATGCGGCGCGCCGGAAGATGAGGCAAGCGCGAACAGCAGGGCGATGCTCAGCATGTGACCTCAATCGGCGTTCGGTCAGTTGAGCCTACAGGTGTAATCCGTACTGTCCACCGCAACGGCTGCGAGCCACCCCTGGCGGACTATTCAGCCAGCGCGTTGAGGACCGTTCCATAGCCGACGATCTTCGGGCCTTCTTGGATGGTCTATTTGCGTCCGGGCTTGATGGCTGCACGCAGGTCAGGCCAAACCCAAAAGGTGATCTCAAGCTCAGGCGAGCCGATCCCCGAGATCCTCTTGCCCCTTCTCGACAAGATCGCCGCTTTTACAGGCCTGGCGCGCGACACCTTCCGCCATGCCTTGGTCACCGAATATTCGCCCGGCGCCGGGATCGGCTGGCATCGCGATCGGCCACCGGCGGTGGCGATCGCCGGCGTCTCTCTGGTCTCGCCTTGCACGTTCCGGCTTCGCCGCAAGGCGGGCGACAAGTGGGACCGGGCCTCGATGATCGCCGCCCCGCGGTCGGCCTACCTGATGAGCGGCCCCTCGCGCAGCGACTGGCAGCACAGCATCCCGGAGGTCGACGCCCTACGCTACTCGGTGACCTTCCGAACGGTCGCACGGTCCTAACGCTGTCACGATAGCCAGGTTGTCTGATGCGGCGGAAATCTAACCGCATTGCCTCGCACGGCATCGCGAGATCGAGGTCCGGCAATCGTTCATATCTGATGCATTATGTCGCCTTATCAGTCATATTTGATCGTAGGTCTGCGCCAGTTCGCTTTGGTCGTTTTCAAACGCCGCTTCATACTGCCGAGCGCGGTCACCGGTGACGCCAACGCGTCGAAACTCTTCTCGCCATTCGCGGACGATAGTCCGGGCCGTCGTGGCGATGGTCTGCCGTGCTTCGGCCTCCGGGATTTCGAAAAACTCGCAGGCCTCCAGCGCCAGGGCGATGGACCGGTCGTGCGGGCCGCCTTCCATGATCGCCGTCTCCAGGTGCGGGTTGCGGTCCGGGGCGGGATTGATGTCGAACACGGGCGACAGCGCCCAGCGCTGTGCGCCGACATAGAGGAAGCCGTGGTTTTGGAGGTGGTCGTCCTTGTTGGACACCAGGATCGTGAAGACGAGCCGGCGATAGAGTTCGCGAAAATCCCCGGGCGCGTCGTAGCCGGACGCGCGGATGAAGTCGACGATCTCCGTGTAGGAGCCCAGGGCGCCGCCCGTCTTTCCAAGGGCGGTGCGCGCCGAGATATAGGGGATCCGCGCTTGGCCGCGGCGGTCGAACCTCTGCACCAGGGCGACCGGGAACGGCGTCTCGGCGAGTTCCAGGCGAACCTCGGGCGTGCGAATCCCGCACGAGCGGGCCAGCCTCAACGTGGCCACTTCGACCTGCTCGACCGGCGCCTGGTCAGTGATTGAAGTGAACTTCGCCAACCAAAGCGTTTCGCCATCCTGGACATTGGCCTTGGGTCGGGCCCCGCCTGAACCGCCGGCCCCGGCAAGCCTCTGCATCGCCTCGGGCGCGAGGTCCCCGCCCTGCTCATACGCGCGGGCCAAGGCGGTGATCTCCTCCAGGTCGACCAGGCGAGGCACAGCGTCTAAGGCTCCGCCTCGGATCACCTCGCCATTCTCGTCAAGGAAGCGCAGCGCACCCTGCCGACAGGCGTCGTCCGCGAACGTCAGGTACTGAAACTCCGAAAGCCCCGCGCCATAGGTGCGCTCCAGCAGCCGCCGGCCCCAGCTGTCGGGCGCTGCGTCGGAGAAAGCTCCCGCCAAGGCCTCGCGCATGGCTCCGGGCTGCCCGGCGTGATGGAACGGCCCGCCGTCGACGGGCATGTCGGGCTGGATGGCAAAGCCGCGCGGGCTCTCGGTCCAGTCCGCGTCATAGGCGAAGGTCGAGTGCTGGCGCGCCCCGGCCTGAGTGAAGCGCAACTGACCGACGCGCAGCAGGCCCTCGCCGAGCGCGACCTGCGCGAAGTAGGTCGCCATCAGAAGGCGACGCCGTCAGGATCGACGACGCCGACGGCCTTTGATGCGCCCTGGTCAGCCTGAGACAAACCCGACGGGTCGGCTTGCTTGCGAGACGCCGCCTTCTGCCGGCGGGCGATGGCGGCGAAGGTCCGTCCGCGGCGGGGCAGGCGCTCCTCGGCGAGCGCCAAGCCCAGGTTATCGTTGCGGACGTCGAAGAGCTCGCCGAGCTTGTCGGCCAGCCCCAGGACCACGAGCACATCGACGAGCGTCCCCACGGCGACGCCCGCCTCTCCCCGTTCCAGGCGCGTAAGGGTGCTTGGCGAAGCGCCCGAGCGCGCCGCCAAGTCGCTGATCGCCATGCCGCGCCGCAGCCGCGAGCTCCGGATATCCAGCCCGAGCCGATCCAGCGCCGATTTGGTTTTCGGCGAACCCATTTAAGACCTCATATTTGGCGCATAATATCGCCTTTCTCTTCAGATATGACAACTTACACTGGAATTCAAGCCAACGCACCGCGATGTCTCGCGGCTAGGCGCTGCGCTTGCGCCGACGTCGCTCGGCGCGGGTTCCGCCTTCAGGCGGTCTGGAAGCGGCAATCGCTTGGTTCAAGAAATGACCATCGACCCAGCGATGCAGATGCTGTCGCGCACCAGCGGCGCCATCTTGCCCTCGGAAGGACGCCAAGTGTTGATCGAGCCGCGCTAGGACGACCGGCCAATGCTCCTGCCCCTTGATCAGCGCCATGAGCAAGGTGTTGATCGCTGCGCCGGTTTTGGATCCGAAGCCCTAGATGTAGGCGTGTCTCATAAAATTGGCCACGACGATGGTGTGCGACGTCATATCTGCAGTTAGGCCGCCGATATAGCGCGCCGCCGCTTGGAACAGACCGTCTCGGCGTGGATCGTCGAGACGATCCAATCCATGAAGAATGGTCGCGTCCAGCCAAAGGTGTGCATGCCGCAGGGCCGCCAGTTGCGCCACAGCGATCAAGTAGGCGGTTTCGGTCGTGATCCGGCTCAGCGCCAGCATACGGCAGACGACCTGGAGCCAGCCGCCTCGGGGGGCTCCGTAGGCCCTCGCCAGCTGACGCGGGTGCCCGTCGTCGGAGAGGAGATAAAGGCCGTGCTGGCGAACCAAGTGCACCGGGTCCAGAAAGTCGTCGACCTCGAAGGATCCGGCTTCGTCCAACCGCAAATCCTCCGCGCCGTCGACAGGCAGCACCTCGAAATGGAGCTGGATCTTCGCCAGCAGATCTTCGACCGTTGAAAGGCTGCGCTCCGTGTCCTCCGCGGTGTGGAGGGTGCGCACCGGCTGATCGCCCTGAAACCCAAGAGACAGGACCTCGCCGCCGCTGCGCGTCTCGTGCTCGGCGTGAAGCACCAGAAAATCGTCCAAGGTCGACTGCGCGATAACCAAGCGACCGAAATACGCCTTCAAGGCCTCGGAAAGTCCAAGGCGATAGGCGGTCCACATCGTCAGAGTGTCCAAAACAGCACCGCGCCCCTTGGCGTGTCGCGCCTGGCGCTCGGCGAGCTGCCGTTCGGGGAGCGTGCCTTGGCAGGTACGGTCCCCGCCCTACTGTAGCGCTGCTTCACCAAGGCCGCTGACGCCCGAGAGCAGCCCGGCCATCAGGAGGCCCACCATGCCGCCGAGCACGACGATCAGGACGGGTCCCAACATCTTGGCCAGGGCGTCGATCCGCTTGACCGCCGCCGCTTCCTCCAGCCGACCGGAGCGGCCGAGCATCGAACCGAGCGCCCCGGTCGCCTCGCCAACAGCCGCCATTTGGGAAATCATGCGCGGAAACCCGTGCACGCCCTCCAAGGCCGAAGACAGCGATTGACCCTGGCGTACGGCGTGGGCGACGGGCGTCAAGCGCCCTCGCGCCCGGTCGGACCGGACGCTGCGCAACGCCAGCCGAAGGGCGTCAGTCATCGGGGCGCCGGCAGCCAACATGTCGCCCAAGGCGATGGCGAACCCGCCAAAGGCGATGCCGCGCGTGAGGGGGGCCGCGGGCCCGTCGAGCAGGAAGCGGTCGATGGGCCCGGACAACAGACCCCCAAAGCCGGCGGCCGCCGTCGCGGCGGCGCCCACGCCCAGGGCGCCGAAGATCAGCAACGCATGCTCGCGCAAGGTCCGGCTGACCGCGATCAGGCTCGCCAGCGTCCAGGGCGCCTGCCCCGCGTCCTCGACGAGCGGCGCCAGGGATGGCACGACGAAGAAGAGGATCACGCCCGCCGCGGCCACGGTGCTCGCGAGCACGAAGGCCGGATACGACAGGGACGAGATCAGTTGCTCGCGTAGTTGCAGCCGCGCTTCGATCAGCCCGGCGGCCCGCTTGAGGCCGCCGGGCAAGTCGCCGCCCGCCTCGCCCGCCGCGATCAGCGCGCCCACGAAGGTCTGGTCGGATCCCAAGGCCCGCACGAAGGCTGTGTCCAGCGCCTCGCCTCCGCCGATCATCTTGGCCAGGTTCTGGCAGGCGGAGCGGACGCTGGCCTTGCCGCCTCGCGCTCCCAGCATCGACAGAGCCGAGCGGATGTCCGCTCCCGCCGCCAGGAGGTCGCCAAGATTGCTCAGCAGATCGGCGATGTCACGGTCGCGCGGTCCGCCGCTCTGGAGCGTGGTGGCGGACCGCGCTTCTCGGATCTGCAACGGCGAAACGCCCGACCGTCGCAAGGTCTCGAAGGCCGCCGTCTCGTCCGCGGCCGCCAGGGTCGCCTTCACCCGTCGGCCGCTGGCGTCAATACCGACATAGGCGTAGAGGCGCGGCTCAGCCATCGACCGCGGCGACCACTTCTTCGAAGGTGGTCTCCCCCCCATCGACCTTGGCGAGACCATCGGCCAACATCCCGACCCAGCCGAGCGACGCGGCGCGCTCAGCCAGTTCACCCGCTGTCTGGTCGTCGGCCAAGGCCCGCTGGAACATCTCGTCCGCGAGGAAACCTTCGCTGATCGGCAGGCGTCCCTTGAAGCCCGATCCCTTGCAGTGGGGGCAGCCCACCGGCCGCCAGCTCCGCAGTGGAACTGCCAATCTTAGCCGGCGCGCCGCCGCGATGTGCCCCGGATCGGCCGGCCCAGGCTCGCGGCAGCGTTCACACAACCGCCGCACCAGCCTCTGGGCGACCGAGCCGCGGAACCCGGCCGCCAGTTGATACGCCTCGATCCCCATGTCACGCAGGCGCGGCACCACGGCCAAGGCGGTGTTGGCGTGGACCGAGGCCAGCACCAGGTGCCCGGTCATCGCCGCCTGGATAGCGACGGCGGCGGTTTCCGGATCGCGGATTTCGCCCACCAAGATCACGTCGGGATCCTGTCGCAGGAACGATCGCAGAGCGGCGGCGAAGGTCAGGCCCAGTTGGGCCGCGACCTGGGTCTGGGAGACGTGCTCGAAGTGATATTCGACGGGATCCTCGATGCTCAAGACCTTCTTGGGCGAGCCGGCGAAGGTCTGGAGCAGGGCATAAAGGGTCGTGGTCTTGCCGCTGCCCGTGGGACCAGTGACCAGGAAGAGACCGTGCGGAGCCTTGGCCGCGCCCCTCAGCGCGGCGATAGTCGGGCCGCTCAAGCCAAGGCCGTCGAGGTCGAGCGGCACGGCCGCGCGGTCGAGGATGCGCAACACCGCCCCCTCACCGAAGACGGTCGGCGAAGTCGCGACCCGAACGTCGATCGAGCGGCCGCCGATGACGAAGCTGGTGCGCCCGTCCTGGGGCAGTCGGCGCTCGCCCAGGTTGAGATTGGCGATCACCTTGATCCGCGACACGGCCGGCGCGGCGAGGTCCGCCGAAACGACGGCGTATTCGATCATCCGACCGTCGATGCGCAGCCGGACGGCCAGGTCGTTGCGGCGCGGCTCGAAATGGATGTCGGACGCCCCTTGGGCGATCGCGGCCTCGAAGACGCTGGTCACCAGCCGTGCGCCGCCGCCCTCGACGGCGCCGTCGGCGACTTGGTCGATCTCGCGCTCGAGGCGACGCTCGTCCAGGACCTGCGCGCTGCTCTCGCCCGCCGGCTGGTCGACGAACACCCGCCAGTCGGCCGGTCGCGCCACGAGCAACTGCAGGGAAAGGCCAGTGGCGAAGACCAGGCCCGAGAGCGCCTCGTTGTCCAGCGGGTCGCAGACGGCGCAGACAAGACCCGCGCCCGTCCTGCGCACCGGCAGGACACGGTTGCGGCGCAGGAACTCGGCCGAAACGCCCAGGTCGGCCGAAAGGACCTCGGGGGGAAGGCGCTTGGGGTCCCAGATCTCGCAACCGGAGACCTCGGCGTAGGCCTCGACGAGATCTTCGTCCGACAAGGCGCCCAGTTGGTTGAGGACCTGCTCGACGGGGCGCGCCGTGCGCCCGGCGACCAGTTCGGCGCGCGCCAGTGCGGCGCTGTCGATCACGCCCTTTTCCAGCAGGCTGTCGATGAGCAGCGCCCGTTGCCGGCGCGTCGGATCCGTCGTCGCCGTCAAGGAAGCCGCCACGTCGAAACCTCCGTCCAAAGGCCGACGCACCAGCCCCCCGCCGCGATCGCCGGACCAAAGGGGATGCGTCCGTCCTTAGGCTTGAGCCAGGCCAGGCCGGCCAGGCCGGCCAAGGCCGCCGCCACCACGGCCCAGCTCGTGTTCAGGCCCAGCCACAGCGCCAGGGCGGCGATCAGCTTCACGTCGCCCTGTCCGAGCGCTTCGCGACCCAGTCGTCGGCGCAGGGTCGCGCGCAGCAGGGTCAGGATCAGCGCCGTCGCCGTCGCCGCCGCCGCGCCGATCCAGAGATCCTCCGGCGACCGCCGCCAAGCCAGGACCGCCCCGAGGACCGCCGCCGCGACGGTCAGCGCGTCGGGAAGCCTCAGGGTCCGGCAGTCGATCAGGGACAGGGCCGTCAGCGTCAGGCCAAGCGCGCCAAGCAAGGCCGCCTCGACTAGGTCCACGCCCGCCCAGATCGCCGAGACCAGGACGAGGCCGCCCAGGATCTCACCGACGGGATGCAACGCATCGATCCGCCCGCCGCAATGGGCGCAGGCGCCGCCGCGCGCGAAATAGGACACGACCGGCGCGGTGTCTGCGAAGCCAAGCGCCACGCCGCAATGGTCGCAGCGGGACCGACCGAAGCACGCACCCCGCCCCTCGCCGGCGCGGACGGCCAGGGTGGCGGCGTAGCTGCCGATCACCGCGCCGACGGGCAAGCTCGCGATAAGGAGAGGCCAGGCGATCAACGCTCCGCCCGCAGGTCGCGCTTGATCCCCGAGCCGCCCGGCTTGCCATCGGCGCCGTAGCTGAGGATGACGGGCTCCTGCCCTTCGTCTCCGGGCTGGTAGACGATCGCACGCCCCCACGGATCGAGCACGCCCTTCTCCCCCTTCACGTAGGGACCGGTCCAGGCCTCCTCGCCCTCCGGCTGGGCGACCAGCGCGCGCAGACCCTCCGCCCCGGTCGGATAGCGGCCGGTGTCGGCGCGGAAGGCTTCGACGGCCGCGCTGATCGTCTCCAACTGCAGCTGGGCGGCCTTGACCCGCGACCGGTTGAGCTGCCCCATCAGGCTGGGCGTGAGCACGGCGGCGATAAGGCCGATGATGGCGATCACTACTAGCATCTCGGTGAGGGTGTAGCCCTCGTCGCCCCTCAGGCCGTCGGCCTGGCGAACGCGCTTTCGCATTTCCCCCCCATGTCGTTCAAACGATAGAAGCGCCGCCAGACGACGGCGGCGGCGTGTTCCTTGCGCCCGCTGAATCGCACGATCCGGTCGTCGGCGAAACCATTGACGCTCGCGCGAAGGCGCCAGGCTTCGCCCAGGTGCGCGGTCGCCGCACCAGTCGGGCTCCCGGCCGGCGGCAAGGCGACCATGCCGCCCCGGCCGAAGCCGGACACCACCGACGCCGCGCAGGCGCGCCAGAGCGGGCTGGCGTCCATCGCCTCCAGCTGGGCCGGGTTCAGTGGTCGCCCTGCGGCCTGCTCCAACCTCAGCGACAGGCCGCCGGCGTCGCGCAGCGACAGGTGCTCCCAAGTCGAGGCGGGAACCGTGGCGGCCGTCTGCAGGCTGGCCTTGGCGTCTTCCCGCTCGGCCAGGATCGAGACCGAACCGACGTCCGAGGTCTCGGTCCACGACAGGCGATCACCATCGCCCCGCTCCAGCATATGGATCGCCGCCCGCTGCTGGGCGCCGGCCAGGGCGTAGGCGGCGCGCGTGCGGTCGAAGTCCGCGCGCGCCTGACGCAGGGCCGCGACATTGCGGGCCATCATGGCGCTGACCACCAGCGACACAGCCAGGATCACGGCCATGGCCACCGCGCTGGCATAGCCGGCGTCAGGGGGCGGCGGGGATGAGGCCACGGGCCTGCAGCTCCTTCAGATCACCGAGGAGATCGCCCATCACCCGATCGCTCGCAGCGCGGTCGCTGACGACGCGGGCGGTCAGCAGGACGATCAGTTCGGTACGGCTTTCATCGCGATCGTCGGACCGGAACAGAGGGCCGATCACCGGCGCATGACGCAATCGCGGCACGCCTGTGTCGTTGCGGGTGCGCGAATGGCTGATCAACCCGCCCAAGGCGACGACCGCGCCGTCATCCAGGATCAGGGTGCTTTCGAGCTTGCGTTGCTGGATCGTCGGCGAGTCGATGCCGGACGTGATCGTCTTGGCCACGGAACTGACCTCCTGGGCCACCTCCAGCACGACGCGGCGATCGCCGGTGATCCGGGGCGTGACGTTCAAGATCACGCCGGTGTTGCGGTAGTCGACCGTGTTGATCAGGGCCGCGTTGCCCGAGGTCGTGCTTTGGGAGCTCTGGGTGACGACCGGCACCTGGTCGCCGACCGACAGCCGGGCCTGATGGTTGTCGAGCGTGACGATCTTGGGCGCGGACACCACCTCGACATTGGTCTTCGAGCCCAGGGCCGAAACCGCCGCCTTGATGTCGCTGCTCAGATAGGTGATCGAAAAGCCGGGAAAGGTCGGAGCAACCGCCCCCTGGTCATTGTAGACCGAATTGACGCCCAAGCGCCCGTCCGAGCTCAGGAAGCTCCAGTCGACCCCGAACTTGAAATCGTCGCTCAACCGGACCTCAAGGATCGACGCCTCGATCAGCACTTGGCTGGCTGGTCGGTCGATCTCGTCGAGGATCCTCTGCAACTGAACCCATCGGCCTGGGGACGCGAAGATGATCAGGCTGTTGGTGGCCTTGTTGACGCCGATCCGGACATCGTCCTCACCGCCGTCGCCTCGCAGGCCGATCGAGGCGCCGGCCGAAGAGACCCCGGCATCCGACGCGACCGACCGGTCCGTCTGCCCCGTCGTCGTCGTCGAAGCCGCGGACGCTCCGGTCAGCGAGCGATCGCCGACCGCCCCCCGCCCCCCCAGGACCGAACCCAGGCTGGCGGCGAGGTCCTCGGCCGAGGCGCTGCGCGGGCGATAGACGAACAAGGACTGCGCCGTCTCGCGCGGCGCGACGTCCAGGCGAGCGACCCAGCGCGCCACTTCGTCCAGCACCGAGTTCGAGCGCGCGAACACGATCAGACCATTCAAACGCTTGAGGGGGACCACCGTGACGCTGCTGACACCACCGGCTTGCAACATTCGCTCCAGATCGCCGCCGACTGCGGTGGCCGTCGCCTGGGAGAGCTCAAACCAGCGGATGCGTGAGCCTTCGAAAGCGCTGCGGTCGAACACTTTGACGGTGTCGAGCGCGGCGTCCAGCTCCGAGCCGATACCGCCCAGCACCAACAATCCTTGCTTGTCATTGGCGTAGATGACAGCGCCGCCGGCTCCCATGGCCTCCAGCGCCTTGCCCACTTCGCTGGGGGACGCATACGACAGCGGCACCGCGACGGTGTCGTAGCCGGCCCGGCGGGCGCCGTCGGTGGTCGTGCGGATGCCGCCAGCCCCCTTGGCCTTGGCCCGGGACGTCACGCGCACGGTATCGCCTTCGCGCACCAGGGCGACGTCGTTGGCCGCCAGCGCCGCCTCGATCGCCTCGAACAGTTGAGCCTGGGTCAACCGGCGGTCGATCCGGAACGACATCTTGCCGGTGACGGCCGGGTCGATGACGTAGGTCAGGCCCAGGCCATCGCCCAGCACGGCCTCGACGACGGATGCGATCTCGGCGTCGCGGAACGCGAACGTGTAGGATTCGGCCCGCGCGGCCGGGGCGCGCGCAAAGGCCGTGGACGGCGCCGCCAGGGGCGCCAGGCACAGCAGCGCCGCCGCGCCGATCGACAGGGCCTTGAACATTGTGGAACGCATCTCCTGGGCGCGCGTCATGGCCGCACCGAGGCGGGGGCGCTGGCGGGCTCGAGGCCGCCGCGCGGACCGCCGCCCCCAGCAGCTAAGGCCGGGCCCGGATCGGCGGCAGCGGCTTGGGCGAGGCTGGCTTCGCCCAGGCGCACTTCGCGGACCGCCACCGTGGTGTCCACAGTGACCTGGCCGCTACCGACGTCCAGCAGGGTCACGCCATCGCGCGTCTCGCCTTCCGCGAGCCAGGCCGGGGGAGCGTCGTTGATGCTGATCAGCGCCGCAACGCGCCGCGGGGAACGCGCCAGCCCGGTCAGCCGCACCGTCGGCTCGGCGATCGCGCCCTTGCCGTTGGTCAACGAAAACAGCGGCGCGTTCATCGCCCGGGTCAGGTCGACGCCGGGGGTAGCGGCCCTGGCCGACGCGACACGGAAACCCTCCGAGCGCGCGGACACGTCCGTCAGCGCTGCGTCGGCGAAACCGGCGCCGCCGGCGACGATCCAGGCGATCGCGCCCAGGATCAGCCCGGACGGCGCGGCGATCAAGGTCAGTGCGAGCGGGCGGTCCAGCAATAGAATCTTCCAGAAAACTGCAGATCGACGGCGTCGGTCTTGGAGCGGAGGTCGATGGCGTCCGCATAGATCAGCGGGGTTTGACGGGCGAGCCGGTCCAGCGCCTGAAGCGCCCCTTCATACGAACCGCTCGCCGTCAGGCGCACCCGCATCGGCCCGATCGACTCCGGCGCGCGATCGGTGTCGGGTTCAGCGCTGACGACCACGTCGGCCAGGCCCGCCGCGGCGGCGGCCTGGCGAAGGCGCTCGGCCGCCAGGACGGCCTGGGCGCCATTCAGGGCTGGGCAGATCGCGCCGTCGGGATAGACGCGCTGCCCGCCACGCCTGCGCAGGAAGAGCTCGGTTCGATCGGCCTGCACCTGTAGCGCGGCCACGCGCGTATCGAAGTCGCGCGGCTTGGCCAAGGCGGCCAAGCCGCAGGCGAACAGCACCGCGCAGCAGCCGGCGACCAGGACGGCGGCCGTCACCGCGACGAAACCGGGATTGGAGGATCGGATCATGGACCCGTCCTCGGCGCGGCGGCGACAGGCCCAGTCCGCGTCGCTGGTCCCACGCCCCAGAGCCAGACCCGTTTGCGCACGGGCTTGGCCGAGCGCTGGATCAGCCGATCGTTGGCCGAGAACGGCGGCGCGTCGCCACGAACCTCGAGCGCCATCAGTCCGTCGCGCCAACGCCAGGCCTCGATACGAGCGTCCGGCGCCTTGGCCGTGGACGCCCAGACGAGATCGCCCAGCGCCTCGTCCAGGCTCGCGCCCCGATCGGCGGCGTCGAGCGCCTCGGCCTGGGCCCGCCTGGCGCCGACCCGCTGGGCCTGCCTGAGCTTGGCCTGGCCGACCACCTCTAGGTCCTGCAGTTGCTGCTCGGCCGCTTGGCGGCTCATCACGGCCTTGGCCGCCGACAAGGCCAGGGCCGCGGTGACGACGAATGCGACCAGGACAGCCACGCCCAACCGCCGCGCACGGCGCTTCTGCTCGCCGACCCCCATGAAGACGACGCGCACGACCTGGCCGGCGATCTCGACATTGGCCTCCAGCCGCGGACCGATTTCGCTTCTGCGGACGTAGAAGGCGGCGAAGCGGGCGGCGCGTCCCGGCGCCCAGCCTTCCAACCGCCGAAGCTGGATCGCCACCTCCGCGCCGCCCATCGGCGCGCCGTGGCGAGCGTCCAGCTCGGCCGCTCGCTGTTGCTCCCAGGGCCAACCGGCAGGGGTCTGTATCGAGCGGGAAAAGACCTTCGGCTCTTCCGGCGCCGCGGCTGGAGCGGAGGTCGCCGCCAACTCCTGCTCGATCAGCCTCAAATTCGCGGGCTGGATCATGACCCCTCCGAGCGACAATCGCCGGCGACGGCGTCGAACCGGCAATCGGCCGGCTGCTCGCCCCACACGGGGGCGACGGCCACCGCCGCGCCCTTGGCCCCGACCAAGGCGACCGCACGCAGCACCCCGCCTGAACCGGACGCCCAGGCGTTGGAAACCCCTCGATCGGTGAGGTATTCGAAACGATGGCCGCCCGCGGCCAGCACGTGGGTCGAGACCGCCCGCCCCTCGCGGGTGACGATCAATCTCTGGCGACCATCGATCAGGGCCAGGGCCGCGCCGCACGACGCCGCCCCGCCGCAGTCGAAGTCGAACCGCTCGGCCGCGCCGTCAAAGCGTCCGCTCTCGGCTCCGAACGGCCCGGCGCTTTCCATCAGCTTGTCGAGGTCGCGCTGGGCCAAGGCCGAGGCCCTTTCGGCGCCCGCCGTCTCGCCCGCCGCGCTCATGAAGCGGCCGACCAGGGCCGTGGCCTGGGTCAGGCCGGCGACCGCCAGCCCGACCATCAGCAAGGCGGCCAGGGCCTCGGCGAGGGTGTAGCCTGCTGCATCCTCGCTCATGGCGGAGGAGCCTGGCACGGCGAGACGGTGGCCAGTTCGAACACGCGCCGCGACGGAGAGGTCAAACGGGCCCGCGCCTCGCACAGCGCCGGCTCCTCGCTGCTCTTGGCGATGGCCAGGCGCCAGAGCCAACCGTCCACCCTCCCCCCGTCGTCGCCCGGCGTCATCGGCGCGGCCGCCAGCACGTAGCGGCCCAAGGCGTCGGCGCGCCGCGTCTCGGCCGCGACCAGCGCCGCCTTGCGCGCGCCCTGCGCCGCCCCCAGCGCCAACGCCAGACCGCCGGCCAGCAAGACCAGCGCCACCAAGGCGTCGATCGAGGCGAATCCCGCCTTGCTCGACATCGAAACGCTTTGAAACCTTGAACAACTTGGAATTCCGAACGCGCCGCCCTTCAACGCGATCGATTGAAGCTTGAGCGTTGATTGCTATCATACCCACAACAAGAGCAACCAGTCTGAATCTGTCCCAGCATCATGATCCGCGCCGCCCGCGCCCTCCGCGTCCCGCGCGAGATTCTGTTCGACGCTTCACCGCGCGGCCGCCGCCAGCGGCGGATCGCCGCAGGCGCGATCTCTCTTGCGTTGCATGTGCTGCTGGTCCTGGCGTTCGTCGGTTCACGCCCCGGCGGGGTGCTGGCCAGCGGCGGCGAAGCCACCGAAGTGGTCGAACCCTATTTCGAGGTCTCGTTGGCGGGCCTGCGCCGCGACGACGCCTCGAGCGCCAAAGCCGCCCAGTCCGCCGAGGTCCAGGACCTGCTCAGACAGTTGCGGCAAATCCAGACCGACGTGGCCATTCAGGTTCCGCCGGCGCAACAAAGCCGCCAGAGCCTCGACAATCTCTTCGAGGCGGTGGAAACCGAGCGGACCGACCGGATGCGCGACCAAACAGCCGCGTCGGGTCGATCAGATCAGGACGCCGGCGGGCGCGGCGCCGACCCAAGCGCGCCGGATCGGCAAAGCAAGCAGCGCCCCGGCCCGAACGCGGCGGCGCGCAATCCCACCCAGGGCTCGGCCGGCGCCGGCGAGCTCTGGGGCTTCCTGGAACCCTGCTGGAAAAAGCTCCCCGGCCGCTCGCTGGTGCCCGTCACGCTGGAGGTCACCCTGAACGTTCAAGGCACGATCTCGACCCCGCCGAAGATCATCCGCCCGCCAAGCGCCCCAGTCACTGAAGCGAGGCTGGTTTCGGAGGCGCGGGCGCTGGCGGCGCTCAGCGCCTGCCTGCCCTACACGGGAAGAGGCATGACCCTCGCGCCGACGCAGATCGAGTTCAAGTCAATCTAGCTCGATAAAATGGCACCAGACTTCAAGAATTATACGGGGTCGCGCCAATCTGCGCGCTCCTCACCTGTCTGGCCATATGGTTTATACCACTGAATAGAAAAGCTCAGTTCGGCCGCGACAGTTGCCACCAAGCATCGGCGCATGGGACCGTCGGGTAATATCTGGACAGCGAGATTAACCTCGCGCCAGCGGGGACAAGCCCCGCCTCTCATTTCATGACCCCGATTTCCGGCTGTAGCCATATAGAAGGTCATTGAGGAATTGGCGCCCCTCGGCAGCTACAATGCGCTTTGCGTCGGCGTCTACCTCAGCTAGCCAACGTCGCAGGTCGGTCTCGTCGAAGGTATAATCCTTCAACGTCGTGCCCACCTCAATGGTGGCTTCGAAATCCCAACCTATTACGCCGTAGCTGACCGGATACTTCTGGTAGATGGCCCATTCACCAGACATGCCGATGAGCGAAAGGCCCCACGCGATATCGCATGCGCGATTGTGACTGGCGATCGCCCAGAGGGCATCAGCCCACACCGAAGCAACAGCTAGCCGGCCAACCTCCGAGCCGTCGCCGCTCAGCAACACAACTCCCTCTTCGCCAGGCAACGCCTCACTCACGAAATCTTGGACCGCACTGACAAATTCGTCTGCAGCCGCGAAATCAACATCGAAGAATGCGTATCGACGAAAATTCCTTCGAAAAACTGAGGTCGGCAAATCAGCCGATGCGACGATCAATTCCTTGGATGGAAGTTTCTGATTGGAATTGTTCATTGCACGGCATCAAACCTCAACTTTACGACCGCCTTCTTACGCCCCTCGATCAGAAGTTCACCAGACGGCTGCCCGGTCGGAACACCCTTGACACCCCCACCGGTTGAACTCGGATAGAAATTATACCGCCTATCACCCTTTGTGAGATAGGTGACCGACCCATCCTTTGAAACATGCTTCGCGTAGCCGTTGGATTCGAGAACTTCGATGGCCTGAGCTTGCGTCCCCCTAACGTTAATTTGGGGCGAGCTGAAGCGTGTCGCGCCCTTCGGATGGATTTCAACCTCTGTAAAGTTCTTCGGAGCTGAATCTCCGATTCCATGGGCAACAAGAGCGAGGAGCATCGACACGCCGATCGATGCTGAGGCCTCATCCTGGGTACGCAGGGCAACCGATTCCTCAACCCAGATAACGGGGCCTGGTATCGAGCCATAATCAGTTCCGATTGCGGCGTATCGTCCGGTGGGCGTCATATCCACCGAGTTTGCAAAGAATTTTTTCGCATCGGCGTATGCCTTCGCGGCGCAAGGTCCGGGCGAAAGGAAGAGATTGTAGCACTCTGCGTTGCCTGTCGGATCGCTCCGGTTCAACGGATCATTGCCGACATAGGCGTAGAGGTTGAGGTCGTCCTTGTAGCCGATGGGGTCGGTCTGCAGGAACCAGCCGCGCACCGGATCATAGACCCGGGCCTTGTAGTGATAGAGCTTCAGCTGCGGCAGCGCCGCCTGGCCGGTGTAGCGGAAGCGCGAGCCCGCCGCCCAGTTGTCGCCCGGCTCGCCGTAGGGGCCGTAGGTGTAGGTCGCCTGGCTCACGCCCGAGCCGTCGCTCCAGGCGATGATCGAGCCTTGACGGTCGGCGTGCAGGTAGCGCGGCGCGGAGAGATCGGCCCCTTCGAACCAGATCAGCGGGTCGTCGGTCCCCGCCCCGTGCAGGTAGCGGCGCAGGAGATTGCCGTCTCCATCGTACTCCGCCGACAGCTGGTCGCCGTCGTAGAGGAACTGGGTGGCCACGCCGTTGATCGTGGTCTTGGCCAGTCGGCCCAGCGGGTCATATTCCAGCGTCGCATTGCCCGGCCCGCTCATCGTGACCAGCCGGTTCTCCCGGTCGTAACCGAAGGACCGCGACCCGTCATTGGTCAGGTTGCCGTTGCAGTCATAGCCCTTGCCCGTGGCCGCGCAGCCGCCGCCGCCACCGATCGTGGCGATCGCCTGGTCCCGGTTGAGGCCGTCGGCCGTCGACGCCAGACTCGAGACGCTCGCCCCCCATTGGTAGACGCCGCTGGCCTGATTGCGGCCGACCACCTGGCCGGCGGGATTGTAGGTAAAGGTCTCGGCCTGATCCTTGTTGACGCCGCCCTGGGTGGTGAAGCCCGCCGAGGCCTTCTGCCCCAAAGTCTCGCAGGTGGGATTGGGCGTCAGTTCGCCCCCGGCCAGATGCAGGGCCCACCCCGTCAGGCGACCGCCGGCGCCATAGCAGTAGCTGGTGGTCGAGGCGCCCGCCTGGCGGGAGTCCAGGATCCGCCGCCCCAGGCCGTCGTAGGAGAAGCTCACCGCGCCGGAGCCGGCCGCGGCCGTCAGCATCCGACTGGCCCTGTCGTAGGTATAGACCGCGGAGCTCGTGTCGGCCCAGGTCAGCTTGGTGCGATTGCCCGCCGCGTCCAGTTCGAAGCCGATCGCGCGGCCGAAGGTGGTCTCGCTGGTCAGGCGCCCGGCGCTGTCATAGCCGTAGACCACGCCCTGCCCGCCAGCCGACTGGAACCGCGCCGACAGGACCCGGCCCGCCAGGTCGTAGAGGGTGTAGACGTCGTCGGCCGCCCCGGCCGCCGCGCAGTCGGTCGCGTTGCTGGTCGAGCGCTTGATCGTCTGGCGGTTCAGCGCGTCATAGCAGTAGCGGACATAGGTCCCATCGCGCTTGCGCAGGGCTGTGCGATTGCCGTTGGCGTCGTAGGCGTATTGCTCGAAGTCGCTGGCGCTGGACGCCCCCACCTGGCCAGGCTCAGGCCGGGTCGTCGACGGGAACAGCTGCCTGTCCAGACGATCCAAGCCGTCGTAGCTGAGGCTGGTCTTGTTGCCGTTGGCGTCGACGATCTCCGATTGCTTGCCGTTGGCCGTGTAGCTGTAGCGCGCGTAGATTCGCGTATCGGCCGTATTGGCCGCCTGATCGATCCGCGTGACCTGTCCGGCCAGATCGTAGGTGGTCTTGGTGATCCGGTCGTCGCCCTGGGTCCCCGCCGTGGTCAGCGAGCAGGCGTCAGGGCGGTCGCCCGCCCCGTAGAGACCCGCGAAGGCGCCGGGGTTCATCCGCACGGCCGAGCAGATCGCCCGATTGGCCCCGTCGTAGCTGACCTGCGCCAGGCTCGCGGCCGACGTGCCGGAGTTGGTGTAGACCTGGGTCTTGTTGCCGGTCGCGTCATAGCGGTTGGTGACCGTTTGCAGGATCGTCAGGCCCGTGACGCTGACATTGCCCGCCGCGTCGCTCGAAGCGCTCGTCGCCGTGCCGATGTCGGTCTCGATCACCTGGCCGTCGGCGTCGTAGACGACCTTCTCCACCCGCCGCAGGCCATCGACCATCGGCCCGACCTTCATGATCGGCCGGCGCAGGGCGTCATACTGGGTGTAGGCGGTGTAGTCGGCCGCCGTCTGGGCCTGGCTCGCCTGGCCGCCCAGCAACACGGCCACGGCCGCGGCGATGCCCGCCAGCCACCCGCGCTTGAAGTTCATGCCCACCTTCCCAATCGCCTTGGACATCACGGACACGAGGCCGCGCGCGGATCGGTCTGCCCCGTCACGTTCCCCGCCGCGTCATACTTGAAGCATGTGCGGATGTTCTTGCCGGCCGGATCGATCGTCACCCTGATCGGATTGCCCAGGCCATCGTAGGCCGTCTCGGTGCGCACGCCCGTCGGATCGGTCGCCGCCGACACCAGGCCGTTGGCCGCATACTCGTACGTCCAGGTCGGGTTGACGCCGCCCACGGCCGGCTGGACGGCCTGATAGATCTCGCCCGCCCCCGCGCCGCTGGCCACGTAGGTGAAGGTCGTGCGGTTGTTGTTGGCGTCCTGCACCCACGCGGGTTTGTTCCAGGCCGCGTCCCAACTGGCCGTCACGACCTGGTCGGCCAGACCCGTGTTCGGCTTGGCCACCTGTCGCAGCTCCACGACGTTGTCGCGGGCGTCGTACTTGAAGCGGCTTTTGTTCCCCTCGGGGAACGCGCGCTCCAGCACCCGACCGCGGCCGTCGTAGAGGCTGATCGTGACCCGGCCCAGTTCGTCGATGTGGCGGGTCATCTTGCCCGCCGTCACCCCGTCGACCGCCTGGCCGCCCGCCGGCAGCGTCTCCACCGCATAGGCCCCGCCCGCCGGATCGACGCGTTCGCCCCGATAGCCTTCGGCGATGTAGAACCGGTAGGGGCTGCGCGCCGACGAGCTTCGGATGGCCAACCCGTCGGACGCCTCCAGCACACGGCCCAAGCTGTCGTACACGTACTGCGTCTGAGGCGTCGCCTGGTCGCCCGGCGTGTAGATCGCGATGATCGGACAGGAATCCATCGGTCGACGCCAAGGCGTCCGGGTGCTGGGCGCTCCGAACCGGATCGCTGTGCGCCCAGCGCCCGGATTATAGAAGACGTGCTCGGTATAGGCGCGGACGTGCGCGCCCGACGTATTCCCCGGAAGATAGTTGCCAAGCGGTCGACAATGCTGGGAGTCGTCCGCCGCATCGGGCTCCGAGTCCTTGATCGCCTTTACCTGGATGTCCCAGGGCGTGGTGGAAAGCGTCAAGACGCGTCCCAAGCTCGAGCTTATGGACAGGGGAATGGCCGACGGTGTCGGGTACCCTAGCGTCGCGCCCTGGAAATTGACGAAGCTGGTGGTCTGATTGGCCGCCGCATAGTTGACCGTCAGCGTGACGCCGCGCTTAAGGGACCAGGTATTCAAGCGGAAACCGGAAAAATACTCCATCATCTGGAAGGAGGTATCCGTGTAGTTTCCCCAAGACCAATACTGATACTTCCGCTCATCTCCCCCGCCCGACACCTCTCTGATCGAAAGCCCGCTGAGCAGGTTCATGCGCTGAGCCGACACGGCCCGATTGCCCTCATCGTCGAAGTGGTTCGGGCGAACAACCGTGGTGGTTCCAGCGACCAACAAGCGGGACGCGCCCCCCTCCGCCGGCAAGAAGAGGCGTTCGCCCCCCAAGGCGCCGGCTTCGACATACTGAGCGGCGCTCGCCCCTTGATGCAGCGTGGCCACGTTGGAAAGCAGACGTCGACCCCACCAATCGGCGATCAGCAAACCGGCGACGTCTCGATCGGCCAAGGCCGCGGACTTGTAGGTGTCCTGCATCGCCGCGAAGGCCGCCAGCGTCGGCGCGGCGGCCTCGATGCGCGTTGCCCCCATCGCTTCAAGCCCCGAACTCGACACCTCCACCGCGCCGTCGAAGTTGGAGACAAGACCGCTGGTGATACGCTGAAGATTGGCGCGAGCTTGCGATCCTCGATAGGGCGAGAGGCCCTGGCCACGCACCGCGAGCGTCTCGTCCAGACGATAGGGGAACTCACCCGAGCCAACGGATTTGACGACGTCGCCGCCGTAGCTGACACGGCCGCTGCTCAGGTCGACGCCCAGGACCTTGGAACGGTCCACGAACTTGTCGCGCAACGACTCCGCCGAGTCCTTCATCGGTCCGCTCGGAACAGCTCCGCCGCCGCCCTTTGACGCAGTATACAAGTTGCTGACGATATGGGCGATCTCGTTTGGATCGCCGTTGGCGTCGTACTTAGTGGCGACGAACGCGCCGCCGCGCTGCGTACTGGGGGAATCGTTGAAGCCCGGACACTGCTGGCAGGTCGAATAGCTTCCGCCCGTTGAGCCAGGACCCAGAAGCGCGTCCGTGGAGGTGACGATATCGAAGCCCTTGTCGTGAAACACCTTCAGGGCCGCGGCCAGGCTCGGACGCGTGTCAAACTCAGGCCAGGTCCAGGCGGTCGGCGCGAAGCTTGACGCCGCGGGCGCGCTGTCCGTGGTTGCGATCCGCTGGAATGGGATGGCCGCTCGAGGGATCGCCTCAAGGTCCGGAAGCGCCAGGCCGTTGTTGTCGACCAGGGGGCGCGGCCCAGGTGTCACCGAAGAATCTGGATTGTTGGCCCAGGCGAATCGACGCGCCGTGGAGGCCGTGTCCGGCGTGTCGAAGACTTGCTCTGGGACACCACCTTCCAAGGCCGCTGCCGTCGCCGCCAAGGCTTGGAGCGCAGCGCGCCGCGCGCTGGCGTCTCCGCTGAGCGACGTCGCCGCCACGCTGGTTTCAAGATCGAGCAGGGTGACCCGGTCAGTGGCCTCGGTCGTCCAGGCCGGGTGGTTGTAGATATCGAACGCAAAGCCAACCGTGTGCAGGTTGAGCACCCTGGTCCCGGCCAGTCGCCCATGGATTCGAGAGGCCTGCGAATATTGCGCCAGCCAGGCGGCCGCCACCTTCAGCCTGGGAAGATCATCGGCGGGCAGCACGCTGACATCAACGGCGTTGCCGCTGGCGTCGACATAGGTTTGGTAAGCCTGGACCTCGGAGGCCCACTTGGACGACAAGGCCGGGCTGGTCGCGCCCCAGGCCTGGATGATGACAAGAGGGTCGCCGACCCCCATGCGTCGCGACACGGACACATCGCCATAGGCGCCGGCCCCGGCCGCGAAAGGGTGGTTGACGCTGAGAACGGTCTTGTAGATGCCGGCATCGTCCGCGGCAGCCACGACGCCGTTTGGCGCGATGGGCGTGGTCTTGGTTAGGAACACGCCATCGAACACCACGGACGGAGCCCAGCCCTTGCCCGGCATCACCCAGGTTGAGAGGGTCAGCCTGCGCCCATAGATTTCGTCGGCGTAGAATGAAACCGACAATGGCGACGCCCCTGACGGGTATTGCCCCGATAGGCCAAGGACCGTCCGAAACTGATTGGGAATATCGGCCCAGGTCGCGCGGGACGCGCCGACATAGGGCAGCGAGGCCTGACGCCAGCCGCCAACCGGGCGAGCGGCCGGGACGAGGACGTCACCACCGATCACATCGCCCAGATTGGCCCCTTGTAGGTCGGTGTTCTGCAATCGGTTCCGCAAGGTGTCCGCATAGGACTGCACCACGCCCGCGACGCCGGCGTTGCTGTAGTTCGTCACGGTCTTGCCGTCCGACGAACGGGAAACCGTCGCCGCCGCCGCGCCGGCCGCCTGGCCGGCCTGCAACCCCATCGCCGAGGCCACATCGATGCCGGCCTTGTGGCTATAGGGTTTGAACGACGGATCGAACTGGTAGGTCCCGCCAGGAAGGTCGGCCTCGACCCAGACGTGGGCCAGCGTCACCCCGCTGACATCGCCGCTGATCTCACAGGACGTCGCCGATCCGTTGACGAGCGCGGGAATCCCGCCGGCCGCCAGAAGTTCGCAAGCCGCTTTTGCCTTGGTGACGCCGGTCCAATCGTAGAATTGGCCGGCGGTGAGCGTGATGTCGCCGTAGCGATACCGAGCGTTGAAGCCAGCCTCGCGCAACAGTTCGACCATCAATTGGGCTTGGTCGAACGCGCCTCCGGACTTGTCGATGCTGGCCCCGAGCGCACCCTTGTGCAGGCCGAACAGGAATTCGGTATCGATCGTGTTACGGACGTACTCGTAGATGAGGTCGGGATCGTTTTTCAGCGCTCGAGCCAGTTCCTTCAGCTCAGGTGGGCGAGGCCGTGTCCCATTTGGGCAAATCTGGCTATTGGCGCCGTAGTCGCGGCAAAGGCCGTCAGTGGCCGTGGTCGCCGCGCCATAGTAGCTCCATGCGGCGTCAGGCGACGTCGCCGTGCCCTTGACGATGCGAAACGATGGCGTTGCGTCTTCGGACGTCCATGGGGCCGTGGTCTGAGCCCCGGCGAACGGCGCGCCCAGAAGTCCAGCCATCAAGCACGCCGCGAACCAACGCCGGCGTCCAAAGCGGTTGTGGTGGCCGGAGCAGATCGACGGCATCACGGAAACTCTCGAAGGCAGGAGGAACGTCACAGATTGTCAGCGCCGCAGCAGCCGAATGAGGAGTAGAGGGCCATCGCCGTACTGGTCAGTCCCAGCGCGCCGTGCGTGGGCGATCCGCAAGGCAAGACGCTTCAGGTCCAGACGCGGCCGATCGCAGGGCTCAGACATCCCCGCGGCTATAGGTCAGCGACCTACCGGCTAGGACTGACGCCTGAGCCAGGCTCATAGGAGCCGCCCGATCGACTGGCGTCGGCAAAACACCCTGGGCGCGACCTGCATCCCCGAAAACCAAGCGGCGCAGAGAACTCCGGCCGCGAGCATGCCAATCCAATTCACTGAGCGCCCCCACAGAACGCGTGGACGCGCACGACGAAGCGCCCAACAAGCTCTACAATACCGTTGCCTAACGACTGGAGTTGCAGCTGTCAAAGCCAGCCGCGCCCATCCGTAGGACGCTCATCGGCCAGCCCCCTCATGCCGACACACAGCCGAGCGATCATGGCTGATATCGCGAAGGCTCTTGCCGCTGCGTTCCCGCCTGGCGCGCCGTTTCCGCTCGCCACATCCCCCCGTCGATGGCAATCGCGTCGCCGCACGGTGGACTATGGGCTAGGCGAGCGGATTGCAGCGGATCGCCGTCGCACGCAAACCGGCGCCTCACCGCCGATCATGGTTTGGGCGGAGCCAGCCTCGCCGCTTGAATCGAAGCTCACCGCCCTGAACCGACCGCTCGCCGTAAACCGGCACGGCCGAACGATGTTGGCCCGCCACGCGCCGATCATGTCGCGGAAACGACGAAGGGCGCAGACAAGCGTTCGGATGGTCACTAAGGCTAAGCTTGGAAGAAGTTGTCCGCGAGTCGTGAAAACGAGATGGGGAAATACCTTTGGTCCGGCCTCTTGGCCGCTTGCCTCGCAGCCTGTGCGTCTCAGGCGGGCGCGCAAGGCCGAGAACTCTATGCCTACGATGCACTCGGGCGGCTGACAACGAGCAGTCAGACCAGCGGAAACAACGCGCGTTACGCCTATGACGCGGCCGGTAATCGAATCCTGGCCGTCAACGAGCAGAGCGTTTTCAACCCAGGCTTTGTCCTTGATCACGCCGGCTGGGAGATGCTGTCCTGGCTGGCCCCCAGCGCCATGGTCGGCGTGAACAACTCGCTCTATTGGGGCAATGGCAACAACGTTCTTTGGTCCTACATCCCTGGCCAACCCTCAAACGCCCTCGTCGATGTCCGCTCAGGCTGGTTGCCGATCGTCGCCGGCCAAACCTATGAGATTTCGGTGTATGCCGCTCAACATCGCGGCACGGCGCAGGCCCTAGCGGAGTTCTATGCCGCCGACAAAGCCACCCTGGTCGCAACAGTCCCCCTGGCCGGCGTCGGACAAGAAGGCGGCGCCGCAAACGGCGATCTCACCAACTTCAACCGCATCGGCTCGATCTTGGAAGCTCCGGTAGGCTCCGCTTATGGGAGGTTGAATCTGCGCCTCGCCTCGAACGGCGGAGCCGATCCGTTCGCGTTTTTCACGCGCCCTTCCTTGTCCTCGGCCACGGCGATTCAAGATGTCGTCAATCCACGTTTCCTCTATGGCGCGCAACGGTGGGAGTTGCAGACGTTCAACACCTCCACCTACCTTTTGGGCGTCAATCTTGAGAACTGGTCCGGCAGCGGAAATGATGTCGTTTGGATGTACATGCCTGGGACGCCGGCCAACGCCTTGATGGACCTTCGATCGAACTTCATGCCCTCGGTCCCTGGCGCGAGGTACGAAGTTTCCGTCGCCGCGGCCCAGCACCGCGCTGCTTCATATCTGTTGGTGGAGTTCTATGCCGCCGACAAAGCCACGCTGCTGTCGCAAACGCTGATCCCTGGCCAAGGGCGAGACTATGGCTCAGCGCATGGCGATACGGCCACTTTCAATATCCTGGGCGGTTTCGTCACCGCGCCGGCCAACGCCGCTTATCGCCGCTTGAATCTTCGCCTGGCCTCTACCGGTGGGCCCGAGCCCTACGCCTTCTTCACGCGCCCGATCTCCAGGGAGGCCACACCGGGTCAACAGATGCTGACGGTATGGTCTCAGTGATCCAGAGCGCCAATACGCGGGCCGGCCGAGCGCCCCGCCAGCGCCCCTTTTACTGCGCCCCGCCGTCACCTCGGATGGGTACGGCGCGCCGTCAAACGAGCAAATGATGGACGCCGGCCTAGCGGACCTGGCCTTGGCGTTTCTGCCCGGCGAGCAAGGCAGCGACGGTCCTTCCAAATATCTTTTGCGTCACGCCGCGCTGAACGGCGAAGCCAGGCCACGCACCGGCGCGACACCTCAAACGACCACGCTCGGACGGCGACTGACGGCGCGCTGCGCGACCGATCCCCACCTAGTCCACGATTAGGAAATAGAGCAACGATTCAGTGTCAGGCCAGTTGGGACATGCCCCAGTGCCGACGATGCGGATTTTCTTTTTCAAAGCGTAGGCCGTCAGGAGCACGGAAAGTTTAGCCTGGCCTTCGTTACCCGCCACGCTGAAGGCCCAGCGACGTTCCAGGCCCGGCCCCTGACAGGCGGGAATATTGCTTCGATCCCCAGAGTGGTCGAACAACACCGCGCCATTTGGCATCGGCATGATGGCCGTGATGTAGCCTTCCCCAGCGTCCGCCAATGCGGCCGACGGAAGCAAAAGGGCGAAGGTCGCAATGAGAACTCTAAGGTAGGTGGTCAAGGTGGATTCCCCGTGAGAGACGGCTGAAATCTCCGCTCGGGCAGCGCCCCCAGTGACCTCGGAAGGTCAATCTTCCGAGGTTTGCTGGAGGCGCTACAAGCAGCGTGCTCACGCCATTTTGTTAAAAATTGTCGACTGGAAGAATGACCTGCCCCGGCGGCTCCGCCTTCGAAGCAGAGGCGATGACCAACTTCTGCTCGATCGTCGATCGCCGCACTTCAGCAAGCCTGATATTTTCACTCTGTTGTGGTTTTCGCGACGTCAGGAAATGGGCAGAACTAGCCCGCCGAGTAGCGGCAAGACGATTACCTTACCTAGCGGAAAGCCACTGCTCAGACTGCTCGTCCGGTTCCCCGCCCTATCGTAGGTATAGGTGACCGTCTTCCCATCGCCATAGTCGACCTTGGTCAGGCGCCCGAGCGCATCATAAGTATAGCTCGCCTGTCCGGCCCACACGCCGGTAGGCGTCGCGATGGCAAAGACCAAAACAGCCGCAGCCGACACCAAACTGGCCTTCGACATCATGCGCTCCTTCCCCCACGCTCATGGAATCGTTCCATATCAGCGGCAGGCAGCTCATTGCAAAGCTTGTTCGCGTCGACTAGGCGTTCACCACCGCCATTGCCGTCCCATCCACTCGGCCGAGCACCGATGGCGTTCGCCTTCTGCGCACGTCGAGGGCTCCAGGGCTGGCCAAGCCTGGTCCATCGGATGACACCATGGCCACGGCGATCAAAGGCGTCCAAGACGTGGACCGAACGATCTGATCAGCGCGCGCGATCTATCGCGTCAGGCGCCTTTAGCGCGGCGCCGGCGAGGGCACGACGACGGATACAGGCTTGGCGAATTGGGCTTCCACGCCTTCTGGCCGGCGGGCGATGCAGCGGCCGTCCGTTCCAAAGAGCCTTTGCGTCACGCCAGGTTGGACCGCGAAACTGTACGCGCCCAGCTGCAGCCTCACCTCCCTTGGGCTCGAATTGGTGACGACATAACAATCGCCGTCCACCGTAACGCTAATGACCGCGCAAGCCTCGCCGCCGCAAACCTCGGCCGCCGCAGCGAAACTTGGGAGGATCAGCGCCACCGCCAGCAAGGAATAGATCGCTTTCATCACGCACCTTAAGTCGAATACCCAAACAAGCGCTGACCTCGCGCCCCGACGCCAAGCATAGACAGCAAGATCGCTCGCGCCAACGCGGCGCGCGTCCCCAGTCTTCGCCAAGCCAAGTCATCCGGCTCCAGGCCCGAGAAATATCGCGGCGCCAAGGACCACATCGCCCGGCGATAGCGGCCCTGCCAAACAAGGAGCCGTGAACTATTCGCGCCCGTCGATCGACGGGCTGCTCGAGGGCTCCGCCCACGCCTCGGGAACGATCTGGCCCTGGTCAGGCAAATGGTCGAGCTCCACGCGACGCGATCAAACGTCAAGGCCCTCGGCCAAGCCAAGGCAGCACCTTCGCCCCGCGATTTCCGATCGTCGATTGATGCGCCCGCCAAGATCGCCGCGCCCCAAAGTCGCGTGATAGCCTTACCCGACCAGCAAGCTTAAGCATCGGTTGCATCGGGGACCCAGTCCGCCTCCCGAGCCAAATTTTGATCTCACCACGCAGGTGCCGAGCGGATTTGACGTCGTCGAGCTCGGCGGCCGCCGGCTAACGCATCAGATTTGAGCGCCATTTCAGGTCCGAGACAGCGCACGTCTACGCACCGTGGGCGGATCCCAGAAAAATCCCCAGACTAAAACCCCGGCTAAAGCGCCCGGCTAGTCGGGGGTGTCCGCTTCCCGAGGAGTAAATCTCTGATTTTTAAGGAGAAAATGGCGCGCTGAAGCGGTCGCTTCCGAGAACTACGCCTACGCCCTGGCCCTCTAGAACACGCATTGCCGTGTTCGCCTGGCTTCGGATAGGGCTTGGACACGGAACGCGGCCGAGCCCTATCTGTAGGCAGGACTGGGTCAGCGCAGATGCGCCAGTTCTTCGGAGAGCAGCGGCAACGAATACTCGTCCTGTAGGCGCGGATCGCGCTGCCCATCGAACGTGTAGGCGTAGCCGCGCGCGACGACAGGGCCCGCGCGATCACCGTAGCTGTGTTGGACCATATCTTTGCCCGTCATCACCACTCGCTGTCCGCCGCCGATGAAGAGTTGCAGCGACAAAGGCTTGAAGTCGAACAGCTTGCTGGACGCAGCGAAGGTCAGGCTTCGCGAGCGGAAATCCAGCACACTCTGAATGGCGCCCTTGTTGAGGTGGGGCTGTAGGCTACCTTCGAGAACGAGCGCTGGCGAGACATTGTAGTCCATCGAAATCGTGGCCGTGACGTCTTCACCGATCCTCCATGCCGCATCAACGTACATCGGCGCGGGACCGAAGCGAAGATACGAGCCCTGGGCGATCGCCGCCCAACCGGTGAACCGTGGCTGGTAGTCTCGTGGCCACGCCTTCAGCTTAGAGAGCGGCAAGGTGCGAACGTCGCGTGCGTCGAACTCCCGGCAGGCCGCATTGAACGCCGGATCGTCGCAAGGAATCTCGAGCACCAGCCTGAACTTGGGCGACGGGTCGAGCGGCGCCAGCGAGCGGCGCATCGAGATGAGCATTTCCAAGGTCTGCTGGCTATTTTGCCGTGCGACCTTGGCGTCGCTCTGGCTTTCGAAGATCTGAGCACCGACGCCGGCGATCATCGACAGGAAGGTCGCGCCGAGTGTGAACTTGCCCGCGCCGGTGAGCTTCTTGGTTTGGCTATCCTTCGTGTCGGCCAGCACCGCGACGATGGCGATCACGCCCGCCACGCCGATCGACACGGCCTTCCAGATCGAGATCCAATCCTGGTTCAGATGCATCGTTCATCCATCGAGCAAACGCCGTCCTAGCCTGCATATCGGGCAACCCCAATTTGCGCGCGCCAAGCGGCCAATAGCTCTGGATATCCCTACAAAGTTGTAGTTAAGCTTAATTCAACCCCTCAGGTTCGGGGCGGGGGCGTTCCGTACTCTTTGCTTTCTGGTGTGTCGGCGAGCGCCGATGGCGGCCGTGCGAACGCGCCGCCGTAACTTGGCTTTGGGGGAACCGCAATGTGTCCGTCGATCGCCTTCACCGGCACGCTGACGCTTTACGACGACGATCAGGAAGCGTGGCTGGCCTATCGCGATGCGCAAGGCGCCGATCAGAACGACCTTATGACCCGCGAGCCCAAACCGCCTGGCACCGGTCCGCGTGGTGGGATCTTCGCGATCTGGGATCGCTACGCCAGCGACCCTGAAATTCAGGACGGCGACGAGGTGGAGCTCGAGGGCTACGTCGTCGATCAGGCTGGACATCAACGCATACTGCATGTGACCCGCTCATGAGCCGCTCAGCCACCCCCGCCCTCGTCGCCCTTTTGCTGTTGACGACGTCGGCGCAAGCTCAGCAGCCGCAGAGCCCCGCCGCGCCCTCGCCGCTCATCGCCAACTCGGTGACGCAAGGGGTCGCTGCGCCCACCGTCGCCGACGATGACGACGACGGCGACGACGAGGCCAAACCAGCGGCTGCGGCTGCGCCGCCGCCCTTCTCCCTGCCTCCGTCGGCCAACGGTATCGAGGTCTTCGAACCCAAGCTCTATGACGACCGCAGCTTGCAGCAATTGCTGCGCACCTTGAGCACGCGGCTGTCGGTGCTGACCGGGGTTGACCAAGCCGCCCTGACCTCCCGCCTCGGCAGCGTTCAGGGCTCGAGCTCCTCGCAGATGCTGGCCTCGGTGTCGGCCGCCGCAATGCCCATTCCCGGCGTTCAGACCACGAGCCTGACCGGTTCGCCCAGCGTTCAGCAGACCAACAGCCTGCAAACGGTGGGTGCACCCACGGGGGTGACGACCACGGCCAACAACCAGACCTTGACCACCCAGGCGGCCAACACGGTGCAGACCGTAGCCTCGGCCCCGACGATCACGCCGGGAGCTTCGGCGCTTCCGACCTATGGCGCGCCGGCCATGCCCACCGCCTACAACGTCTCATCCATCGACGCTTTGAACGAAGAGATGCAGCTGAGCTCGGCGATCATCGGCCTGCAGCTGCTTTTGCAGGGTCCGCTGGGCGACGAGTACACCCCCGCCGGCCAAGGGCGTCACCACGTGACGCTGGGCTTTCCGATCAATATCGAGACTCCGACGCGCTACAAGAACGCGGTCGCCGACGTTGAAATCTCCGTCTGCAACAGCGCAAAGGTTCGGGGTCCGGATGCAGAGGCCCTGGTCGAACCGAGCCTGCAAAACATCTTGCCTCAGGAGAAATCCTACAACGTTGCCAGTCTGTCTTCAAAGGCGTTCGGGTTCGGCGCCGGGGCGGTGATTTCCAGCGTCGTCAACGTGGGCGGCAACTTCCTCTTCGGCCGCCAGACCTACTATTTGGTGCGCGACCAGGACACGGTCGCCATGCGGCGACGCGGCCCTGTGACGCCGGTCTCGTGCGCCCCGGCGAAGGCTCGGCCGCTGACCTTCGCCTGGCAGTTTCGTCCGGTCCTGGGCCGCGCCACTGTGCAGCAGGGCATGCGTCAGACCTTCGCGCAGATCTCCTTGCCCCCGCAGAAAGGTCGCGTGACGGTCATGATGCAGGCGTGCTGGCGACGCTACGATCGCAAGTCGGGGATCGCCGGCGAGGTGATCGCCAACTCATGCGCCTGGAGCACGCCGATCGTCTCGTCGGTGCAGACCGAGTTCGACACCACCGCGATCGACGGGATCTTGGTGAACGACCGCAACGACGGCACGCTCTCCACCAGGGTCAGCGGCCGCTATCTGCCCGGCACCCAGGTGGCGATCGGCGACACGCTTCTGGGCGAAGGCACGCCCGGCTTCGTCAATACCGGCCGCTATATCAGCTTCACGGCGGGCACCCAGATTCTGGCGCTGCGCGGCGCGCGGCTGGCTAGCCCCGACGGCGCGGTCAAAGCAATCGCCCTTCCGCCGGAACGCTCGTTGCGATCATGCTGGCACGATCAGGCGAGCCTGCTTCAAGCCCGCGATGCCGTTGATCTTGCTGTCTACAACGACAGCCAGGTCCAGGTGTCGTTCCCGCTGTCCTGCGCCGGCAACGAGGCGTGGCGCAGCTATCTGCGCAACCATCCCTATGTCGTCGAGCTCAACGGCCGCGCCTTCGGCCTCTCGGACGCGCCGTTCAGGACCAATACCAGCACCAGGGCGGCGTTCCTGGCTCCCAAGTCGCTATTGCAGGGCAACTTCCGCTTTGGCCTGAAACTGCTTTATTCGACGCTGGACGCGGTCAGCTATACGACCGACCCCTGGGATCCAACCACCATCACCGGCGTGGTCCTGCTGTCGACCGGCAGCGATGGACAGACGACCTACGCCCTGACCGGCGCCCAGCTCAGCGAGCTGGAAGTGATGATGCCCGCCGGGATCAAGCTGAAGAAGAAGGCGGCGACTTTGTCGGTGTTCACACTGACGAGTGACCAGATCAAGGCCACCAAGCAGCTGGTCCTAAAGCCCAAGATCGGACCGCCGATCTTGATCACGCTCCCGGACGGCGGCGCGCCGAAGGAGGCGAAGGCCAAGCTTTCGCCGCATGCACCGGTGGGGCAGAGCTCGACCGGCGGCTTCACGATCGGCGGCACGAGCCTCAATCAAATCGCCTCGATCGCCTATCTAGGCAAGCCCCTGCCGTTCGCGGTCTCGGCCGATGGCAAGAGCGCCACCCTGGCGGCGCTGCCCGCCGACGCCCTTGCCGTCGTCGGCACGGTCCGCCTGCAGGTAACCTTGTCGGACGGCACGACACAGGACTACGCCTTCGCGGTCACGCCCTGATGGCAGGGCGCTGAGGAACCTGCGGCCCCGGCGCCCTTCCGATCCTCAAGGCAGGGGTTCGGCATGAACCCCTTGCCCGTCGGCGAGACCCGGGGGGCAAGCGGAGGCGCCAGCTTCGCGGGGCCCCGGCTGCAGGACGGCTGCCGGCTGTCCGAAGCCGGTCCGAAGCGCGCCAGGGGCGGAGCCCCAAGCCGGGCGCTGCGCCTTAGAAGGCCTGCGCTCAGAGTTCGAGGTTGGAAAGAAAGGCGCCGAACACGACAGGATCGACGAGGTCGACTTGCCTAACCGCCCTATCCAGACATTGGGAAGTTCCGGTTGCGAGGGGTTCGGAAATGGGCACCGGCGCTGCAAGCCGACATCGGCGCCCGTCCATCGATCCGACGCGCCAGGCGTCTGGATTCAGCAACCAGGTCAGAGACCGCTCACGGCCCCGAGCAGAGTTCGGTGCGCCCGAAGGTGTTTCCTACAGCGCTATGGCGTAGGCGTACTTCTCAGTTTCTAGCGCTTTTGCGCACCTACGCCCCAAGTACGCAACGGCCCGCGGAAGGTACATTGAAGCCGCATCGCCCGTCAGGTCGAAAGGGGTTGGTTGCGGACGCTTACGACCGCTCGCGCCAGGCCACATTCGCGCCGCTGGGTGCCAACCGTGCGTTAACTTGCGGTGGATCGGCGGGTCGAGACGCTTGGGGGGCCTTTTGTGGTCGCGACCTAGCCAGTCACCGAACGGCTGAAGAGGCGACTGCCGCAGGTTGTGGTTGGAACCTTACCACTGCTCTTCCGCCATCACATCGTCTTCATCTCTGATCACTCCGAACCGCCTCCAAAGCATTGGGTGAATATAAATCGACGAATCAGAATTAATATCGCTCTGGAAAAGAGTTTGCCGACTCTTGTAGTTCCATCTAATTGATGTGGCGGCGTCTGTCTTTATTCCAATAACGCCAACTTTGTACAGCGCGTCGAGCCAATGATGCCTGAAATTGTCCCTTCGAAACTCTCCCACCCCCAACATGTCTTGAGACATCTTTCCGAGATAGTCCTTGTTGGCGTGGGGGGACGTTGCGAGCTCCGTCATGAGGTCTTCAATGTCTCGGTCGGACACCGTTGCAACCGGAAAGCGCTTCGCCTTTCCGATGATAGGACGACAATATTTATCTAGTAGTGGGAATTGTCCCCGCCATTCGTCGCGTAAAGCATTGAATCGATCAGCGCTATAGATTTCCTCTGCCTGCCGGATAGCGGGCGGGTTTACACGGTCCTTACCGGATGCCTTGGAAAAACATTCATTTACGAACGCGATCACGTCACGGGGCCGATGCAACGTACGCTCACAAATGTACCCAAATCCGTCGGCTCTATCCAATTTATCCGGAAAGAGATTATGGTACCCAATTCGAACATCATTGCGATAAGAGCGCGAAAATGATTTCGCGATTCGCCTATTTAGAAGCTCTTTTAGCTCCCCAGAACTCCACCCAAGCTCTACAATGTTACCTTTATACTTCTCTTCCTGAAATCCTTCGTCGCGCGTAAGCTCAAAAACGCGCTCAAGCAAGTCAGTTCTAATTGATATTACTATCTTTACATTCGGCACTTTCTTGAATTTTTTGCAAGTTTCGATAAGCGCCCTGATTAGCCACAGTCGCGTTTCACCTGAGGCGAAAGGGAGATCAAGGTCGTCGATAACTACGAAATGAGGAGGGCTATCAGGGAATACGTCCTCAGATAGCCAGTTCATGACGTCATTCAATTGCTGAATATGAACATCATCGACTGTCTTTTGCGCTCTGGATACAATTTCGCGCTTCTGCTCTTCCGAGAAGCTCTCCTTTGCGTCAGCCTTCAGATTGATGGGTTTCACGTCCAGGCCGGCCGCTGCCGACAATGCGGACTCAAATTTTTGAGTTACCTGCGTGACGCGCGCATCAGTCTCCAACCAAAAATCGGATCCGAAGGACTCCAGGTATGAAACCGCCTTCCGCTTCTTTTCACTCAATATAGACTGTAGCTGACTTAAAAATTGACGACTTTTCAGCTTGTCGCTGAGATTGTATTTGTATTTTAGAAGCTCAGCAGTAATAACGTGGCGCCAAAGCAATTGAAAGAACAAATCCAGTTTTACGCCGCGACTTTGGAAATAGTTGATAATGTCAGAATTGGAAATATATTGAAGCGATAGAGCCTCAGGTTCAATGCGAATGACATCCTTGTAGTGACGTTCTAGCCATCTTATAAATGCTGTTTTACCCGTGCCAGTGCGGCCAAGTAAGAGAAACTTTGAACTATCTACGTTTGAAAGTTCGCGGTACGCGGCATTTTCAAAGAATGTGTCAAACAGAAAAGTGTCATCATCCTCTGCGGCAGGCTCGCCGATTGTCTGTCCGCGCTTAATTATTACATGCTGCTTGTGTCGCAGAGCTGGCGGCGGTTGCTGTGGCGGCGGCTTCCTCATCGTACGATGCCACCACGAAAACCCGAACGAAGCAAGTACGCAGCTTGACCTTAGATGGTTCGAGCACTGGTCGAGGGGAGCTGGTCGAACCGGTTCCCATGACCACGCGACGAAGCCTTGGGGTTGTCCGATGGGGAAGCTCCCCGCCAAAGCGGCCGGCCTCTCACGGCGTCCGCTTCACGCGTCCAACATTTAGAGGGCCATGGCGTAGACATAGTTCTCAGTACCTACCGCTTCAGCGCACCTACGCCCAAGTACGCAACGGCCCCCGGAAGGTACCGTTTGGCCGCACTCAGTACGCCGCGAGCCGCGCGCCTCTCGGTCCGGCGCTCACTTCGCAACCGGGCCGTCGCAATGTCCGCAAAGGGTGGCTAGCGGAAGTTCACATTTGCCTGCCATGCGGCCCATGAACGTCGGGCGTCAGCAACTCGCTCATGACGCTAAGCAGTTTCAAGGGAGAGTAGGGCTTGCATAGGAAGCGCACTCCGGGCGGAAGATCGCTCGAGCGCGGCGTGTATCCGCCGCTGGTGACCACGATCTTAACCTCAGGCCTGCGATTGGCGACCTGACGCGCCAAGCCTA
>Ga0209256_1000952_pt1 | contig 35118 bp, 36 predicted proteins | sample AraplaCol_mCL_r2_2_FD_184270 | JGI IMG/M metagenome (GOLD analysis project Ga0209256, IMG submission 184270) | Arabidopsis root microbial communities from North Carolina, USA - plate scrape MF_Col_mCL_r2 (SPAdes) (version 3) | ecosystem: Host-associated > Plants > Roots > Endosphere | place...
TTGGCGTGATCCACATGAACGGCCGCATCTTCGATCCGCGACTGGGCATGTTTATGCAGGGCGATCCGTTCGTTCAGGATCCGATGAACCTGCAGAACTACAACCGTTACACGTACTGCTATAACAATCCGCTGACCTGTACCGACCCAAGTGGCTATTTCAGCCTGGGCAAGTTCTTGAAGAACTCCATCGGCGTGGCCCTGTTTATCTGGGACCCCTTCACCTTCATCGTGGCTCGTGCCACTGCCAGGACCAAGGTCGGTTATCAAGTAGGCTCCATTGCAATTGGCATTGTTTCCGTTGTTTTCTGCGAAGGTGCAGCGGCCGCGTGCAATGCTGCCGGGCAGGCCATCTGGGCAGGTTTTGCCGGACAGTCTTTCGGTGGCATGGTGCGCACTGGTCTTATCAGTGGTGCGACTACTTACGCTGGACAGGCGCTTGGCCAAGCTTCTCCGGGCTGGGCTGCGGGTGGCACTTCCAGTCAGATCGCAATGAATACTATCGGTCAAGCTGCCATTGGCTGTGGTTCGTCAATGTTGAATGGCGGAAAATGTGGCAGTGGCGCGATAGCTGGAGGCTTTTCAGCGGCTTGGGGGAATTATGGACCTGGATACGCAACTGGCAATTCAGGCTTTGTGATCGCGATCAATACGACAACTGCTGCTATCGTCGGGGGTGTTGGCTCTAAACTGGGCGGTGGGAAATTCGGTAATGGCGCAGTAACCGGCGCGTTTGCATATCTCTTTACCCAGGCGACAAACAAAACGGTTGCTGATCCCGGCAGGGCATTGACAGCTAATGAAATTGCAGAAGCACAGAAAGAATATGGAAACTCTATTGACTATTCCAAGGTGCGAGTATTTTCTCGTGGATGGATGCCGATGCAGGGGGCTGACTATGCGATGAGCCCAAACGGCAACATTTACTGGCCGGCGACCTCGGGCTGTAGCGATTTAATAGTTTGTACAGTGACTTTAAGGAGTGGGGAGCAAGTATCTACTCGGCAGACGTTTATTCATGAAATGGGGCACGTGGCACAATACCAGAGTGGTGTGAATGTACTTCTTGAGGCCCTTCCGATTCAGGTCCTTCATCAAGCTACGTTTGGGCTATACAACCCTTACATAACTACATATTCTCAATATCAGCAAATACCGTCTCCGAATGGCGTAAAAAATGTTGAAACTCAGGCAGACTGGCATCGAGTTCACTACTGCGTCGGACGCGGCTCTGGAGGATGTTGAGTATGAGGTTACCTATTTTTTTGGCTGGAATGGGAAGCTTGTGCATAGCTACATTTGCGTATGCAGGAGAGTGTGAAACAATAAAATTTGTTGATGGGCGGTCAATTGGGGTCCGCTCAGCGTTTGTGCATGTGCGCAATGCAACGATGGAGTGGCCGTGGGGAACTAAGATATCCAGCGTGTCGATAGTTCCTCCGGTTGGAGATCAGTTTGTTGAAGTGTATTCGATAATTATTGAGCCTCAGTCAGAGCTGTCGGCCGTTCGCAGAGAGGTTTGTATGAAGGATTCGGGGGAGCGAAGCTGTTCGAATTACGCTACGCAATCCGGAGCTTCTGTTTCCATCTACTTTAATAGTCGCACTTTGGTTTCACGTGATTTGCTTCTGCAGAGAGTTCGCGACTACATTGACAAGCAAGTATTAGCATGTCCGTGAAGAAGATATGACCCACGACGCCTATGCGGGCGCTCCCAACTGAAACATTGCTGGCAGTGTAATGACCCAGTGAATTCCTGCTCAGGTGATAATACAGAAAGGACATCACTTGAGCATGGTCACGGAAGAAGTAAAACGGTGGACGGCGAAGCGCAAAGCGGCGCTGGTGAGGGGAGTCATTCAGGGAAAAGCGACGGTTGCCGAGGCCAGTCGTGCCTTCGATATGCCGCCGTCTGAGATCGACGAATGGGTCGATGAAGCGAAACGGGGCATGGAGAACGCCTTGCGGGCCAAGCCTTTGGACGTGCGCGAGCAGTATGGGCGCCAGATCAAAGAGCTGCAGGAAGCATACGGTGAAGCGATGCTTGAACTGCGTGTCCGAAAAAAGTTGGCGTCCCTGCTGGGCGAGGAAGAGAAGTGATCGAAACGATCCGCCAGGGACTAGCAGAAGACGGGTTCAAAGTTTCGATCAATAAGCTGTGCCAGTGGTTCGACATGCCGCGCCGGACGGGGTACTACAAGTCCGTCAAGGCGGAGCCGAAGGTGCAGTCGCGTTTTGCCGAGCTAATCAAGGCCACGATCAACGAGGAGCCATCGTTCGGCTATTGCACCGTTGCGGCCCTGCGGGGCTTCAACAAGAACACCGTGCAGCGCATCTTCCAGCTGCGCGGTTGGCAGGTGAAGAAACGACCGATTGGATTCAGGCCGCGGGTTCAAGCTTTGCCATCTGTGGCGACAGCGCCGAACCAGCGCTGGGCGACCGATATGTGCCGGGTGTGGGCTAGCCGCGATGGTTGGACGGTGCTAGCCCTGGTAATCGATTGCCCCACCCGCGAACTACTGGGCTGGCATCTGTCCCGGTCCGGCAAAGCCAAAACGGCAGAAGCAGTACTGGAACAGGCGCTCATTGCCCGCTACGGGATCTTGGGCAGAGTGACGGCGCCATTCTTGCTGCGGTCGGACAATGGTTTGGTTTTCAGAAGCTGCGGCTCACTAGGCTAGTTCGGAGCTACGGCTTACGGCAAGAAATCATCACGCCTCATTGCCCGGAGCAAAACGGCATGGTGGAGCGCGTCATCCGGACCTTGAAGAAGCAATACGTTCATCGGCATCGCTTTGAGAGTTTGCAGAACGCCAGCCGGGTCATCGCTGACTGGTTTGGTTTCTACATCAAACAGCGCCCACACCAGGCGCAGGGGTTGAAAACGACCGCTGAAACATTTAGATTGGCGGCCCAAGTTCATTACAGCGACGCTATCAGAAAAATCGAACTTTGTTGTTTACTCGATAAATATATGGCATTATCTTGGTCGAAGAAATTTCATCTAGACAAGTATCGCAGCGCCCCAGGGCCGTAATTTGTTCAATAAATCAGTGAAAGCATAATGAATAAGAAACTAATAGCAGCAATAGGTGTTGCCGTGTCCATAGGATTTCCGGGTGTCGCCAGTGCATTGGGATCTGTGCAAGGAACTATTCGAGCGATACATGCAGGCAATGACAATTGGTATGGCGTCCGTTTTATGCTGAACATTACAAGCAACCAAACAAATGGCGAATGCAATCCCGATTTTATTTACACGGAGCCCGAACCGGATTCGGGACACAAGAATAAAGTGGCGATCTTTACTGCCGCTTACTTGGCCGGGAAACCAGTCCTCTTCTGGGTGGCACCTGGCAGGGGCGGGTTTTGTAAGCTAATCGAGGGGACCACGCAGTAGTATTCTTCGCCCTTAGTCCGCGGCCGGAGCAACCGGCCAGGCCGCAATCGGCATCGGCATGCTGGTCCCGCGGGGATTCCGATACGTAGGCAAGGACGGTCGACGTGGCGGCGTTTGATAAGCCGAAAATTGACTCCGCTGAATCTATGTCGCTGAAGTTGACGGGACTCAATGACGACATTCCAGTCAGTCGCTGGGCAGCGGCGAGAACCATGCGTGGTTCGTCTGCGGTTACGAGGCGAGCGCCTTGGCTAGCCACGTTTCCGCAGCTAGCGGGGCAATATGAGATGGTGGAGCGAGTGTTATACCGTGTGTCCGCATCGCGGCCTGACTGCAACTGAACCGGACCGGAAATCTGGGAGGCTCCAACTTTTGAGAGAATGGAGCAATGAAGCGAAAATCCATGAAGTTTTCCCCCGAGGTGATGGAGCGCGCTGTGCGCATGGTCGAGGAATCGGCCGGGCAGCAGGAATTCACTGGGTCACTACAGCCATCGAGTCCGTCGCAGCCAAGATCGGCTGCACATCGGAGACGCTGCGCCGTTGGGTAGGCCAACGCGAGCGCGACACCGGCAAACGCGAAGGTGCCACCACGTCCGAACAGGAACGCCTGAAGGCGCTGGAACGCGAAGTTAAAGAGCTCCGCAAAGCCAATGAAATTCTACGTCTTGCGAGTGCTTTTTTCGCCCAGGCGGAGCTCGACCGCCGCTTCAAGTCCTGATGGCCTTCATTGACCAGCATCGTGCGGTCTACGGAGCCGAGCCGATTTGCGGGGACTGCAGATCGCTCCATCGAACTATTGGCGCCACGCTGCCCTGTGTCGTAACGCCGAATTGCGCTGCGCACGTGCAAAGCGCGATGACTCGTTGAGTACCCACATTCATCGCGTGGGGCAAGCCAACTTTCAGGTCTATGGAGCTGAAAAGGTCTGGCGCCAACTGCACCGGGAGAAGATTGAGGTCGCTCGCTGCACCGTTGAACGTCTGATGCGCCGTGATCGCCTGCGTGGCGTCATACGCGGCAAGGTCGTACGCACGACGATTGGCGACAAGCCGGCGCCGTGCCCTCTGGACCGGGTGAACCGCCAGTTTCGCGCTGACCGTCCGAACCAGCTTTGGGTCAGCGACTTCACCTATGTCTCGACCTGGCAAGGATTCGTTTATGTTGCCTTCGTGATCGACGTGTTTGCGCGCCGAATCGTGAGTTGGCGCGTGAGCAGCTCGATGCACACCGAGTTCGTGTTGGACGCACTGGAGCAAGCTCTCTACGCCCGACGGCCCGAACGGGACGAAGCCCTGATCCACCATAGCGACAGGGGTTCGCAATACGTATCGATCAAGTACAGCGAACGCTTGTCCGAAGCCGGGATCGAACCGTCGGTGGGCAGCAAAGGGGACAGCTACGACAATGCCTTGGCCGAAACCATCAACGGCTTGTAGTCAACTATCGAGTCAAGCCATCCCGGCATGACTCAAGCAAAGGCGCCTCTCAAAATCCCGGTCCGGTTCAGTCTTAGTGGTGCTGCCTAAAGTGGTAGGGCTGGCCGCTTACGTTGGGAACATCATCGGTTAAATTGGCACTGTCCTCAAGACGGCAATGCGTTGACGCTTACGTCGGTAAGCAGCCTTGAATTTTGCTTCGACAAAGGCTGACGAATTACGATAACATCTTGTGTTTTTTTAAATGATCTTCGGATGGGGCTAGGCCACGTTTTGAATCTGGGCGGTCGGCATCTCTTCGTTCGCGTAGCGCTTCATCCAACCCTCCAATTATCTGGGCGCGCAGTGCGCGCCAGTTATCTCAGGTTAAACGTTAGCCAACAATGGGAGTATTGAAATTGAGAAACGCGTTCTATTGCTATGCGTTAGCAACATCCCTTTTCACTTCAAACGCATACGCTTGGTCCCAGAAAGACAAGATTGCTGAGATTAAAGTGGTTCATGGAAACCAAACGCTAATAAGGTTTCAGGGAGCTTCGTGGCATGGATGCGGTCCATCACCGTTTTTCCTCATTAGCGAAGGAGACAATGTTTCTACTCAACGGAAGCAAATGTTGGCAATTGCACTGACGGCGCTCGCCGCAGGAAAAGAAGTCTCGATAGTTACCGGAAGTTCGGATGGGGATGCTCCACCATGCAATTCCAGTGGGTACGAATGGGTTTACCAACTTTCCGTTCTTCCATGAAGGAATTGGTGCAGATCGAATCGCCAAGATTGAAACCAAAACGGGCACTAGTGCGAGGCCTCAAAGGATTGTCCGTTTCGGTTGTCAACGAAAGCCAATGAGACGGTGCCCAGCTGGGTAGAGGCAAAAAAAAGCCCGCCTGGTCAGCGGAGAAGCCTGCCAGGCCGGGAGAAAGATGCCGCGATTGGTCCCCGCTCGGCCAGCGCGCCATTCCGGTTTGGAGGCGGATTCGGGAGGCGCGCTGGCGGCTGGGGAATCGGCGGTCTGGATTACTTAGCCGGCGCGGCTTCCTTGGCAGCGGCTACTTCTTTGGATGCAGCGGTTTTTTTGGAGTGCTTGGTCTTTTTCACTTCCTTGGTGGCGCTGGAGTGTTCATGCGATGCGGCTGGCGCAGCAGCGGTGGCCGAGGAGGCTGGGGTAGCAGCTACGGCTGGGGTAGCAGGAGTTGCAGGAGTCGCCTTGCTGCCTTTTTCAGCAGGAACCGCCGGGGTAGCTGGAACAGCTGGAGTTGCTGGCGTTGCCGGTGCGGCTGCGGTAGCAGCAGGCATCGGGGCAGCGGCAGGCTTGGCTGCGTGGCCGCCGGCAGCCGGGGCTTGGGCGAAGGCAGCGGTTGCGAACAGGCCGGCGATCAGGGTGGCGATGGTCTTCTTCATGGTCAAGCTCCTCGGAGAGAATTGGGTAAATCGTTCAGGGTGTCATGCACTATTGCCGTGTCACTGAGCCTAAAAACGATGCCAAAGTCGCGCTAGTTGACGGTCTTTACACATGGTTACATCTGCCAAAACTGCTTACAAAGTGCGGCAGATAACCGTGCCGGCGCAGCGCTGCCCGTACAGTGTTCCTATGACGGACGCACTAAAGACTTACAAGGCGAAGCGGGATTTCAGCATTACGCCGGAACCCGCAGGGGGAGGCCAGCCGGGACGGGGGCGGCTGGCCTTCGTTATCCAGAAACATTGGGCGCGTCGCCTGCACTACGACTTCCGCCTGGAGCTCGACGGCACCATGAAGAGTTGGGCGGTGCCGAAAGGCCCCAGCTACGACACCCATGACAAGCGCATGGCGGTGCACGTCGAGGACCATCCGATTTCCTATAACGAGTTCGAAGGCACGATTCCGGAGAAGCAGTACGGCGCGGGAAAGGTCATCATCTGGGACCGCGGCACCTGGGAGCCGGTCGACGACCCGCGCAAGGGCTACCGGGCGGGCAAGCTGGTGTTCAACCTTCACGGCCACAAGATGCACGGCCGCTGGGCACTGGTGCGCATGCGCGGCAAGGGTGAAGACAAGGAGCCCTGGCTGCTGATTAAGGAAAAGGATGAATACGTCCGCCCGGCCGCGGAGTTCAGCGTAGTGGACGAAATGCCGGACAGCGTCAAGTCGCTTGGCCCGGCGGCGGCCGTACCGGTTGCGGAAAAGCCTGCAGCCCCGCGCGTCAAACGCTTGCCCAAGGAACTGGAACCCGAGCTGGCGACCCTGGTCGATGGCCCGCCTGCAACGCCGGACGACTGGCTGTTCGAGGTCAAATACGATGGCTACCGCCTGCTGGCCCGCATCGAAGACGGGGACATCACCCTGCACACCCGCAACCGCAACGACTGGACGCACAAGCTCGAACCCTTGCGCGCGGCGCTGGCCAAGGCCAGGCTGCCGGATGGCTGGTACGACGGCGAAATCGTGGTCCACAACGAAGAAGGACGACCCGATTTCGGCCTGCTGCAGCAAGCCTTCGATGGCCAGCGGACAAAAGACATCGTCTACTTCCTGTTCGACGTACCTTACCTTGACGGTGAGGACTTGCGTGAGCTGCCGCTTGAGGAGCGCCGCCTCAGGCTCGAAGCTGCGATGGCCAAGGTCAAGGGCGACACGGTGCGCCTGAGCGCCATCCTGCAGGCTTCTCCCGACGAAATGCTGGCCGCCGCCTGCAAGATGGGCCTTGAAGGCGTCATCGGCAAACGCCGCGACTCCACCTACACCGAACGCCGCTCGCGTGACTGGATCAAGCTCAAATGCGCCCAGCGCCAGGAGTTCGTCATTGGCGGCTACACTGACCCGCAGGGAAGCCGCACGGGCATCGGTTCGCTGCTGCTCGGCGTCTACGGCAAGGATGGCGAGCTGCATTACGCCGGCAACGTCGGTACCGGATTCAATGACAAGACCCTGCGCGACCTTGCGGATAAACTGAAGCGCCTGAAGGCCGACGCGAGTCCGTTTGCGGCCAGCAAAGCCATTGCCCGCAAGGCGCATTGGGTCAAGCCGCAACTGGTGGCGGAAGTCAGCTTCGGCGAATGGACGCGCGGCGGTTCAATCCGTCATTCCGTCTTCCAGGGCCTGCGCAAGGATAAGAAAGCCGGCGAAATCAGCCGCGAAGTGGCGGCTCATGTGGAGGAGGAAACCGTGCATAGCAAACTGCCCGCCTCACTCAAGGTCACCAATCCGGACCGGCTGGTCGACCCGGCCAGCGGCATGAAGAAGATCGACGTGGTGCGCTATTACGCCCTGGTCGCCGATCTGATGCTGGAGCACACCAGGGGCCGTCCCGTGGCGCTGCTGCGCGCGCCGGAAGGCGTTGGCGCCGAGCTGTTCTTCCAGAAGCACGCCGATGTCAGTAAGCTGAAAGGATTGAAGGAGTTTCCGCGCGAGCTTGACCCCGATCATCCGCCGATGCTGGAAGTGGCCACCACCCAGGCCCTGCTGGCGGCGGCCCAGTTCAATGTGATTGAATTCCACACGCAGAATGCATCCGGCCGCACCTACGAGAAGCCAAACCGCATCCTGTTCGACCTCGACCCAGGCAGTGGGGTGGAATGGGCGCAGATGCAAGAAGCGGCGCAGCTGGTGCACGCCTTCCTGGATGAATTGGGGCTGCCGTGCTTCCTCAAGACCAGTGGAGGCAAGGGGTTGCATGTGGTGGTGCCGATCAAGCCATACTATGACTGGGACACGGTGAAAGCATTCAGCAAGCAGGTGGTGGAGCATATGGCGGCGACGCTGCCGGACAGGTTTGCGGTCAAAAGCGGGCCGAAAAACCGGGTCGGAAAGATCTTCATCGATTACTTGCGGAATGGACGCGGCGCGACGACCGTCGCCGCGTGGTCTGCCCGCGCGCGGCCGGGGCTCGGCATATCAGTGCCCGTCGGCTGGGACGAACTGGCCGGCTTGCGCGGCGGCGATCATTGGACCGTGGCGACGGCGCATACGCGGCTGGATGTCGGCAATGCGCCGTGGGCCGATTATGCGAAAGCCGCTGTCGGCCTGGCGCCGGCGATGAAGGCAATCGGCGCGGTAGGATAGGCTAGGCGGCCTTGCGGCGTGTGCTGGTGGACTTGGCGGAGCTCTTGGCTGTGCTGGTGCGTTTGGCGGCGGGCTTGGCCGACGATGTGGAGCGCGAGGAACTGGTGCTGCGGGCCTTGCTGGCGCCGGTGCTGGTGCTGCGGCGCGCGCGCGGTGCGCGTGGCGCTGCTTCTTCCTCGTCCTCTTCCTCCTCGGTAGCGGCGGCTGCGGAGCGGCCTTTCGATCCCAGGCTTTGCTTCAGCAAGGCGACCAGGTCGACCACGTTGCTGGCTTTCGGCACCGGTGCTTCGCCGGTCGGCTCGGTCAGCGTGTGGGTCTGGCCGGCTTTGACTTTCTTCTCGACCAGCTTGAGCACGTCTTCGCGGTAGGTGTCGTGGTATCCCTTGGGGTTCCACTTCTCGCTCATTTCCTCAACCAGCGACAGGGCCATCTTCAGCTCCTTGTCGGTGATGCCGGAATGGCCCGGCAGCTTGAGGTCTTCGGGGTTGCGAATTTCGGTCGCATAACGCAGCGTATTCATAATGATGCCGTCGCCAACGGATACCAGGGCGCACAAGTGTTGCCGCGTGCGGATCACCACCGTCGCAATCGCAATCCTGCCGGCTTTGCTCAGCGTTTCGCGCAGCAAGGCATAGACCTTGTCGCCACCGCGTCCGGGGGAGAGGTAGTAGGGCGTTTCAAAGAAGGTCAGCGGAACCGAGTCGGCATCCACGAAGGCTATGATGTCGATGGTCTGTGTCGCCTTGGGATTTGCCAGCCGCAAATCTTCGTCGCTGAGAACGACGTACTCGCCATCTGAATACTCGTAGCCTTTGACGATATTGTCCCAGGTGACTTCCTTGCCGGTGCCCTTGTTGTAGCGCTTGAAGCCGATCGGCGAGAAGTCCCGCTTGTCCAGCATGGTCAGGTCCAGGTCGTGCGATTCGACTGCCTTGTGCAGCTCCACCGGAATGTGCACCAGGCCGAAACTGATCGCGCCTTTCCAGAGTGCTCGTGCCATGTTTACTCTCCGATACTTCCGGTGATCGGTAAAACGATACCGGTGATGTAGCTTGCACACGAAGGCGCCGCCAGGAACACGAAGGCGGGGGAAATTTCCTCCGGCTGTGCGGGGCGGTGCATATCGGTCTGCGAGCCGAATTCCTTGATCTTGTCGGGCGACTGGTCGGCCGGATTCAAGGGCGTCCATACCGGCCCGGGCGCTACCGCGTTGACGCGGATGCCTTTCTCCAGCAGGTTGGATGCCAGCGACATCGTGAATGCGTGGATGGCGCCTTTGGTGGTCGAGTAGTCCAGCAGCTTTTTCGAGCCGCGCAAGCCGACTACCGAACCGGTATTCAGGATCGAACTGCCGCGTTTCATATGCGGCAGCGCTGCCTTGGCCATGTGGAAGTAACCGTAGATATTGGTCTTCATGGTCAGGTCGAAGCGTTCTTCCGACAGTTCCTCGAGTGATCCGGCATGTTCCTGGAAAGCGGCATTGTTGACCAGGATATCGATCTGCCCGAAGGCATGCAGCATCTCATCGACCGCATGGCGGCAAAAGCCGGGATCGCGCACATCGCCCGGGATCAGGATGCAGCGCTGGCCCTCGGCTTCGACATGGCCCTTGGTCTCGTCTGCATCGGCCTGTTCCTCGGGCAAATAGACCAGGGCGACATCGGCGCCTTCACGGGCATACAGGACGGCAATCGCGCGGCCGATCCCGGAATCGCCGCCGGTAATCAATGCGGCCATGCCGGCCAGCTTGCCGCTGCCGCAGTAGCCGGGCGCCATGAACTGCGGCTTCAACTGCATTTGCTGTTCAATGCCGGGCTTTTCCAGGTGTTGTCCGGGCAGCGGCGGCGCTGGGAAATCGTGCGTTCCAGCTTGTGCGGGCTGTTTCTTTTCCTCGCTTTTTGGCCTGGCTGCGTCGCGCTGGTCCTGCTCTTGCTGGACGGTGCGCTGTTCGCTGCCCGCGCCAGTCTTTTGCTGCGAATTGCCCATGACTTCCTCCTGTGCTCGGAAGTCCAGTATTCGCCCCAGCAACGTTGCTAACCGTGCGCTCCCACACATAAATAGGGATGTTGTCTGGAGTGAACTTGTGGCAAACTAATCCAATGCCTACTGCTGCGGGCCGCCGTCAACGTACCGGCCTTTTCCTCCATCCCGATCCCGCGCGACGCCAGGAATTCATGACGGCTTGCGCTGAGTCGTTCGATCGTTTGCTGACTGCGGACAGCATTGCCAGCGCACGCTATGCGATGGCGCACAACAAGATTTCCCTGCTCATCATCGACCTCGATGGCCCCGCGATGGCGGCCGGCAATGAGCTGGCTGCATTGGTGCGCAGCCGCGCCGGCGCGCCGGTCCTGGTGCTGTGCCCATTCACACGCTCCTCGACAATGGCTGAGTTGATGGCGCAAGGCCCTCTGACTTACCGTATCACGCCGATTGCGCCGGAAGAATTGCTGGAGGCGGTGACCGGGCTGTTGGCGCCCGCGGCCAATACCAAGGCGTCGGCGCAGCAGCACCTGCTGGACCTGGAAGCGGACTTGAACGATTTGCTGGCCATCCAGCGCAGCTTGCAGCGTGCTCTTTACGGCTCGGAAGAAATCGAACGGATGGGGGCCCGCATCTGCAATGCACTGTGCAGTTATCCGGGTATCTGCCACGCATCCCTGCTGCAGGCGGTCGACGATGGCGCATTGCGGCTGGTGGCCCAGGACGGGCGAGTCGACCTCGATATCAAGGAAGTGCTGGGCGGACGTGACGAACTGCTTGAAGCACCGGTGCGGCGCGGCGAGATGGTGCTGCTTGATGCGCCGTCCAAGGCGGGCGATCCGGAACTGACGGCAATGCTGGAAGAGCAGGGCGTGCACATGCTGCTGGCCTTCCCGCTGCGCGGCGAGCCCGGCGGTCCCCTGTTGGGTGCGATCTGCATGCTGTTTGACCGGCCGCTGGTGATGAGCCGCGAGCATTTCAGCTGCTTCGGCTCGGCTGCGCAACTGATCAGTTTTGGCATGGTGATGAGCGACCTGCGCCACCAGAACAACGCCCTGGGCCTCGAGATCACGCAAATCACCCCTTTCGACGGGCTGACCGGCGTGTCCAACCGGCGCCAGGGTGAACAGGTCCTGGACAGCGAAATCCGGCGCGCGCGCCGCTACAGCTTGCCGCTGGCGGTGATCGCCTTTGACCTGGACAGCTTCCGCACCATCAATGAGCTGTACGGCTACACGACCGGCGACCGCGCCCTGGCGGTGCTGGCCGCCATGGTCCAGACCCGCTTGCGTAACTCCGACACGATGGCGCGCATGCGCGGCGAACAATTCATGATCATTGCCACGCATACGGTGGCGATCGATGCCTACAAACTGGCCGAAGAACTGCGCGAGACCATTGCTGCTACCGAACTGCCGGGCGGGGATACCGTCACGGCCAGCTTCAGCGTAGCCCAGCTTGCGCCCGACGAAGGCGCCACCGAGCTGGTAACCCGGCTTGAGGCGGCACTGCACCGCGCCAAGCGGGCGGGACGCAACTGCGTCGAACTGGCCATGGCACGCTAAAAAAACGGCGGCTCACCCTCGCAAGCCGCCGCAAAGCACGATAGATAGATGATGTTCGTCATCCACGTGTGATATATTACATCCATAATAAAAATAATCAAGGAGAGGATCATGCGTGTAAGCAGGGAACAAGCGGCGCTGAACCGTGAACGCATTGTTGAAACGGCATCCCGGCTATTCCGGGAAAAGGGCTATGACGGCATCGGCGTGGCCGACCTGATGAAAAGCGCCGGTCTGACGCACGGCGGCTTTTACGGCCACTTCGCCTCCAAGGAAGACTTGCTGGCCGAAGCGTTCGGCAAGGCGATGGAGAATTCCGCCAAACGCTGGCGCGAACTGCTGGCCGAAGAACCGGCCAATCCGCGTGCGGCACTGGCCCATATGTACCTGACTCCCAAGCACCGTGACAACCCTGGCAAGGGTTGCGCCCTGGCTTCGCTCGGCCCCGACGTTTCGCGTGTCGGCCCGGAAGTGCGGCATGCGATGGACGAGAGCTTCAAGGCGCAGCTCGACGCACTGGCGCAGGCGCTGCCTGGCGCGCCGGCGCAGGCACGGCAGGATGCCATTGCCACCTACGCGGCAATGGTCGGCGGCCTGGTGCTGGCGCGTTCGGTCGCGGATAAAAAACAGTCCGACGAAATCCTGGCTGCCGTGCTGACTTCGCTGGAACGGGATCGCTGATGCTGGCCTGGCTGCGAAACTACCGGCGCGCAATGCTGCCGGGGGATATCAGTGCGGGCATCGTGGTGGCGATGATGATGATCCCGCAAGGGATGGCGTATGCGCTGGTGGCCGGGTTGCCGCCGGTGACCGGCATTTATGCCAGCATCCTGCCGCCTGTCGTTTACGCGCTGTTCGGCACCAGCATGACGCAATCGGTGGGGCCGATGGCGATCGTGTCGCTGATGACGGCGGCCATTATCGGCCCGATGGCGGCGGCCGGCTCCGGCCTGTATTCGGTACTGGCCGCGCAACTGGCGCTGGTGGCGGGGGCGGTGCTGCTGCTGTGCGGCCTGCTGCGGCTTGGCTTCCTTGCCAATTTCTTCTCGCGTCCCGTCATGAGCGGTTTTACCGTCGGTTCCGCGCTCTTGATCGCCTGGGGCCAGCTCAAGCCTTTGCTGGGCGCCGAGCTGCCGCACTGGCACGGACCGAGCGCTGCACTGGGCCTGGGCTCAGTCCTGCTGCTGGTGCTGTCGCGCAGCCACCTGGCGCGTTTGCTGCGTGCCTTCGGCATGAAAGCGGCGGCTGCCGATATGGCGACACGCCTGGCGCCGATGCTGGTGGTCATGCTTGGGCTGGTCCTGGTGCAGGTGCTGGGGCTGGAAGCAATGGGCGTGAAAACGACGGGTAAGGTGCCAAGCGGCCTGCCGCAACTGAACCTGGCCATGTCGCCGGCGCATTGGCAGCCGCTGCTGCAACCCGGCTTGCTGGTTGGCTTCGTGATCTTCATCATGAGCATGTCGGCAGCGCAGTCGCTGGCCTTGAAGCGCAATGAGAAACTGGTCAGCAACCATGAATTGATCGGCCTGGGCGCGGCCAATGTGGCAAGCATGGTGTCGGGAGCATTCCCGGTAACCGGCAGCATGTCGCGTTCGGCGGTGAATTTTGCGGCGGGTGCGCAGACGCCGCTGGCCAGCATCTTCACGGCCGCCTTGCTGGCCCTGGCGCTGGTCGCGCCAACCGGTTGGCTGGCACTTCTGCCGATGCCAGTGCTGGCCGCGACCATCATAGTCGCGGTGCTGGGCATGCTGGAACTGGGCACGCTGCGCACCGCGTGGCGCTACGACCGCGGCGATGCCCTGGCGTGGTTTGCCAGTGCGGCGGGCGTGGTGGCGCTGGGCGTGGAAGCGGGCGTGCTGGTGGGCGTGGCGCTGTCGATGGGCACCCTGATCTGGCGCGCCAGCCGGCCGCATATCGCGGTACTGGGCCGCATCGCGGGCAGCGAGCATTTCCGCAATATCGAACGCTATCCGGCCGAGACCAGGCCGGAACTGCTAGCGCTACGCATCGATGCCAACCTGTTCTTCGGTAACGTGGAAGCGGTGCAGGAGCGCATCGAGGATGAATTGCGCAGCCACCCGGCAGCGCGCCACCTGGTGCTGGTGATGACGGCGGTCAGCTCGATCGATACGTCGGCACTGTTTGCGCTGTCGGAGTTGAACCTGAGCCTGGCGCGGCGCGGCATCGGCTTCCATCTGGCCGAGGTCAAGGGGCCGGTGATGGACCGCCTGCGCCAGTCGGACTTGCTGCAAACGCTGAACGGCGAAGTTTTCCTCAGCATCGACATCGCCGACAAAAAGTTGCAGTAGCCGTTGGATTGGGTATTATCGCTGCAACATGGGCGGCATATCCTTCAAACGACTTTGGGCAGGCTTACTATTCGCCGCGTGGGCGCTGGCCGCACACGGCGCAGGCGCCCCGGGCATCGCGGGCGCCCACGTCCTGTTGCTCAATTCATACAGCCCAGGCCGGCCGGGGATCGACCGGGTCAACGACGCATTCATTCAGCGCCTGCGTGAAAGCGGCATCCCGCTCGAACATATCCATGTCGAATTCCTGAACCAGGAGCAGCCTAACGCCGAAATGGTGGCGGCGGCGCGGCGCGCCTTGCTGCTGGCGCAGTATGGAGGCGGGCGCATCGACATGCTGGTGGTGCTGCAGCAGCCGGCGCTGAACTTTGCCTTGCGTGAGCTGGCGGAACTCGCGCCAGGAGCCCCGCTTTTGACCGACAGCGAGCCGTCGACCGTGCAAATGGCCGCCAACAGCCGTCCTGTCTTCCTATATACGATCGTTCCCGATCTCGGCGCAACCGTCAAAGAGGTGATGGCGCTGTTGCCGCGCACCCGGCGCGTCGTGATACCGGGCGGCGTCAGTGAAGCCGACCGCGCTTTCCAGCGCCAGGCGGAGGTTGACCTGGCGCCATGGCTGCGCAGCCTGCAGGTCGAATTCCTTCAGAACATGAGCTGGGCCGAGCAGATGCGCTACATCGGCAACCTGACGCCGGATACAGTGGTGGTAACGGGCATGTTCAACCGCGACCGCGACGGCTATTCGCTGCCCACCATCGACGCCGCGCGCGATACGATGCGCGCGGCTAACGTGCCGGTGTTCGCCTTGTTCGACAGCGTGGTGGGCGAGGGCTCCGTGGGCGGTGCGGTACGCAACCTGCGCCAGTCCGGCCGCGAACTGGCGGACCACGCGCTTGCCGTGATTGACGGGCGCCTGGCAGCCAGGGACGCACTGACCAGGGTGCCGGTCGGTCCGGTGCAAAGCCTGTACGACTGGCGCCAGCTCGAACGCTGGAACATCGATCCTGCGCCGCTTGGCGGCGCGACCATCCTGTTCAAGCCGCCATCGTTGTGGCAAGCCTATCGCGGCGCGGTGCTGGGCGCGGGCAGCGTGATCGTGCTGCTGGCCGGGCTGCTGGCGGCGATGCTGCTGCGGCGGCGCCGCTTCGGTTGATTCCGCGCGCTGCCTGATACGTTCCGGCACAATCCCGCCATTGACGCCGCCGGGCCTTTGGCCGTAAGGTACACTCCCGGAACCGTTACCAACCTGAGCTTCGGGAGCACCATGAAACAGATTGTCGCAGCACTCGCCATCGCAGCAGCCTTCAGTTCTCCATCCTTCGCAGCAGCCAAACCCGGTAGTGCCGACGCCCGTTTCACCGCGATCCACAAGGCGGAGTGGAAGTGGCGCCTTCAGCAAAGGCTGGAAGACGATGAGGACGATGTGCGCGGCGTCGAGAGCAAGCTGCCGAACGTCAGCCTGGCGGTGCAGCTGGAGCGCCAGAAGAAGTGGGAGGAAACGCTGCGCCAACTCGAAAGCATCAAGCCCGAACAGCTTTCGAACAAGGAGCGCATCAACTACCAGGTGTACCGCGCGCAGGTCGCGGCGCTGCTGGACAACCAGCGCTTCCGCGAATACGAAAAGCCGCTGAACGCAGACTCTTCGTTCTGGGGCAACCTGGCCGGAGAGGCGCGCAAGTCCTTCCGCACTGCCGAAGACTACCGCAATTACGTGGCGCAGCTGAACGACGTGCCGCGCTACTTCAGCGAAGAGATCGCCAATATGCGCGCCGGCCTGGCGCGCGGCTTCACGCCGCCGAAGATCACGCTGGAGGGCCGCGACAAGTCGATTACCTCGGTCACCGAGGCGAAGCCGGAAGACGTGGTGTTCTTCAAGCCATTCAAGGAAATGCCGAACGTGATTCCGGCTGCCGAACAGCAAGCGCTGAAGGCGCAAGGCTTGCAGGCGATCCGCGAAAAAGTCATCCCGGCCCACGCCGCGCTGCTGACATTCATGCGCGAGGAATACGTCCCGAAAGCCAAGGAGTCCCTTGCTGCGGAGAGCTACCCTGACGGCAAGGCGTACTACCAGTCCAAGATTGTCGAATTCACGACCACCAACCTGACGGCCGACCAGATCCACCAGATCGGCCTGGATGAAATGGCGAAGATCCGCGCCGAAATGCAGGAGGTGATGAAGCAGGTTGGCTTCAAGGGCGACCTGCCGGCCTTCCTGCAGTTCCTGCGCACCGACCCGCAGTTCTACGCCAAGACGCCGGAAGAACTGCTGATGCGCGCGGCGTGGATCGCCAAGAAGTTCGATGGCAAGGTGGCGGATTATTTCGGCCGCCTGCCGCGCAGCCGCTTCGCCATCATCCCGGTGGCGCCGGAGATTGCGCCGTTCTACACCTCGGGCCGCGGCGGCCCGGGCGGCTACTGGGTCAACACCTACAACCTGCCGGCGCGCCCGCTGTATTCGCTGCCCGCGCTGACGCTGCATGAATCGGCGCCGGGCCACGCTTTCCAGATGCCGATCGCGCTGGAACAGAAGGGCCGCCCGCCATTCCGCAACGCCTACATTTCCGCCTACGGCGAAGGCTGGGCGCTGTATTCCGAGCGCCTGGGCACCGAGATGGGCATCTACGAAACCCCGTATGAAGTGTTCGGCATGCTGAGCTACCAGGCCTGGCGAGCGTCGCGCCTGGTGGTGGACACCGGGATTCACGCCAAAGGCTGGACCCGTGAACAGGCGCAGCAATACCTGATGGAGAACACGGCGCTGTCCTCGCATGAAGTCATGACCGAGGTGGACCGCTATATTTCCTGGCCGGGCCAGGCGCTGTCTTACTATCTCGGCGAGATGGCGATCTTCGAAGCGCGCAAGAAGGCGGAGCAGGCCCTGGGCAGCAAGTTCGATATCCGCGCCTTCCACGACACCATCCTGGAACTGGGTTCGGTGCCGCTGCCGGTGCTGCAGGCGCGCATCGATGAATTCATTGCCAGCGGCGGCAAGAGCCCATATCCGAAGGAATAATCGCACCTGCGTGGTGCATTGCTTTATGCTGGTGCAAAAAAAGTGAGAGAATCACTTGAAAATACTGGCATGAGTCTTGCAGATATAGGTCACATGACTGATCGCACTACGCTTACCGTAACAAACCAGGGGAACCGTCCTATCCAGGTCGGCTCCCATTTCCACTTTTTCGAAGTCGATTCGGCGCTGCAGTTCGAGCGCTGGAAAGCTTATGGCATGCGGCTCGATATCGCGCCGGGAACGGCGCTGCGCTTCGAGCCGGGCAAGGCGCAGACCATCACGCTGGTGCGCCTTGAGGGGGATGCGGAAGTCGCCGGCTTCAGCGCTGGCGCAAGACGATAGGCGCCATCAGCTCGGGATGCTTGCCGAGGTGGCCATCGAAACCGGCGCGAATGGCCGCCATATCCTTTTCCTCATCGCCGGTCAGCCAGATATGCTCGGTCAAGCCCAGGGTCTTGTTCGGGTAATCGATATACACCAGCACCAGCGGCACCCTGGCGGCCATCGCCAGCTGATAGAAGCCGCTCTTCCAGTAAGGCTTGTAGCCGCGCGTACCTTCCGGCGTGATGCCGACCCAGTACCAGTCTTCCTTCATCATCGCATCGGCCTGGGCCTGGATCAGGCCTTGCGGCGCGCTGCGGTCGACCGGGGCGCCGCCGAGGTAGTAGAACCAGCGGCCCAGCAGCGGGATCTTGAACAGGCTGTCCTTGGCCAGCCAGCGGAACGGCAGGTCCAGCGTCCATTTGCCGAGCACGCCGATGATGAAGTCCCAGTTCGAGGTGTGCGGGTAGACGACGGCAATGCCGCGCGGCCCTGGCAGCGGCTTGAACTTCATCTGCCATCCGAATGCATGCAACAGCCGTAAGGCGACGCGCTGCTTTAGTGTTGGCAGTTTGTCCGCCTCTAGCTTATATTGATCCATGCCTTCCCCATTGTTTTATTTGCACCATTAAATGTTTGTAACTTCTGGTGCTGAAAAATTGTGCGGCGGTATTCTATCCCGCCGGTCCTCGGGGCAGCAAGGTGAAATTATGACAAGGCAAGTGTTGTGCGTCGCCGCTACAACGGCTGCGCTGCCGGCGGCGTTGCTTGCCGCCGATCAAACCTTCGACGTCTGCCATGTGTGCGGCTTGGCCCAGGCAGCGGCGGCCTTGCGCGAACAGCACTTCCCGGTTGGCTTGCTGGTGCTGGACGACTGGACCGGCCCGCTCACCGAACTCGACCATTTCTTGCGCCGCCACAGCCGCCCGCGCTGGATAGCGGTGTTCCTGCCCCAGGCTTTGGAGCAGACGGCCTTCCGGCAACTGATACACGACCACTGTGTCGACTTCCACACCTGGCCGCTGGACGCCGGGCGCCTCAGCCATACACTGGGACACGCGCTCGGCCTGGCCGCGCTTTCCGAGCTCGGCCATTTGCCGGAAGCGTGCCAGTCCATGCGCCTGACCGGTACCAGCACAGCCATTACGCTGCTGCGCCAGCAGATACTGAAAGTGGCCGGGGCCGATGCTCCGGTGCTGATCTGGGGCGAAAGCGGTACCGGCAAGGAGCTTGTGGCGCGCGCGATACATGAGCACTCAGGGCGGCGCGACGGGCCATTCGTGCCCATCAATTGCGGCGCGATCCCGGCCTCGCTGGTGCAATCGGAATTGTTCGGTTACGAGAAGGGTGCCTTTACCGGCGCCGGTCCCGGCAAATGCGGCTTGATCGAATCGGCCAGCGGCGGCTCCATTTTCCTTGATGAGATTGGCGATCTGCCGCTCGAGCTGCAGGCTAACTTGCTGCGTTTCCTGCAGGAGAAAACCATTTACCGGGTAGGCGGGACGCGCAGCGTGCCGGTCGATGCGCGCGTGATCGCCGCTTCGCACGTCAAGCTGGGAGATGCGGTGGAACGCGGACTGTTCCGGGAAGACTTGTTCTACCGGCTCAATGTCCTGACCTTGCAGGTACCGGCCTTGCGCGAGCGGCGCGACGACGTGGTGCCACTCGCGCAGGAGGTTTTCCATAGTTATGCCACCGAGCGTGCGCGTCGGGTGCGCGGCTTCAGCAACGGTGCGTTGCGTGCGCTGCGCGCGCATGACTGGCCAGGCAATGTGCGCGAACTATTGAATCGCGTGCGGCGTGCGGCCGTGATGGCCGATGGCGCGCTGATCCAGCCGCACGACCTTGAACTCGAGGGCATCGACAACAGCGCTGCCACCGAAGACCTTGATACCGCGCGCGCCAGCGCCGAACGATTGGCCCTGCAGGGCCGCATCGATGCTGGACACAGCATTACTTCGGTGGCGCGCGAACTCGGTGTGTCGCGCATGACGCTCTACCGCCTGATGGCGAAACACGGCATCCAGCGCCCATCGCGCCGCAGCGAAGACTGAGCTCTCGAACAGCCGCGTAACATCATTGTGACATTGCGGTGTACGCCTTGTCTCCTATGACAGTAGGCAGAGGGCGGGTACAAGCCTGTCACAGTTGCGTGACAAAGCAACCTCCTGGATGCATGCCACTTGCTGCGTTGCCGCATCAAAGTCGAGCAATTTCAACAGCTTAGTGCGGGTGGCATCAAGCTTGCGATATCGGTTCAGGCCCCAGCATTGCGGGCAATTCAAGAACACGACATCAGCGAGGACGAGATGAAGAAAACTTTGCTTGCAGCAGCCATCGCACTGGCGATGGGTAGTGCATTCGCGCAGGAGACACCGCCGCCCAACGTGAGCCAGACCGGCCCGGGCGCACAGGCTAACGACAATTCGACGGCCACGCAGGACAGCAGCCAGGCCAACGCGAACAACAACAGCAGCGGCGCCGCCGATGCGGCAGCCGCCGGCGCCGCAGCTGCCAACAATGGCGCGACTGCGACATCGTCGATGACCAATGCCTTCAATACATCGACCGCGACCGCGGTCAGCACACTGACCGGTACCGTCACCAACAACGTGATCAACAATATCGGCAATGTAGCCAGCAACGGCGGCAATGCCAATGGCGGCGCGGGTGCCGGCGCCACTGCCGGTAGCGCATTGGGCGGCAATGCCGCCGGTACCGGCGGGGCTGGCGGCATGTCCAGCGGCGGGGCCGGCGCAGCGGGCGCTGCAGGTGGCATTGCCGTCAATGGCAGTGCGACTGGCGGCGCAGGCAACGGCGGCGGCGGCATCGGTGGTGCAGCCACGGCAGGAGCCGGTGGCGGCGGCACCACGGGCGCTGGCGGCCTGGCAGCCGGTGCGGCGAGCGGGCGCGGCGGTGATGGCGCTCGCGGCGGTGAGGGCGGCGCCGGCGGCGCCGGCGGCATCGTCGTGGCTGGCGCTGGCGGCGCCGGCGGTGCGGGCGGTGCGGCAGCAGGCGGTGCCGGCGGCCTGGTCGGCACGGCGGGCAGTGGCGCAGGCGGTGCGACAGGCGCAGCGACTGGTGCACGCGGCGGTGACGGTGGTGCAACCGGAGCGGCCAGCGGCGGCATGGGCGGTGCAGGCGGTGCAGGCGGGGCTGCCGGCGCCGGCGGCATGGCAGGCGCAACCGGCAGTGTCGCCACCGGCGCGTCGACATCGAGCCAAACTTCGACCGGCGGTGCGGCATCCAGCGGCGGCGCGGGCTCGAGCAATACCGCGTCGAATGGCACCAGCGGTACGGAACCGCTCACCATTCCGGGCATGGGCGACCAGAACAGCACCGGCGGAACCACCGGCACGGCTGACGGCCGTTCGGCCAATACCGGCAATGCTTCCACTTCCGGCGCAGGTACCAGCGGCGCCGGCGGCACGGGTGGCGCTGGCGGCGGCGGCGGGGCTGGCGCGGCAGGCGGCAGCGGTGCGGCGGCCAGCAATACCGCAGGCAATGGCGCTGCGGGCGGGGCCAACAGCTCGGGCGCCGGCGGCGGCAGCGGTGCGGTGGCTGCCACTGGCGGTGCGGGTGCTGCCGGTACTGGCGGCGCAGGCGGCGGCGGTGCGGCGGGCGGCAATGGCACCAGCACCGGCGGCGCTGGCGCAGCGGGCGGCAATGGCGGCAACGGCGGCTCAAGCGGCCTGGCCAGCAATACTGCCGGCTCCAGCGGCGCTGCAGGCGGCGGCACGGGCGGTGCCGCAACCGGGGGCAACGGTAGCGGTGCGGCGGGCACCGGCGGCGCGGCGACCAATGGCAATGCCACCGCTGGTGACGGCGGCGCCGGCGGTGCAGGTGGCGGCGGCAATGTCGCTGGCGCGGGCGGCGACGGCGGCACCAATACCGCCGGCGCTGCCACCGGCGGCAATGCTACCGGCGGTAACGGCGGGGCTGGCGGCACCAATAACGTGACTGCTGGCACGTTCGACATGTCGAACACCATGAGCGGTGTCGGCCAATCGGCCGCCGGCATCATGGTCATCAGCCAGAACAACGGCATGTCCTCGCTGGTGCAGCAGAGCGTGAACGTGCAGGCCAACCTGGCCGTGGGCAAATAGCCCGCGCGGCATCATGCGAAGCTTAGGCAGGCCAGTGCCAGTCCTGGCCCTGTGCGCCGCTTTGGTGCCGGGCCTGGCGGCGGCGTCGCCGTGGATAGGCGCGCTGCCGCTTGGCCCGCTGGCAGTAGCGGCGGGCCCGTCCCCGCCTGTAACGCGGTCCGCGGCCCAGCCGCAGCCGGCGGCGGCCGACAACGAGCGCCCCGCGCAGGATGAGCGACTCGAACAGATGCGCGGCGGCAGCGATGCGCCGTGGAGCGATATGAAGCTGGCCGGTACCGTGGCTAACAACAGCGCGGTGAACGTGGTTACCGGCGCCAATATCGTGACTGACGGTGCGTTCAGCAACGCATCGGGCATGCCGATGGTGATCCAGAATTCGGGCGCCAACGTGCTGATCCAGAATGCAACCATCGTCAACGTGCAGATCAAATGAGATGCCTCATCAGCGTTCTGGCATTGCTGCCGGCCTTTGCCGTGCAGGCCGCCGACTTTTCAGCCGGCGGCGCCAGTTTTGTCTTGCCGGTGACCAGCCTGAAGGAGGCGCGTTTCCGCACTACGGTGCGGCAGCAATATGATTTCAGTTGCGGCTCGGCGGCGCTGGCGACCCTGCTTAGCCATCACTATGATTTTCAGGTCACGGAACAGGAGATTTTCCGTGACATGTTTGTGCGCGGCGACCAGCCGCGCATCCGGCGCGAAGGTTTTTCGCTGCTGGACATGAAGCGTTACCTGGCCACGCGCGGCTTTACGGCGGACGGTTTCGAGCAGCCGCTGGACAAGCTGGCGCAGGCTGGCTTGCCGGCGATCGTGCTGGTGGCCGACAACGGCTATCGGCATTTCGTGGTGATCAAGGGCGTGCAGGGCGAGCGGGTGCTGCTGGGCGATCCGGCCGGCGGCACGCGCGCCTTGTCGCGCCAGGGTTTTGAGGCGATCTGGCAAAACCGCCTGCTGTTCGTGATCCATGGCAGGCCGGGCAGGCCGCACTTCAACGAAACCGCCGACTGGCGCGTGGCGCCGCAGGCGATGCTGTCGGAGGGGATCCTGCGCGACAGCCTGCGCGACGTGACGGTGCCGAAACTGGGCGCCAGCGATTTTTGAGGGAGGGGCAGCATGAAACGAGGAATTAGCGTGGTGGCGGGCTGGCTGCTGGTGTTGGCAGGGCCCGCCACGGCGCAGGGGCCGCCAGAAGGCTGGGCGCCGGCGCCGGAAGCGCGCCTGGAAGAGGCCCGTGGCGGCTTCGAAAGCGGCAATGGCTTGCTGGTGGCCTTGGGCGTGGAGCGCATGGTCGAAGTCAACGGCGTGGTGGTGGCCCGCAACCGCGTCGAGCTGGCAGACGTGGCGCGGCTGGCGAATGCGCCCGACGCTGCCGCGGCGCTGGCGCCGATGCTGGTGCAGAACAATACAAACGGGCAGTTGATCCGCAGCCTGACCACCATCGACCTGACGGTCAATGCGCTGTCGACCCTGAAAGGACTGAACCTGGAGGGCAACCTGCGCCAGGCCTTATCGAACGCCATTGTGCCCCGCTAGGGAGGGAACGATGCATTCAAAGACATTCGCGGCCGGGATGCTGATCCTTGCCAGCCAGGCAGCGTTGGCGCAGGCCACGCCGGAGCAGCGCAGCAACGCTGAACTGGCGGCGGAGCTGACTGAGTTGAAGAAAGCGCTGGCCGAACAGCGGGCCCTGCTGGAGGACCTGCGGCGCCAGGTCGCGGAGGAACGCCTGGCCTCCGCGCGCGGCACGGGTGGTGCTGCTGCCGGTAGCGTCGCTGGCGAGGGCTCCGCGCAGAGCCAGCCGCAGCCCAATGTGCCGCCGCCCGGCGGGTCGGTGCAGCCGGCATTGGCGGTGGGCCAGCCGCCAAAGCGCGACAGCAAGCCGCCGGAAGTGGCGCCGATCTTTGAAAGCCCGGGGGTGCTGACGGCGCGCGGCAAGCTCGTGCTGGAACCGGCATTCCAGTTCGGCTATTCGTCCAGCAATCGCGTCGCCCTGGTGGGCTATACCATCATCCCGGCCTTGCTGATCGGCCTGATCGACGTGCGCGAAGTGAAGCGCAATACAAGCACGGCGACCTTGAGCGGCCGCTATGGACTGAGCAACCGTACAGAACTCGAACTGCGGCTGCCTTATATCTACCGCTCCGATTCCACCGTCAGCCGCGAAGTGTTCACCGGCAGCGCAGTCGAAAAAGTGTTTGACGTCAGCGGCCGTGCGCTGGGCGATGTCGAGCTGTCGCTGCGCCACCAGTTGAACGAAGGCGGCGCGGACAAGCCTTACTACGTAGCGGGCCTGCGTTTCAAAACCCGTACCGGCCGCGATCCGTTTGAGGTGGTGACCGACTGCGTGCGCCGCTGTATCGGCGAGAACGCGACGGGAACCGGTTTGCCGCTTGAGCTGCCGACCGGGTCTGGCTTCTACGCCTTGCAACCGAGCCTGACCTGGCTGTTCCCGACCGATCCGGCAGTGCTGTTTGGCAGCGTCAGCTACCTGCACAATTTCCAGCGCAAGGACCTCAGCCGCCAGGTGCTTAATGGCGAGCGCGAGCCGCTGGGGACGGTGAAGCCCGGCGCGGTCATCGGGGTCAATTTCGGCGTCGGCCTGGCGCTGAACGAGAAGGCGTCGCTCAGCTTTGGCTATGACCATAGTTCGATCGCCCGCACACGGCAGAATGGGGTGCCGGCACCCGGCTCGGTGCGCACCCAATTGGGGACCTTGCTGGTCGGTTTTTCCTACCGCCTGAATCCAAAGCGGACGGTCAATGTCTCAGTGGGAGCAGGGTTGACGCGCGACACGCCGGACGTGTCCATCATGCTGCGCATACCGACGAGCATGTAGTTGCCGTTTACGCTAATCTAGCGTTTTGGCAACTAAAAAGAGGGAGATCCAATGATCCTGAAAAAGCTCGCCGTACCCTTCGCAATTGCCGCCATTGCAGGCGCCGCCCACGCATCCGCGCCGATGGCCAAGACCCAGGCGCCCGGCTTCTACCGCATGAATGTTGGCGATTTTGAAGTGACCGTGCTGAACGACGGCACCGTCGACCTGCCAATGGACAAGCTGCTGCACCAGAAGCCTGAAAAGACCGCCAAGACGCTGGAGCAGAATTTCCTGAAAGTGCCCACTGAAACCTCGGTCAACGCATTCCTGGTCAATACCGGCTCGAAGCTGGTGTTGATCGATACCGGCGCCGGCGGCCTGTTCGGCCCGACCCTGGGCAATATCGTGACCAGCCTGAAAGCGGCCGGCTACCAGCCGGAGCAGGTTGACGAGATTTATATCACCCACCTGCACGGCGACCACGTCGGCGGGCTGGGGGCGCTGGACAAGCCGGCTTTCCCGAACGCTGTGGTGCGCATGGACAAGCGCGATGCGGATTATTTCCTGAGCAAGGAGAACCTGGATAAGGCCAGCGCCGAGGCGAAAGGCAATTTCCAGGGGCCGATCAATGCGGTGTCGGGCTATGCAGGCAAGGTGAAGCCGTTTGAGGGCAATACCGAACTGGTGCCGGGCGTGCGTTCGACCACCAGCTACGGGCATACGCCGGGCCACACCACTTATGTGGTGGAGAGCAAGGGGCAGAAGCTGGTGCTGATTGGCGACTTGATGCACAACGCGGCGGTGCAGTTCCCTGATCCGGGCGTGACGATCCAGTTCGACAGCGATTCGAAGGCGGCATTGGCGCAGCGCAAGGCGGCGTTTGCCGAGGCGGCGAAGCAGGGCTATTGGATGGGGGCGGCGCATTTGCCGTTCCCGGGGGTGGGACATTTGCGTAGTGAGGGGAAGGGGTATAAGTTCTTCCCTGTGAATTATTCGGCGAACCGGTAAACCGGCAAACCGGTGTCAGACCCGCAGGGTCTGACACCTGTACGCGACGGCCGCGAGTCAAGTGTCTGACCCTGTGGGTCAGACACAGGTTTACCGGGTTCAGGCCAAGGCTGGATAGTCGGTATAGCCTTCAGCCGACGGCGCGTAGAACAACTCCGGACGCTGCGCATTCAGCGCCGCGCCAGTCTGCAGGCGGCGCGGCAGGTCTGGATTTGCAATGAAATCCTTGCCCCAGGCAATCGCATCGGCCCGGCCTTCAGCCAGCGCAGCCTGCGCCCCCGCCACGTCAAACTTCTCGTTGGCGATATAGCTCCCGCCAAACTCACGCTTCAGCAACGGACCCAGCGAGTCGTCGCCAACCGCCTCGCGCGCGGCGATGAATGCGATGCCACGCTTGCCGAGTTCGCGCGCTACGTAGCCGAAGGTCTCGGCCGGCGTCGAATCGCCCATGTCATGCGCATCGCGGCGCGGGGCCAGGTGCATGCCGACGCGGTCGGCGCCCCAGACGCCGATCACGGCGTCGGTCACTTCCAGCATCAGGCGTGCGCGGTTTTCGATGCTGCCACCGTACTGGTCATTGCGCTGGTTGGTCGAATCCTGCAGGAACTGGTCGAGCAGGTAGCCATTGGCGCCGTGGATTTCCACGCCGTCGAAGCCGGCCTTTTTCGCGTTCTCGGCGCCCTTGCGGTAAGCCTCGACCACGTCGGCGATTTCGGCGGTATCCAGCGCGCGCGGGACGGCGTAGGGACGTACCGGACGCAGCAGGCTCACATTGCCTTTGGCCGCGATCGCGCTCGGCGCGACCGGAGCCTCGCCATCCAGTAGGCTAGGGTCGGAAATGCGGCCCACATGCCACAGCTGCAGCACGATCTTGCCGCCCTTGGCATGCACGGCTTCGGTAACCAGCTTCCAGCCTTCAACCTGTTCGTCGGACCAGATGCCAGGAGTGTTCTCGTAGCCCACGCCCTGCGGGGTCACGGAAGTCGCTTCGCTGATGATCAGGCCCGCGCTGGAGCGCTGTGCGTAGTACTCGGCCATCAGCGCATTCGGCACGCGCTTGCCGCCAACGGCGCGCGAGCGGGTCAGGGGGGCCATGACGACGCGGTTTTTCAGGTTCAGTGCGCCGATGGTGATGGGGTCGAACAGGGTGCTCATAAGGTATTCCTCTCATGCTCAATAAATTGCAGGATGACCTCCTCATTGCGCTTGAAGAAATTCCACTGGCCGACCCGTTGCACCGTGACCAGCCCCGCTTTCTGCAGGATGGTGAGGTGGCCGGAGACGGTCGATTGCGACAAGCCGGTCTGCTTGTCGATCATGCCTGCGCAGACGCCCAGCGACAGCGGGGCAAGCTGCTCGCTGAACCAGGCATCCGGTTCTTTGAGCCAGGACAGGATCTGGCGCCGGACCGGATTGGCCAGGGCCTTGTGGATTGCATCAATGTCAATAGAGTCAGTCATATTTCGGTGTTTCACGATAAGTATATCGGAAAAGTCCGATACGTATATCGGAGCATGACGATGGAATTCAAGGCTTGATTTTATGCTAACCGGTAGAGCGCCAGTGCCAGCACGGCCGGCATGGTCTGAACGAAGATGATGCGCTTGCTGACGGTCAGGCCGCCCCAGATGCCGGCGACGGCCACGCACAGCAGGCCATAGGTGATGAAGGCGGATCGCACGGCCGGTTCGCCATGCAGCAGGCCGACGGCCAGCGCCGCCACGAGGAAGCCGTTATAGCAGCCCTGGTTCGACATCGCAGGCTTGACGATGGCCGCCTTTTCCGCGGACAGGCCGAACACGCGGCGGCCGCGGGTATCGAAGAAGACGGTTTCCAGCAGCACGATATAGACGTGGATCAGCAGGACGATGGCGACGGCGATCTGCGCGAACAGCAGCATTGTGGGGCTCCCTGAAAGTTTGGACCCCCAATGATATACTGTCGGCCTTCTCCCGCGGGGACGACCTCGCCGCAAGACCAGGGAGCCAGGCGGGGACGACCCCGTCATGACTTGGGAGAGCATCATGCACTGGATCGTCCTTTTACTCGCCGGCCTGCTGGAAGTCGTCTGGGCCGTCGGACTCAAATACACCGAAGGTTTCACCAGGCTGGTGCCAAGCGCCGTGACGCTGGCTGCCATGGCCGGCAGTGTCGTGCTGCTTGGACTGGCGCTGCGTTCGCTGCCGCTGGGGACCGCTTACGCCATCTGGACCGGCATCGGCACCGTGGGCACCGTCATCTGGGGCATCATGATGCTGAACGAGCCGGCCAGCGTGGCGCGCCTGGTGTGCATCGCGATGATCGTCCTGGGCATCGCCGGCCTGAAAATCCTCTCGCCGCACTAATCGTTGCGCGGGCCAACCCCTGATTCATCCGCCCAGCGCGCATAGATGCGCGCCAGCTCGCCGCTGTCGCCGAGCTTCTTGACGGCGCCTGCCAGCAACGCTGCAGCCTGCGGCGGCGCCTTTTTGCTGACCCACAGGAACATGGAATCTTCCTTCAAGATCGCGGGCATCAGCTTGACTTTGTCCTGCAGTTTCTGCTCGCGGATCAGCCAGTGCAGGGTCAACTCGTTCATGTAGAAATAGCGCCCGTGGCCTGCCAGGATTTTCCGCAGGTTGGTGACGTTGCTGCCGGTGCTGTCGTCGACGGTGATGCCGAGCGCGCGCAACTGGTCGATATAGGCGGCGCCGCGTGAGGTGGTGACCAGTGCCTTGAGGCGAGCCAGGTCGTCCAGCGAATTGATTTCTGCGGTATCGTCGGCGGCTGCCGCCAGGCGCTGGCGCGAGATGTACAAGGGCTGTGGGATGGCGATGGCAATATGGCGGCGCAGCGGGGTGGAGACCAGGGCGCAGGCGATATCCGCCGTGCCGAGGCGGATGTTCTGCTCGATCACCAGCACCGAACGAATCTCTTCCAGGCCTGTGAAGCGGATGCGGGGTTCAATGCGGCTGATTGCGGCAAGGATGTCGGGACATACGCCGGTCGATGGACGACCCTCTTGCTGGATCCATTTGGGCGGCAGGCTTTCCTGGCCGATGACGCGCAATACAAGGTCGCTGCCGGCCGATGCACAGGGCAGGGCCGCAAGCAGGATCGCTCCGATCACGGTAAGTGGGAATATCTTCATACTGTTTACCCCTTACCGCAATTTTAGAACTAACGGCTATCAGACAAAAGAGTCACTCACTTTCGCGAGGTAGAACCATTCCGCATTTGGCTTGGCGTTAACGTCCGGGAAAAGCATAAAGGCATCAAAAGGCGCCAGCACGGCGCTGCCGTCGGCGCGGCGGCCGATCTCGTCGCCGACCGACAGTCGGTCAAAGCTGGACCAGGTGCGGCTGAAGGCGTCGCCTGCATCCAGCTTGTCGTGCACTTCGACCATGGACAGGTATTCCATGTCTTCCAGCGCAATCGGTTGCGGCTTTGGCGCGTCGATCAGGCCGAAATGAGCCAGGACGTTCATGATTGCGCGGTAGGCCACATCCGGTGCGTGCGGGTCGAAGTGCTGGCCGCATTCCAGGGTCAGGGCCATGCCGCCGGTGCTGCGCATGTATTCGGTGGTGCCGACGCCGTATTTCAGGACGGTCTGCACTTCGCTGTCGTTGCGCAGGCGGCGCTGCACGCCCGCGCCATAAGTGGCCATCCAGCCGTCCACGAAACGCTTCACGCCCAGGATGCGCGCCATGGCGCGTTCTTCCGCTTCGTGCTTGAACGGTTGCAGGGTGCCGTCGTTATTGCGCGGGCCGACCATGACGAAAGGCTGGCTTTGGGCGTTGAAGGAATGCAGGTCCAGCAGGATTTCATGCTGGCCGAGCAGGGGGCACAACCAGTTGGCGATGTGATCCTCGAAGTCTTGCGGGTTTTCGGTCGGGAACAGGTTGCGGTTCAGGTTACGGTCGCCCGAGCGCTCGCCTTTCTGGTACGCCAACGGATTGGTGATCGGCACGAAGGTCACGCTGCCGTTCAGGATATGCAGTTCGCCTTTGTCCAATTGCTCCATCACGCGCAGGATGCCCTTGGTGCCGCAGGTTTCGTTGCCGTGCACTGCGCCGGTGATGATCAGGCGGCGGCCTTTTCCCTGGCCGGTGTAATTGACAGATTTGAAATGCATTTTGCTGGCGTCGGTCATGCTGTTCCTTTAAGGCTTGGCGAATAAGTGGCCAATATTCTAGCTCAGGTAGAATTCGCGCATGAATCGATCCTCCCGCGTCCATGGCCTGGACACTTTGCGCGCGCTGGCCATCATGCTGGTGTTTGCCAACCACTATATGGGCTTCGTCAGCCACGAGCCGACCTTTGGCTGGTTCAGTGAAATCGGCTGGGCTGGCGTGGACCTGTTCTTTGCGCTTTCCGGTTACCTGATTGGCAACCAGGTGTTTTCCGCCGTGCGCGGCCCTGGGCTGTCGCTGCCGAATTTTTATGCGCGCCGTTTGCTGCGCACCTTGCCGGCGTACCTCGTGGTGCTGGCCTTGTACGCCTGGTGGCCGTATTGGGCCGGCAACCTGCCGCACGCGCCGTGGTGGAAGTACCTGACCTTTACCCTCAACATCAACCTCAAGCCAGGCACGCTGTTCTCCCATGCGTGGTCGTTGTGCGTCGAGGAACAGTTCTACCTGCTGCTGCCGCCTGTCGTGCTGGCCATTGCCGCCATCACGCGCATACGGCGCGCCGATGGCATCGCGCTGGCGCTGGGCTGGGCGGCGCTGCTGTCCGCCATTGCGGCCGGCATGTGGCTGCGCGACAGCTGGTGGCAGCCGGCGATGGACCTTGGCGAGCGCGGCAGCCGCAGCTACTACACCCTGATCTACTACTCGACGCTGGCGCGTTTCGATGAACTGCTGGCCGGCGTTGCCCTGGCCATGCTGCGCAATTTCCATCCGAAAGCGTGGCAGCGCCTGACCGGCCACGGAAACTGGATGCTGGCTGCCGGCGCAGTTTTAACGGCACTGGCCTTCTGGCTGTTCCTTGAGCACCATTTCAGCTGGGGGATGTCAGTGTTCGGCTATCCGCTGCTGGGCGTGGCGTTTGCCGCCTTGCTGCTGGCTGCCCTCAGCGAAGGCTCGCTGCTGTATCGCACACGGATTCCCGGCATGGGCGCGATCGCGCTGTGGTCCTACTCGATCTATTTGACGCACAAGCAGGTGTGCATCCTGCTTTCCGATCATTGGGAGCCGGTCGACCCCGAATCGATTGCTGTCATGATCGCGGCCAGCATTGCCGCCGGATGGCTGCTATATCTTGCGGTCGAAGCGCCGTTCATGCATCTGCGCGAGCGCTTCATCCCGAACAACTTCAAGCGGAGACCGAATGAAGCAATTGTTAGCAGCGTCCCTGTTACTGCTTAGCGCGCAAGCGTTCGCCCAGCCTGCCGCCGGGCCCTTCGCCCGGATGGTGGTGATCCAGCCCAAGCCTGGCCAGGGGCCTGCCTTCGAGCAGGGCTACCAGCGTCACCTCGAGTGGCACAAGGGCGCCAATGACCGCTGGACCTGGCATGGCTGGTCCTTCGTGCTGGGCGACCGGCTTGGCATGTTCATGGACGGTACGTTCGGCCATGCCGCGGCGAACTTTGACGCCGCCGTGCAGCCGACTGGCGACGCGGCCGACAATGCGGCCAACGTCGCGCCGTATGCGGACTTCCTGAGCCACGGCGTGTTCCGCCGCCTGGAGTCGGCCAGCGTCGGGCCGCCGCTGCCCGATACCTCGCCATTCCTGGCGATGGCTACCTACAGCGTTGCGCCGGGCGAGGAGACAGCATTCGAGCGCCAGCTGGTGGCCGGGGCTTCGGCGCCGGCGAATAGCGGGCGTACGGCGCAGAGGTTCACCTGGTACCGCTTGCAAATGGGCGGCGCCGGCGGGCAATACGTCCTGATGCGCGCTGTGCCGAGTTTTGGCGCGGCTGCGGAATTGCCGGATGTGCTGCCGGCTGGCGCCAAGGCGCTGGTGCGCGGTGTGCGCACGGAGCTGCTGCGCTACCGCGCCGACATGAGCTACATCCCCAAGGCTTAGCTGCGCATTTCGATGACGTTGTCGTTCTGCGCGTCGGTCAGGAAGGCGAACAGCGCGCGCACGCGGGCCGGGGCCTCATGGCCCTCGGTGGCTTCGATGGCCCGGCGCAAGCCCGGAGCGGCTTCGATGGTGTGCGGGCTGGCGTAGGCGCGGATCAGCAGGCCCCCCAGTTGCGCCGCTTCGCGCTCGTGGTTCTGGCGCAGACGGCGCTCGATCACGTCGATCACCACGCGCTGCATGCGCGGGGTGGGGTTCTCGATGTGGGCAAACACCAGCGGCGTATTGGCGATCGCTTCGCAGATGCGGCGTTCGATGTCGTCGGCCCTGGTATCGGAGGGGATGTCGAAATACGCGCCCGCCCACCGGGTACGTGCGTACTGGTGGCCGGGCGGGAAGGAGTCGGCGGTGTCGAAGCCGAGCGCGTGGCTCAGCTTCTTCAACCAATCAAGGATGGCGGAGCTCATGGCGGCAATTGTACCGCCACTGCTTACGCTGCGTACGCTTCCTCGCCGAGGCGGCCGGCGCGGAAGTCTTCGACGGCCTGGAAAATCTCGGCCTGCGAGTTCATCACGAACGGGCCGTATTGCACGATCGGCTCATTCAGCGGCTTGCCCGACAACAGGATGAAGCGGCTGTCAGGACCGGCCTTGATGGTCACGCCATCGGCGCCTGCGTTGTTGGCCAGGATCGCCATGCTCTGCGCGGGAACCGCCTTGCCGTCCACCGTCACCTCGCCCCGATAGGTGTAGATGAAGGCGTTGTGGCCAGCGCGGATCGCCTGGCTGAACGCTTCGCCGGCCGGCAGTTCCACGTCGATGTACAGCGGCTCCGTCACTTCGCGTTGCACTGCGCCTGCCACGCCCTGGCTTTCGCCGGCGATGACGCGCACGGTTGCCCCGTTTTCGGTCTTCACCACCGGAATTTCACCGGCCTGGAAGTCCTTGTACCAGGGCTGCTGCATCTTGTCCCTGGCCGGCAGGTTAAGCCACAGCTGGAAGCCTTCCATCAAGCCTTCCGCCTGTTCCGGCATTTCGGAGTGGATCACGCCACGGCCGGCGGTCATCCACTGCACGCCGCCGCTGGCCAGCAAACCTTCATTGCCGGCGCTGTCGCGGTGCCGCATGCGGCCGGTCAGCATATAGGTGACCGTTTCAAAGCCGCGGTGTGGGTGGTCGGGGAAGCCGGCGATGTAATCGTTGGCTTGCTCCGAACCGAAATTGTCCAGCATCAGGAACGGATCCAGGCGACGCTGCAGGGGCTGGGTCAACACGCGGTTGATTTTCACGCCAGCGCCATCCATTACGGCCTGGCCGCGGATAATCCGTTCCACTGTGCGGGTTTGTGCGATGTTGTCCATATCATTCTTCCTTTGTCTGGTTAGGCCAGCAGTTCTTCAACGCGGGCATCGGCGGCGGCTTGCTGTTTGCCGGCCACTTCCGCGCCGTAAGCCTGGCCTTCGATGAACACGTATTCCACGTCAGTCAGGCCGATGAAAGCCAGGAACATCTTCAGGTGCGGGAACTGGGTGTCAGTCGGCGCATCTTTGTGCATGCCGCCGCGCGAGGTGGCGACATAGACTTTTTTACCTTGCAGCAGGCCAACCGGGCCGTTCTCGCTGTACTTGAAGGTCACGCCGGCACGGGCAATCGCGTCGAACCACGATTTGAGCTGCACGGTGATGCCAAAGTTGTACATCGGAGCGCCGATCACGATAGCGTCGGCACGTTGCACCTGGGCGATCAGGGCGTCATCCAGTGCTACGCGGGCGGCTTGTTCCGGCGTGCGCTTGTCGGCTGGGGTGAACAGCGCCTGCAGGGTTGGCTCGTCCAGCACAGGGTGCGGGTTGGCAGCCAGGTCACGCACTTCCACCGTGGCGCCCGGGTTGGTCGCCAGCAGTTTGTTGACGATATTGGTCGCTACGCGGGTGGATTCGGAACCGGAGCTTTTTGCGCTGGAGTTGATTTGCAGGATGTTCATGGTGTGCTTCCTTTCAGTATTTGGTTGAGTGCTGCGTCGATGGAGTAACTATAGAGGTTCCAAATATGATCCAGAAGCCGTTAAAATGGATAACATCGTGCCACCAGTGGAACAATCATGAGCGACATCGACCCCAGCGACCTGCTGTTATTCGCCCGCATCGTGGAATTTGGCAGCCTGAGCCAGGTTTCGGAGCGGCTGCAACTGCCGAAATCGACGGTTTCCCGCCGGCTGACCCAGCTCGAAGCCACGCTGGGCGAGCGGCTGCTGACCCGCACCACCCGCAAGCTGGTGCTGACCGAATTCGGCGCCAGCCTGCTGGAACACGCGCGCCGGGTGGCGGAGGAGACCGAGGCGGCCGGCGCCCTGGCCCAGCACCGCCAGCAGGCGCCTAGCGGCTTGCTGCGGGTCTCGATGCCGGCGGACTTTGCCAATGTCCATCTGGCGCGGATGCTGCCGGCCTTCATGGCGAAGCACCCGGCCATTACCCTGGAGCTGGACCTTTCGCCGCGCCGGGTCGACCTGGTGGCGGAAAACTTCGATATCGCGATCCGCATGGGAGCGCTGCCGGACGACGCCACGCTGGCGGCGCGCAAGGTACTGATATCAACCTGGGGGCTGTATGCTGCGCCGTCCTACACCGTGGTGCACGGCCTGCCGGAGCATCCCGACGACCTGTTCAAGCACGAACTGCTGAGCTTGCGGCGCATGCCCAATGGCCTGGTGCGCTGGCCGCTCACGCGCGGCAAAACCACCTGGGAGCGCGACTTGCCGGTGCGGCTGATGGCCAATTCGCCGGAGTTGCTAACGCGGATGGCTGCCACCGGGATGGGCATAGCCACCTGCACCACGCAGTTCGCGGCGCCGCTGGTGGCGCGCGGTGAACTGGTGCGCGTGCTGCCTGACTGGTGCTTCGCGCCGGTTACCGGCTGGGCAGTGTTTCCCGGCCGCCGCCTGATGCCGGCCAAGACGCGCGCTTTCCTCGACATGCTGGAGTCGAATTTCGCCGGGCAATAGCACCCTATGCGGCATGGAATTTGAAGTGCTGCCGGTGTGGCGTCGGGCCGCGCCAGATGACACTCTCCATGTAGTAATGGGCAAGGGTGATGCCGGTCACCAGCCAGCCGATCCAGGC
>Ga0209256_1000962_pt1 | contig 34745 bp, 27 predicted proteins | sample AraplaCol_mCL_r2_2_FD_184270 | JGI IMG/M metagenome (GOLD analysis project Ga0209256, IMG submission 184270) | Arabidopsis root microbial communities from North Carolina, USA - plate scrape MF_Col_mCL_r2 (SPAdes) (version 3) | ecosystem: Host-associated > Plants > Roots > Endosphere | place...
GGGCCCACCGACAGGGCGATAGCGGGGATGTTCACCGTGGCGGCGGCCATCAGGCAGGCCGGAGTGGTCTTGTCGCAGCCGATGGTCAGGACCACGCCGTCGATCGGATAGCCGTACAGGGTCTCCACCAGCCCCAGGTACGACAGGTTGCGGTCCAGGCCCGCGGTCGGGCGCTTGCCGGTTTCCTGGATCGGATGGACCGGGAACTCCAGGGCGATGCCGCCGGCCGTGCGGATGCCTTCCCGCACCCGCTCGGCCAGCACCAGGTGGTGGCGGTTGCAGGGCGACAGGTCCGACCCCGTCTGGGCGATGCCGATGATCGGCTTGCCCGACTGCAGCTCCTCCAGCGACAGGCCAAAGTTCAGGTACCGCTCCAGATACAGCGCCGTCATGTCCGCGTTGTCGGGATTGTCGAACCAGGCGCGCGAGCGAAGAGCGCGGGGCGGAACGGCGGCAGAGCTCATGACAGTCCTTGATAGGCGGTCCCAGATCGAACGCGGGACCTCGGCGGTGACGGCGAAAGGGTTCGGCGGGCCCTGGTGAGGATTGTCCGCCGGTTGAGCGCAGCGATCGACCGCCCCGCTCGCTCACCCCAGATCATTTGTCTGACTATACTCCCCGGGCTGTGGCGTCAACGCAGGAGCAACGCGGCTCGACAAGGTCGACAAGCCATGTTTTCCAATTGAACGAACACGAAAATCTTTCGCCGGCAGTTGTCGGACGATAGCCCGCGCGGGAGGATACCGATGGACTCGAACAATCCGCTCGCGACGCCGGAATTCCGCCCCCTGCGCCGCGCCTTGCTGGCCGCCCCGCTCGTCGCGCCCTGGCTTTCCGGGATCGCCCAGGCGGCCGATCCCCTCGCCTTCCGCGCCCTGGCGCCCACCCCGCCCATGGGCTGGAACAGTTGGGACAGCTTCGCCACCACGCTGACCGAGGCCCAGGCGATCGACAACGCCAAGGTCATGGCCAAGGTTCTGCTGCCGCACGGCTATGACATCTTCACGGTCGACATCCAGTGGTACGAGCCGGGCGCGACCGGCTTCGACTACCGCAAGGACGCCCACCTTGAGCTGGACCCATGGGGCCGCCTGCTGCCGGCTCTGAATCGCTTCCCCTCGTCCGCGAACGGCGCGGGCTTCAAGCCGCTGGGCGACAAGCTGCACGCCCTGGGCTTGAAGTTCGGCGTCCACCTGATGCGCGGCGCGCCCCGCCAGGCCGCGGACCGCAACCTGCCGGTGCTTGGAACCGACATCCGCATCGGCGACATCGTCGACCGGTCCAGCACCTGCCCCTGGAACCCGGACATGTACGGCGTCGACATGAGGAAGCGGGGGGCCCAGGCCTACTACGACAGCGTCTTCGAGCTGCTGGCCGCGTGGGGCGTCGATTACGTCAAGGTCGACGACATGAGCCGCCCCTATCACGACCACGCGCTCGAGATCGAAGCGGTGCGCAAGGCCATCGACACCAGCGGGCGGCCGATGGTGCTGAGCCTGTCACCCGGCGAGACCCCGCTGGACGCCGCGAGCCACGTGAAGCGCCACGCCAATCTCTGGCGGATCAGCGACGACTTCTGGGACCAGTGGCCGCTGCTGCTGGAGCAGTTCGGCCGGCTGGAGCGCTGGAATCCCCACCGCCTCCCCGGCTGCTGGCCGGACGCCGACATGCTGCCGCTGGGGGTGCTGGACCTAGGCAAGCGTACGACGCGCTTCACGCCCGACGAGCAGCGCACGATGATGACCCTGTGGTCGATCGCCCGCTCGCCGCTGATCATGGGCGGGGATCTGCGGAAGCTGGATGCGCCCACCACCGCTCTACTGACCAATGACGAGGTGCTGGCGGTCAACCAGCGGAGTTCGGGGAACCGGCCGCTGTTCAACGACGACCAGCAGGCGGCATGGATCGCGGACGTTCCCGGCACGAGAGCCCGCTATCTGGCGCTCTTCAACAAGCGCGACGCCGAGGCGTCCGTGGGCGCCGACCTCACGTCCGTGGGCCTGACCGGTCGGGTGGCCGTGCGCGACCTCTGGGCGCATAGGCTCGTCGACACGGTCGAGGGGCGCTTCGAACGGAAACTCCCGCCGCATGGTTCGGGCCTTTACCGATTGGGCTAGGGGCTCAGCTGATCAGGAAGGTCGCGCTGGCGCGGCCCGCCGCGCCTCTGACCGGGCCGACCACGACAGCGCCGGCCTCATGTCGCAGATAGCCGCCGTCCGGCGCCACGAACGAGACCCCGCGACCATCGGCCAGCCCGCGCGCCCGGCGAAAGCCGCTGCCGGCCGGATCGTCGGTCGCGCCGGCCAGCACGACCTCGCCGCCGGCCGTCGGGCGCAGCACTTGGCCCGGCTTCAGGATCGGCTCCAGCAGCACCGTTCCGGCCGGCCCCGGCTTCTGGCGGAACTGGGTGGTCGCCAGCGCTCCCTCGCCCACCGTGGGCCGCGCGCCGTCGAGGCGAAGATAGGCGCCCGGCCGGTCCAGCGGCGCGAAGCGGTCTGGAACCTCGCCCGCTCCGACAGGCACGCCGAAATCCGGCGTTCCGTCCGGATGGTAGTAGAGCCGCTGGATCCGCGTATGCCGGTTCGGATCGAACAGCGGGTTGCCCTTGATCGTCTTGTAGTCCCGGCCGTGGAAGACCAGCACGTCGCGACCCTGCTCATCGACCGTGAACGAGTTATGGCCCGGCCCGTACACGCCCGTCTCCTCCGACGACACGAAGACCGGGGTCTGGGACTTGCTCCAGGCATCCGCCGACATCAGGTTCGCGTTGGCGTTCGCGGTCAGCAGGCCCAGGCAGTAGCGGTCGTCGGTGGCGCTGGCCGAATAGGCGATGAACACCCGGCCATTGCGGATCAGGACGGCGGGCGCCTCGGCGACCTTGAAGCCTTCGACCTCCCACGGCAGGGTCGGGACGGTCAGCCGGACCGGCGAGCGGGCCAGGGTCAGCGGCGTGGCCAGCGGGGCCAGGTACAGGTTGCTGTTGGTCTGGACGCCCGGCTCGCCCTGCGCCCAGCACAGGTAGCGCACGCCGCGATGGCTGAAGACGGTCGAGTCCAGGGTGAACGTGTCCCACGGCGTCTGGAGCTGGCCCAGCAGCTCCCAGCGACCGATCAGGGCGTCGCGGTCCGAGCAGCGCAGGACATAGGTTCGGATGTGGAACGGCTGGTCCGAGTCGCCGGCCGCGAAATACATGTGCCAGCGTCCGTCCATCCAGTGCAGCTCGGGAGCCCAGATATAGCCGCCCAGCTTGCCCTGCGCGGGTCGCCGCCAGATGACGGTCTCCGGCGCCGTCGCCAGCCCAGCGAGGGTGCGGGCGCGGCGCAGAACCAGGCGGTCGTACTCCGGAACCGACGCGGTCATGTAGTACTGGCCATCGTCATGCCGGAACACCTGGGCGTCGGCGCGCTGGCGGACCACGGGGTTCAGCGGGGCGGAGCGCTCATCCCCGGCCTCGGCGACTGGCGAGGCGGCGGCGCCCATGACGGCCGCACCGGCGCCGGCCATCACGGCGCGCCGCGACAGCGGGAGAATGGAGGTCATCGCGGCCCGTTCCTGCTCAGTCCCGCGGCGCGATCGACGCTCGCGTATCTTCCAGCGCCAGGCCCACCAGGCGCTCCATCGCCTGGCGCGCCTGGTCGGGTCGGCCGGCGGCGATGGCGTCGAACACCTTCCAGTGGTCGGGCATGGGGTCGCGGGGCAGTTCGCGTTTGCGCTGCTTGAAGATCGTGGTCCACCGCACCGCCGCGCCGATGCTGCTAGACAAAGTGAACAGCGGCGCGTTGCCGGTGGCCTCCAGCACGGTGTCGTGGAAGTCGCGGTCGGCGGCCTGGCCGGCTTCGGTGGCCAGGGTCTGGCTTTCCATCTGGATCAGCGCCTTGCGCATGCGCTCCAGTTGCCCGTCGTCGCGGCGCTCGGCCGCCAGGGCCGCGGCGGCCGGCTCGACGATCATACGCAGTTCGTAGAGGCCCTTCAGGAACTCCTCGCTGGGCTCGGATTCGAAGAACCAGGCCAGGACCTCGGGGTCCAGCAGGCTCCAGCGGTTGCGCTCGGTCACCCGGGTGCCGGTTTTGGGTCGGCTCTCGACCAGCCCCTTGGCGGCCAGGATGCGGATGGCCTCGCGATAGGCGCTGCGCGAGACCTGCAGCTGCTCGCTGGAATCGATTTCGTTGTTGAGGATGTCGCCCGGCTGGTATTCGCCCGAGACGATCGCCACCCCCAGGGTGCGGGCGATCGAGCCGTGGATTCGGCTGGTCGCGGCCAGGCTGTCTCGCGCGAAATCGCCTTCGCCGCCCTTGTCCGTCTTTTTCCGCACGCGCGCTTCGCTCCCTGTCCAGTCGCCGGACGACCCCGCCCGCCCGCCGATCTCGACGCTGCGCGACACTAGCGAGACAGTTCGCGCCCAGACAAGGGATTTCACAGCCCGCCCCCGGCTCCTCCAAGGCCGACCTTGGTCTCGAAAAGTATGATGATTTTCAACCGCGAAAGCGCTGTGATTCTGCGCCCATTCCAATGCTTTCGGGGTGTTCCGAGTCACCGCGAACCCCATCGACGGGTCCTCGATCCGCGTTTGACAGCGCTTTGAAGATCGCTATTTGTCTGACTAAATAACCAACCCGCTGAGAGGTAACGACGGCCATGGTGCTGCGGTTCGTGCAACTGAAGGAACAGGGCGGGACGCGAATCCTCGCGGCGGTCAATGACGCGGGCCTGGCCCGCAGGGTCAAGGTGGCCGACACTCTTTTGGATCTGGCCAACGCCGCCCTGGCGGCCGGCGCCACCCTTGCCGAAGCCGCCCAGTCCAGTCCCCTCGGCGCCGAGATCGACATATCCGCCGCCCTGGCCGAGGGCCGGGTGCTGGCGCCGATCGACCATCCCGATCCGGCCCACCTCGTGCTGACCGGCACCGGCCTGACCCACCTCGGCTCGGCCGAGGGACGCGACAAGATGCACAAGGCCGCCCAGGCGGGTGAGAACCTGACCGACTCAATGCGGATGTTCCTGATGGGCGTCGAGGGCGGCAAGCCCGCCGCCGGCCAGGTCGGGGCCCAGCCGGAATGGTTCTACAAGGGCGATGGTTCGCACGTGGTCGGTCACGGCGCGCCCCTCACCTCGCCCAGCTTCGCCAAGGACGGCGGCGAGGAGCCCGAGATCGCCGGCGTCTACGTCATCGACAAGGACGGAAACCCGCACCGCCTTGGCTTCTGCCTGGCCAACGAGTTCTCCGACCACGTCATCGAGCGCGGCAACTATCTGTGGCTGGCCCACTCCAAGCTGCGCCAGGCGGCCCTGGGCCCGGAACTGCTGACCGGAGAACTGCCGGCCGACGTCCGCGGCGCCAGCAAGATCCTGCGCGACGGCCAAGCGGTCTGGGAAAAGCCCTTCCTGTCGGGCGAGGCGAACATGTCCCACACGATCGCCAACCTCGAACACCATCACTTCAAGTACGACATCTTCCGCAAGCCCGGCGACGTGCACGTGCACTTCTTCGGCACGGCCACCCTGTCGTTCTCGGAAGGATTCCAGACCAAGGTCGGCGACGTGTTCGAGATCAGCGCGGCGCCGTTCCTCTATCCCGTCAGCAATCCCCTGGCGCAGGCCGACGAGAAGCCGGTGACGGTGCGCAGCCTGTGACACCGATCCGCCTTGCCCTCGTTGGCCTGGGCAAGATCGCCCGCGACCAGCACCTGCCCGCCATCGCCGCCGACGACCGCTTCGAGCTGGTCGCCATCGTCAGCCGCAACGCCGACCTGGACGGCGTCGCCCACTTCACGACCTTGGCCGACCTGCTGGCCAGCGACGTGGCGGTCGACGCGGTGGCGCTGTGCACCCCGCCCCAGCCGCGCCACGCCCTGGCCCATCAAGCCTTGGCGGCCGGCAAGCACGTGATGTTGGAGAAGCCGCCGGGCGCGACGCTGAGCGAGATCGAGGACTTGCGCCAGGCTGCGGCCGAACGCGGCCTGACCCTACAGACCACCTGGCATTCGCGCTACGCCCAGGGCGTGGCGCCGGCCCGCGAATGGCTGGCGGACAAGAGCATCAAGTCGGTGCGTATCGACTGGCGCGAGGACGTCCGCGTCTGGCATCCGGGCCAGGACTGGATCTGGGAGCCCGGCGGCCTGGGCGTCTTCGATCCGGGTATCAACGCCCTGTCGATCGCCACCGCGATCCTGCCACGGCCGTTCTTCCTGACGGCCGCCACGCTGCACGTACCGGAGAACCGCCAGTCGCCGATCCAGGCTGAGCTGGACTTCCTCGACGTGGCGGGCGCACCGATCCGGGCAGAGTTCGATTTCCTGCAGACCGGCCCGCAAAGCTGGGACATCGCCGTCGAGGTCGAGAGCGAAGATACCGGTAACAAAGTGTTGAAGCTGTCGCACGGGGGCGCCAAATTGTGGGTCGACGACGTCCTGCTTCGCGAGGGGCCGGACGGCGAATACGCCGGTCTCTATGACGCGTTCGCGCGCCTGGTGGCCGGCAAAGCCAGCGATGTCGACGTCAGCCCGCTGCGTCATGTCGCCGACGCCTTCCTGCTGGGCCGACGGGTCGTCGCTCCGGCGTTCATCGAATAGAGAAAGACCGACCGACATGGCCGAAGCCGCGCTGCGGGCTCTGAACCCCGCCACCAACGAACACTTCGGCCGCAGCTTCCCGGAGCCGACCGCCGAACAGATCGAGGCGGTCACCGCCGCGGCCGAGGCCGCCTTCGACATCTATCGCGAGACCGACCTCGAGACCCGCGCCGCCTTCCTGGAAGGGATCGCCGCCGAGATCGAAGCGCTGGGCGATGAGCTGATCGAGACCGCCGTGGCCGAGACCGGCCTGCCCGCGGCCCGGATCACCGGCGAGCGCGGCCGCACCTGCGGCCAGTTGCGCCTGTTCGCCCAAGTCGTGCGCCGCGGCGACTGGATCGGCGCCCGGATCGATCCGGCCATGCCCGAGCGCACGCCCCTGCCCCGCGCCGACCTGCGCCAACGCTTCATCCCGCTGGGCCCGGTGGTGGTGTTCGGCGCCAGCAACTTCCCGCTCGCCTTCTCGACGGCCGGCGGCGACACCGCCTCGGCCCTGGCGGCCGGCTGTCCCGTCATCGTCAAGGGCCACTCGGCCCACCCCAACACGGGCGCTCTTGTCGGCAGCGCGGTCGAGAAGGCGGTCAAGGCCGCCGGCCTGCCCGCCGGCGTCTTCGCCATGCTGATCGGTCAGCAGCGCACCCTGGGCGCCGGTCTGGTCGCCGACCCGCGCGTAAAGGCCGTGGGCTTCACCGGCTCGCGCGCCGGCGGCACGGCCTTCATGCGCATCGCCGCCAACCGCCCCGAGCCGATCCCGGTCTTCGCCGAGATGAGCAGCGTCAACCCCGTGCTGCTGCTGCCCGCCGCCCTGTCGGCGCGGGCCGAGGCGCTGGGCGCGGCCTTCATCGGCTCGCTGACCATGGGCGCGGGTCAGTTCTGCACCAATCCCGGCCTGGTGTTCGTGCTGAACGGCCCCGACGCCGACCGCTTCGAGGCCGCCGCCGTCGAGGCGCTGAAGGCCGCCCAGCCGCACGTCATGCTGACCCCCGGCATCTTCGGCGCCTACGAGCAGGGCGTTGACCAACTGACCGACCATGCCGGCGTGAAGCTGCTGGCTCGCGGCTGCGTCGGCGACGGCGTCAACCAGGCGGTCGGGGCCCTGTTCTCGACCGACGCCGAGACCTTCCTGCGCGATCCGGTCCTGAGCCACGAGGTGTTCGGCTCGTCGTCGCTGATCGTGCGCTTCTCCGACGTCGTCCAGTTGGCGACGGCCCTGGAAGGCCTGGAAGGCCAACTGACCGCCACCCTGCAGATGGACGCCTCCAACCCGGCCGACGTCGAAGCCGCCCGCCGCCTGCTGCCCATCCTGGAGCGCAAGGCCGGCCGCATCCTGGCCAACGGCTGGCCGACGGGCGTTGAGGTCTCCAACGCCATGGTCCACGGCGGCCCCTACCCGGCCACCTCCGACCCGCGCGGCACCTCGGTGGGCACCCGCGCCATCGAGCGCTTCCTGCGTCCGGTCTGCTACCAGGACATTCCCGACGTCCTGCTGCCGCCGGCCCTGAAGGCCGACAACCCGCTGGGCCTGCGCCGGGCGATCGACGGCGCGTTCTAGGTCCGCGCTTTCCTGAGCCAATGACGCCGTTCCGGACCGGCTTCGGAACGGCGTCCGCCTTTCGCCTCAGCTTGATTGCGCCGCTCTTATTTGTCGGACTATATAGCGCGAAAGCGGCCACCAGAGCCGCTCCGACCGTTGGAACGAGGAAACCCATGAAGACTTCAGGTCGAAAGCTGACCGGCGCCCTTCTGGCCGCCACCGCCATTGCTGTTTCGATGGGGGCGGCGCCGGCCGGAGCCTTCGCGGCCGACTACGCCCGCGCCTCGTTCGGCAAGACCCCCGAAGGCGTCGATGTCGAAGCCATTACCCTGACAAACGGCAAAGGCGTCAGCGCGACCGTGATCACCTACGGCGCCACCCTCCAGTCGCTGGTCGCCCCCGGCCGCGACGGGACAAAGGCCGACATCGCCCTGGGCTTCAAGGACGCCGAAGCCTACGCCAAGAACGCCAGCTATTTCGGCGCGTCGGTCGGCCGGTTCGCCAACCGCATCGGCAAGGGCCGCTTCACCCTGGACGGCAAGACCTACCAACTGGCCCTGAACAACAACGGCGTCGCCGCCTTGCATGGCGGGGTGAAGGGCTTTGACAAGCAGGTGTGGAAGGTCAGCGACGTCAAGCGCGGCCCGGTCGCCTCGGTCACCTTCACCCTTGTCAGCCCCGACGGCGATCAAGGTTATCCGGGCACGCTAACCGCCACGGCGACCTACGCCCTGGATGAGAACAACGACCTGACGATCACTTACGGCGCCACCACCGACAAGCCGACCATCGTCAACATGACCAACCACGCCCTGTTCAACATGGCGGGCGACGGCTCGGCCGAAGGGGCGATGGGCAACGTCCTGACCATCCCGGCCGACGGCTACACCCCTGTCGACGCTGAGCTGATCCCGACCGGCGAGATCACGCCGGTGGCAGGCACGGCTTTCGACTTCCGCAAGCCCACCGCCGTGGGCGAGCGCATCCGCGACGCCCGCGACCCGCAGTTGGTGATCGGCCGCGGCTACGACCACAACATGGTGTTGACCGGCAAGGCCGGCGGCGCCCCGCGCCTGGCCGCGCGGCTGGCCGATCCCAAGAGCGGCCGCGTGCTGGAGATCCTCAGCGACCAGCCGGGCATCCAGTTCTACGCCGGCAACTTCATCGACGGCACGATGGTGGGCAAGAGCGGCAAGATCTATCGCCAGGGCGACGGCATCGCCCTGGAGCCCCAGCACTTCCCGGACGCCCCCAACAAGCCGGCCTTCGCTCCGGTCCGCCTGGATCCGGGCCAGAAGTACAGCAATGTCATGGTGTTCAGGCTGACGACGCAGAAGTAGCGCCAAGACGCCTTCCCTCGCGGGGAGGCGTCCTCAGTCCCTCATCCAGGGCGGCACGATGGTGGCGGCGTTCTTGTCCAGCACCTTGCCCATCTCGTCGAAGAAGATATCGCTGAGGTCGCCCCACGGCCCCGGCAGTTCGCCCAGCACCTTGGACGTCAGGATCCTCATCATCATGAACTGAGCGGCGTACCAGGCCGGCAGGGCCGACGAAGGCTCGTCGACCAGCCTGGCCTCGAAGGTGCGCTCCCAGGACTTTTTCATGGTGATCGCCCCGCCGACCAGGAACGTCAGGTGCAGGATCGGCGACGAGGGCGTGAAGCCCTCGATATCAAAGCCCCTGCGCGTCCTCTTCCACTGGATGTTCCTGACGGGCCCTTCCGTGGCCAGCAGGATGGTCTGGGTCGCCGCCTCGCCCCAGGCCTCGGGCGCCGGGCACATGTCGGGCGGGCCCGGCCGATTGAAGTCGAGCCAGGTCCGCTCGTCGAATTTGCCTGGGGCCAATTTCCAGGAGGTGATCCGCAAAGCGTGCTTGGAGGGCGGCGGCTGCTGCTCCGGGCCCCGGATGATCACCGGCATGCCGACGCCCCTCAGCGAATGGTCCGTGCCGACCGGCAGCCCCTGGCCGGCCGGGCCCAGCTCCATGTAGGCCAGGATCTGCACGGCCGTCATGACCATGGACCCGTCGCCCCCGACCACGAAGATCCAGCTGGCCTGGTTGAGCGGTCGGTCCGGCTGGGCGTTCGGCGCCAGCACCAGGGCCTGCTTGTGCGCGGGAAGACCGGGCACATCATCCGGCCACATGCCCATGCTCGTCGCGGCCCAGGGGAAGAGCGCCTTGGCCGCGACGAACGACGCCGGCGGCTTATCGGCCTGGGTCATCGGCGCCAGGATGTTGAAGACCGGCTCCCTGAAGAAGTTCTGGAAGGCGTCGACCGGGCTTTCGTGCCGCAAGCGCTCGGGCAGGTCGTAGACGTTGCCGACCATGCCATGGATGACCACCGTGCTGTCCTGGGTGATGTTCACGATCTCGTCTATCGCCAGCAGCATCGAGCGACTCCCCTTATGATAGCGATATCAAGATCGTTATCGCGGAGATTGTCCATCTTCGATCATCGGCCCACGATCATCGACACTCGAAAAAGACGCTGGACTGACCCAAGGGCGCCGGGTGTGGGATCGGTTCAAACAACTGTTCCTGGGAGGAAGCCGCCATGCCCGAAGCTCTGATCATCGACGCCTGTCGCACGCCGCGCGGCATCGGCAAGGTCGGCAAGGGCGCCCTGGCCGACTTCCATCCCCAGCACCTGGCCGCCACCGTGCTGAAGGCCCTCGCCGAGCGAAACGACCTCAACACGGCCGAGGTCGACGACATCATCTGGGGCACCAGCAGCCAGCGCGGCAAGCAGGGCGGCGACCTGGGCCGCATGGCCGCCCTAGACGCCGGCTACGACACGCGCGCCAGCGGTATGACCTTGGACCGCTTCTGCGGCTCGGGCATCACCACGGTGAACCTGGCGGCCGCCTCGATCATGTCGGGCATGGAGGACCTGGTCATCGCCGGCGGGACCGAGATGATGTCCTACACCGCCGCCACGGCCGACCGCAGCTCGCCTGGCCTGCTGGACAGCGGCAACACTCGCTTGCGCGCCAAGCATCCGCAGAGCCACCAAGGCGTCTGCGCCGACGCCATCGCCACCCTGGAAGGCATCCCGCGCTCGGCCCTGGACGAGCTTGCCCTAGTCAGCCAGCAGCGCGCCGACCAGGCGATCCGCGAAGGCCGCTTCGACCGCGCCCTGGTGCCGGTCTATCACGACGACGGGACCCTGGCCCTGGACCGCGAGGAGTTCCCGCGCCCCGAGACCACCCTGGAAGGCCTGTCCTCGCTGAAGCCCTCATTCGCCCCCTTCGCCGCCGCCCCGATCGACGAGAACGGCATGACCCTGGGCGGGCTGATCACCTCCGTCTATCCGGACCTGAAGATCGAGCACGTGCACCACGCCGGCAATTCGTCGGGCGTGGTCGACGGCGCGGCGGCTGTGCTGCTGGCTTCGCCGGCCTACGCCGCCAAGCACGGGCTGAAGGCGCGCGGCCGCGTCGTGGCCATGGCCAATATCGGCGACAGCCCGACCCTGATGCTGAACGCCCCCGTCCCCGCCGCCCGCAAGGTGCTGGCCAAGGCCGGCCTGACCGTCGACGACATCGACCTGTGGGAGATTAACGAGGCCTTCGCCGTGGTGGCCGAGAAGTTCATCCGCGACCTGCGCCTCGACCGCAGCAAGGTCAACGTCAACGGCGGCGCCATGGCCCTGGGCCACCCGATCGGCGCCACGGGCTCGATCCTGATCGGCACGATCCTGGACGAGCTGGAGCGCACCGGCGGCCGCTTCGGCCTGGTGACCATGTGCGCCGCCGGCGGCATGGCCCCGGCGGTGATCATCGAGCGAGTGTAGGCCTTTCAGGCAAGTAGGTTGTCATCCCGGACAAGCGCCGCCGATCCGGGACAGACGCCTGAGCTCAGAGCTTCCGGCGGTCCCGGGTCTTCGCTTCGCTACGCCCGGGATGACAATCGTGGGAGCGGCCCTAGAGGCCCCTACCCCTTCGTCGCCTTCAGCAGGTTGTCCCGCAGGCGCGCCACGGATTCCTGCACCGTCGCGAAATCGTCGCCCAATCCAATGGCGTCGCTGAGAGACTCGCCGGGATTAGTCTCGACCAGCTTGCGTCCCTCAGACGTAAGGCTCAGCCGCACCTGGCGCTCGTCGGCGGGATCGCGTCGGCGCTCCACATAACCCATCTGCTCCATCTTCTTGAGAATGGGCGTCAGGGTGTTGGACTCCAGGAACAGCTTCTCGCCCAGCGCCCCCACGGTCTGGCCATCCTCGTCGGCCAGCGCCACCAGAGCGATGTACTGGGTGTAGGTCAGGCCCAGCGCGTCGAGCAGGGGCTTGTAGGCGCGGCCGAAAGCCAGGTTCGCCGAATAAATCGCGAAACACAGGAACTTGGGCAGCTTGCGGTCGTCGTCGCTGGCGGGCGACGGGGTCTGGGCGTTCGGGGACATCGGGCGTCTCCAGGGATCTTCGTCGCGACATATGTAAATCGTATACGATTAAATCGGAAGTGCTTGACTCGCTCCGGAGGTGCGGCTAGTTACATCGCATCCGATTAAAACGGATACGATCAATCTAGCCCAAAAGGAGTTCCCCCATGACCCAGAAGGTTCTGTTCACCGGCAAGACCCACACCACGGCCGGCGCCAGCGGCGCCGCGCGCAGCGCCGACGGCTTCCTGGATATCGCCCTGCCCCAACCTCACCCCGCCGCCGAGAACCTGTTCGGCGCCGCCTGGTCGACCTGCTACCTGGGCGCCCTGGGCCTGGCCGCGAGCCAGCGCAAGGTCGCCCTGCCCGCCGATACGGCGGTCGACGCCGAGATCGATCTGGTCAATGAAGCCGGCGCCTTCTTCCTGCGGGGCCGCCTGGCCGTCGCCCTCCCCGGCGTCGACCGCGACGTCGCCCAAGAACTGATCGAAGCCGCCCACGCGATCTGCCCGTATTCGAAGGCGGTGCACGGCAATATCGACGTCACCACCACCCTGGCGTGACCTCCATCCAGAAGGTTGTCATCCCGGAAGCCTCGTAGAGGCTGTCCGGGATCCAGGGGCCGGCGCACCGCCGTGGCCCCTGGATCCCGGCTCTTCGCTTCGCTACGGCCGGGATGACAACGTGCTTTCTCAGTTCTGCCTGAGCCCAAACTTCAGGCGCGCTTCTTCGGCGCCTTTCTGGTGGCCGAGTTCAGCGCCGCGGCCGCCTGGATCAGACCCTTAAACGCCGCCTCGTCGATGGCCTCGCCCTGGCGGAAATCGATGGCTCGCCGCGTGGCGCCTTCCAGGCTCGAATTGAAGACGCCCGACGGATCGTCCAGCGCCGCCCCCTTGGGGAAGGTGGTCTTCACGGCGGCCTTGTAGGTCTCGCCGGTGCAGAGAATGCCGTCGTGCGACCACACCGGGATGCCCCATTTCCACTCCTCGACCACCTCGGGAACGGCCTCGTGGATCAGCTTGCGGATCCTGCCCAGGGTCTCGCCACGCCAGTCGCCGTCCAGGGCGGCGATAGCCTTGTCGATCAGTTCGGACGGCGGGCCTTCCACCGGGCCGCCCATTTGCTTTTTCATGGTCGCGATCCTTGTACTGGCGGCGGGCTCACATGCGCTCGCCAGGCAATTGGCTGGCTTGTTTCACCCAGTCGGTGAACTGGGCTTCGTCGATGGCATCGTCTTCATGGACGTGGAAATAGCGCACGTCCTTCTGCTTGGAGCCCACGGGCGGCAGCGGATTCAGGTCCGCGCCGCGGAAGAAGGCCACCTTCACGTAGCGGTCGAAGACATGGAAGCTGAGGAACCAGGTCTTCTCCTCCATGCCGTAGAACGGCGAGTTCCACTTCACCGCCTTGCGCACGCCGGGCGCGGCTCCGCTGATCAGGGCGTCCAGCTTGCGGCCGACCGGGCCCTTCCAGCCGGGCATGGCCGCGATATAGGCCTGGACCGGCGCATCGCCGTCGCCCTTGGGGATCTGGGGATTGCCGCCCGACAGGCGTTTCGGCTCGGTCATGACGGCTTCTCCTCGTCAGCGTCGCGCGCGGACCACATAGGGCAGCACGAACATGTACAGCCCGGTGACCAGGAGCAAGATCAAGGGGATCAGGGCGAACAGGCCCACCCAATAAGGCGGCTGGCCCAGGGTCATCACGACCATGTAGCCGATCACGCCGGCGGTGAAGGCGATCGACAGCCAGCGATGGACCTGGCGGATCAGGGTGTTGAGGTTCATGAGCTTTGTCCTTTTCATCTTGCCGGCGGCATCAAGTTGTCATCCCGGAAGCCTCGCAGAGGCTGTCCGGGACCCAGGGGACTGGGCGAAGGCGTTGCGATTCACCTGGATCCCGGACAAGCGCTCCGCGCTTTCCGGGATGACAACGAGTGGGATCAGTCCAGCCGGTCCAGCAGTTGATCCAGATTGCCCAGGAACTGCTTCCAGCCGGCGTGGGCGCCGCCGTAGGCCTGCTTCTGCGTGGGGCTGAAGCCCGCCTGTTCGACGCGCAGGTGAGTACCCGTCGACGTCGGGGTCAGGGTGAAGGTCACCACGCTTTTCAGGGCGTAGGCCGGGTCCGGGTGCTCGTGGTTCCAGGTGTAGGACAGGCTCCTGTTCGGCTCGATCGCCAGGACCTCGCAGTCCAGCACCCCGCCCCATTCGCCGCGCAGCTGGAAGCCGTGGCCCACCTGGGGCTTGAAGTCGTTCTTCATCAGCCATTCCTCCATCAGGTGCGGCTGGGTCAGCGCGCGCCAGAGCTTTTCGGGGGGATGCGCGATGTCGCGTTCGACGACGACGGAGCGCGTCTCGGTGCTGGTCATTGGTCCATCCTGTTGAGCAGGTCTTCGAGGTTGTCGAACCGGGTTTCCCAGAACCCGGCCATGCGGCTTGTCCAGTCGACCAACGGGGCCAGGGCGTTCAGCTGGGCGCTGTAATGGGTCTGGCGCCCCTCCTGGCGATCGCGGACCAGCCCGGCCTGCTTCAGCACGCCCAGGTGCTTGGACACCGCCGGCTGCGAAACGCCGGCGAAGGTCGTCAGCGCGCCGACCGTCTGTTCGCCGTCCAGGCACAGGCGCTCGAAGATCCCCCGGCGGGTGGGATCGGCGAGCGTTCTGAAGAGCATGTCGTGAGTGTCGGCCATTGAACCCATAACTCGTTGGCTATGAGTTACGCATAACCGGTGAGTTATAGGTTGGTCAAGAGGGCGTTTGGCGACCGTTCTTCTCCTCACCCGTAGCAAAGCGTACGGGGGAGGTGGATCGGCGCGCAGCGACGAGACGGAGGGGGCGTTCAGCCGCCGCACGACGCCCCCTCCGTCACGATGCGTATCCGCATCGCGCCACCTCCCCCGCTTCGCGGGTGAGGAGAAGCGAAGTCAGGGGGATACAGCCTGCCCAATCCCCGCGAACGCCAAACCAAACCCCAACGATCTCAACGCCCTGAAGAAAAAGCAGCGTCACCAATCAGCCAGTATTCAAACCGCCCGCATACTAGGCCTCGCCCTGTCGTGGGGAGGACGTCCGGCCGGCGACCGAAACGTGCGACAGGGGCGGTCGAGCGGGAAGCGTTCGTCGGCGGTCTTTCGGGACCTCCTTCGCGGCGGTCCAGGTCAGGTTCCCTGCAACATCGGGACGAAGCCCTGGCGGCGGAGGATCGGCGGACGCGGCAGGCACGGGCTGAAATCGCCCGTGCGATCCGGGGAGCTAGCCACTCTCCGCCCGTCGGGGGCCTCCATCGGAGCGGGTTAAAAATCCGCGATCCGAAGGCTCCTGGAAAACGGTCCGCGCGGAGCGTTCTGACCCTGTCGAAACGGTACTCCACAAAACTCTACACCGGGCATGGCCCGGACGCTCCGCCGCCTCCCAACCCGCTGGGCTTCCGGGCGGGGACATGCGCTCGCGCGTATCCCCAAGTCTTGGCTCGGTGCGCCGATGGGGACACGCCCAAGGGCGTTTCCCCGATCACCGCCCGTAGTACGCCTCGACCAATTGCCGGTGCGGCGGCAGGTGCTTGAGCGCCTCGCGGGCGGCTTCGGCGACCTTGGCGAAGTTCTGGCGGGCCATCGCGCCCTCGTCATACCGCCCCTCGACCGGCGCGAAGTCGGTGGCCGCGTTCATGCCGTAGAGGATGTACTGGTAGCTGGACGGCAGGAAGGTCTCCAGATCGACCAGGAAGTCGAACCGCGACACCGGCCGGTGCTTCCACTGGGCCAGCAGGTCGCGCAAGGCCTCGGGCCAGGTCGCCGGATCGGCGTTGTCGCGCCAGTAGGGCTCGTCGCGTTTCGTCAGGCAGTAGTGCAGCTTGAGGAACGAAACGATCCGCTCGAAGCGGCCGACCATGGCGGCGTTGAAGGTGCGAGCGGCGGCGTCACGCGCGGCGCGGTCACGCAGCGGAAAGACCTCGGCGACCATGGTCGCGGCCACCTCGATCAGCATGATGCCGGTCGATTCCAGCGGCTCGAAGAAACCCGCCGAGAGGCCCACGGCCACGCAGTTGCCGATCCACTGGCGTTCGCGATAGCCGGTCTGGAACTTCAGCAGGCGGGCGTTGACGCCATCGCCGGCCTTGCCGACATAGCCGCGCAGCACCTCTTCGGCCCGGGCCTCATCGGTATGGCGGCTGGAAAAGACGTAGCCGACGCCCCGGCGGCTATCGAGGCCGATGTCCCAAGTCCAGCCGGCCTCGTGGGCGGTGGCCAGGGTGTAGGGATTGATCGGCGCGTCAGGCGTTTCGTACGGGACCTGGATCGCCAGGGCCCGGTCGTTGAACAGCACGTCGTCGACCCGCTTGAACGGCGCGCCCAGGGCCTCGCCGATCAGCAGGGCGCGGAAGCCCGAACAGTCGACGAACAGATCGCCCTCGATCGTCCCCAACTCGCCGGCGCTGATCGAGGCGATGTCGCCGCGCATGTCGCGAGTGACGCCGTCGACCTTGCCCTTCAGGTGCGTGACCCCGGCCTCGACCGCCACGCCGCGCAGGAAGTCGGCGAAGCGCGCGGCGTCGAAGTGGTAGGCGTAGTTCATCGGCCCCTGGAAATCGGGGTCCTCCAGCCGCTTGGGCGCGCGTCCCTCGGCGATCAGCGTCCCTTGCGTGGTGACCGCGTCGGCGAACGGCAGGGTCGCGCCCGCCTGGTGATCCAGCAGCCAATAGGGCGACAGATCGCGGCCGTTGGGGCGGAGCGGCAGGTTGAACGGATGAAAGTATTCGGAAGATTTCCCGCTTTCCGAACGACGCTCCCAATCCACGAACCGGACGCCCTGCTTGAAGGTCGCCGAACTCTCGCGCAGGAACCGCGCCTCACTGACGCCCAGCTCGGCCAGGGTCGCGCGGATGGTGGGAAAAGTGCCCTCGCCCACCCCGATGGCGCCAATGTCCGGCGCCTCGATTAGGGTGATCTTCGCCCCGTCCGGGCGGTCGGCGCCCAGGCGCTTGGCCAGGTAGGCGGCGGTCAGCCATCCGGCGGTGCCGCCGCCGACGATGACGATGCGGTTCCCGGTCATGAGCGCGACTCCCTGGGGTGTCTGAAGGGTCCGACCAAAGCCCGAGTCGGGGCGGGAAAGAAAAATCCCGGGTGACGGTCAGGAGGGCCGTCACCCGGGGCAGAGCGCAGTCTGGGAGGCAATACGCTCAAAGATCTTGGGGGAGCGGCGCATCAGCAGGAGGCGCGCCGCTCCTGAAGCGAGGTCCGGGGGGAGGACCGGGCTTCAAACAGTCGTCCCCGCCCGGCGGAACCGGGCGGGGACCTGGGATCGGCCTAGAACTTCGTCTTCAGACGGAAGCCCCAGGTGCGCGGCGGCTGGTAGACCGACGACCAGACCACCGGATAGTTGCCCTGGCCGGCGGTGCCGGCGCCTGTCTTGATGTCCTTGTCCTCGAGGTTCTGGACGAAGGCCTCGACCGACCACGGATCGGTCGCCGGCTCATAGCGCAGGGTCAGGTCAGTCCGGGTGTAGCTGCCCTGCTGATCCGGAGCGCCCTGGTTGAAGTAGGACAGCCAGCTCTTGCTTTCGAAGTGCGTGCTGATCCGGGGCGTGATCCGCGAACCGTTGGACAGCTCGAAATCGTGCTCATAGGCGATCGTGCCGGAGAAGTGGGGAGCGTGCGGCAGCTCGTTGCCCTTCACATCCACGGCGTTGGCCAGGTTGCTGCCGTACAGACGCCCATCGACCGACACCAGGGTGTCCATCCTGGTGTCCTGGGCCGTCGCCGAAATCTGCAGGCGGTCATTGGCCGTCAGGTTGGCGGTCAGTTCAGCCTCGATCCCGTAGGCCTTGGCGCCCTCGGCGTTGTCGGTCACGACCTGCGAGGAGATCGTGTTGCCCTGGGCGTCCTTGGTCGTGACCACCTGGTTGACCTGGTAGCCCTTGAAGTCGGCGTAGTAGGCCGCGAGGTTCAAGGTGGCCCGGCCGTCCAGGAAGCGGATCTTCGAACCGACTTCGTAGTTGGTCAGGGTTTCCGGGTTGGCCAAGCGACCGCCGTCCAGGATGTTGCCCGACTTGAAGCCGGTGCTGACGCTGGCGTAGACCAGAACGTCGTCGCTGACGTCGGCGTCGGCGCGGCCCAGCCAGGTGAACTTGTCCCAGCTGCCCTTCACGTCGTTGTTGCTGATGCTGTAGCCGGGACCCAACAGGGCCAGCAGTTCATCAGCCGTGGCCCCGCGGTCGCGACCGAAGATGCCGGCGTCGCAGCGCGAAGGATTGCCGCCGCCCGGAAGCGCGGCTTCCGCCGCCTGGCAGTCCGAATAGCCACGGAACGTGACGTTGCGGCCGCCGATGTCTTCCTTGGTGTCATCGGTGTAGCGCAGGCCGCCGGTCAGGCGGACGCGGTCGTTGACGTGCCAGACGGCCTGACCGAAGGCGGCCTTCGACTTGATGACCCGCTTGGCCTGGATGAAGCTGCCCGACCAGTTCATCGGACCGTCGCGATAACCGTCACGTTGGTCGATATCGAAGCGGATCGAGTTGTCTTCGTGGCTGTAGTAGCCGCCGATGATCCAGTCGACCGTTTGCTCGCCCTGCGACTTCAGCTGGACTTCATGGCTCCAGGCGTCGTTGCGCGACCAGGTCGTGCGGTTCTCGCCAAAGCCGCCGCGCGGATACAGGAAGCCGTTGGCGTCGGTGCTGCCGTCGATGCGCAGCAGGCCGCCGTCGGCGTCGCTGACGGCGCTGCCGCCCACGCGCTGCCAGCCGGTGATGTAGGTCAGGCCGACATTGTCGTTGATGGAATAGTCCATCGTGCTGCGGACGCCGTACGAGAAGCGGTCGCTTTCAGGGGCCGTGTCGATCAGGGCCGACCATTGCTTCTGGCCGGCGCGCGGGGTCTGGGCCAGGGCGATGACCGGTGCGCCGGTGTCCTGGTAACCCTCGACGTTGACGTTCCAGGTGAACTGCTCGCTCGGCTTCCAGAGAGCGCTGAGGCGCGCCGAGCGCTGGTCTTGAGCGTAGTATTTCTTGCCCTGGGTCACGAAAGCCGACGGGTTGATCCCGGCCACTTCCGGCGGGCGCTGGAAGTCGACATACCCGTCGTGACGCTCGGTGATCGCCGCCAGACGCAGGGCGAAGGTGTCGGACACCGGCATGTTGACGGCCACGCGGGCGCCCAGACGGTTGTACGAGCCGGCCACGACCTCGGCGTTGCCGTAATAGTCGCCGATCGTCGGCTTGGCGGTGCGCAGGCTGACCGCGCCGACCGTGGCGTTACGGCCAAACAGGGTGCCTTGCGGGCCGCGCGCGACTTCGACGGCTTCCATGTCGTACATCAGCACGGCCGCGCCCTGGGCGCGGGGCGAGTAGATGCCGTCGACATAGATGGCGACTTCAGGGTCGGCCACTTCGGTATAGGCGGTGTCGTTGCCGATCCCGCGCATGGTGATCAGGATCGCGCCCTGGTCGCCCTGCTGGTTGATGGCCATCGACGGCACGAACTTGGCCAGGTCGGTGACATCCTTGACCTGATTACGGTCAAGCTGGCCTTGGCCGAAGGCGCTGATCGCGATCGGCGTGTCCTGCAGGTTGGTCTCGCGCTTGGTGGCGGTGACCGTGATCTCTTCGAGTTGGGTGTTGTCGGCGGCGGCCGGCGCGGTTTGAGCCTGCACGGCGGTCGCGGCGATCAGGGCCGCCACGGCCGAGGAACCGGCCAATAGGGTTTTGCGGAGCTTCATCTTCATCCCTCTCCCTGCGCACGATCTTTTTTGTCGCGGCTTGCGGGTCGTGATTAGCTACAGTAGGACAACGTTGTCAATCGGGTTTATATTTGCGATTTAGTTGGTACGCGCATTTCACGAGTCGTGATTAGTTGAAGATAGCCGCTTGATGGCAAGATTTGACAAAGAACGCCACACGTATAGCTTAAGACGTAAACGGGAGGAAAAATAATGAAGCGACAGAAAATGCGAGCCTTGGCGATGGCTCTGATGCTGAGCACGGCGCTGCCGATGGCCGCCGCTCACGCCCAGGCCGCGGCCACGAGCGCCTCGAAACCTTGGATGAACACCAAGCTGTCCGCCGATCAACGGGCCGACCTGATCGTTGCGCAAATGACGCAGGACGAGAAATTGACCCTCGTGTTCGGCTATTTCGGCTCGAACCAGGAGAAGCCCAAGTTCACGCCGCACGCCGAGGCCCGCATGGGGTCGGCTGGATACATCCCGGGAATCGCCCGCCTCGGCGTGCCCCCGCAGTGGGAGACCGACGCTGGCGTCGGCGTGGCTACCCAGCGAGAATCGAGCGACCCGTACCTGGAGCGCACCTCTCTGCCCTCCGGCATCGCCACGGCCGCGACCTGGAACCTCGAGCTGGCCTTCAAGGGCGGCGCGATGATCGGTTCGGAAGCGCGCTCGTCGGGCTTCAACGTCCAGCTGGCCGGCGGCGTGAACCTGGCCCGCGATCCGCGCAACGGCCGCAACTTCGAATACGGCGGCGAGGATCCACTGCTGGCCGGCGTGATGGTCGGGGCTCAGATCAAGGGCATCCAGTCCAACAACATCATCTCTACGATCAAGCACTGGGCGCTGAACGGCCAGGAGACGAACCGCATGACGGTCAGCTCCAACATCAGCGACGCCGCCGCTCGCCAGTCCGACTTCCTGGCGTTCGAGTTCGCCATCGAGCAATCGAACCCGGGCTCGGTGATGTGCGCCTACAACCGCATCAACAGCGTCTACGCCTGCGAGAGCGACTGGCTGATGAACGAGGTCCTGAAGAAGGACTGGAACTATCCGGGCTATGTGATGTCGGACTGGGGCGCGACCCATTCCACCGCCAAGGCCGCCAATGCCGGTCTGGACCAGGAGTCAGCCTACACCTTCGACAAGCAGCCCTTCTTCGGCGCGCCGCTGAAGGCCGCCGTTGCGGACGGCTCGGTGCCGCAGGCGCGCCTGGACGATATGGCGAAACGCATCACCCGCTCGATGTTCGCCCACGGCCTGTTCGACCACCCGGTGGTCAAGGGCCCGATCGACTTCGCCGCCCACGCCAAGGTCACCCAGGCCGACGCGGAAGAGGCCGTCGTTCTGCTGAAGAACGAGGGCGGCCTGCTGCCCATCGCCAAGACGGCCAAGAAGATCGTGGTCATCGGCTCCCACGCCGACGTCGGCGTGCTGTCGGGCGGCGGCTCCTCGCAGGTGTTCCCGATCGGTGGCATGGCGGTGAAAGGCCTGGGCCCCAAGGGCTTCCCGGGTCCTATCGTCTACCACCCCTCCTCGCCGCTGAAGGCGCTGCAGGCCAAGAATCCCGGCGCGACCTTCGTCTATGACGACGGCGCCGACCCGGCCGCCGCCGCCAAGGCCGCCGCTGGCGCCGACCTGGTCATCGTCTTCGCCCACCAATGGGCGGCCGAGTCCGAGGACTACTCCCTGACCCTGGCCGACAACCAGGACGCCGTGATCGACGCCGTCGCCTCGGCCAATCCGAAGACCGCCGTGGTGCTGGAAACGGGCGGCCCGGTGCTGATGCCGTGGCTCCCCAAAGTGGGCGCCCTGGTCGAAGCCTGGTTCCCAGGCACCAACGGCGGTGAGGCGATCGCCCGCGTCCTGACCGGCGAGGTCAATCCGTCGGGCCGCCTGCCGATCACCTTCCCCGCCAGCGCCGACCAGCTCCCGCGACCGGTCATCGACGGCGACAATTCCAAGCCCGAGCTGATAGTCGACGCCAACTACGACATCGAAGGCGCCGCCGTCGGCTACAAATGGTTCGACAAGAAGGGCCACCAGCCGCTGTTCGCCTTCGGCCACGGCCTGTCCTACTCGACCTTCGGCTACAGCGACCTGAAGACCAGCGTTGTCGGCGATAAGCTGACCGTCAGCTTCAAGGTCACCAACACCGGCAAGACCGCCGGCAAGGACGTGCCGCAGGTCTATGTCGGGCCGAAGGGCCCTTCGAGCTGGGAGGCCCCACGTCGCCTGGGCGGCTTCAAGAAGGTCGATCTGGCTCCCGGCGCCAGCACCACGGTCAGCGTCACCGTCGACCCGCGCCTGCTGGCCACCTTCGACTCCAAGGCCAAGACCTGGAACATCGCCGCCGGCGCCTATGAGGTGTCGCTGGGCGCCTCGTCCCGCGCTCTCACCGCCAAGACCGACGTGACCCTGGCGGCCAAGTCGCTGCCGGTGTCCTACGACGGCAAGTAAACCGCACGGCCGGGGACATGCCCTCGCGGCGTGTCCCCGGCCCGTTGTTCATGTTCAGGGTTTCGGCGCCGGCCCGGTCGAGGCTCGAACCATCAGTTCGAACGGCACTAGGCTGTTGCCCGCGATCTGCTTCTCGCCCGCTGCGCTGGCCGTGATCAGCATGTCGGCGGCCTTCTCGGCCATCTTCGCCACCGGCTGGCGCACGGCGGTCAGCGACGGCACACTCAGCCTCACCCCGATCGTGTCGTCATAGCTGAGGATCGACAGGTCGCCCGGCACCGACAGGCCGCGCGCCTGGGCCACGCTGACCACGCCCAGCGCCATTTGGTCATTCGAGGCCATGATCGCGGTCGGCGGCTCAGCCACGTCCAGCAAGGCCTCGGCGCCCGCCACGCCGGCTTCGAAGGTGAAGTCGCCCTTGTAGATCCGCTCCTCCGGCACGGGATGCCCTGCCGCCTCCATGGTCGCCTGGAAGGTCTCGACCCGCAGGATCGAGGACGAGAACTTGTAGTCGCCGGCGATCATGCCGATGCGCGTGTGCCCCAGGCCCAGCAGGTGCTTCGTGGCCTGGCGAGCGGCGGCGCGGTCGTCCATGTAGACCCGAGGCCCCTGCCCTCGCACCGGCGTGTTCAGCCGCACGAACGGAATGTTGCGCTTCTTCAGCGCGCCCAGCACCACCGGGTTCTCGCAATTGGGCGGCGTCAGGATCACGCCGTCGGGCTGCAGCGACGACAGCACCGCCGTGATCTGGCGCTCCAGCTGGTCCGACTCCCGGTCGACCAGCTCGAACATCAGGTGATAGCCGGACTGCTCGCAGCGCAGCATGGCGCCGTACAGCATCTGGTCGATCCACTCGTTGCCGCGCTCGCTGCGCCAGTTGTCCAGCGTCAAGCGGCGGTCGTTGAAGGCGACCAGGAGGTACGAGCGCGACCCAGCCATGGCCCGCGCGGCCTTGCTGGGGCTGTAGCCCAGCTTCTCGACGGCCGCGAGCACGCGCTCCTTGAGGTCCGGGGTGACATTGGGCTCGTTATTGAGCACCCGCGACACCGTCTTGACCGACACGCGCGCCTTTTCGGCGACATGGATGATCGTGGCCGGCCGCTTCGCCATTCAGAATCCGTTTCCCCAGGTTCGAGCGAACGTAACCGTCGTGAAACACTCTGTCTGCCCCTCGGACGCTTGACGAAAATGGGAGCGGTATCATTTAAGAGCCACAACGATTTCAAACTCACGCCAAGACCCAGGGAAACGCGCCTTGACCATCACCGGTGAACTTCTGATCGACGGCGGCGCCCGCGCCGGAACCGGCGGCCCGATCCTGGCGATCGATCCCAGCACGGGTAGCGCTCTTGACGTCGCCTTCGGCGGCGCGATCAAGGCCGACCTGGACGAGGCCTGCGCCCTGGCGGCCGCGGCGTTCGGCGCCTACCGCGCCACCTCGCCTGAGCAGCGGGCGGTGTTCCTGGAGACCGTCGCCGCCAAGATCGAAGCGATCGGCGACGAGCTCATCGTCCGCGCCATGGCCGAGACCGGCCTGCCCCGCCCCCGCCTCGAAGGCGAGCGCGGCCGCACCATGGGCCAGCTGCGGATGTTCGCCGGCGTGCTGCGCGACGGCGGCTGGCTGGAAGTCCGTATCGATCCGGCCCAGCCCGACCGCGCGCCCCTGCCACGGCCTGACCTCCGCCTGCGCAACGTGCCGCTGGGCCCGGTGGCCGTGTTCGGCGCGTCGAACTTCCCCCTGGCGTTCTCGGTGGCGGGCGGCGACACCGCCTCGGCCCTGGCGGCCGGCTGCCCAGTGGTGGTCAAGGCCCACCCGGCGCACCCCGGCACGTCGGAACTGGTCGGCCGCGCCGTCCAGGCGGCGGTCAAGGACTGCGGCCTGCCGTCCGGCGTCTTCGCCATGCTGCACGACGCCGGCATCGAGATCTCGCAAGGCCTGGTCGCCGACCACCGCATCAAGGCCGCCGGCTTCACCGGTTCGCGCCGCGCCGGCCTGGCCCTGACGGCCATCGCCCAGGGCCGCCCCGAGCCGATCCCGTTCTACGCCGAGATGAGCAGCATCAACCCGGTCCTGCTCCTGCCCGCCGCCCTGAAGGTGCGCGGACCGGCCATCGCGCCCGAGTTCGTGGCCGCCCTGACCCAGGGCGCGGGCCAGTTCTGCACCAATCCCGGCCTGATCATCGGTATCGACGGCCCCGAGCTGGACGCCTTCCTGGCGGCCACCGCCGAGGTCATCGCCAAGGCCCCGGCCGGCCAGATGCTGACCCCCGGCATCTGCAAGGCCTACACCGGCGGCGTGAAGGCGCTGGCCGACACGGCCGGCGTCACCGAGGTCGCCCATGGCCAGGAAGGCGGTCACGGCCAGGGCCGCGCGACCCTGTTCGCCGTAGACGCCCCGACCTTCCTGAGCACCCCGCACCTGCAGGACGAGGTGTTCGGCGCCGCCTCGCTGGTGGTCCGCGCCAAGGACCTGGCGGAACTTACCAAGGTGCTGGCCGCCCTGGAGGGCCAGCTGACCATCGCCGTGCACATGGACGAGGCCGACACCGATCTGGCTCGCGCCCTGCTGCCGACGCTGGAGCTGAAGGCAGGCCGCGTGCTGGTCAACGGCTTCGGCACTGGCGTCGAGGTGGGCCACGCCATGGTCCATGGCGGCCCGTTCCCCTCGACCTCGGACAGCCGCACCACCTCGGTCGGCTCGCTGGCCATCTTCCGCTTCCTGCGCCCGGTCTCGTACCAGAACCTGCCGGCGGCCCTGCTGCCGCCCGAGCTGCAGGACGCCAATCCGCTGGGCATCGCGCGACGCGTGGACGGGAAGGTCGTGCTGGCCTGAAGACTGGAGGGGGTTACGGCGCGCCGTAACCCCCTCCTCCTGGTGTTTCGATCACGATCGCATCGCCCGCCGCGACCTCCACGGCGTCCGTCGCGCCCAGCGTGACCACCGCGCCGTTCGCCCGTTCGACATGGGCCTTGCCCAAAGCGCCCTCGCCGCCGCCAGCCATGCCGAACGGGGCCACGCGTCGCCGGTTCGACAGCAGGGTCGCCGTCATCGGCTCGCGGAAGCCGATCCTGCGCACCACCCCGTCGCCGCCGCGCTGCGCGCCCGTCCCGCCCGAACCCCGACGGATCTGGAAGGCCTCGACCAGCACCGGATAGCGGCTTTCCAGCACCTCCGGATCGGTCAGCCGGCTGTTGGTCATGTGGGTCTGCACGGCGTCGGCGCCGTCGAAACCCGGGCCCGCCCCCGCGCCGCCGCAGATCGTCTCGTAGTACTGCCGACGCTCGTCGCCGAAGGTGAAGTTGTTCATCGTGCCCTGCGCGGCCGCCATCACGCCCATGGCGCCGTAGAGGGCGTCGACCACGACCTGGCTGGTCTCGACATTGCCAGCCACCACCGCCGCCGGATAGCGCGGCCGCAGCATCGAACCCTCGGGGATCACCAGTTCGACCGGCCGCAGGCAGCCGTCGTTCATCGGGATTTCGTCGTCCACCAGGGTGCGAAACACGTACAGCGCCGCCGCCCGGCAGATCGAGGCCGGCGCGTTGAAATTGGTCGGGACCTGGTCGCTGGTCCCGGTGAAGTCGACCCGCGCCGTCCGCGCCGCACGGTCCACCTTGATCGCCACCTTCACCACCGAGCCGTCGTCCAGTTCGTAGGCGAAATCGCCGTCGGAAAGATTGGCTAGCACCCGCCGCACCGCCTCCTCGGCGTTGTCCTGAACGTGAGCCATGTAGGCCTCGACCACGTCCTGACCGAACTCTGCGATCATGCCGGCCAGGGCCTCGGCGCCGCGGGCGCAGGCCGCCACCTGGGCCTTGAGGTCACCGATGTTCTGGTCGGGATTGCGCGCCGGCCACTTGCCCGAGGCCAGAAGGGCCCGGACCTCGGCCTCCAGGAACCGCCCGCCCTCCACCAGCAGGAAGTTCTCGATCAGCACGCCCTCTTCCTCGACCGTTCGGCTGTTGGGCGGCATCGAGCCCGGGGTGATCCCGCCGATGTCGCCCTGATGCCCCCGCGCAGCGAGGTAGAAGCTCATGGCGCCAGCCGCGTCGAACACCGGCATAACCACCGTCACGTCCGGCAGGTGGGTGCCGCCATTGTAGGGGGCGTTGAGCATGTAGACGTCGCCGGGCTTCAGGCCCCGGCTGTCGTGCAGCCGCCCGTCGCGGATGGCCCGTACACTGTCGCCCATCGAACCCAGGTGCACCGGCATGTGCGGGGCGTTGGCGATCAGGTTCCCGTCGCGATCGAAAAGGGCGCAGGAGAAATCCAGCCGCTCCTTGATGTTGACCGAATAGGCGGTGTTCTGCAGGGCGAAGCCCATCTCCTCGGCCACGGCCATGAAGAGTTTGTTGAACACCTCCAGCATCACCGGATCAGCCTTTGTCCCGGCCGCTTGTCGAGGGGCCAGGGCCACGACGCGCTCGAGAACCAGGTTCAGGTGCGGATCGACCACGGCCCGCCAGCCGGGCTCGATCACGGTGGTGCCGGTGGCTTCGCGGACGATCGCCGGACCGGCCACGGCTGCGCCGACCGGCAGGGCGGCGCGGTCGAACACCGGCGCGGCGTGCTCGGCGCCGGCCATGCGGATGGTCAGGGTCGCCAGAGGCTCGGGCTCTGCCGCGGCGCCGGAGCCCAGATCGGGTGCGCCGCCGGCGTCGGTATGGCCGATCGCCTCGACCGCCAGCGCCTCGACCACCAACGGCGTGCTGGGTGAGACAAAGCCGAAGCGGCGCTGATGCAGGACCTCGAACGCCGCCCGCACGGCGTCGGGCTCGCCGAACGGCACGCGCAGCGGGGTGTCGGTCCCGGCATATTTGACCAGCAGACTGGCGACGGTCTCGACCCGCTCCAGCGGCACGTCCTGGGCGCGCAGGGCGGCCTCGGCCTCCGAGGCCAGGACGGCGGCGCGATGAGGCAGGTCCGGCGCATCGGCCAAGGGCCGCTCCACCGTCGCCTCGCGCAGGGTCCGCAGGTCGGCCAGGCCCATGCCGTAGGCGCTGAGCACCCCGGCGAAGGGATGGATCATAACCCTGGTCATGCCCAGAGCGTCGGCCACCAGGCAGGCGTGCTGGCCGCCCGCGCCGCCGAAGCAGGCCAGGACATAGCGGGTCACGTCGTAGCCGCGCTGGATGGAGATCTGCCGCACCGCCTTGGCCATGTTTTCCACGGCGATGGTCACGAAGCCTTCGGCGATCTCGGCCGGCGTCATGGCCTTGCCCGTCGCCGCTTCGATCTCGCGAGCCAGGGTCTGGAACTTCTCGAGGACCACGTCGCGGTCCAGCGGCTGGTCGGCGTCCGGGCCGAACACCGCCGGGAAGAAGTCGGGCGACAGCTTGCCCAGCATGACGTTGCAGTCGGTCACCGTCAGCGGCCCGCCGCGCCGGTAGCAGGCCGGACCCGGATTGGCGCCCGCCGAGGCCGGTCCCACCCGGAACCGCGCTCCGTCGAACGCACAGATCGAGCCGCCGCCCGCCGCCACCGTGTGGATGTTCATCATCGGCGCGCGCATCCGCACCCCGGCCACCACGGTCTCGTAGGCCCGTTCGTACTCGCCGGCGAAGTGGCAGACGTCGGTCGAGGTGCCGCCCATGTCGAAGCCGATTACCCGCTCGAACCCCGCCTGGGCGGCGGTCTTGGCCATGCCGACCACGCCGCCGGCCGGTCCCGACAGGATCGCGTCCTTGCCCCGGAAGGCCCGCGCGTTGGTCAGGCCGCCGTTGGACTGCATGAACAGCAGACGCGTGTCGCCGCCTAGCGCCCCCGCCACCTTGTCGACGTAGCGCCGAAGGATCGGCGACAGATAGGCGTCGACCACCGTGGTGTCGCCACGCCCGACCAGCTTCATCAGCGGGCTGACTTCGTGGCTGACCGACACCTGGGTGAAGCCGACCTCGCGGGCGATCGCCGCCACCCGCGCCTCGTGATCGGTAAAGCGGAAGCCGTGCAGCAGCACGATCGCCACCGCCCGGAAGCCGGCGTCGAAAGCGGTCTGCAGATCGCCCCGCGCGGCGGCATCGTCCAGCGGCCGCAGCACTTGCCCCTCGACGCTGATCCGCTCGTCGATCTCGACCACGCGGGTGTAGAGCGCCTCTGGCTTGACGATGTGGCGGTCAAATAGCTTGGGCCGGGCCTGATAGCCGATGCGCAGCGCGTCGGCGTGGCCCCGGGTAATGGCCAGGACGGTGGGCTCGCCCTGACGTTCCAGCAGGGCGTTGGTCGCCACGGTGGTGCCCATCTTGACCACATCGATCCCGGCCTTGCCTTCCAACAAGGCCCGCACACCGGCCACGGCCGCGTCGTCGTAGTGCTCGGGATTCTCCGACAGCAGCTTGTGGGTCAGCAGGGTCCCGTCCGGACGCCGCGCGACGATGTCGGTGAAGGTGCCGCCGCGGTCAATCCAGAACTCCCAGCCGCGGTCGGTCATGTCTCGAAGGCTCCTGCTTGCGGGAACCCTTTTGGCGCTGAGGTCCGCCCGCATCAAGGGCGAGCGGACCTCACCACGTCAAAGCACGTGGAACAGATACAAGAGAAGGATGATCGGCAGAGGGATGCCGAGGAACCAAAGGAAAATGCCCTTCATCGACGCCTCCTAGATGCCGGTGGTGGTCACGACGCGGGCGCGTCGATGCCAGACGGGGTGACGGGCGCCGAGGCGGCCGCCGGCGACGGCGCCGATCGCGCCCAGCACCATGGTCGCCACGCCCCACCAGGCCAGGCTGGCGGTGACGTCCCCGGCCTGTTCGGCGGCGGCCTTGGCGTCGGCCGCGCTGACGCGGTCGTCAGGACCCGAAACCTCGTCGGCGGCCGTCGCATAGGCCGTAGCCGCCACGTCGCCGCCGTGCAGAAGGCCGCCGACGCTGGTGCCCAGGCCCGCGAAGGCCAGGACGAAGGCCACGCCCCACACGGCCAAGCCCTGGAACAGGCCCCGGTGATGGTCGGGATACTTTGCGGCGCGGGCGGCGATGAAGGCGCCGACCTGCAGGGCCACGGCGTTCGAGAATGCCACCCACAGGCCGCCGCCGACCGTCAGGGCCTTGGCGTCGCCGCCGTCCATGGTCCACGGATTGGCGGCGGTCGCGCCGATGGCCAGGCCCAGCAGGTTGAGCAAGGCTCCCAACGCGATGGCCACCGCCACGCCCGCGAACACCGCGCCCCACGAGATCAGCGGATGCGCATAGACGTCTTCGTGAAATTCCGATGGCGACAGGTCGCTCATCTTCCCATCCTCCCACAGTTCAGATGCGGGAAAACGGCGACGCGCGGTCTTCGGTTGCGCCTAGCCCTTGAAGGCCTCGATGCCCGCCCAGAGGCCGAGGCCCAGGAAGATCAGCGCCGCGCCGATGCGGACATACTTCAGCGGCACGATCCTGGTCACCGCCTCGCCCAAATAGACCGCCGGCACGTTGGCGACCATCATGCCCAGGGTGGTGCCGGCCGCGACCCAAAGCACCTCGTGGAAGCGTGCGCCCAGAGCGACCGTGGCGACCTGGGTCTTGTCGCCCATCTCGACCAGGAAGAAGGCGATGGTGGTGGTCAGGAACACGCCGTAGCGGCCGCCGCCACCAGGCATGTCGTCATCAGCCTTGTCGGGGATCAGGGCCCAGGCCGCCATGGCGATGAACGAAATGGCGATGGCCCACTTGAACCAGACGCCGTCGAAGAAGCCCGAGACCATCGAGCCCGCCAGGGCCGCCAGGGCGTGGTTGGCCAGGGTGGCGACCAGGATGCCCAGGATGATGGGCACAGGCTTCTTGAAGCGAGTGGCTAGGATGATGGCCAGCAGCTGGGTCTTGTCGCCGATCTCGGCGATGGCGACCACGAGGGTCGAAATGAGCAGGGATTCCATGACCTAAAACACCGTCCGGGCCGAGCGCACGCCAATAGCGTCGGAGACCCCGCCCAGCCCGGAACGGAAACCGACGCCATTGGTCTCGCCGCGGAAGCGTCTCTTCGCTTCCTTCGCCCGCGCCATGCCCAAAAAAGCAAGTGTGTTGACGGCGGGCCCCACTGATAGATGCGGGCGGCTACTCCCCAAAGGTGGCGGCTAGGTAGCGGCGTGGGCAGGCGGGGTCAACCTCGGTGCGGCCCTAGACCGCAGCGGGCGCGTCGAACCTCATCATGTGGATTGATACCCGCACCTTGCCGCCGGTGAACCCGCCGCCCGCCGCGGTGATGACCACCGGTGTGTCGGCGTAATAGGCCGTCGGACCGATCACCCCGACATTGCTGGCGTTCTTGGCCACACCCAGGGACGAGCCGAACTTGCCCGCCTCCCCGGCCACGCCGCAGCTGTAGGAGGCAGCTCCGGTGATCGCCATGCTGGTCCGGGTCGACACGCCCAAGACGATGGCGCGGTTGGGGATCATGACGGTGGTGGCCACCGAGGCGCCCGACAGGGTCAGCTCCTGCTCGATGACCTCGAAGCGGGTGGCGGCCAGGAACGGCGACCGCGCGGCGGTCAGGGCCTTGAACGTTGACGACAGCGGGGTCCAGTTGTCGCCGTCGTGGATCAGGGCCAGGCCCTCGTCGATGATCCAGGCCAGCCAACCGGCCTTGGGCGTCAGCGACTCCCAGACCCCGTCGACATGGCGGGCCAGCAGGCCGGCGGCCATGTCGAGCCACGAGGACCCGGTCGCGCCCGACGGCAGGATGTGCATCGCGCCGTTGGTGGGCGAGGCGGGTTGAGCGGAGATCGTACGGCTCTGGACAGCCAGTTGGACGAGGCCGTCCAGCCTGCCGAGGGCTTCGTTGACGGTGATGTGTTTCTGGGCCTGGCCCGCGGCCAAAAAGGGCAGCGACAGGCGGGGCGTGACGTCGTTGGACATGGGAGCTCCTGGAGGGTTTCAACGCCTCCAGTGTCGCCCCGCCAGGAGTCTTGGAGGATCGACGCCTGTCGATCCCCCTGACGGGCTCGTCCTACTGGGCCGCGAAAGCCAGGCGGTTTCCCGAAGTCAGCGCCGTCTTGGCCGCCAGCTCGGCCTTTGCATCCTCGTACTGCTCCGCGAACTTGGCGATCAGTTCGCCGGCCGACAGCACCGCGTCGATAGCGCCGACGCCCTGCCCCGAGCCCCAGATGTCGCGCCAGGCCTTGGCCTCCTGGTTGCCGCCCGAACCGAAGTTCATGGCCGACGGATCGCTGACCGGCAGGTTGTCGGGGTCCAGCCCCGCCTTGACGATCGACTGGCGCAAATAGTTGCCGTGCACGCCGGTGAAGAGGTTCGAATAGACGATGTCGCTGGCCGAGGCCTCGACGATGGTGTCCTTGTAGCCCTGGGGCGCGTTGGCCTCCTTCGTGGCGATGAAGGCCGAGCCGATATAGGCCAGGTCCGCGCCCATGGCCTGGGCGGCCAGGATCGAACGACCCGAGGCGATCGAGCCCGACAGCGCCACCGGCCCGTCGAACCACTGGCGGATTTCCTGGACCAGGGCGAAAGGCGACAGGGCGCCGGCGTGACCGCCCGCACCGGCCGCGACCGGGATCAGGCCGTCCGCGCCCTTCTCGATGGCCTTGTGAGCGTGCTTGTCGTTGATCACGTCGTGCAGGGTGATCCCGCCGTAGCTGTGGATCGCGCTGTTGAGGTCCTCGCGAGCGCCCAGCGAGGTGATCACCACCGGGACCTTGTATTTGACGCAGAGCTCAACGTCTTCCTGGAGCCGGTTGTTGGTCTTGTGGACGATCTGGTTCACCGCGAAGGGGGCCGAGGGGGCGTCTGGATTGGCCTTGTCGTAGGCCGCCAGCTCTTCGGTGATCCGCGCCAGCCACTCGTCCAGCTGCGAGATCGGCCGGGCGTTCAGGGCCGGGAACGAGCCGACGATGCCCGCCTTGCACTGGGCGATCACCAGGTCGGGATTGCTGATGATGAAAAGCGGAGACGCGATGACGGGCAGGCGCAGACGGTCGCGCAGGATCGGCGGCAAGGCCATGGAAGACGTCTCCTTTGGGGCGACCGCGCTGGGCCGCTCATGTAAACAGCGTTAGCTTAAACGCGCGTTCGCACCGCACGCAAGCGCTTGACCTACGTTAGGGCACGGGCGCATCTGCTGGCCAAAACAAGAAAATGCTGCGGTGCAGGAGACAGCCGTCGTGAATCACCCGCCCACCCCGTTGGCCGAGGATTTTGGCGCCCCGGATCGGTCCAAGTGGATGGCCCTGGTCGAAAAGACCTTGAAGGGCCAGGCGTTCGACGACGCATTGATCACGAAGACCCCAGACGGAATCGCCATCCGGCCGCTCTACACCGTCGAGGACGGCGTGGTCGTGGCTCGGGACCTGCGGGTCCGCGACGCCGAGCGTCCCTGGGACCTGCGGATGCGCGCCGCTCATCCCGATCCGCGCCAGACCGCCGCCGAGATCGTCAAGGACCTGGAAGGCGGCGCGGCGTCGGTCCTGCTTGCCGTCGATCCCACGGGCGAGAACGGCATCGCCGTCGGCTCGGTACAGGACCTGGCCCAGGCGCTGAACGGCGTGCTGCTGGACCTGGCCCCCGTCGCCCTGGACGCCGGCTTCCTGGGCCCCAAGGCCGCCGACTGGCTGGCCGGCCTGGCCAAGGCCGCGCCCAACGCGCCGCTGGCCTTCCACATGGACCCGCTGACCGCCTTCGCCCAGGCCGGCGTCACCCCCGGACCGATCGAGGGCCACCTCGTGTCGGCCGCCACCGTGGGCCAGCGCCTGGCCCAGACCTACGCCAAGGCCAGCCTGATGCTGGCCACCGGCCGCGCCGTCCACGAAGCCGGCGGCTCGAACACCGAGGAATTGGCGGTGATGGCCGCCTCCGCACTGACCTACGCTAAGGCCCTGGTCCGCGCGGGCCTGTCGATGGAAGAGGCCTTCTCGCGTATCGTCCTGGGCGTCAGTCTGGACGCCGAGTACTTCACAGGCGTGGCCAAGGTCCGGGCCGCCCGGGCCCTGTGGTCGCGGATCACCGAAGCCTGCGGCGTGTCGGCCCCGGCCGTGATCGAGGCTCGCTCGTCCCAACGCATGCTCACCAAGGCGGACGCCTGGACCAACCTGCTGCGCCTGACCTCGGCGGGCTTCGCCGGCGCGGTCGGCGGGGCGGACACGATCGTGCTGGGCGCCTTCACCGACGCCATCGGCCTGCCCACCGCCTTCGGCCGCCGCCAGGCCCGCAACACACAGTTGGTGCTGATGGAGGAAAGTCATCTGGGCCGCGTCGCCGATCCGGCCGGCGGCTCCTGGTACCTCGACAGCCTGACCGACCAGCTGGCCCGCGCCGCTTGGGGCGGCTTCCAGGCCATCGAGACCGCCGGCGGCATCGTCAAGGCGCTGGAAAGCGGCCTGGTTTCCGACATCGTCGGCGCCACCCGCGCCGCCCAGGAGGCCGCCATCGCCGACAAGTCCCGCAAGATCCTCGGCGTCACCGCCTTCCCCAACGCCGACGACAAGCCGGTGGATGTCGCCACGCCCAAGGTCGCCGACTTCGCCGTCGATCCGCCCAGCGCCCGCGTCCCCGGACCGGATTCCCGCTGCCCGCCCCTGACGCCCATCCGGTTCTCGGCCGCCTTCGAGGGAGCGCAAGCATGAGCAAGTTCCCTGACTTCACGACCGTGACCTTCGAGGCCGGCGCCACCGCTCCCGCCCCCGGTGGCCAAGCCTGGAGCACGCCCGAGGGCGTCGACGTCGCGCCAGCCTTCACGGCCGACGACACGGCCGGACTGGACTTCACCGGCGGCTATCCGGGCGTCGCGCCCTATCTGCGCGGCCCCTACCCGACCATGTACGTGACCAACCCGTGGACGGTGCGGCAGTACGCGGGCTTCTCGACCGCCGAGGACAGCAACGCCTTCTACCGCCGCAACCTCGCGGCCGGTCAGATGGGCCTGTCGGTGGCCTTCGACCTGGCCACCCACCGCGGCTATGACAGCGACCACGAGCGGGTGAAGGGCGACGTCGGCATGGCGGGCGTGGCCATCGACTCCATCCTCGACATGCGCACGCTGTTCAGCGGCATCCCGCTCGACAAGATGAGCGTGTCGATGACCATGAACGGCGCGGTGCTGCCGATCCTGGCGCTCTACATCGTCGCCGCCGAGGAACAGGGCGTCAGCCCCGACAAGCTGTCCGGGACCATCC
>Ga0209256_1000980_pt1 | contig 34284 bp, 36 predicted proteins | sample AraplaCol_mCL_r2_2_FD_184270 | JGI IMG/M metagenome (GOLD analysis project Ga0209256, IMG submission 184270) | Arabidopsis root microbial communities from North Carolina, USA - plate scrape MF_Col_mCL_r2 (SPAdes) (version 3) | ecosystem: Host-associated > Plants > Roots > Endosphere | place...
GGGTCGGCCAGTATCGCGATCGCAAAATCCACCAGATCGATCCGGACAGCGGCGCCGTGGTGCGCACGATCGAGTCCAACCGTTTCGTCACCGGCGTGACGTGGGCCGATGGCGAGCTGTGGCACGGGGTCTGGGAAGGCGACGAAAGCGAGCTGCGCCACATCGATCCGGCCAACGGCACCGTGCTCGAACGGCTGGAGATGCCGCCGGGCGTTGGCGTCAGCGGACTGGAATCGGATGGCGCAGGACTGTTCTATTGCGGTGGCGGGCCGAGCGGAAAGGTCCGCGTCGTGAGGCGACCACGCAATCTGCCGGGCTGACCGTCCGGCACGCGTCGCGGCCCCGATCGCCCCCGCTCCTTCCACGCGACGCACTCACTGCTCCACCAGACATCCACTCCGGTCGACGGCCGGAGATGGCCGCGCCATGCCTGCGCATGGTGCCAAGCACTTCACAACGGTCCCTCGGACCCGGGAGCTCACCATGAACATCGCATTCGCTGGACTCAATGACGTTGAAGTCGCCTCAAGGGCGCAGTGGCTTGCCGCGCGAAAGGCGCTACTGGCCCGCGAGAAGGATCTCACGCGCCTGCAGGACGAAATCGCCCGCGAACGCCGCGCGTTGCCGTGGGTTCGCGTCGACAAGGATTACTCCTTCGACACGCTCGAAGGTCCACGCACCCTGGCCGAACTGTTTGAGGGACGCAGCCAGCTGCTGGTGCAGCACTTCATGTTCGCACCAGGCTGGGAGCAAGGATGCAAGAGCTGCTCCTTCATGGCCGATCACAACGACGGCGCCAATCTCCATCTCGCTCAGCGCGACGTCACGCTGATCGCCGTTTCGCGAGCCCCCCTGGCCGACATCGAACGCTTCCGCCAGCGCATGGGCTGGCAGTTCAAGTGGGTGTCCTCGCATGGCACCGACTTCAACCACGACTTCGGCGTCAACTTCAGCCAGGACGAGATGTCCAGCGGCAAGGTCGACTACAACTACGTGCGCCAGCCGTTCCCGCATGAGGAAGCGCCGGGCATCAGCGTCTTCTGTCGCGACGACGCGGGTGAGGTATTCCACACCTACTCGCGCTACGGCCGCGGTGTGGAAGTGATGATGCACACCTACGCGCTGCTGGAGCTCACGCCGAAAGGCCGGGACGAAGACGAGCTGGAGTATCCGATGTCCTGGGTGCGCCATCACGACCGCTACGAAAGAGCAGCACCCGCCCCCGTTGCTTCGTGTTGCAGCGCCTCGGCCTGAGCCGCCACGATCCGGAGTCCGTCATGCAGAACGTGTGGCCATGGCTGGCCGTCGCCGGGCTCGGCGCCTTGCATGGATTGAGCCCGGCGAACGGATGGATGTTCGCGGCCGCTGGCGGCATTCGCGCGGGCGACGGCACCCGGGTGCGAAGGATGCTGCCGGCGATCGCACTTGGACACGCCGCTTCGGTGGCGATCGTGGTCTGCGCGATCGCACAAGGCATCGTGGTGGACAGGTCGCTGGCGCAATGCGTGGCCGGGGGCGCGCTGGTTCTGGTCGCTTCGTGTCGCTGGCTGCGCGGCGGCAGGATGCACGCTGCCGATCGTCACGCCAACCAGATCAACGCCACGACCGCACAAGCCGGCATGGCGATCTGGTCGTGCCTCATGGCGACGGCGCACGGTGCGGGATTGATGCTGGTGCCGGCACTGGTTCCGCTGTGCATGGCCAGTCTTCCTGCACGCGAGATCACGGCTTCCGGATCGCTGCTTCTGGCGCTGACGGCCGTTGGAGTCCACCTCTCCGCGATGCTGCTCACCACCGCGCTGGTCGCCGCGGGTGCATGCCGGCTCGTCCTGTCGGGACATCCACTGATGGCGGAGGCCAGGCTCAGGCATGCATGGACGGCTGTGCTGGCCGTGACAGGCGTTTCATTGATTACGTTGCGTTAGGCGGCGCTAGTTCCACCTCGCAGGTCTGCTGGCGACCCGGAGCTCGCAAACCCCTTACGACCACAGATCCGAACACGACCGCGCCCGCGAAGCTGAAGCCAATGACTGACCGGAATCTCCGCACGATCGGTCGCGCCAAGCCTGACGTCGGCGGACGGCTCGGCGGTGCCGCTGCGCAACGCCATGATGCCGAACGCAGGTGTGGCCACATGCTTGAGGCATAACGGATGAAAAGGAGGCTTGTTACCGGGAGCGGGCGAACACCGGATACGGATTGATCGCCGTCCCCTTCCACCACTGCCGTTCCGGGCCCAGTTCGAAGATGGCGAAATGCAGGTGCGGGGCGGATGGGTCGGCGTTGCCTGTGCTGCCGACATAGCCGATCACGTCGCCGCGTTTTATCGCCTGCTTTTCCTGGAGCCCGTCGGCGTAGCGGTCCAGGTGCGCGTAGTAGTACGCGTAGTGACCGGTGGGTTCGAACTGGTAGATCGTCAGGCCGCCGGGAACGCTGGTGAACAGTTTTTCGACCGTGCCGTCCGCGACCGCGACCACCGGCGTGCCGCGAGGCGCCATGATGTCCAGCGCTTCGTGCACGCGACCCTGCGAACGCGCTTCGTTGAAGGTGTCGTGCAATTGCGCCGCGGCAATGCCCTGCACGGGGATCGTCAGTTCGCCATCGACCACCTCCGTCGGCGTCACGACAGCCGGCGCCGGCACGGTCCCGACTTTCGTCGGCGCGGGTGCAGGCGCGCGCTCCGCGGTCGTCGCGAGGCGCGATGGCGCAACCGCCGCCTGCATTTCAGGCACGGCGGGAGCGGCCACGGTTCGAACGCGCGCGGGCTCGCGCCCGAACATCAGCAGCGCCAGGTTCGCGCCCGCCAGCACGATCACGAGGAACAGCAGCACAGCCTTGCTCATGCGCGCCTCCGTTGCGTTGGGTCCGTTACTGCTGCAACACCGCCGGCGTACCCGGTCCGACCGCGGCGGCCACCGCGACGGCGTCCCAGTTGGTCAGCCGGATGCAGCCATGCGATTCGGTCTTGCCGATCTTTCCCGGTTCCGGCGAGCCGTGGATGCCGTAGTGATCCTTGCTCAGGTCCACCCACACCACGCCCACCGGATTGTTCGGACCGGGTGCGATCTTCGCCTTTGCGTGACCAGCATCCGCATCCCAGAACAGTTTCGGGTTGTATTGGAAATGCGGATCGCGGGCGACACCCTTGATCGTCCAGTCGCCGATCGGCAATGGATCGTGGCTGCTGCCGGTCGACGCCGGGAAACGCGCGTAAACGCGCCCGCTTTCGTCACGCAGCATCACCGACGCATCGGACTTGTCGACCACGACCGACGCCGCCTTCGCCAACGCCTCGCCCTGCACGTTGGGCACCCACAGCGCGGCCCCTTCGCGCGTGAGGTCCGCGCCGGGATTGAGCGCCGCCAACAGCGCCGGACTGACGTGGAAGCGCTCGCCCAGGCTTTCGGCCAGCGAGGCGAAACCCAGCTGCGGCAATGCGGCCTTCGCCATCATGTCCTCGGGAATCGCGTCGTACGGACCGGCGACGTCCTGCGCGGTGAGACGATATTCGACCAGCGCGGGCGATGCATCGGCGGTGAGCGCGCGCCATGTCGCCTCGTCCATCGTGCCGGTCGGATCGAGGTTGCGGCTGCGCTGGAACGCGGCGATCGCGCGTCCGGTATTGCTGCCCCAGCGTCCATCGATTTCGCCGGTTCCGAAATGCGCGCGATCGAGCAGCACCTGCGCCCGCAGTCGCGCCGCCGCGTTTGCGTCGTCCTTCAGATCGCCGGCCATCTGCGCATCGTTGGCGCCCAGCAGCGGTGAATTCTGCGCGAACGCCGCAAACGGCGCAGCGAGGGCGAGGAGCAAAGCGGCATGCAGGATCGGTTTCATCGATTCGCTGTTTCGAAGGACTCGCCTGCATGCTGCGTGGAAGCTTTTCGGTGTGGCGTGAATGCGACGCGCTTTTGCTGTCGGCCAGCTGAAGCGCGGCCGCGAACGCCACAAAGGAAAGGGCGCCTCGCGGCGCCCCTTCCATGTCGCCCCGGGCATACCCGTCGTCAGTAAGCGAACTGCAATCGCGTCTGGAAGATCGTCGGCTTGTCATCGTTCATCGGGCCGCCGTCGACTTCCAGCACCTTCACGAAGTTCGCGCTCACGCGCAGGTACTGGTTGAGGTACCAGTTGAACGCGGCCGTCGCGTTGCGCTGCTTGCCGCCGTTGATGTTGCCGTCGGTGAGGTCGATCTCGCTCAACCGCAATGCCAGTTCGAATGCGCCCCACCCGTTCTTGCCGAACGGACTGGATGGACGGATGCCATCGAAATAGCCGCGATTGGCGAGGTACGGGCGCGCCTCGCCCGTCAGCGTCCACGCGAACTGCGCGTACCAGCCGTCGAAGTCCAGGCTCGACGCGCCGCTGCGTTCGACCTGCACCGCCTGGTATTCGCCCTGGAACGACGCGGCGCCACGCGCGGCCGCGAACTCCACGCTGACGGTGGTGTAGTCCTCGACGTCGCGGATCTCACCGGTATCCACGAAGCGCTGCGCCAGCACATTGGATTCGGGCTTGCTGCGGAAGCGGACTGTGTCGAACTTCGCCCCGCTCGCGTTGGTGCTGTTGTCCTGCGTGGGCACGCGCCATGTCGCACCCAAGCCCAGGTGCACGACGCCTTCATCGCTGAGCACCGGTGCCCAGCTCGCGCGCGCCGCCGCGCCATAGCCGTCGTTGCCGGCCTGCGCATTACCCACGGGTTCTCCGAACAGACCGCCGTTGAGAGACCAGTTCGCGCCCGACGTGCCCGCGCCGATGCCCGGCGCGCGCGTGATGACGAACGCGAACGGCAGCCCGCGCTCCATGAAGGTGAGGTTCTTGTCCGAGGCGTAGGCCTCCATGCCGAAAGGCTGCTTGAACTGGCCCAGCGTCAGCGAGAAGGGCTTGTGCGCGTTGTAGGTCACGTACGCGTCGGTAACGCCGGTGGTGCCGGAGAACTCGTACTCGACGCGGTACTGCCAGTCGGTCAGGAACGTACCGCCGATCGACAACCGCGAGCGACGCAGTTCGCTGCCATCCGACAGCGCGGCCTTGTCGTCGTCGTAGGCGGCGTAATCCAGCTGCTGCAACGTGCCGACCTGGAACGACGGAGGCGTCGAGGTCGTGCTGTCGCGGGTGGAGACCTTGAATCCGTCGTCGGTGTTCACCGTCGGCTCGGTCTTCTGTTCGGCCTTGAGTTCGGCGTACTCGTCCATGGTGATCACGCCCTTCTGCGCCAGCAGCTCCAGGAGGTTGCTCTTGGCGTGGGCGGGCTGGGACACGAACGCACCGATCAGTGCCGTGGACACGGCAACCGCAAGCAGACGCATGGCTGGTTCCCCAAAGAGCCGGACGAGGGTCGGAAAATGCGCTATATAGCGCGCTATATACCGACACACACGACGAGGAGCAAGCCATGCGCGCCTGGACCCATCGAGTCTTCCTGTTGTTCGCCCTGCTCATGGCTGGGCCGGCCGTCGCTGAGGAGCCGATCCGTGTCTTCGCCGCAGCCAGCCTCACCAACGCCCTCAACGACATCGGTGCCGAATGGCAGAAGGCCGGTCATCCGAAGCCCAGCCTCGCCTTTGCCGCCTCTTCCGCGCTGGCCAAGCAGATCGAGGCCGGCGCGCCGGCCGACGTTTTCGCCTCGGCCGACCTGACGTGGATGGACTACCTCGACCAGCGCGGAAAGATCCTGGCAGGTACGCGCACGAACCTGCTGGGCAACACGCTGGTAATGATCGTGCCGCAGGGCCGGCGCTTCCCCGTGCAGATGCAGCGCGGCTTCGACCTGGCCGGCGCCTTCGAGGGCCGGATGTGCACCGGCGAGCCCGGCGTGGTCCCTGTCGGCATCTATGCGAAGCAAGCCATGCAGAACCTGGGCTGGTGGGACGCACTGAGCAATCGCGTCGTCGGGACGGACGACGTGCGTACCGCTCTGGCCTTCGTCGAACGCGGAGAATGCCCCCTCGGCATCGTCTACGCGACGGATGCGAAGATCAGCCAGAAGGTGGACGTGCTGGCGACCTTCCCATCCAACAGCCACAAGCCGATCGTGTATCCGTTCGCGGCGGTGGAAGGGGCGCGACCGGAAACGCAGGCGTTCCTGCGTTTCGTGCAGACCTCGCCGGCTGCCGCTGCGATCTTCGAGAAGTACGGGTTCACCCTGCTCAAGCGATAGCCGCAGCCCGCGCGCCGACACCGGATTGACCCCGCTCGCCAGCACCGCTAACGTAGCCGCGTCGCGGTGATCATCGCTTTATCCAGATATAGCGATGTGACAATCCCGACCGGCTGATAACCGGTTCGGACAGAGGGAATCCGGTTGGAATCCGGAGCTGCCCCGCAGCGGTATTGGGAACGACCGCCATCCACGCACTGGGTTTGCCCGGGAAGCGATGGCCAGTAGGAGGATGCGTCGCAAGACGCGTCCACGCCCTGAGCCCGAAGACCTGCCATGACCGGAGGCGTTGCCTCCGTCCGACCCCTCCGCGCAGCTTCGGCCGCACGGAGGTTCGCCCGCGGGGGCGAAGGTCGAAGGCAGGTTCACCACGGTCCGGCGACGGGACGTGCGCGTGCGTGCCCTCCTTCGTTGCCCTGCGCATTGCTCACGCATCGCAGGTATCCACATGATCCAGGTAACCCATCTCGGCTTCCCGCGCATCGGCGCGCGACGCGAGCTCAAGCAGTCGCTCGAATCCTTCTGGAAGGGCGAATCCACCGCGCAGTCGCTGCACGACACCGCACGCGAACTGCGCCAGCGCCACTGGCGGCTCGCGCAGGACGCGGGCGTCGATGTCGTGCCGTGCAACGACTTCTCGCTGTACGACCACGTCCTCGACACCGCCGTGTTGTTCGATGCCATTCCCGCTTCGCATCGCGAAGTGTTCGACGCCGATCCGCTGTCCGGCTACTTCGCGCTCGCGCGTGGCCTGCAGGACGCCGGCCACGATCTCCACGCGCTGGAGATGACCAAGTGGTTCGACACCAACTACCACTACCTCGTCCCGGAGTTCACGCACGACCAGCGTTTCCGCCTGCGCGGCGACAAGCCGCTGGCCGAACTGCGCGAGGCCCGGGCGCTCGGATTGAACGCGCGCCCCGTGCTCCTGGGGCCGGTGTCGTTCCTCAAGCTCGGCAAGCGCGTCGACGGCGAATGCCCGCTGGAGCTGCTCGACGCGCTGCTCCCCGCCTACGCGCAACTGCTCACGCAACTGAAAGCCGAAGGCGCACAGTGGGTGCAGATCGACGAGCCGTGCCTCGTGCTCGATCTGGGCGAACCGGATCGCGAGGCATACCGTCGCGCGTTCGCGGCCCTGAGCGGAGACGCGTTCCCCGAGGTGCTGCTCGCCACGTACTTCGGCGGCCTCGACCACAATCTTGCGCTGGTCGCTTCCCTGCCCGTCGCGGGGTTGCATGTCGATCTGGCGCGCGCCCCGGAACAACTGGACGCGGTGCTGGCCGCGTGGCCCGTCGATCGAACGCTGAGCCTCGGCGTCGTGGATGGCCGCAATGTGTGGCGCGCCGATCTCGATGCCGCGTTGTCGAAGATCGCACGCGCGGGATCGTCGGCGCGGTGGATCGCGCCTTCGTGCTCGCTGCTGCATGTGCCGATCGACCTGGACCAGGAGAAGAAGTTGCCTGCCACGTTGCGCGGCGGCATGGCGTTCGCGAAACAGAAGCTGGTCGAGCTGCGGGTGCTGGCCGATGTCGTGTCGGGCCGCGCCTCGGCCGAGAAGGCGTTGATCGCATCGCGCTCGGCCCGCGCCGCGCATTTCGCCGCGCCCGGTCTGTTCAATGCGAACGTGCGCGCCTCCGCGCGTGGCCTGACGCCCGCCATGGCCCGCCGAGCCACGCGTTATGGCGAACGCGCGCGCCTGCAGCAGCAACGCCTGGGCCTGCCGCCGCTTCCGACCACCACCATCGGTTCGTTCCCGCAATCGGGCCTGGTGCGCAAGGCACGCGCGGATCACAAGGCCGGTCGCATCGACGATGCGGAATACCGCCGTTTCCTCGAGCGCGAAGTCGACAACTGCCTGCGCGAACAGGAAATCATCGGCCTCGACGTGCTGGTGCACGGCGAGTTCGAACGCAACGACATGGTCGAGTACTTCGGCGAACAACTGGACGGCTTCGCCTTCACCGCGCATGGCTGGGTGCAGAGCTACGGCTCGCGCTGCGTCAAACCGCCGATCCTGTTCGGCGATGTGAGCCGGCCGCGTCCGATGACGGTGGGCTGGACGACCTACGCGCAGTCGCGCACGCAGGCACCTGTGAAGGGCATGCTGACCGGGCCGGTGACGATCCTGCAGTGGTCGTTCGTCCGTGACGACCAGCCGCGCCGCGACACGTGTCTCCAGATCGCCCTCGCCCTGCGCGAAGAGGTACGCGACCTGGAAAATGCCGGCATCGCGATCATCCAGATCGACGAACCCGCATTGCGCGAGGGACTTCCGCTGCGCAACGCCGACTGGCCGGCGTACCTGGACTGGGCGGTGGAAGCGTTCCGCATCGCGTCCTCCGGCGTGGACGACGCCACGCAGATCCACACGCACATGTGCTACGCGCAGTTCAACGACATCATCGAGTCGGTAGCCGCGCTGGATGCGGACGTGATCTCGATCGAGACCTCGCGCTCGCGCATGGAATTGCTCGATGCCTTCGCGCGCTTCCGGTATCCGAACGGGATCGGCCCGGGTGTTTACGACATCCACGCGCCGCGCGTGCCGTCGATCGAGGAGATCGTCGAGCTGCTCGAACGTGCGCGCGAGGTCATTCCGGTGGAACAGCTGTGGGTAAATCCCGACTGCGGGTTGAAGACGCGCGGCTGGCCGGAGGTGCGCAAGGCGCTGATCGCGATGGTCAGGGCGACGCGTGAACTGCGGGAAGAGCTGGCTTCCGTCGCGTGATGCGGTGGCTGATCCGCACATCGGGATGATGTGCGGATCGGCTTTGCCTGTCGTCGAGGCGAACTGCGATGGCGGACCGTAGGCGATCCGTCAGCGACACCCGGCCCCTTGGCTCATCGGTTCCCGTTCACGCGAGCTGCGGGATGCCACTCGCTCAACGCCGCCGTTGCGCGAACAACCAGTCGCGCCACCATTCGCCAGGATAGAAGTCGGCCGGCAACCGGTGATCCAGCCCGACGTATTCGCGCAGGCGCACCTGTTCGCCGCCCTGCGACCGGATGGCAGCGACGAGACGGCGGTCCGCCCCGATGGGGTTTTCGGTGTCCGCATCGCCGTGCATTGCCCACACCGGGACCTTGACCAACGCCTTCGCCGCGTCATTTCCGGGCGCGACGGCGCTGATCGGCACGATGGCCGCGAACAACTTCGGACGTGCCGCCGCCGACAGCCACGCCGTCGAGCCGCCCATCGAGAACCCGACCGCGTAGATGCGATCGCGATCGACCGCATGCTGCGTCGCGACGTGCTCGACCAGTTCCAGCATCGTGGGCAATGCCGGCGATGCCACCGCGTACGTCGGCGTTTCGGGCACATCGTAATTCGCGCTGCGCTGTTCGAACTGCGGCACGAGCACCCAGGCGCGATAGCGTTCGCGGATGGAGGGCATCGCCCAGCTCAGCGCGGGACGTTCCAGCTGTGTCTCGTTGTCGCTGCCCACGCCGCTGGACGAATGCAGCTGCACGACCAGCGGGTAGCGCTTGCCGGCCTCCGGTGACAGTGGCGCCAGCAGCCGATATCGCACACGCGTACCGTCACTGGCGATGAACTCGTCGCGCTGGAACCCTGCCTTGTCCACGCCGTCGAAGAGTCCACGCTCCAACGGGCCGACGTTTTCCACGCGCTCGTCGCCCGGGCCGGCAATGGCCGGCCCGGCAATCACGAAGGCGAACGACGCCAGAGCCGCCAAAACAACACCGTGTACCCGGGATGCGAATCCCATCCGTGTATTTCCCCTGGAGATCATTGGCGGACATTAACATCCGCCTCGCCGACCTCGTGTCGCCTTTTGCCGCGAGCGCATGTCAGCAAATGCCGCAAGCGCAGTCGGCGCCTCACCCCTCCTCGATGACGGCCGTCGCCAATGGCGCGATCACCGTCCATCCCAGCGTTTCATAGAGCTTGCGGCCATCCTCGGTGGCGGCCAGAAGCGGTTGGCTCGTGGCGGATCGCCGCTGCGATCCAAGCGCGGCCATCACCGCGATGCCCAATCCCTTCCGCCGGTGATCCGGTGCGGTGGCGATGCGGTCGTAGATGAAGACATCGGGCGTTTCCGCCGCGCAACCGCTCGCGGCCTCGCTGCCATCGGGCGCGATGATGTGGACGCGCGTGACGGGCCAGGCGTGGGCGAGTTGCATCCGGTACCCCTCCGGCAGCGGTTTCATCTCGCCTGCCGGCATCGCCGTGGTCATGAAGAACCCCGGTGGCTCGACCTCCCAATGCGCCGGCAAGGCCGCCCGCAATTCGTGGTCGGAAACGCAAACCTTCATGAAGTGGCGCGGCGCCGCGATCTCGCGCGCGATCGCGCGCACGCCATCGCCAAGCTGCGGGAATATCCATCGCTTGGCTTCGGTCTGCGAACCGGTGTCGACACGGAACCCGCCGCGGTCATGGACCGGGGGCGGCGAGCCCCGCGCAATGGAATGCGCGACCTGCCAGGCGAGGACGAGCGATGGATCGATGTCGGGATGGCGCATGGATACCCGTGGTGACGTGCCGATGGCGAAGTACCGGACGGGCATGCCGCCCGACTTCATCGCGTTGACTGGAACAGATGGGCTTCTCAGAGGTTGAGACGCGCCGCTTCGACGCCTCCCGATGGCACGCAATGTGCCCCTCCCCACCATCGCCAGCACGATAACAAGCTTTCACGCCGCAATAACGCCACCGGGCTCAACTAGGCGCCGGAACCAGGGTCGGTCCGGGCATGAATGTCGCAGTTCGACTAACGCTGTCGGTGCTGCTGGTCGCATGCGCGGCCGGAGCCGCGTCTGCGGGCGCGCAGGAGGCGCAGCCGTCCCTCGATACGCGCATGGAACGCGGCCGCGCGTTGCTGAAAGCCCACGACCCTTATGCCGCGCTGCGCGAGTTCTCGCTGGCATCGCAGGAGCATCCCGAAAACACCGACGCGCGCCGCGCCGTGGCCGATGTTCTCGTCGAACTCGGCGCGCCGCAGGCTGCGGCCCGCGTGCTCGGGCGCGATACCGATATCGGCCTGCGTGCCCGCATGGCAGGCGAATCCGTGCGCTGGGGCTCGCAAACCGTGCTGGATCCGGCCACGCGCTTCGTCGTCACCGATGCCGCCATCCGCACGCTGGAGAACCTGCTGATCGAGGCCCGCGCGATGCCCGTGCGCGACGAAGGACTGGAGCGACGCCTGCAAGGCGATCTGACGGTCGCGCTGCGCGACCGCGAGCGCTGGTCGGATGCGCTGGCGCTCGCCGACACACTGCAGGCCTCGGGCCCGTTGCCTTCATACGTGCGGCAGGCGCAGGCCGATGCGCTGCTGGGTTTGCGTCGCCCGGAAGAGGCCGCCCTCGCCTATCGCGATGTGCTTGCGGCCGACCCGTCAAACCGCGACGCGCGCGTGGGCCTGTTCTATGCGCAGGTCGAGTCGGAGGATTTCGACGCTGCGTTCGCGACCGTCGATGCCATGGTCGCGGCGTCCTCGCCGACACGGCGCGTCGGCATTTCGCCGCGCGCCCGGCCCGATCCCGACTGGGTCGACACGCAGATCCTGTGGTCGCAATCGCGTCGCTTCGGCGACATGGCCGACGACGCGTGGCACGTACTGCATCCGATCGCGCAGCAGGCGCCCGCCGGGCCGTACCTGCGACTGGAACAGGGCGAGGTGGCCAGCGCACGCGGCTGGCCGCGCCTGGGTTACGAGGAAATCCGCATCGCGCACAGCCTCGCGCCGGACGACACCACCATCCGCATCGCGATGGCACAGGCCGAGTTCGACCGTCGCCACTGGGTACGTTCCGAAGAGCAGGTGCATGCACTTGCCGCGATCGATCCGGAAAACACTCGGCTGATGCGCCTGCAGGGGGACATCGAAGCGTATCGCGACGCGCAGCTGCTGATGTCGATCGAACCACGCACGGCCGATGGCGGCGGGCCGACCGCGCCCGGCAGCGGTATGTCCGCATCGCTGCGCGCCTACACACGGCCGCTGGCCGAACGCTGGCGACTGTTGGCGGCGGCGGAACGCGAACTCGACGAACCGGAAGACGACCGCCTCACGCGCAATCGTTACGGTGCCGGCGTGGAAGGCCGTTGGCCGGACGTCACCATCGAGCTGATTGCCTGGTCGAACCACGGCCTGCTCTCGCACGGCGGCGCCGATGCCAGCGTGCGATGGCAGCCGGACGATCACTGGACCTTCGACGCGAGTGCGCAGGCGTTCTCGTCGGCGACGCCGTTGCGGGCGTTGCAGGCCGGGGTGCGCGCCGACGCGGCGAGCGTCGGTGCCATGCACGCATGGAGCGACATGGCGATCGCCTCCGCATCCGTGACGACGCTGGATTTCACCGACGGCAATCGCCGCTGGGAAGGCACGCTGGATTACGCCGGCGTCGTGGTCGACCGCCCGGGACTGGAACTGGTGCTGCGACCGGCGCTGTATGCGTCGAAGAACTCGCTGCGCGATGCGCCCTACTTCAATCCAGAACGCGACCGCGCGGTGTCGCTGACCGCCGATTTGCGACACCGCCTGTGGCGTCGCTACGAACGCAGCTTCGGCCAGCGCGTGATCGCCACCCTCGGCGATTACTGGCAATCCGGCTACGGCAACGACACGGTCGGCAGCATCGAATACCAGCAGGTCTACCGGCACGATCCGCGCACCGAATGGACCTACGGCCTCGCCTGCGGCTGGCAGGCCTACGACGGCGACATGGAGCGCTCGCTCAGCGCATACGTGCGCCTGGACCAGAGGTTCTGAGATGAAGCGCATCGGCCTTCCTGTCGCCGCATTGCTTGCCCTGCTCGTCCTCGCGATGGCGGGCCGGCCGTTGCATGCGGCCGATGCCGGCGTGGGCGGACGCAACGGCTTCGTGGCGATCGCACTGCACGACGTGGTCGACACCCGCGCGCAGCTGGACGAGGACAGCGTCACCAGCGACCGCCTCGTCGTGCTGCTGGAATGGCTGGCAGGCAACGGCTGGACCGCGATATCGCTGGACGACATCGAACGCGCCCGGAACGGGGGCGCGCCGCTGCCGCCCAAGGCGGTGCTCATCACCGTCGACGACGGCCTGGGCAGCCTGTACACGCGCGTGTATCCGCTTGCGGTGGCGTATCGCATGCCGGTGGTCGCGGCGCTGGTCGGGCAATGGATGGACGTCCCGGCCGGCGGAAAGGTGCATTACGGCGAGCGCGAACTGCCGCGCGAAGCGTTCATCACCTGGCAGCAGGCACGCGAGATGCAGGCGTCCGGCTGGATCGAATTCGCTTCGCACAGCGATGCGATGCACACCGTCGTACGGACCAATCCGCAAGGCAACCTGCTGCCGGCGGGACAGAACCGCATCCGCTTCGACGACCGCTACGAGACCGACGCCGAATTCCGCGCACGCATCCGCGCGGACCTTGCGCGTTCGCGCGAACGTCTTCGCGCCGAACTGGGACGCGAGCCGCGCGCCATCGTCTGGCCTTACGGCCGCTACAACGAGGATTCGCTCGCGGTCGCGAAGGAACTGGGCTTCGCCTTCGCGATGACGCTGGAGCCGGGCCCGGCGACGGCGGCGAATGCGGACGCGATACCGCGCTTCCTGCCCACGGCCGATCCCGAGCTTGGCACCTGGGTCGCGAACCTGAGCCTGGACGATCCCTGGCCTTCGGCGACGCGCGTCGTTGCGTTCGATCCGGCGCAGTTGGTCGGCGCGAACGCGGCGCAGACCGACGCGAACCTCGGCCGCGCCATCGATCGCCTCGTCGCGCTGGGCGCCACGCACGTGATGCTCGATGCCGGAACGATGGGCGACGACGGAAGTCTGCAGACCACATGGTTCCCGAATTCCCAAGTGCCCATGCGCGCGGACGTACTGGGACGCTTCGCCGCGCAGATGCGCGCGCGCGCCGCGGTCAACGTGATCGTCCGCCTGCCGCATGTGGCGGTGTTGCGTCGTGTGGCCGATCGCCAGCGCGCACTGGATCTCTATCGCGACCTCGCCGTCCATGTTCCGTTCGAAGGACTGGCGCTGGAGGACGTGCCGTCGCTGGGCGGCACGACAGCGGACGCGGCCGAAACGCCATGGCAGGTCGCAGCACGCCGCGCATCGGCGACATTCGTCGGCTGGCCGCAGGCCGACGCCACGATGATGGAGGCGCTGCGCATCGTCGAGCGCACGCGTCCCGGATTGCAGGCGTTCTGGCTCGCGCCGGAAGGCCATCGGCTCGATCGCCCGTCGGCGTGGACCGAAGTCACGCTCGTGCCGCGTGCACTGGAATCGCGCACCGACGAGGCCATCGCACCCTCGAATGCGCGGCGCATCGGCCTGTACCTGCATATGCCGGATGCGACCACGCATTCGACGGACGAACTGGCCCATGCGGCGCGTGCGCACCAGATCGCCGGTGGCACCGTGATCGCATGGGGGCCGGACGACGCCCTGGCTTCACCCGATAGCGCGCAGGCCGTCGCACCCGCAGTCTCCGCACGCCGTTTGCCGCTCAACCCGGTCCGCACGCCATGAACGCCACGTTCGAACTCGCGCTGGCGGTGCTGTGCTTCGGCTATCCGTACGTCATGGCGTGGTACTGGATCGTCGGCGGCGTGATGTTCCAGTGGTTGCGCGAGCGGCACGAACCGCCGTTCGACCAGCCGCCGGCGTTGGCCGAATACCCGCCCGTCTCGATCCTGGTGCCCTGCTACAACGAATCTCGGCAGGTGGACGAGACGATGATGGCGCTGGATCGCGTGGCGTATCCCGATTTCGAGATCGTCGCCATCGACGACGGCTCCAGCGACGACACCGTGCAGCGGTTGGAACAGCTTGCGACGCGCTACCCGCGCCTGCGCGTGGTGCGCATGGCGCGCAACGGCGGCAAGTCGACCGCGATGAACTTCGGCGCGCTCGCGGCGCGGCACGAGATCATCGCCTGCATCGACGGCGACACCCTCATGGATCCGCACGCGCTGACCTGGTTCGTGCGGCGTTTCCAGAACGATCCGTTGATCGGTGGCCTTACCGGCAACCCGCGCATCCGCAATCGTACGACCGTCATCGGCCGGCTCCAGATCGGCGAATTCTCCAGCATCATTGGCCTGATCAAGCGCGCGCAGAACGTGTACGGATCGCTGTTCACCGCATCGGGCGCGATCTGCGCCTACCGCAAGCGCGCATTGCAGGACGCGGGCTGGTGGTCGCCGCACACGATCACCGACGATGTGGACATCAGCTGGCGATTGCAGATGGTGGGCTGGCGCATGGCGTTCGAACCCAAGGCGCTGGCGTGGATCCTGACCCCGGAAACCCTGCGCGGCCTGTGGCGCCAGCGCCTGCGCTGGAGCGAAGGCGGCAGCGGCGTGGCGTTGCGCGCGTTCACCACGCTGTTCCGCAGCCCGGGTTATCGCATGTGGCCAATCTGGTTGAACTGGCTCGTGTCGATAGTCTGGTCTTACGCGATGCTGGTGATGTTGCTGGCTTGGGCCGTGGGCGGCTTGCAGATCGGGCATCTGCTCAGGCTGGAAGGATTCGGCTTCTTCCCGGGACAGGCGGGCATGCTGCTGGCGGTGCATTACCTGTTGCAGGCGCTGGCGGCTTCGGCGCTGGATCGGAAGTACGAACACGGCATCATGCGCACGATCTTCTGGGTCGTCTGGTATCCCCTGATGTTCTGGGTGTTGCAGGCCGCCACCGCCGTCATCGGTTTTCCACTCGCACTGCTGCGACGCAAGACCAGCGGTGTCTGGACGAGTCCGGATCGGGGATTCCGCGAATGAAATGGCCGCCGCTCATCGATACCGTCCACCTGCCCTGGTGGGTCGTCGCGCGCGACACGATCGCGACACTGCTGGCCTGGTGCCTGCTGTTGTACTTCATCCACGACATGGTGGTGATGAGCGTGTACTGGCTGCTGCGCGCCGTCGGCATCGGATTCACGCCGCCATGGGCGCCGGGCGAGATGTGGCGCGATGCGGAGCCGTTCCTGAAGGTCGTCGGGCTGCTGACGTTGTGGCTGACCATCTTCGCCACGGCGCGATGGCGCCTGCTGACCAACCTCCAGCGCGCCACCCGCCAGCCGCGCCCGCTGGACCCTCAAAGGCAGGCCGAAGCTTTCCATGTGTCCGCCGAAGTGTTCGAGACGTTGCAGGACGCTTCGTCGACGACGGTGCATGGCGTGGATCCGGAAACGGGACGCGGCTCGCCGGATACGCGGGTGGCGATGGACGATTAAGGCGCTATCGATCCATGGCGCCAGCACATCGAACTCCTTCCACCGCGGTGGCTGGCACGTCTGCATGGCGATCGACCGCGCAGGCATGCAGGCAAGCAGGATGAGGGAGAACGCCCAGGCATCCCTTCCACCTGCGACTCGATCCGACCGCGGAAGCCCTTGCCCCAACGCATGAGGGCAAGAATCCTGCCAAGAATCTGTACGCAGGAAACAGATTTCCGACATTGTCGCCACGCTTGTCGGACGACACAGGAATGAGGCCACGCTTCGCCCTGTAAATCACGCCTGAGTAACGACAGGCAGGAAGAGAATTGCCTGCTGTGCGGGTACCGGGTGTTGGTTCGTCGGGTTCGCTGATGGTGACACGTCCGACTGAACACCTCGGTCTTCGTGATCGCGCCCATACGTGCGGACGTGGGTCGCACTTTCGGAGAAGAACAATGAGCAAGGTGCACACCGCCCACGTCGGCCTTCTTGCGGCGACCGTCGTCTGCCTGGCTTCGATTCCCGTGTTCGCGGTAGAGATCATCACGCGGGACGACATCGTCAACAATGTCGTGAAGAAGGAGCAGCTCGTGAAGGTTGCCGACAACGCGATCTTCATGCTCGACACGTCCTCATCGACGAACGACAAGTTCGCCGGGACCGACGTTCCCGTGGTCAAAGTCGTGAAGAACCAACTGCAGAAGCGGAACGAGTATTTTCCCGACATCGGACACAACGTAGGCATCTACACCTACACCGACTGGCAGGAGAACTACCCCGTCCAGCCGTACGACCGCGAGCGCGTCGCGGCGGCCCTCAGTTCCGTACGCGAGACGGGCAAGGGCCCGACGGCACTCAAGATCGGCCTGCAGAAGCTGGAGCCGATCCTCAAACCGCTTTCGGGCAGGACGGCCGTGTTCGTCTTCTGGGATGGCGAGTACACCGGACAGAATCCAGCCGAGGTCGCCAAGAAGCTGGCTACCGAGAACGATGTCTGCTTCTACGTCATCAGCAGCGCGAAGCCGAAGCGCGAGGCTGAGCTCGCGAAGGACATCGCCAGCCTCAATGCGTGCTCGCGCGTCATCCCGCTGACCGCCTTCGTGAATCACCCGGACTACGTAAGCGGCGCCCTGTACGACGTGAAGGTGACCGAAGACGTCGTCACTTCCACCGACAAGAAAGTCGTCGGGCTCAAGGTGGACAACATCAATTTCGCGACGAACAAGACCGAACTCGTCCAGGAGGACAAGGCGGACCTCGACAAGGTCGCCGCCTTCATGAAGGAGCGCCCAAAGGCCTATGCCGTCATCGCCGGATACACCGACGATGTTGGAACGCGCGACCACAATGAGCTTCTGTCGCGCAATCGCGCGATGATGGTCAGCAATTATCTGAACCAGCAAGGCATCGACGACTCGCGAATGGTGCTCTTCTGGTATGGCCCGAACAACCCGGTGGTGCCCAACAGCTCCGCCGCGAACCAGGCGAAGAATCGCCGCGTTGAACTTGCGGTCGGGCTTGAAGGATGAACTCCAGACCCACCCGGGACCTCTGCGGCGTTTCGCCAAGGAGGTCTCGGGTAGCTGCCTCCTACAGCGCCGGAATCAGAACGTGAACGCGTAGCCCACCAGCGGACCGTAGAGCTTCAGGTCGAGTGAGGAATCGCGCATCGGCAGGTCCACTTCCATGTAGCGATAACCGAATACCCAGAAGCCGTTGCGCATGTGGTACTGCACATTGCCACCGACGCTCCAGCTCCCGTCGGTGTCGCCGGTGGAGCCATCCCCACGCACGGTGATGCCCCAGCGATCGGACAGCTTCGCGGTATAGCGTGCGCCGAACATGAAATCGGTGAAGCCCTCGTCGCGTTTGCGCGACACCGTGGGCAACAGCTCGTTGACCGGGTCGAACTCGGATTCCACGCTCAGGTCGAAATAGCGAACACCGCCGAACAGATCAAAGCCTTCGAAGCGTTCCTCGCCCATCGGCAGCACGGCGGCCAGTTCGACGATGCTCGCATCCAGGTTGCCCTCGGTTCGCACGCGCGGGTACGAATGGCTGTCGCCCAGCGAGAGATAGACCACGTCGCCGAACATGCCGAAGCGATCGCCCTGCCCTTCGACGTGACCGAGGAAGGCGAAATCGAGCTTGTCGATCCAGTCGACGTAATCGCGCTGGTCCTCGGCCGGCGGCAGATCCTCACGCAGATCGGCCTTGATGCTCGGCATCCAAAGATACGGAGCGACGGCCCAACTCCACCCATCTTCAGCCGCGTGCGCGGCGGTCGGGCCGGTCGCGAGGAACAGGGCGGTCAAGCCCGGAGCAAGGAGGCGCGAAGTGGTCATGGCAATCTCAGGAAGGGGCCGGTCGCCGTGCACGCTGTTCAACGACATGAATGCTGGAGGATCGCGACCGCATTGCCGCCAGCCTGCTGTCCCGGATAAACGCAGCGTCCCGCGGCAGACGGCCATCGCCCGTCATTGCGGGCCGCTACCTCACGGTGAAATCCGACTCGGCGGAGAAGCCATCGTCGGCGGTGATGTCGACCCGATAGCGGCCCTTCGAGTTGGCGGCATCGAACACGAATATATAGTTGTTTCGCGACGGCTCCGCCGCCCGCGTCTCTTCACCGACGGGGACGAAAGCACCGTTCTCCTCCCTCGCCCAGCTGGCGACGATGGTCATCGGCCGTGGCGGCTGGAACCGTACTTCCGCAAAGACAGGCTTGCCTGAAGCAAACTTCCTGTGCCCTGGCGCCGGCGCCAGGGTCAGGATCATCTCGGAGCAATACGCTGGCTTTCCGAACTGCGCGTCGAACGAGATCGGGATGCGCACCCTCTGCGCAACGGGCACGCCATCCTCGGTGGAAGGCTTGAATTTCCACTGTTTTGTGGCCAGCAGGGCGCTCTTGTCGAGCAAGCGGTTGCCGCTGCTTCCTTCCACGTACTGGTCGATCACAACGCCGGCTGAGTTCACCAGCAGGATGACGGTCGTCGTCGCGGTGAGCCCCGAACAGGCGAGCTCAGGCGGATAGATGGGCGCGGGGCTCTGCGAGACAGGCACGGCATCGCGCACGTCTCGTGGATACCCCGGCGGAACCGGCGGCGGCGGAGGCGGCGGCGGACTCGCCAATGCGTTGGACATCGCAACGATGGCCATGATCGACCAGAAGAGGTATTTCACACTTTTCCCCTGTAGTGCGGAACCGTTTCTGCTTGCGCATGCATCGAGATCCTTGACCGGATCCGTCCGATGCCCCGCGCACCAGAGCATAACGTCCCTGCAGGCCTGACGCTGATGGCAGCGCGTCACCGCGAAGCGGATGACCTCAGTTGCCGTCCCCAACTTCTCGTAGGTCGACGAGGTCGTCCAGGTACGGCTCGCAGCAGCCCGAACTGGGCACGACCGGCAGCGTGAACGCGAGCTCTTGACCTGGCTGGATGACCAGTCCGCGGGCATTCGGCTCACCTTGATACTGGAGATATAGGCGCTTTCCGGCAGCATCCACGGGCGCGATGACCTCGACGACAACGCTGTCGTAAGACACGAACGCGTTGTCGAAGTCGATCCAGGCACCTTGCTTTCGCAGCTCTATGACGCGTCCACGAACAAGTGTGGGAGCGGTAGGTTCATACGTTGGGGCATTGCGAGGCGTGAGGCCACCGCACCCGGTCGTCATTGCAAGAATCAAAAGTACGCCACATAGAAGCTTTTTCATTGAGTGCCGTCCGTTGCGGCGTCTGACTTCCCGTGAGTTGCGCGTACTTCAGCAGAGGCTGCCGAAATGTCTACTTCGGGTCGAAAGTGGACATCAGCACCGTGCGCGCGTTCGCCCCGTCCGATGTCGGCTATCAGCCAAGGGCGGACATGGTTTGTTGGAGCACCGCAGCAACGGCTGAAGGAGAAGCCCCGCACTTGGCGAGGCTAGTCGCTCTGAATCATTCCGGGGGGACGATAGCCACTTCCTTCAACTCCGGATCTGTTAATCCGACATACCAGAGACGGTTTAATGGATGGCTTTCGGTACCCGCGGAAATCAGAACGTTCCATCGACCAGCACATCGCTCGATCCTGTCAACCTGTGCCTTGACGTCAAGCTCACCTACTTCCTTACGAAAGAAGGCCAGAGCTGCTTTGGCGACAGCCTCATTCTCATGCACTAGTTGGCAATGGGTTGAGTTGGACGCTGCGCTTGTTGCGCTTGTTGCGCTTGTCGCGCTCGCCGTGCTCCCCTCGTCCGACTCGCAGCCTACTGCCAGCAGGCACAGTACGAAGAGTAGACCCCTAGGGTTGCGTTTCATGGCTCTGTCCGTTTCGGGTCAAAAGCGGACAGTAGCATCGGCTGCTCATCGAGTCGGATCGAACGTCTGGCAACAAGCAGACATTCGACGCTGCATGACTCAAGCCTGATCCGCACGTTCCCTGTGCAGCCCGGTTATCCGGGTTACGCGTCCGACCGCGACCCTGCGCTGCCCTTCATGGCAATAGAACTCGACCCCGGGCCTGATGCGCGCGCGATGGCAATGCTCGCGCATATCGTCCGCTACTACTGTCATGCGAGCAGGAAGGTCGGTGCCGACAGGCAACGGAACATCGGTTGGAAAACTCTCCCCGGAAGGCAGACGGAAGTCGGGCCAGATCATATACAACTGGTCCGTGGAGCCGTCCGACGCATAGCCGAAGTCCCATCGGATTCCGTTAAAGGGGGCGCTCCTGCGTCCCCCTTCCGCGGCCGTGAGAATTCGAATCGTGGCCTCAAAGTCATCCTGAACTGCATAAAGTCGATCCATGTCGTCGTCTCAGGCCCGCTCCAGGTGTCAAGGTTGTACCGGAGCCCTGCTCCGTCCGCTTTGGGGCGGAAGCGGACATTAGCACCGTCGCTTCCGACCAGCCCGGTCGACTTCCACCTGCCGTCGATGAGCAAACAGAGCCGCGCGAGTTGCAATCACGGCGCGGGGCTGCGACAACGAAGGACCTCCGATCAGGCCCGCCCATGTCCTACGTCCGCTGCGTTCGCGGTATCGCCTCCGGCGTCGAGTATTCCGCCGACGTGCCGATGAATCTCGATCCGGTCGACGGCCGGCCGGTCGAGATGGTGCTCGACCTCGAGCGACTGGCGCGGGAAAAACCAGATGCGGCGTGGTATCGCCCGCAGCGTCGCGACCTCTGGCGCTTTGGCGCGTTGATGGCCCTCGATGCGGACGATCCGGTCGACGCCGCGCACCTGGTCCCGCTCGGCGAAGGCGCGACGCCGCTGCTCGATTACTCGACGCATCCGCTCGCGGCAAAGGCAGGCCTTGCGCTCCAGCTCAAGGACGAAGGCAAGGCGCATCCCGGCCACGGTGCGAACCCGACGCAGAGTTTCAAGGATCGCGGCATGGCGATGGTCGTCGCGCAGGCGCGACGCCTCGGTCTGACCAGGCTCGCGGTGCCGACGCAGGGCAATGCTGGCGACTCGCTGGTACGTTACGCGCTCGAAGGCGGACTGAGCGTCGTGGTCGCAATGCCGGACGACACGCCGATGCCGATTGTCGGCAATGTCGCCGCAGCCGCCAGGCGCCATCCCGATCGGGTGATACTGGAACTGGTCGGCCCGACCATCCGAGAGGCCGGCGCGTTCCTCAAGGAGCGCTACATCCCACACGGCTGGTTTTCAGTCGCGACGTTCCAGGAACCGGGCTGGCGGATCGATGGAAAGAAGTCGCTCGGCCTCGAACTCGCTGAACCGCTGCCGGGCGACACGCGCTGGTCGTTGCCCGATGCGGTGATCTACCCCACCGGCGGCGGCACCGGCGTGTTGGGAATGTGGAAGGCGTGGGACGAGCTCGAGGCACTTGGGATGATCGATGCGCGACGCCCGCGCATGCTGTGCGTGCAGAGCACACGAACTGCCCCGCTCGTGCGTGCATTCGACGACGGCGCGGCGGACACCACAGTCGTCGCGGCAGGCGCGACCCTCGCCGTGGGCCTCAATGTGCCCGGCGGCGTCGGTCATTTCCGCGTGCTGGACATCATTCGCAAGAGTGGCGGCGCGGCGGTCGCGGTCGATGAAGGCGAGATCGAAGACGAACTCGCAGCGACGTGGCGTCGCACGCACGACTGGATATCGCCAGAGGGCGCCGCCTGCCTCGCGGCCCTGCCGCAGCTGCTCGACCGCGGCCTCGTCCGCCGTGGCGAGCGGGTGGTCGCGGTCAACACCGGCTCCAGCGAGAAGTACCTGCCAACGCTTCGCCACCTGCTATGACGACGCCGTAACCGATCGAGCTGCAGTCGAGGACGCAGGCCAGTCACATCACTGCGGGGCACTGCTGGCGTTGCCGCCGCGGGGACGCAACATGCCCTGGTCGCCGCGCCACAGGAACCAACATCAGGGTTCGGAAAGGTGGCGCGACACGTCGTCGTTCCGCACTTTGTCCGCATCCGGATCCAGCCAGTCGAGCAGTACGTCAGCCAGCGAAGCGGCGGCTTCGAGCGGTATCAGGTGCCCCGCTCCTTCGATGATTTCCAATCGCGCCCCGGGTATCGCGCTGGCAAGCTCGCGGGCTTCGTCGATCGACCGGAGCTGGTCCTGGCTTGCCGCAACCACCAGCGTGGGGCACGCGATCTCATTCAATGCCACAGCAGTCCGATCCAGCGCCGACTGCCAGACGAAGGTGTCCGCACCAAGGCGCACGCTCATCGCGCGCACACGATCCATCAGTGCCTGATCGTTCGCATGATCGTGATTCAACGAACTTTGAATCGCCCTCCGGCTGAGCCCCGCAAACACACCTGAAGACGGCATCAAAGCGGCCGGGCGTTCCGGCCGCGCGGATGTCGCCACCAGCGCCAGTGCTTCAACCAGCTGTGGGTATGCGGCCGCAATCGCACGGGCGACATAGCCGCCCATCGAGAACCCCACGAGCACGACCGGCTCTGCGAGCTGCTCCGCCACGCCGCGCGCGACTTCACCCACGGTGCTACCGCGCGGGAGCGCGATGCGCCGCACTTTCCAATCGCCTGGAAGATGCGGCACGAAGTCGTCCCAGAGCGCATCGTCCAGCATGAAACCTGGCAGCAGCACGATGGTTCTGGTCGATGAGTTCAAGTTCGTGCCTGATGGTCAGCCGGACCAGGAATGCCGACTGCGTGTCCGAAAAGGACAGTAGCACCGCCCTTGCCGCCTGGGCGCCCCTACGTCCGCTTTCTGCCAGGAGCGGTCATTCACGTCGATTCCGGGACGCATGCGCTGGCAGCGGCGCAAGGACCAACCTTCCGAGGTCACCGTGTGGCGACTCCCTGACCTGCACCGGGGCATAGCCCTCGCAAGCGAACGTGATGGTCACGGGTCGAGCCCCCACCGCAAATCCTTCGTCGAAGCGCGGTGCCTCGAACGCTCCGGATATCCGACTTCCACGGCTCTCGAAATCGTACGTGCAGTTCTTGAGCCGCTGGCCGTCGTGCGCAACTACCGTGCCGGTGAAGGTCATGTGCCTGTCGCATCCGGCCAATGCGGTGGCTCCAAGCATGAGCGAAAGGCACTTCGTTATCACGTCCATGTTGAGACGCTCCATGACCGCTTTGGGTCGAAGGCGGACCTTACCATCGCTGGCGCGCCGCTACCGGCCAAGAGCGCGCACTTCAGTCAACCGCACGAAGGGGCGATAGCTCTGGCGCAGGAGCTCACCACGCTTCCCCACGAGCGGCCTCAACGCGTCCCCAAATTTCAGGCGAACTACTTTTCCAAACGCCTCCAAGCAGCGACCGGAATGCTGGATTCCGGCGGGCTTCGGTTTCGATGCGATCGATGTACCTTGCCCCGGCGTATTCGATCAGATCTTCGAGCGGCCCTGCAGCCAGCATTTCGATGACTGGATCCGGCGGCTCCTTTGCCAAAATAGTCAGGATGGCAGCCCAGCAACGCTCAGCGCCCGGCTCGCTCATGAAGAGCTCCACGGCCCACCAGAGCGGATGGGCAGCGCTCGGCCTTAGTCCGTCAAGCTGGAACGAGATATATGCCGATGCCCACCGATCAAGTTCCTCGGACGTCATTTCCATCCTGCATCCCGTCCTTGAGCGTGGGCTGTGCCGTAACGTCCGCTTTGGGTTGAAAGCGAGCATCAGCATCGCCGATGCGCCGCCGCCCGTCGAAATGTCCGCTATCGGCCAAGACCAGACATCAGCCAGTCCATGAACTCGACTGCGGCCGATTCCCGGAGGGTATACCCGTGAGGTCGTGAATCCCGATGGGCTGCAGCGGGAATCCGATCGGCTGTTCGCCGGGAACATCCCGTTGGATGACCCCATCCGACTGGATGATGATCCGCATCGGAACGTCCGCGCCGGATGTACATAGGGCGCTTTGCACCGCATCGATCTCGTACTCGTACGCGATCATGCCGATATCCAGCCAGAGGGACTTCTTCAGTTCGAAACGGCCGCTATCGCCAGACGCCAGTTGAAGTGTCCGGCTCTGCGTTACAGGTATGGAAACGTCAATACCCGTCCCGTTCCGTACCTCCACTTCACACGCGAGCGCCGCGCTGGGCAGGAGGCAGAGCATGAGCAGTAGTCGCGACATTGCTTTCCTTGTAATCCGATACCGACATGGGCAGTTCCGAAGGGAAGCGGCGTGGACCCGCGTCCGTGTGTCAATTCGTGTCGCAAGCGGACACCAGCACCGCTATCCGCCGCGCACCTTCCCCAACGTCCGCTTTCGTCCATAAGCGGACATATGCCAAGCGCGCGAGACGTCAGGGGATATCAAGCCGTGCGTCTCGGACGCCAGAGCTGCCAGGTGGCCGCCATCAACCCCGCAATGAACCCGAGGAGGAGAAACAAGCCACTGCGAGACTCCGATACCGACGGAGCGGCGCCCGCATTAAGCCGGACTGTTACCAGAGCCGGGTCGGCCAGGCGGAGAAACGAGTACTGCGCATTACCGAGACCGACGGGAATCACTCCAGCCTGCGGCGAGCCAACCCTTGCCGCTGCCTCGACATCAGCCGGGGGATCAAGAAAGAAGGGAATGGTGAGCATGCCAACCAACGCAAGTGGGACGGTAAACCGAAGCGTCCAGTAAAAGAGCTTCACCTGGCTCCTAAGCATATTTCGGCTCGCGCGCGGATGTCCGCTTTGGGTCGAAAGCAGACATTAGCACCGGTGCGCGCGTCCACCGCGCCCCAATGTCCGCTATCGGCGAGGAGCGGACATCCCCTTCTCGGGAGCGGCGGCTAGGCCCCGGCCGCACGGAGAACGATGGGACCGATATCCACCTTGCCAGCTCCAGCGTCCAGACCGGCCGGGAACGGCGCGCAGGCTGGGATGCTTTTGAGTGCCGCAATCAGCGATCGGTCCGCCGTCGTCGCCCGTCTCACGACGCCCTCCTCGCTTGCGATGCCGACGTAAGGCACATCGACCACTCTCCCCGACGGATCGATCGCCACCTGGATCATCACGGTCTGCTTCAACACATCCTTCGGCATAACCGATGAAATGTGGTCAGAGCATGCCAATGCATATCGGTCCTTCCGTGCTCGCGCTTCGGCGTCCCTCGCCCAACGCGCGTCAGACGCCGCACTCGCATCCGCGACGCGCTGGTTTGCCGCTCGCTGCGCCTCGACTTTCTGACGATCTTCCGCCGTCGGCGCGTGAAACGTCATTCGTATCTCGCGCTGAAACACTGCTTCGAATCCAGAGTACGGGAGCGGGCTGGAGGCTTGTATGGCCTCATTCACCATCTGTTTCCCGGCCGTGGTGAACTCGCAATCGGGAAGGAAGGCGACGTTCAGCACCTCTCCTCCGGGCAATTGCACGATGCGTGCAGTGCACGATGCGCCCTGCGCCAGATCGTTGATCGCAACCCTTGGCGCCCATTGCGTCTGGATCACGTTGTAAACGGCACGAGCGTATTCGCTGGAAGTCGGATTCGGCGTTTGCGCGACAGCCAATCCGCACATGGTGAGGATGACCAGCGGAGCTACAACCAACACTGCCGTCCTGGACGGGATTCTATTGAAGGCAGCGCATCTCATCATGGGGCGAAATGGGGACTGAGGTATCGGTGCGAACAACAATGTCCGCCTTGGGTCGGAAGCGGACATCGGCACTGGCGAGCGCCCCGCTCCCCTCCAATGTCCGCTGTCGGCCATTACCTTGCTTACTGGACCGGAGCGGCACACCAACGAAGCAAGTATTCATTCGCTTCGGAGGTATCCATGAGGCCATAGCGGTGCAGTCGCCACACCAGATGGATACCCACTAGCTGGAGGCTTCCGTGAGCGAACAGATCATCCCTTCGCATAACCGATGCACGAACTACTTGGGTTGCCATCGCCCCCGCGGATTCGTCGGCACGCAGCCAGGGCGTGGCAGCGGCATTCGCAGCCTCAATGAGGTCCTGCAGCGCGATCAACTCGGCAGTTTTGCCCGCCAGATGGATAACGGCATGCTCGCCATCGAGGCTAGCGGCGCCCGCTGAGCAATGCGGGAGCCGCCCGATGAGCGCGCATACCTCGTCCAGCGTCCTTCGAATGTCGTCCATCGATGCTTCGGATGAGTGTCCGCTTTGGGTCGAAAGCGGACATTAGCAGCCCAACCGGCGGGCATCCACCATCGGCCAGGAGCGGACATTCACGACGGCGTTCTGGAACGCGTGCGCTTTCGATGTAAATGGAGCATGGAAGTCACCAGCGCCGTCAGCGCCAGGCACCCCGTAAAGGCCTGGAATGATGGCAGCCGATAAACCGGCACCTCCATGTACTGGAAGACCTCTTGATCGTCTTGACTGCAACGCCAGTTGACGTAGTCGAACGCGCCACCGAAGTCCAAGCATGCCTCGGGTGCGAACAACTCCCCCAGCAGGTGCCAGCCCGCAACGAGCGGCGCGAGCCAGACAGCGAATGAGATAACCAAGCGGACGTTGACGTGCTTCATGAGGCTCCCGCTGGTCCCGAATGTCCGCTTTGGGGCGTTAGCGGACATTAGCACCGCCGAGCCCGCTTCTCTCAGTCGAATGTGCGCTATCGGCCAGAAGCGGACATCAAGGAATCGACGCTTCTGGATATAGCGAAGCCGCTTCCTCTCGGCCCAGCATTCGTGCATCGCGAAGGGTTTCATGCCAGAGCGACCCGCACGCGTTTCAGCGATTTAGGAGGGCTGGGCCATCTTCACGCACACCAAGCCGTTCGAACCGCTCAAACGGTGCGTGATAGCCGACTTTGCAGTCGGCACAGTGAAAGTCAGTCCGGATTGACATCAATGCCCCTTGATTCGCCCGCTCACGGATGTCCGCTTCGGGTCGAAAGCGGACATTAGCATCCCAAAGCGGGCTCGGCTGGCCGAACGTCCGCTAACGGCCAGGAGCGGACATCAGTCGGCCCGGCTCAGCAGGACTCCGTGCGGCCTGCTGACGCCCGCCAGCAACAAGGAGTCCAGATAGGTCGGGTCATGCCAGTCGTCCCAAGGCGCGAGGCAGTGGTACGCCGCCAAGAGCGCCTGGGCATTGCGGGATCCAGTGACTTTCACACCAACCCAGTGCAATGCGCGATACGCCTCGTATGGCCACTCCTCGCGCGGCAGCACAACAGGGGCGCTTGCTTTGACGGGCCATGCACCGCTCTTCAGCAAATCCGGAGTGATCAACAGCGCGGCGATGGGATCGGGCGCGCCCGACAGGACTCCGGCGTCGACGGTTGCGGCGAGGAACACGCAGCCTACGGAGTTCAGAGCATCGGGTTCCAGGCTCAGTACCTGGCCGACGCCCATCGAACCGTCAGGAAGCGGTACGCCAAACACGTCGCCGGGTGCGAATGGCTGAGTCATGACGGAGTTTGCTTCGAAGATTGGTTTGGACGCCGCGCCTCCAATCGTCCCCTGGCGCAACGACCGCTTTGGGTCGAAAGCGGACATTAGCATCCACTCGCCCTGCCCTGAATGGGTCCGGCAGCTATGCATTATGCGAAGTTAGGTATCGCCGGGCTGGCGGCGGCATACGTCGTCTTGCACAAGCTCCTGTCCCCGCCGACAGGAGGTCCGCGCGATGCACTCTCGCCCGCCGTGCTGGCCTGAGGGCCAACTGTGTCCAAACAACTGCGCTTCGCAGCTGTACCAGCGAACTGTCCATAACCAACACGAACTGACTGGTCCATGGGCCGGCTGGCGCATGGCGGGACGCGACCTCATCGCCCCCGATGGACAGCGGATCAATCCCGAGCGGCTGCGGGGTCTGATGTTCCGACAAGACCTTGAGGAACGACGCGACCGAGCGCGGGCCCGCTCCAAGGCCAAGCCGCAGTTGGTTCGTGTGGTCGTTGTGGACCTGGCGGCTTACCGCCTCAACGGCGCCGACGCTTCGTAATGTCCGCTATCGGCCAGGCGCGGACGTCATCGTTTTTCCAGAATCCGGATCGCGGCTTCGGCGAAGTCATCCGGGGCAGCAGGATCGGTCGTCCGCCCCCCGCTCGTTTCCGAGGCATAACAGTCGAGGAAATCGGATATCGGCGTGTCACCGCGCTCCCGGTAACTCTGGGCAAAGCGCTCCATGATCCGATAGGCCTCCCGCAGGGTGATCAAGCGATCGAATCGCTCGTCATCGAGGGTCGGAATCGTCATCGACGGGGATGTCCGCTTCGGGTCGAAAGCGGACATTAGCAGCGCATAGTGTGATTGTGCTCGACCGGATTTCCGCTATCAGCCTTGAGTCGCCAATCCGCGGCCACGCCGTCCGGGCCGACTCGGATACAGATGCGCGCCTTGATTGAAAGCTGGATCAGCTTTCTTCCCCGCTGGTCCATTTGATTCGACGGAACCCGCTATCGTCCGTGTAGGTCAGTATGTCCCCGCAGTTTGAAATTGGAACAATCCGGGCTCTGTTTCTGTTCGCTATTACACCCCCGTTCTCTCCGGCCTTCCTGTAGACGATCGGCACCAGCGCCCGGATAGGCGAGCTTTCCGCATCGGGCGGCAGGAGGTAGTCATAGGTGAACTGGCGCGCCGCAATCTGATAGTAATGATTGCCGAAACCCCGAGCCTTCTGTAGCAAGGTTGGTCGGTATCCACCAGCGGTGACCTCCGCAGACGCAACGCGCCGGATATCTGCCGATGCAGTACGACGTGTGGGAGCGCCCCTCTCAAGCGAGTACGTCAGCAGGACGAATGGCTCTTTCTTCAAGCTGCTGCCCTCACCATCCGGCGTTGGGCCGGCATTCCTGAAGGCGAATCTCTGGACGAATGCGTCGCGGCCATTCCTTGAGTCCGCTACCGCTTCGGCAATCTCTCCGTCCGAGATCGTGTCCACCACGCGGAACTGCGCTACTCCACGTACGAACTCGGTGTCACGATGCCGCACAGCCTCACGTTCGATCCTCACTAGGTTCGCGATCACCTGCCGGCGCAGCTCCGCTGCGCTGAGCGCGGTTCCGGTTCGCGAGCAGATCCCGGACTCGCCTTGTCGAACCCGCCAGATCGCAGGTCCGGCAACGGCGATCAGGATGGCGCATCCGATCCAGATGAGACGTCTCATGCCACTTTTTCGCATCCTTGCATCGTCGGTCATTTGTCTTCGAATCTCTCAAGACGGTGCTGCCAGAGCGGGGTAAACCGCTTCGCATCGGAAGCGAGCATCGGCTCCACGAGGCGGCCCCGATGTCCGCTAACGGCCAGAAGCGGACATCGAAGAGGCACAAGCTTTTGGCGGCATATATCCCGGATCTCACCAGAACCTGTACCAAGGCTTCGCAGGCGACTCGCGGATGGGCTTGCCAAGGCGAGGCGGCACGCTCTTGCTGCCTTCGATAAACCCGAACGCCGCGATATTGAACCCGGTCTCCGCGCCAATGGACGGCGCGCATTCCTTCACGATGAAGCCCGTTGCCAGCGCTGCTGCCTCGGCGGCTTGCTGTAGAGAAAGCGAGTGTCGCGCCACGATCTGCAGGGCGCCTTCCTGTAGAAGTGCCAATGACCCTTGCGCGTCGAGATTGGGCGCCTGCCCCCGTTGCTCAGGAGCGCCGCCAAGCTTGGTGGGATCAACTTGAATCTGGTTACGTTCGAGAAAGCTAGCCAGCAGGCCCACGAGAACTGGGCCCTTCTCGTTCGCCTCGTTCGAGAGCAGAACGGTTCCCGGTTCCGGAGTCTCGAGGTCAAGTTCAAACGATCGCAATAGCAAACTGCCTGACACGCGGGCAGCGGAAGCAATTGCCGTTTCCGGATGGATTGCACGTCCAGTGCCCAAGGCGCTCGCGATCAGCTCGACAAAATCACCCGCGGCCCGATTTTGATCTTCTGTAATGCGCAAGAAGCCCCCCTGAGCCAGTGGCAAAAATTACTCCCGACCTCACACGAGGCGGTCTGAACATCCGCCTCGGGTCGAAAGCGGACATTAGCACCGCTGGCCCGCACGCTTCGGGCCCGATCTCCATTGGCGGTCCGAAGCAACCCATGGCTCGCAACCCCGCCCCAACAGCGGCCGGGCGCGGAGGCCCTTCGGTCGGACCGGCCACCACACGCCCACTTCACAGTCCCGCCACGCTGACATCGCGCGCGCGTCCCACGCTTCTGGTCATGCGCCCCCAGAGATCGCCACCATGTCATTCGCAATGCCGCGACTTATGCCCACGCTTCTGCTCTGCATCGCTGCGCTCGCGGTGGGCTGCGGCGGCCCTCCCGAGGATCGGTCACCGGATCTGCAACTGCTTGCGACCGACGTCCATGTTGCCGTTGCGCGGCATACGCTTGTCCTGCCGTTTGTTGCTTTAGCAGATCATGCGGCCGGAGGGATGTCCTTCTCGCTCAACCGGAAAGTCGATGCGAGGCACGCGGCCCAGCGACGCACCGCTCTACTTCGAGAGACTCGCGACCATGAGCGCCCGCTCGCGCTCGACCTGGTCTCGGTCACGGTGCACAGCTACGGCGCGAGCGACTTCGATAGCCGCCGAAGTCGGCTGTGTTCCCGGTTGTCACGCCAGTGGGCACGGTCCGTGTGCGACGACTCGCTCGGCGTCATTCGACGCGCACTGCCTCCCGGTCGCTTCAAACTGATCGATCTGGCCCGGCTGCGGCTCGATGATCCTCGCGGGCCCGGGAACTGCCTCCGCGATCGCAAGCACACCGCCTTGCCCTCCGTTCCCGGGCGCGGCGTCATCGTCTGTCCCGCGCTGGTCTTTGGCGGCGACGAAGACGAGTTTCATACGGCGGTCGTGCGGATCGATGGTGACCTGGGTGCGATGTGGACGGTGTGGCGAAATGGGCAGAACGGCGAATCGGCCGAAGCGATGGCTGCGCGGGAGGGCAACGCCATCGCGCTGTTTGTCGAGACCGCGCTGGGTGAACGCGAGGACTATCCGAAGCTTGAGCGCGGCATGTGCCCTTTGATGCGACCCGGCATTTGACGCCCCGTCTGAGTTCCGCCTGCCGGTTCGGGCGCCGATAGCCAAACCGAAGCGTTTGGACGGCGTCGTCCAGAACATTGGACAGAGGTGCCGCAGGGCCAAGTCACGAGTGTCCGCTATCGGCCAGGAGCGGACACTCACGCTCGCCTGGTGAGTGCCGACTCGGTCGCGAGCAGCGGATCCTCCCCGGAATACAGCAGATGTCGGGTCGTGGCCGCGATGTCGCCATCAAGGCGAGTCGTCAATCCATACTGCGGGAAAATGCGAAAGCGTCGGTCCGCCTGAACGATGATGTCGAGAGTGATCTTGCTGACGCCCACCCTTGCCATCAGCCGGCGTCCCACCTCATCAACAAGCTTGCGGTGCGACTCATCGAGAAAGAAGTCCACCGTTCGAGGTTTGACCATGAAGTGCTTAGTTACCGCGAATCCGACGGTGCTGGTATTGAACTCGCGCTCCAAGTCCTGAATTTCGTGGTCAATGAAGATGCGCTTCCAAGCCTTCGGGGCGCTCGCCACCAGCACGGCAATCAAGTCGAGCTGAACCTGCACGTCATCCTGCCGCGTCACCATACCCTCCCCACCATCCCCAGAACGACCGCTATGGGTCGAAAGCGGACATTAGCATCGCTGGCTCGCGAGAGTCCGGACGAACCTCCGCTGTCGTCCAGAAGCGGACGTTCTGCTCCCGGAGGCACAGTCTGCGAAGAACCGGGCCATCCCGCGCTGATCGACGGGAAACATTTCGCAGTGCGATTCCTGTCGAGCGCTGCGAACTCGCATCGGCCTTCGCATACAGCCGGCGCCAGGTCGCGCAGATGCTCCGGCTTCCTGAGAAACTGGAGTAGCCATGAGCGAATCCCCGCCTGTCCCACCTTGCATTGTCATCGGCCTGGTCGTGGCGACCGCATCGGCCGAGGCTGCCCTGGACGCAACCTCGGAGTTCCTGGTGGCGATGGGCGCGCGTCAGCTCGTACCTGACGGGCAGGCGCACACGCGCGCGTTCCTGACGCGGGACACGGGCGTGGTGCTTGCGTCGTCGCATGCGGACGCGGCCGATCCGCGTTTCGTCTTGATCGAAATCCAGATCACGGGCGAATTTCCCGGCGCGTCCGACCGGATGCCGCTGAGCGAGGAACTGGAGACCGAATCGCAGCGCACGCGGGCATTCGTTGCCCGCGCGTTCGCCGTGGCCTGCGAGCGGCTGGCCCCGCTGTATGCCGGCCTGGGTGTGAAATGGACACTGCCGCTTCCTTCGAAGCTGCACACCGCCTGCCTGCCGTTTGATCTGTTCCACTCCGCCCGCCTGGATGCGGCCGATCCTCCCCTTGCGCAGGACCTTGGCGCGTTGCTCGGCGCGAAGCAGATGACCTTCGCGGGAGGAACGCTGATCGCCGCCGGCGGGCTGCTCGATGCCGACGCAGCTTCACTGGACCAGTCCATCGCGCTGGGCCAGGCGGCGGCGCAACGGCTCGCGCGTGCGCTTGCCGTCCTGTATCCGTGAACGGATGCATCGGCGCACAGGTTCCGCTGCGGCCTGACAGGCATGGCCCCTGCGCACCGGGAGCGACCGAACTTCGCGCTATTTCACACAACCATGACGTCCGGGCCGGTGTTCACCCGTTCAATTCAGACTATTAAACCGATTGAAATGATCGACTGTATCTACGAACAGAGAGGGCATATGGTTCCAATCGCCTAGCCATGGAGCCATAGCAATGAGCGACGAAGCGAAGTGCCCTGTCATGAGCCACCGCAAGACGCGCAACAACTCGCACTGGTGGCCTGATCAACTGAACCTGGACGTGCTGCACCAGCATTCGTCGCTGTCCGACCCGATGGTCGAGGACTACGACTACAAACGCGAGTTCAAGACGCTCGACCTTGATGCAGTCGTGAAGGACCTGCACGGCGTGATGACCGATTCGCAGGATTGGTGGCCCGCCGATTTCGGCCATTACGGCCCTTTCTTCATCCGCATGGCCTGGCACGCGGCCGGCACCTACCGCATCTTCGACGGACGTGGTGGCGCGCGTTCGGGCGAGCAGCGCTTCGCGCCGCTCAACAGCTGGCCGGATAACGGCAACCTGGACAAGGCACGCCGCCTGCTATGGCCGGTGAAGCAGAAATACGGACGCAAGCTGTCGTGGGCCGATCTGATGATCCTGGCTGGCAACGTCGCGTTGGAATCGATGGGCTTCAAGACGTTCGGCTTCGGCGGCGGCCGCGAGGACGTGTGGGAGCCCCAACCGATCGACTGGGGTCCCGAATCGACCTGGCTTGGCGATGAGCGCTACAGCGGCGAGCGCGAACTGGCCAATCCGTTCGGCGCGGTGCAGATGGGCCTGATCTACGTGAACCCCGAAGGCCCGAACGGCAATCCGGACCCGGTGGCGTCCGGCCGCGATATCCGCGAGACCTTCGCGCGCATGGCCATGAACGACTACGAGACCGTCGCGCTGACTGCGGGTGGGCATACGTTCGGCAAGTGCCACGGCGCCGGGCCGGCGTCGCACGTCGGCGTCGAACCGGAAGGCGCGAACATCGAAGAGCTCGGACTGGGCTGGAAGAACGCGTTTGAAAGCGGCATCG
>Ga0209256_1000983_pt1 | contig 34138 bp, 34 predicted proteins | sample AraplaCol_mCL_r2_2_FD_184270 | JGI IMG/M metagenome (GOLD analysis project Ga0209256, IMG submission 184270) | Arabidopsis root microbial communities from North Carolina, USA - plate scrape MF_Col_mCL_r2 (SPAdes) (version 3) | ecosystem: Host-associated > Plants > Roots > Endosphere | place...
GAAGTTCACCGGCAAGAAGCTGGACGACAAGGTCTACTATCGCCACACCGGTCACCCGGGCGGCGTCAAGTCGACCACCCCGCGCAAGCTGCTGGAAGGCCGCTTCCCGGAACGCGTCCTGGAAAAGGCCGTCGAGCGCATGCTGCCCAAGGAGAGCCCGCTGGCTCGCAAGCAGCTGACCCACCTGCTCATCTACAACAACGGTGAGCACCCGCACCAAGCGCAGAGCCCCGAAGTGATCGATTTCGCTTCGCGCAACGCCAAGAACACCCGGAGCGCCTAAGTCATGTCTGAAGCTCAAGGCTTTGACGCGCTGGCCAGCCTGTCCAGCAACCCGGAAGCTGCCGCTCCCGCCGAACCCAAGATCGACGCCCAAGGCCGCGCCTACGCGACCGGCAAGCGCAAGAACGCGATCGCTCGCGTCTGGATCAAGCCGGGCAAGGGCTCGATCACGATCAACGGTCGTGACCAAGAGGTCTATTTCGCCCGTCCCGTGCTGCGCATGATGATCGCCCAGCCCCTGGAGGTCACCGACCGCCTGGGCCAGTTCGACGTCGTCGTCACCGTGGAAGGCTCGGGCCTGTCGGGCCAAGCCGGCGCCGTCCGTCACGGCCTGTCCAAGGCCCTGACCTACTACGAGCCCGGCCTGCGCACCCTGCTGAAGCCGCACGGCTTCCTGACCCGCGACAGCCGCGTCGTCGAGCGTAAGAAGTACGGCAAGGCCAAGGCCCGCCGCTCCTTCCAGTTCTCGAAGCGCTAAGCGTCTCGGATCTGCATTCGAAGAAAGAGGCCGCGGTTTCCGCGGCCTCTTTTTTTGCCTGACGTCCCGAATCTGCCGGTAGGTTGCGGCCCGATCGATGGGCGCGCTCCATCGTGTCGCGGATATCGAGGGGCGTCATGGAAGTCAGTCAAACCGTCCGAGGCTCGATCCTGCCGCTGGGGGCCAAGCGCGTCATGCTGGAGCAGGCGCGGGAGACCCTGGAGACGATCGCCTTGGGCGGATCGCAAGGCGCCCACGCCTTCGACCCGGGTCAACTGCCCAACGCCTTCAATCTCTGCTTCCGCTCGCTGGATCTCAAGCACTGCTATTCGCTGTACCAGCGGACCATTACGCTGTGCCCGAACCTGAAGAACCTGGTGCTGTTCTATTCAGTGGCCTCGCCGGGCTTCATGCTGGAGCGCGACCCGGACGAGGCCGACATTGGCCCGCTGGCCAGCGCCCTGTTCGACCTGGACATGGAATATCAGTCCGAACGCCTGACCCGGTTGTCGGACGCCTTGGCCAAGCAGATGCAAGACGGCATGGCCGCGACCCTGGCCGAGGAAGCGTCCAGACTGGACGGTCGCGACGGCTTCCTCCCGAACGACGGGGGCGGAGTCGCCGGCGGTGAGTTCAAGGCGCGCCTGCTCTCGCAGATCAAGCTCAACTACGAGACGGGGGCGGACTATTATCTGCTGAAGATCCTGGCCCTCGCCAACCGCCTTGGCCACGCGGTGACCATCGTCGTCCCGCCGGTGACCTCGCTTTATCGGAACACCCTGAACGCCCGGTCCAGCATCCTCTTTCGCGAGCTGATCGAAGTGCTGGAACTGCTGCCCTGGTCGATGCCGATCAAGGTGCTCAACGCCTATGACGACGACGCCTATGAGGACGGGTTCTTCTTAGACGAGGATCACTTGGACCCGCACGGGGAGGGGGCTGGGATGCTGTCACGCGCCATCGCCGCGGCGCTTCCGGACGCGTCGGCGGCCCGTTAGGCGGCCACTGGGGCGCAAACCCGCGCGGCGCGTCCAAAGATCCGTTTCGCTCTCCAACGGAGTAGGCTAGAGGGACCGCTCCTCAAGTTCGGGTTACGGGAGGGCGCATGGCCCCCAAGGTCTTCATCGACGGCGAAGCGGGCACCACCGGGTTGCAGATCCGCGAGCGCCTGCTCGGTCGCAAGGACCTTCAGCTGGTCTCGATCGATCCGGACAAGCGCAAGGACGCCGACGCCCGCAAGGCGATGCTGAACAGCGCCGACGCCGTGATCCTGTGCCTGCCCGACGACGCGGCCAAGGAGGCCGTGGCGCTGATCGACGATCCGAAGGTCAAGGTGATCGACGCTTCGACCGCCCACCGCACGGCGGCCGGCTGGACATACGGCTTCCCCGAGCTGGATGAGGATCAACGCGGCAAGGTGGTCAAGTCGACCCGGGTGTCGAACCCCGGCTGCTATGCGACCGGCGCCATCGCCCTGGTGCGGCCGCTGGTGTCGAACGACATCATCTCGGCCGACCTGCCGCTCTCGTTCAACGCCGTCTCGGGCTACACCGGCGGCGGCAAGGCGATGATCGCCGAGTTCGAGGACGAAGGCTCGCCGAGCTACACCAAGGTCCCGTACCGCATCTACGCCACCGGCCTGAACCACAAGCACCTGCCCGAGATCCAGGCCCACGGCGGCTTGCTGACCCGACCGATCTTCACCCCGGCCGTGGGTCGCTACGCCCAAGGCATGCTGGTCGAGCTGCCGCTGCACCTGAGCATGCTGAACGGCAGCGTCTCGATGAACCAGATCCACGAAGCCCTGGCCGATCACTACGCGCGCGAAGCCTTCGTCGAAGTGGCGTCGCTGGCGGAGTGCAAGGCGTTGACCACCCTGGACCCGGAAGGGCTGAACAACACCAACCGCCTGAAGCTGTTCGTGTTCGGCTCGGAAAGCAGCGGCCAGGTCCGCCTCGTGGCCCTGCTCGACAACCTGGGCAAGGGCGCGTCCGGCGCGGCGGTGCAGAACCTGAACCTGATGCTGGGCCTAAAGGAAGGCGCGGGGCTCTAAGCCTCGCCTACGCCCGCCACCGATAGTGCCCCACCGCCGTGTGGAGCTTGAACATCCACAGCGGTTCCTCCTTGGCGCCGCCGCCGATGTTGTGGACCACGCGCACGCGCTCGGGTCCCTGGCTGACCACGCCGATATGCGGACGCCCGCCCCAGACCCGCCAGGTCAGGATGTCGCCGGGGATCGGGTCGTCGAAGCGGTCGCCGGCCGTCCTGGCGGGCGCGGCGGCCAGCAAGGCCTTCCGGCGAGTGAGATAGGTCTCCAGGTTCAGCACCCGGCGATGATCGATGTTGGAGTCAGGCCCTTTCAGCCCCCAGGCGCGACGCGAGGGATAGGCGTCGAAGTTCCGGCTCATGTCCTCGTGGATCAACTGCTGCAGGTCGGCGCGCCAGGCGTCGCGAGCGGCGCGGATCAGCACGTCGGCGCAGACGCCGGTCGAGCGCAGGACGTCGCCGTTGGGGTAGGGAATGGCGCGATAGCTGGGGTCATAGTCCTTGGTGACCCCGACCTGGCTGCGCGCGGCTTGGGCCAGGCGCTCGCCGCTGGGGGCGGGCTGGGGACGCGCAAAGGCTTCGCCCGCGCCGAAGATCGGCGTCGCGACCAGCATCCCTAGTGCGGTCCGGCGATCGAGTCCCATGACCGAAAAGCTCCACCAGAATCCTGGCGAGTTTTGGGCGAACGTGGGTCGCCGGCGAGGCTAGGGCGCCTCGGGTTCCAGAAGCCTGGGCCCCGCGCCCTGGGCGCTCAGGGCGTCCTGCGGATTGCGCAGCGGGCAGGTCTTCAGCGAGAGGCAGCCGCAGCCGATGCAATCGTCCAGCTGATCGCGGAGCTGGGTGAGGCGGAGGATCCGCTCGTCCAGTTCGGCCCGCCAGGTCCGCGACAGTGCGGCCCAGTCCTCCGCCGACGGCGCGCGATCGCCGGGGAGGTGGGCGAGAGCGGCCTGGATCGAGGCCAGGGGGATGCCGGTGCGCTGGGCCACCTTGATCACCGCCACGCGTCGCAGGATTCCGCGCGGGTAGCGCCGCTGGTTGCCTTCGGTCCGCAGGCTGAAGATCAGGCCCTTGGTCTCGTAGAAGTGCAGGGTCGAAACCGCCACGCCGCTGCGTTTGGCCACCTCGCCGACGCTGAGCGTGCCGCTTGGAAAGGCGAAATCGGATCGGGACATTCGCGCTTGACCTCAACTTTAGTTGAGGTTTTACACGAGGGGCTCCTTCCACGGCAACGCCCTCCCAGGAGCTTTCATGACCACGCTCACCGTCCCCGATCTCGCCACGGTCGCCGCCGCCTTGGCTGATCCGCCAGTCTTCAGCGTCAGCATCATCCAGACCAAGCCCGGCAAGTTCGACGAGTTCGTGGCCCTGCAGCACGACCAGTTCATGCGGGTCCGCGGCCAGGTGCAGGGCGTGCGCGGCAGCCGCATGTTGAAGTCGCCGGCCAAGGGCGTGGTGGTGCTGATCTCGTCCTTCGATACGGCCCAGGACGCCGAGCGGTTTCGTCGCGACCCGCGCTTCACCGCGCATCTGGAGCGCGTGCAGCCGCTGATCGATCGCGCGGAGGCGATGCCGGTGGAGCTGGCCTATGAGGTGGGATTGATCTAGGCGGGCCTCTAGGCCGCCGCGTCCGAACGGACGCGGACATAGCTGCCAGGGGTGTCCTCGATCGGCTTGAGAACGCCCTTGGCCGGATCGCGCGCCGGGACCTGCTTGCCCGACTTGGCCTTGAGCCACGCCCCCCAGTGCGGCCACCATGAGCCGGGGTGTTCCACCGCCCCGGCTCGCCAGTCCTCGGGCGAGGCGGGCAGCCGGTCGTTGGTCCAGTGCTGGTACTTGTTGGCGTCCGGGTGGTTGATAACGCCGGCGATGTGGCCCGAGCCGGCCATGGTGAAGGTCACCGGCCCGCCGAACGCCCGCGCGCCGCGATAGACGCTGGGATAGGGGGCGATGTGGTCGTCCTTGGAGGACTGGACATAGATCGGCGTCTTGACCTTCGATAGGTCCAGCCGCTCGCCGCCCAAGATGAGGTCGCCCCGGGTCAGGGCGTTGTCCTTGTAGAAGTTGCGCAGATAAAACAGGTGCAGCGTCTTGGGCATGCGTGTCTGGTCGGCGTTCCAGAACAGCAGGTCGAACGGCCGCGGTTCCTTGCCCATCAAGTAGTTGTTGATGAAGAACGACCAGATCAGGTCGTTGCCGCGCAGGCTGTTGAAGGTGTCGGCCATCGACTGGCTGGGCAGATATCCACCCTGCTGGTCCATCAGGCTTTCGATGGACTGCAGCCACTCTTCGTTGGTGAACAGCAGCAGGTCGCCGGCCTCGGCGAAGTCCTGCTGGGCGGCGAAGAAGGTGGCCGAATTGATCCGCTGATCTCCCTTGGCGGCCATGTGGGCCAGAGCGCACGATAGCAGGGTGCCGCCGATGCAGTAGCCGACCGTGTTGACCTTATCGACGCCGGTCTGGGTCATCACCTGCTGGGTGGCGTCATAGACGCCCTCGAACATGTAGTCCTCGAAGGTCTTGGTCGCCTGGCGGGCGTCGGGATTGACCCACGAGGCGACGAAGACCGTGAAGCCCTGGCCGGTCAGCCAACGGATCATCGAGTTCTCGGGCCGCAGGTCCAGGATGTAGAACTTGTTGATCCAGGGCGGGAAGATCAGCAGCGGGATCTCGTGCACCGTCTCGGTGGTCGGGGCGAACTGCAGCAGTTGCAGGATGTCGTTCTGGTAGACCACCTTGCCCGGCGCGGTGGCCACGTTCTCGCCTACCTTGAACTTGGCCAGGTCCGTCTGGCTGATCGCCAGCTGGCCGCCCCCGCGCTCCAGGTCGGCGGCGAAGTTCTCCATGCCACGCACCAGGCTCTCGCCCTTGCTCTGCATCACCTCGCGCAGGGCGGCGGGGTTGGAGATCAGGAAGTTCGACGGCGAGAAGGCGTCGGTCAGCATCTTGGTGAAGAACGCGACCCGGCGCTTGGTGCTCGGATCCACGCCCTGGGCCTGGGCGACCAGGTCGTTCAGCCAGTTCGACGACAGCAGATAGCTCTGCTTCATCATGTCGAACATCGGATTGGACGCCCAGTCGGGGTCGCTGAACCGCTTGTCGCCCGGAGCGGGGTCCACCACGGGCTGGGTCGGCTCGCCGGTCGCCTTGCGGGCCGCTGATTGCCACAGGTCCATGTAGCGGCTGAACAGGTCGGCCTGGGCGCGCAGCAGCCGGTCGGGCTGGGCGGCCAGGCTGGTCATCACCTCGTTGAAGGCGGGCCCGACGTGGAAGGGATCGGCGCTGAGGGCGGCGGGGCGGTCGGCTTGGCGCAGGGCGGCCTCGGCGATAGCGCCCTGGGCGGTGACGGCCGCGCGGGCCAGGTTGGCCGACAGCGTCTCCAGCATCTGGCGTTGGTCGGGCGACAGGAAGCCCTCGAAGTCGGGCAGGGCGCCCGAGGCCGGCGGCGCCTTTGGCTGCTCGGCCCGGGCGGACGATTCGGCGCCGTGGGGGCGCGGTTCAGGAGAAGGAGCGGCTTTCGGCGGAACCTTCGGGGCGGCCTTGGCCTTGGACTTGGCGGAGGCCGGCGCCGTGTCGGTCTTGGCGGTGGGCTTTTTGCGCGGTTTTGGGGAGTTCTCGGTCGTCGCCATGTACGTCCTTCCACCGTCTTCTCTTGGACCATCGCGCCTTGGCGACGTGGATGGCCTTTCGCTCGCCGCGATCATCGCATAAGACCTGAGACAAGATGAACGACCAACCCGGTAAAATCGCACGTCTTGGCTTGTTTCTCCGCGGCGCGGCCCTGCTGGGCGTGTCGGCGGGGCTGACGGCATGCTCGTCGTCGCTTTCGTCCGTTTCGCCGTTCACGCCGCCGCCGGCCGATCCCGCTTCGCCGGTGGCCGCCGCCGCCAACGCCGCGGCTAAAGAGTCCAAGCACGCCAAGCTGCCGCGGTTCGTCGACATCCCACCGACGCCGACCGACGTGCGCACACCCGTCCAGTTCAAGAAGGCCGTTGGCGACGCGAAAATCGCCGCCGACCAGCTGAAGCGCGACACCGCGCCCAGCACCTGGACGTTGTCGGACACCGAAGGCTACGCGTCCCAGGCCCGCAAGGTCGGCAAGGCTCCGCCGGCCGACATCCCCACCGAAGCTGACCGCGCCGCGACCGAAGCCTTCGCAAAGGCGGCGCGCGATCGAGCTACCGCGCCTCCGTCCAAGCCCCAATAGGGCGACGGAGGCATAAAATTCCCGTAACTGGCTTGGCTATGCCCCGCTTGGGGTCTATCCATGCCCGACATCCGCTCCCGGCGCGCCGCTGCGGCGCAATGAGCATTTCATGACCTCCGATTTCCACCGTATCCGTCGCCTGCCGCCCTACGTCTTCGAAGAAGTCAATAAAATCAAAGCGCGCCTGCGCGCCGAGGGCACCGACATCATCGATTTCGGGATGGGCAATCCCGACATGCCCACGCCCAAGCACATCGTCGACAAGCTGATCGAGACCGCGCGCGATCCCAAGGCCGGCCGCTATTCGGCCTCCAAGGGCATCGCCGGCCTGCGCAAGGCCATGGCGGGCTACTACGGTCGCCGCTTCGGCGTGAAACTTAACCCCGACACCGAGGTGATCGCGACCCTGGGCTCCAAGGAAGGCTTCGCCAACCTCGCCCAGGCTCTGACCGCCCCGGGCGACGTGGTCATCTGCCCGAACCCGGCCTATCCGATCCACGCCTTCGGCTTCATCATGGCCGGCGGCGTGATCCGCCACGTGCCGGCCCTGTCGCCCGAGCAGTACCTGTCCAACATCAGCCGCGCGGCCAAGCACTCGGTGCCGCCCGCCAGCGTGCTGATCCTGTCCTATCCATCGAACCCGACCGCCCAGTGGGTGGACCTGGACTTCTACAAGGACGCCGTCGCCCTGGCGAAGAAGCACGACCTGCTGGTCATCAGCGACGTGGCCTATGGCGAGATCTATTTCGACAACAACCCGCCGCCCTCGATCCTGCAGGTCGAAGGCGCCAAGGACATCGCCGTCGAGGTCAACTCGCTGTCGAAGACCTACGCCATGGCCGGCTGGCGCGTGGGGATGGTGGTCGGCAACGCGCGCATCTGCGCCGCCCTGGCGCGCGTGAAGTCGTACCTGGACTACGGCGCCTACACCCCGGTGCAGGTGGCCGCCGCCGCCGCGCTGAACGGCCCGCAGGACTGCGTCGACGAAATCCGCGCCATCTACAAGAGCCGCCGCGACACCTTGATCAAGTCGATGAAGGCCGCGGGCTGGGACATTCCCAATCCGCCGGCTTCGATGTTCGCCTGGGCCAAGATCCCGGAGCAGTTCGAGGCCGCCGGCTCGATGCTGTTCTCGCGCCTGCTGATCGAGGAGGCCGGCGTCGCCGTGGCTCCCGGCATCGGCTTCGGCGAATACGGCGAGGGCTATGTCCGCATCGGCCTCGTCGAGAATGAGCAGCGGATCAAGCAGGCCGCCCGCAACGTCAAGAAATTCATCGCCAACGCCGACACGATCCTGGCCAAGGCGCACAACAAGATGGAACAGGTCTAGGGCGCCCGTCGTCGCCCCTGCCTCTCGGACTAGGAATGCAAGCATGACCCAGAAGACCTGGCGCGTCGGCGTCGCCGGCCTCGGCACCGTCGGCGGGGGCCTGTTGCAGTTCCTGGCCGAGCAGCCGGACTTCGCGCCGGCCGGCGACCGCGCCGTGGTGACGGCCGTTTCGGCGCGTTCCAAGTCGCGGCCGCGCACGGTCGACATCTCGGGCCTGACCTGGTTCGACGACCCGGTCGCTCTGGCCTCGTCGCCGGACGTGGACCTGTTCGTCGAACTGGTCGGCGGCAGCGACGGCCCGGCCAAGGCGGCCGTCGAGGCCGCCCTAAAGCTGGGCAAGCCGGTCGTGACGGCCAACAAGGCCCTTATCGCTGAGCACGGCGCCGAACTGGCCGCCCTGGCCGAGGCCAACGACGCCCCGCTGCTGTTCGAGGCCGCCGTCATGGGCGGCACGCCGGCCGTGAAGATGCTGCGCGAGGCCATGGTCGGCGACGAGGTCGTGGGCGTGGCCGGCATCCTCAACGGCACCTGCAACTTCATCCTGTCGGAGATGGAGAAGACCGGCCGCGACTTCGCCGACGTGCTGCGCGAGGCCCAAGGCCTGGGCTACGCCGAGGCCGATCCGACCATGGACGTCGGCGGCTTCGACGCCGGCCACAAGATCAGCATCCTGGCCGCCCTGGCCTTCGGCTGCGCGCCGGACTTCGACGCCGCCGAGATCGAGGGCATCAGCGAGGTCGAACTGCTGGACATCAAGCTGGCGAAGGACCTGGGCTATCGCATCAAGCTGGTGGCCGGCGCGGCCAAGACCGACGACGGCGTCTCGGTGAAGGTGCATCCGTCGCTGGTGCCGCTGGAGCATCCGCTGGCCCAGGCGGGCGGGGCGCTGAACGCCCTGTTCATCGAAGGCAAGCGGATCGGCCGGATCTTCATCCAGGGACCGGGGGCGGGTGCGGGGCCGACGGCCGCCGCCGTGGCCGCCGACATCGCCGACGTCATGACCGGCGCCCGTCGTCCGGTGTTCCAGGCTCCGGCCGGCCAGCTGAAGCCGTTCGTGGCCGTCGATCCGGCCCGTTCGGTGGGCAAGGCCTATCTGCGGATCATGGTTCGCGACGAGCCGGGCGCCATCGCCGCGATCTCCGAGACTCTGGCCGAGTGCAAGGTGTCGATCGACAGCTTCCTGCAGAAGCCCGTCGAGGGCGCGGGCTGCGTTCCGATCGTGCTCGTCACGCATGCGACTCCGGAATCCAATCTCCTTGATGCGATTAGCCGCATCGAAAAACTGCACGCTGTGCTAGAGCGTCCCCGCCTTTTGCGCGTCGCGCGCATCTGAGAACCGCGCCAAGCGGTCGGCACGGAAAGCCTCGCATAGGCTGGGAGACGTTGATGAGTTCGAAGACCCTGGACCGTTCGCTGGTCCTGGACGCGGTCCGCGTGACCGAAGCCGCCGCCATCGCCTCGTGGACGATGGTGGGCCGGGGCGACGAGAAGGCGGCCGACCAGGCCGCTGTCGACGCCATGCGTAACGCGCTGAACGAACTGGCGATCGACGGCGAGATCGTGATCGGCGAGGGCGAGCGCGACGAAGCGCCCATGCTCTATATCGGCGAGAAGGTCGGCACGGGGCAGGGGCCCGCCATTGATATCGCTCTCGACCCGCTGGAAGGCACCACCCTGACGGCCAAGGCCATGCCCAACGCGCTGGCGGTGATGGCCTGGGCGCCCAAGGGCAGCCTGCTGAACGCTCCCGACACCTACATGGACAAGATCGCCTGCGGTCCGGGCCTGCCGGCCGGGGTGATCGACCTGGACAAGTCGCCCGCCGACAACGTCAAGGCCGTGGCCGCCGCCAAGGGCGTCGATCCGCAGCACATCACCGTCTGCGTGCTGGACCGTCCGCGTCACGCCGAGATCATCGCCAGCATCCGCTCGGTGGGCGCGCGCGTGAACCTGATCACCGATGGCGACGTGGCCGGCGTGATCGCCACCACCGATCCGTCGACCGGGATCGACCTCTATGTCGGCTCCGGCGGCGCCCCCGAGGGCGTGCTGGCCTGCGCGGCGCTGAAGTGCGTCGGCGGCCAGTTCCAAGGACGCCTGCTGTTCCGCAACGGCGACGAGCGCGCCCGGGCCGCCCGGTTGGGCATCACCGACCTGGACAAGAAGTACGACCTGCACGAGATCGTCCGCGCCGACGCGATCTTTGCGGCCAGCGGCGTCACCTGGGGCAACCTGCTGGACGGGGTGACCTACAAGGACGGCTTCGTCCACACCCACACGCTGGTGATGAACTCGTCCACCGGCACGGTGCGGGAAGTCCGCATGAAGCGGAAAGCCTAGCGCCCTCTGACGGGAGCGCACGTCGATCCGTCGCCGGAAAATGCGTCACAACAACATCCTAGAGCAATGCGCCGATCCGACCGGGTCGGTTATTGCTTCGAGCGCGCTATGGTCGCGCCGAATCCCTTCTTTCCTACGAGGCTGCCCATGACCACGCTGACCGATCTCGCCGGATTGCTCGCCAACGAGCCGGCGAGCGATGAGGTTAAGGCCGTGGTCACGGTGATCGCCGGAGCCTGCGCCCAGATCAGCAAGGTCGTGGCCTCGGGCGCCATCGCGGGTAACCTGGGCGCGGCCGGCGTGGTCAACGTCCAGGATGAAGAGCAGAAGAAGCTCGACATTATCACCAACGATATCCTGCGCGACGCCCTGCAAGGCTGCCCGCTGGTGGCGGGCCTGGCGTCCGAGGAGCTGGAGGTCATCGAGACCACGGGCGCTATCGGCGGCTATCTCGTCACGTTCGATCCCCTGGACGGCTCCAGCAACATCGACGTCAACGTCTCGGTCGGCACGATCTTCTCGATCCTTCCCGCGCCCGCCGGCCTTGCCCCGACCGAAGCCGACTTCCTGCTGCCGGGCCGCCAGCAGGTCGCCGCCGGCTACGCCGTCTACGGTCCCCAGACCATGCTGGTCCTGACCCTGTCGAAGGGCGTGGTCGCCTTCACATTGAACGCCGACGGCGCGTGGCTGCTGACCCATCCGACCATCGCCGTCCCGGCCGACACCGCCGAGTTCGCGATCAACATGTCCAACCAGCGGCATTGGGCCGCGCCGGTGCGCCGCTATATCGATGGCTGCCTGCAGGGCAAGACAGGACCGCGCGCCAAGAACTTCAACATGCGCTGGGTGGCCTCGATGGTGGCTGATGTCCACCGCATCCTGATGCGCGGCGGCATCTTCATGTACCCGTGGGACGCCCGCGAGCCCGACAAGCCGGGCAAGCTGCGCCTGCTGTACGAAGCCAACCCCATGTCGCTGATCGTCGAGCGCGCGGGTGGAAAGTCGACCGACGGCGTGACCCCGATCCTGGACCTGCAGCCCACCAAGCTGCATCAGCGCGTGCCGGTGGTGCTGGGCTCGGCGAACGAAGTGGACGTGGTGGTCTCGGAGACAGCGGCGGGGTGATGAGCCGGGGACATGCCCTTGTGGCGTGTCCCCAACCGCTGGCTCGGCGCTTGAACCTGGGGACACGCCGCAAGGGCATGTCCCCGACTGCGACCGTTCCTGACGTCTCCGCGGCCTATCTTCCCAACCTCGCCCCGCACGTGGAGCGAATCCGCCGAACGGCGTAGGCTCGGGAGATGACCACGACCGCCAAGATTCCCGTTTCCAGCCGCTCTCTCGCGGGAAGAGGCTGAGCCATGGCCGATGGACACGTCCCGCTCGCCACTGGCCACTTCCTCGATGTCGAGCGCTCGATCAGCGGCCGCGCGTGGCGCGAGCGGCCAGGCGACGCGGCGGCGGCGCGGAGCCACCAGCAGATGCACGGCCTGTCCGAGCCCCTGGCCCGGGCCTTGGCCTCGCGCGGCGTGGGTCCTGACGCCGCCGAGCACTATCTGCGCCCCACCCTGAAGGCGCTGTTCCCCGACCCGTCCAGCTTTACCGACATGGACCGGGCCGCCGAGATCCTGATCGACGCGCTGGAGAGCGGCCGGCCGACCATGGTGTTCGCCGACTACGACGTCGACGGCGCCACCAGCGCCGCCCAGCTGGTGCGCTGGTTCCGCTATATGGGCGTCGAGCTGCCCATCTACATTCCCGACCGGCTGACCGAGGGCTACGGCCCCAGCCCAGCGGCCTTCAAGACCATCCGCGAGAGCGGCGCGGAGCTGGTGGTGACCCTGGACTGCGGCGCGGCGGCCTATGACGCCATCGCCAGCGCCGCGACCATCGGGCTCGAGGTGGTGGTGATCGATCACCACCTGATGCGCGAGGACCCACCGGCGGCCGCGGCCGTGGTCAATCCCAATCGTCCAGGCTGCCGGAGCGGGCAGGGCGTGCTGGCCGCCGCCGGGGTGACCTTCGTCCTGCTGGCCGCTCTCAACCGCGAAGCCCGCAAGCGCGGCCTCTTCACTGACGAGCGTCCCCAGCCCGACCTGCGCCAGTGGCTGGATCTGGTGGCTATGGGCGAGGTGTGCGACGTCACCCAACTGGTCGGCTTCAATCGCTGCCTGACCACCCTGGGCCTGCGCACGATGTCCAGCTGGGGCAATCCGGGCCTGAAGGCTCTGTTCGAAGTGGGCAAGGGCTCCGGCCCCGCCTCGGTGTTCCACGCTGGCTTCATCCTGGGGCCGCGCATCAACGCCGGCGGACGAATCGGACGTTCCGATCTCGGGGCGCGTCTTCTGTCCACGGACGATCCGATGGAAGCCAAGGCGCTGGCCGAGGAGCTGGACGGCCTCAACACCGAACGCAAGGCTGTCGAGGCGGCCGTGGTCGAGGAAGCCGCCGCCATGCTGGAGCGGGGCAGCAACTTCAATCCCGACGCCCCGGTGATCGTGGTGGCGGGCGATAACTGGCACCCCGGGGTGATCGGCATCGTCGCCGGCCGGTTGCGCGAACGCTATCGCAAGCCCGTGGTGGTGATTGGCGTCGACCGCGCCGCCAATGTCGGCAAGGGTTCGGGCCGCTCGCAGCCCGGCGTCAACCTGGGGGCGGCGATCCAGGCCGCCTTCGAGGCCGGCCTCCTGATGGCCGGAGGCGGGCACGCCATGGCGGCGGGGCTGTCGATCCGCCCCGATTCGATCCCCGAGTTCCGCGCCTTCCTTGAGGAGCGCCTGGCCGGCGAGATGGAGGCGGTGGGCGTCGAGGGGGTCGATGTCGACGCCCTGGTCCAGCCGAGAGCGGCCAATCGCGTGCTCTGGACCGAGTTCCAGCAACTGGCGCCGTTCGGGCCCGGCAATCCAGAGCCGATGTTCGCTCTGGCTGGTGTCCGCCCCGAGCGGATGATGGCGATGAAGGGCGGACACGTGCGAGTCGACTTGGTTGGCCCCTCGGGAGACCGAATCAAGGCGATCTCCTGGCGCTCCGCCGAGACCCCTTTGGGCGAACGCCTGCTGGCCGGCGGGGGCGCCGTACACGTCGTGGGCCGTCTGAAACCGGACGATTATATGGGCCGGGAAGGGGTTCAGCTCGAGATCGAGGACGTGGCCGACCCCCGCATGCGAATGACCTGAAAAAAACTGCTCTTCGTCGCTTGCGCCCTCGGGGCAAGCTTTGTATATCGCCTGCTCTTCGCGGCCACGTGGTCCCTTCGTCTATCGGTTAGGACGCCAGATTTTCATTCTGGAGAGAGGGGTTCGACTCCCCTAGGGACTACCACCGCGAAGCGTACTTAGACTTTACATGCGAATACCCGCCTAATGCAGGCGCCGTGGTCCCTTCGTCTATCGGTTAGGACGCCAGATTTTCATTCTGGAGAGAGGGGTTCGACTCCCCTAGGGACTACCACCCCCACGGACATTTCAGGTTGATGTCGGTTTAGGCGGTGCGACGAAATGTCGCGCGGCCTTCCTAATCGCCGTTCCGCTTCAATTGGTTATTGACGGGTCTCCTCCCGCGAGAACAGTGTTATTCTGTGGTGCTCGCCCCCTGGGCTGTCTGGGCGAGCCAGAGGGGCGGAATGTCTAGTTTCGATTTCGAGGACTCGGGATCGCACGAGGAATTCGTGCGGATCAGCGGTCGTGTGAAATGGTTTGATACGGGCAAGGGGTACGGTTTCATCGTCCCCGACGACCCGGGCCAGACGGGGCTGAAGGACGTGCTGCTGCACGTCACGTCCCTGCGCAACTGCGGTCGGGAAACGGCGCTCGAGGGCGCCATCATCGTCTGCGACGTGGTCAAGCGCCCCAAGGGGTGGCAGGTGTCCGAGGTCGTGGACCTGGACGAAAGCGCCGCGCCCGCGCCGCTGGAGCGTCCGAAGCGGGCTTTTGGCGACGGCGTGGGCCTGCGCCGCGATCATTTCCGATCGGGCATCGACAGCGGTCGCCAGGCGCTGGAGCCCGTGGGGCCGGCCGAGCGCGCCAAGGTCAAGTGGTTCAACCGCACCAAGGGCTACGGTTTCGTCGTCCGCGACGGCCAACCGGGCGACATCTTCGTGCACATCGAGACTCTGCGCCGCGGCGGGCTGGAAGACCTTCAGCCGGGCGACGACGTGATGGTGCGCTTCGCCGAGGGGCCCAAGGGTCTGGTGGTCGCCGAGATCACCGCCGGCGAGGACTGACTTTCGTCATCACGGCATGACGTCGTAGGATCGCCGCGTCGCGGGACGCGGCGGTGACGATGAGGCGTGCGTGAACTTGATGACGAAGACCGGACGAGCCGCCCTGGCGCTGGCCGCCCTTGTTCTGGCCTCCAGCGCCCTGGTCGCCGCGCCGGCCCAGGCCCGGCAGGCCAAGCCGAAGCCGGCCGCCGCCGCGCCCTCGACCAAGCTGGACACGGTCGAGATCCTGACCAGCCGGGGACGGGTCAAGTTCACCGTCGAGCTGGCCGTGACCAGGGCCGAGCAGGAGCGAGGGCTGATGTTCCGCAAGTCGCTGGCTCCGGATCGCGGCATGCTGTTCCCCTACAAGCCGCCCCGGCCGGCGGCGTTCTGGATGAAGAACACCTTGATCCCGCTGGACATCATCTACATCGCGCCGAACGGCCGGGTGCTGTCGATCGCCCGCAACGCCGTGCCGCACGACGAGACGCCGCTGCCGTCGGGCGGCGTCGTCGGGGGTGTGCTGGAGATCGCCGGCGGCCGCGCGGCGCAACTGGGCATCCTGCCGGGCGACCTGGTGCTCAACAAAATCTTCCCCCGATAAATTCGCCGGGCGGACTGAGTTCTTCTGCGTTTTGGGTGTCTGTTCCGTTTGATCCCGGCGGCGAAGCCCTGTAGAGCAGCCGCTCGGTGTTTCGGAGCGTAGCGCAGCCTGGTAGCGCATCTGGTTTGGGACCAGAGGGTCGCAGGTTCAAATCCTGCCGCTCCGACCACCTAGCTCCCCTTGTCCAGGGGTGACGATCGACCTGGAGAGCCTTTCATGCTCGCGCGCATCTATCGCCCCGCCAAGACCGCCATGCAGTCCGGCAAGGCCAAGACCAAGGACTGGGTGCTGGAGTTCGAACCGGCCTCGGCCAGACGTCCCGACCCGCTGATGGGGTGGACCCAGTCGAGCGACATGAACGGCCAGGTGCGGCTGAACTTCGAGACCCGCGACGAGGCCGTGGCCTACGCCCAGCGTCACGAGATCTCGTTCCAGCTGTTCGAGCCCAAGACGCCCAAGCGGATCATCAAGGCCTACGCCGACAACTTCGCCGCTGGCCGCAAGCAACCCTGGACGCACTAGGCGTTACGCCGCAAGTTTCCGCCAGATCCCAACCGGGTTCGCGCCCTTAGCTCAGCTGGATAGAGCACTCGCCTTCTAAGCGAGCGGTCGCTGGTTCGAATCCAGCAGGGCGCGCCACGGTCTCTTGGGGAATAAAACTCTTTCAAATTCAAATACTTACGAGTTTCCGAGCGTGGCGCTTCGATGTGCATTTGCTCGAAAGAATTTGGCTAAGCGATTGTTCTGAAAGGGCTAATTCGAGTTCGAATCCTGTAAGGTGCAGTGTCGCCTGAGTTGTATTTTGGGCGTAATGCCGCTTCGCGCAGACCAGACGACTTGTCCTTTTGGGACGCTGGCTTCGAGTTTTTGGATAGCGATCATGGGGCGTGGACGCCGTGGCCGGCCTAGCATTCACTGCCCGGCCAGTCGCAAGTCATGTCTCTTGCTTGCGCCGTCGCTTCAAAGGTTCGAGCTTGATGACGAAGGCGTAGGCGTCGCCGTCAGTCCAATAGGTCTCATCAGGACCGAGTAACGCCTTGCGCCAAGCGTGATCCTCGTGGGCTCGTCGCCACCGGCACAGCGCGGAAAGGCTTTTGAAGCCCATGCTGGATGCGAGTGCGGTGAGTGTCATGCTTGTGACGAGTACCATTCGCGCAGCATTCTTAGTCGAATGCAGGTCAGGATCTCCGAATAGGTCGATCCATTTGCAAGGTTCCGGTTCAGTGTGCGCCGATTCATTGAGAGCTGTTCGGCCACCTTGCTCTCGGTGCAGGCGCCTGAAGATAGGAGCTCAGTGATCAGCGCGTTTGCCTTGGCGCTGAGGTCGGCCCAAGTGTGGCCGAGCGGAATTTTTCGAGCCGAACGATCCATGGCGTTGGCCTGCCCGATTGTCTCAAGGGATCAGGTTCAACGCCCCAAAACGTCAGTGTGACGGCGGGGGAGGGCAGTCGAGCCTACGAAGGTGCGCTGCTGAACGTCTGGAGCAAGTCAGACCGCGACCCATAGATCTTGATTTCGAGCGGAGAGATCACTTCCACCCGCTGGGTCACCGCTCGGATGAGGCTGCGGCGGTAGGCGCCGTTGTCGCTCCGGAACATCGCCCTGGCCGCTTCTGAGAAGGTCCGGACAAGCTCTGGCGTCAGGTTGGGTGTGATCTGGTCAGCCGCAGCGGCGGCGCGCTGCACGTCGCCCTCGGCCCTGTCGCGGAGCGATCTCAGCTCGGCGATGCGTCGCGTAAGAGACTTGTCGGTCGGATCGGCGACGCCTTGCTCGATGGAGAGGTAGAGGCGCTGCAGGCGCTGATTGACCTCGGTCGCCCGTTTTCGCAGATCGGCGAGTTGGCGATGACGGCGCCTGTTCCAATCGGCCCGACGTTCGACAATCTTTTCCAGCATGGTCATCAATCTCGCCGGATTGAGCAGGCGATTTTCCAGGTGGTCAATGACCGAGGCGTCGAGCAGGTCCATACGCACGCTCATGCCGCTGCAACCGCTAGCACCTTGCCGGGCCTTGGTGCTGCAGGCGTAGTAGCGATAGGCGCCACCCTTGCCGGTGCGCAGGGTCATGGCGCGACCGCATGACCCGCAGACGCAAATCCCGCCCAGCAGCACCGGGCTATTCACGAAGCGCGGCGCCATGACCTGCGGATTGCGCCGGGACATGGCTTGCTGGACCGCATCGAACGTATCCGATCGATCAGTGCTGGCACGGGCATGATCACCTGCTCCTCCTGGTTTTTTGGCTCCTGGCTGGCGTAGTGGCGCCTGTTGAAGCGGTGTTCGCCGATATAGGTGGTCTGGGTCAGGACGTAGTGGACGGAGCCGTTTCCCCAGCGCCCGCCGCCCCGCGTGCCTATGCCCTGATCGTTTAGGTAGGCCGCGATGGCCTTGACCCCCATCGGCCCGCTATCATCGACGCCATGGAGCGCCAGACGGTACATCAGCCGTACCGTCTGCGCGCCGACAGGATCGATTTCCAGTTTGCGCTTGGTCTTAAGCCCGCGCTGCTCGGCGTCGATCACGCGATAACCGATCGGCGGCAGCGCGCCGTTCCAGAAGCCCTGGCGGGCGTTTTCCTTCATGGCTCTCAAGGTGTGCTTGGCGTTTTCCTTGGATTGATACTCGTCGAAGAGGTTCATCATCTGGCGCGCCATAAGACCCATAGGGTCGTCGCCGACCTCCTGGGTGATCGAGATGATACGCACGCCGTTCTTGGCCAGCTGCCGGGCGTAGAACTCGAATTGGAACTGGTCGCGGAAGAAACGTGAGAACGAATGGACCAGGATGACCTGAAACGGCGCTGGCTTCGTCATCGCCGCGTCGATCATTTTCTGGAATGCCGGGCGACGGTCGTCGGTTGCTGTATTGCCCGGCTCAACGAACTCCTCGGCCACTGGCCAAGTCTTTGCCTCGCTATAGGCGCTGAGCTGACGACGCTGGTCGGGGATGGAGAGGTCGTTGTCGGCCTGGCGGCCAGTGGAAACCCGCAGATAGAGCGCAGCTGTTGTTGGGGCGAGCGGGGAGGGCGTTATGAGCTGGGCCATCTCTTGTTCCTTGAGGTCAGGAGAGGGGATGAACGTTTCTGCAAGCGCTTCGTCGAGATGGGCTTGCGATCTTCATCCTCCGTAGGCCGGTCGGCGGAGGGGCGATCTGATCTGAGAGCCGAGACCTAAGATGTCGGGCTGCTCTTTCGGCAGACGATCGTGGGTGTCGCTCGTGCGGTGAGCTTGGGTTTCAGTATGCTGCGAGGCGTCTTCATGGACGCGCGCAATTCAACGTTTGTGCAAGGCCGCGAGCCGCCCGGGCGTAGAAAAAGAAGCAATTGGCGGTAATCGGCGGGTTTGGGTTCGGAGTTTCTGCCGGCGGTGGCGGCCCGCCCGCCCGCCCAAAATCCGCAGCTGGCGCAAGATGCACTATCCTTGGATTTAGTCGGATGACGCCAAGCGGCAGCGCCAAACGCGAAGGCTGATGACCCCCTCCAAATCCTGGCCCAGGAACGATGGTGCAGGCGGTCGCTCTAGTCGGCGGGCGGAGGACCGCCGCTGCTCAGCGCCTTGTTGGTCAGCCAGATGCAGGGGATCAGCAGCACCGCCAGCCAGGCTGAGGCGCGGAAGAAGTCCACCGTGGCCAGCAGATAAGCCTGGTTGACGACCTGGCTGGTCGCTGCGCCCACCGCCTGGGCGTGGGACAGGCCGACCGCCTGCATGCGCTCGACCGCCGCCAGCCAGGCGGGGTCGTTCGACCCCATGGTCTCGGCCAGGCGCGTCTGATGCAGCGACTCGCTGCGATCCCAGATGGTGGTGACCAGCGAGGCGGCGAAGCTGCCCGCGGTGATCCGCGAAAAGTTCGACAGGCCCGAGGCCGACGGCAGTTGATGCGGCGCGATCCTGTTCAATGAGATGGTCACCATGGACAGGAAGAAGGTGCTCATCGCCACGCCCTGCACCAGCATCGGCCAGACCAGCGCCTTGAAGTCGACGTCAGGGGTGAACTCCGAGCGCATGAAGAACGACAGGGCGAAGGCGGCCATAGATAGGCTGGCGGTCCAGCGGGCGTCGACCTTCTGCATGATCCGGGCGGCGAATGGCGTCAGGATCACGGCCACCACGCCGCTCGGCGCGGCGACCAGGCCGGCCCAGGTGGCGATGTAGCCCATGCGCGTCTGCAGCCACAGCGGCTGGAGCAGGTTGGAGCCGAAGAAGACCGCATAGCCGAGGCAGAAGGCCAGGGTGCCCAGGGCGAAGTTCTTGGACTTGAACAGCGACAGGTCGACGATCGGATGCTTCTCGCCCAGCTCCCAGATCACCCAGGCGATGAAGCCGACGATGGCCACCAAGGTCTCGACGACGATGGCGGGAGAGTTGAACCAGTCGGCTTCCTTGCCGGTGTCCAGCATCACCTGAAGGGCGCCGACCCAGATCAGCAGCAGCATGAAGCCGGTCGTGTCGATAGGGACCTTGCGGGTTGGGGTCTCGCGACTGGCCAGCGGCCGCCAGCAGAGGAAGGCGCAGATCAGGCCGACGGGCACGTTGATCAGGAAGATCCATTCCCAGGCGATGTTGTCGGAGATGTAGCCGCCCAGGATCGGGCCGCAGATCGGCGCGACGAGGGTGGTCATCGACCATATGGCCAGGGCCGTGCCGCGTTTGTGGGCTGGGAAGATCATGATCAACAGGGCCTGCGAGCCCGGGATCATCGGTCCGGAGACCAGCCCCTGCAGCAGGCGGAAGCCGATCAGCGACGTCAGGCTCCACGAGATTCCGCACAGGAACGAGGCCAGGGTGAACAGCAGCACCGAGACCACGAAGGTCTTGACCACGCCGTAGCGTCCCATCAGCCAGCCGGTGAGCGGCACCGAGACGCCGTTGGCCACGGCGAACGAGGTGATCACCCACGTCCCCTGGCTGGAGCTGACGCCCAGATTGCCGGCGATCGTCGGGATCGAGACATTGGCGATGGTGCTGTCCAGCACCTGCATGAAGGTGCCCAGCGCCAGGGCGATGGCGGTCACGCCGAGCGTGACGCCGGTTAGCGGCGCTGGGCCCGCCGCGGCGGGGGGAGCCGCGGCGGAACCCGGGGAGGGGCCCGTGTTCGAGGGGGAGTCCTGGTCGGCCATGCGGCGCTTCCTTGGAGAGGATTCAGGCGCTTGCGGCGTCTACTTGGAGGTGTCGATCGTGGCCTTCATCGACAAGCCGACACGCAGCGGGTGTTCCTTCAGCTCGGCCGGATCCAGCTGGATGCGGACGGGCAGGCGCTGGACAACCTTGATCCAGTTGCCCGAGGCGTTCTGGGCCGGGATCAGCGAGAAGGCCGCGCCGGTGCCGCCCGAAAGGCCCTTCACCTTGCCGTGGAACGTCACGCCGCCGCCGTACAGGTCCGAGGTCAGCGTCACCGGCTGGCCGATGCGGACCTTGTCCAGCTGCACTTCCTTGAAGTTGGCGTCGACATAGGCGTCGGTGGTCGGGACGATCGCCATCAGCGGCGTACCGATCTGGACCTGCTGGCCGACCTGAACGTTCTTCTTCGACACCACGCCGGCCAGGGGAGCGCGCAGAACGGTGCGGTCCAGGGCCAACTGGGCGCTGGCCAGACGAGCTTCGGCGGCGGCGATTTCCGGGTTCCTGCTGGCGGGCAGGCCGGAGATCAAAGCGGTGTTGACCTCGCGGTTGCCCTCGGCGGCGGCGCGGGACGCCTTGGCTTGGGCCAGGGCCGCGCGGGCTTCGGTGACGGCCGACTGGGCGTTGGTGAACCGGCTCTCGGCGATGGTCAGTTCCTCGCCCGAGACGGCGCCGGAGTCCGCCAGGGCCTTGCGTCGCGAGAGCTCAAGGCCGGCCTGTTCCAGGCTGGCCTGGGCGCCGATCACGGCGGCCTGCGCGCGCGAAATGTCGGCGTCACGGGCCGAGACCTGGCCGGCCAGGGCGGTGTCGCTGGCGAAGTAGCCCTGAACCTTGCGCTGGGCCTGGCCGAGCGCGGCCTGGGCGGCGAGCACCGCGATCCTGGCGTCGGCGTCGTCGAGCACCACCAGCGGCTGGCCGGCGGCGACCGTCTGGGTCTCGGAAACCAGCACCTTGGCGACCGGGCCGCTGATCAGCGGCGTCACCTGGGCGACTTCGGCGCCGACATAGGCGTTGTCGGTCTCGACGTGATGCGAGCCGACGAGGACCTGGTAGAGGCCCCAGCCGGCGACGCCGACCACGACCACGACCGCGAGGCCGGTCAGAAGTTGGCGGCGGTTGGCCCTGGGCTTGGCGGCGAACTGGGCGGGGGAGGCGGTGGTGTCGGCCATGGGGGAGGTCCTGGAGGCGCGAAAAGCGAAGAGGTCAAAGGGAAAGGCTGGGATCAGGCCGGGGCGAAGCCGCCGCCCAGGGCGCGCACCAGGGCGACGTCCAGGGTCAGGGCGCGGCTTTTCAAGTCGGCGACGATCCGGCGCTGGGCCAGCACCGCCAGCTCGGCGATCAGCACGTTCTGATAGGTGGACAGGCCGCCCTGGTAGCGCAGGCGGGCGATGCGGAAGCCGTCCTCGTTGGCGGCCAGGGCGGCGCGGCTCTCGGCGAGACGGGTGTTCAGCGCCCGCTCGCTGGCGGCCACGTCGGCCACGTCGCGCAGGGCCTGGGTGACCGCGCCGTCATAGGCCGCCACCGCGCCGTCGCGGTCGGCCTCGGCGGCGCGCAGATTGGCCTTCAGGCGTCCGCCCTCGAAGATCGGCAGGCTGATGGCCGGGCCGACGCTGCCGATGTCCGAACCGTTGTCGAACAGGTCGTTCAGATGCAGGGCCTGCACGCCGATCCCGGCGGCCAGGTTGATATTGGGATAGAAAGCCGCCTTGGCCTGGCCGATCCGCTTGCTGGCGGCCTCGGCGCGCCATTTGGCGGCCACGACGTCGGGGCGGCGACCGATCAGGTCAGCGGCGAGGTTTGAGGGCAGGCCGAACGGCTTGAGAGCGGCGACCGAGGGACGGGTGATGGCCAGGCCGCGATCGGGGCCGGCGCCGAGTAGGGCGGCCAGGCCGTTGCGGGTCTGGGCGATCTGCTCGTCGACAGCGGCCAGTTCGGCGCGGGCGTTGGGGGCGCCGGCTTCGGCTTGGCGCAGCTCGCCGCGGGTGTCCAGGCCGTTGGCGACCCGGTCGCGGACCAAGGCCTCGGTCTCCAGCCGCAGGGCCACCGACCGCTCGGCCACGTCGCGCTCGGCGTAGAGGCGGGCCAGGTCCGCATAGGCCGAGGCGACCGAGGTCGACAGCATCAGCCGGGCCTGGGCGGCGTCGGCCTGGGCCGCCCTGGCTTCCGAGGTCGCGGCGGCGACGGCCGCGCGGTTCTTGCCCCAGAAGTCCAGCTCCCAGGCGAAGTCCAGGCTCAACCGGCCGTAGTTGTTGTAGCCCTGGGGCACGAAGTCGGCGGGGATGCCGTTGTTGTAGCTCTGCTTGGCGCGCTCGGCCGAGCCGTTGGCGCTGGCACTGGGCAGTTCCGCCGCCTTGGCCTGATTGGCGAGAGCCTGGGCGCGGCGGAGGCGGGCCTCGGCCTGGGCCAGGGTGGGGTTGCCGGCCAGGGCCTCGTCGATCAGGCCGTCCAACTGGGCGTCGCCATAGGCCTTCCACCAGGTGTCGGCGGGCCAGGCGGCGGTTTCGGAGGCGGGCAGGGTCTGGGCGGTGGCGTAGGCGTCGGGCGCCCTGGCGATCCGAGCCGGCGTCGCGGCCGGCAGGGTGGCGCAGGCGCTGGTCAGCAGGGCGGCCATCAGGATCGAGACGGTGGCGCCGACCCCGTGCGACCTCAAAGCCATCGGGGAGGCGAGGGGCTTGTCCAGGGCGTTGGTAATCATGGGCGCCGACCTTGAATTGACCGTACTGTACGGTCATATGATGGCGCTGATATAACCGCGAGCTTGACGGGATCAAGGGGGACCCCGAAGGAAAAGAAATGATGCAGGACGTGAAGCCTCGCCTCGACCGAGACAGCCGCCGCGAAGCCATCCTGGACGTCGCCAGCGACGTGTTCCTGGAGGAGGGCTACGCCAACGCGTCGATGTCGACGATCGCCGCCCGGGTCGGCGGGTCCAAAGGCACGCTCTACAACTACTTCAAGAACAAGGAAGAGCTGTTCGCCGCCTATGTGGTGCGCCACTGCGCCTGGCAGCGAGACGCCATGTTCGAGATCGAAAGCGATCTCAGCGACATCCGCGAGGCGCTGATCAAGACGGGGCGCATCTACCTGTCGATCGTGCTGAGCGACTTCAGCATGGCCAATTTCCGGGTCATCGTCGCCGAGGCCCAGCGCACGCCGGAGATCGGCCTGGCCTTCTATGAAGCCGGTCCCCGCAGCGGCGCCAAACGGCTGGGTGCGGTTCTTCAGAAGGCGGTGGACAGCGGCCAGCTGAAGATCGACGACCCGGTCCACGCCGCCCACCAGTTCATCGGCTTGTGCCAGAACCGCCTGCTCAAGGCGCGGCTGTGCGGCGCCATGGCCGAGCCGACGGTCAACGAGATCGACCGCGAGGTGCTGTCCGCGGTGAAGGTGTTCATGGCTGCCTACGGCGCCTAGGCGGCCGGTGAATTAGGATTCGTCGGCGAAACGTTGTGTGCCCCGATTTGTCCGACGCGGGCGCGAGCTGCCGTACAAGCTGACCTGAGCCGGTCCGATCCGTCACTTGCGCTGAGTTAGCAGGTCTGCCTCTTCGAGCTGCACCAGCGTCTGCTCATGGCGCTGTTCAGCATTGAACATCGGCGCCCGAAAGTCGGGGCTTGTTTGCGGGGCAGCGGGCATTCAATGAGGTAGGCCGCAACCGCCGACGTCGCGCGCCCAGTTACCCAGCTTCGGCTGCTAGATCGCTGCGGCGACGCGCGGGCGCAGGCGCTCAGGCTCGCGGCAAGCTGATCGAGCCGATAGGGCTTTGGCAGCACGCTGACGCCCATGGCCTGCGCCGTGGCGATAGACGCCTCGGCATAGCCGCTGGTCAGTAGGATGGGGAGGCCGGGACGTCGGGCGCGAACCTCCCTGGCCAGGTCGAGCCCGCTCATCCCGCCTGGCATCATGATGTCCGAAAACACGAGATCGACATGGCGCTCATTGGCCAGCGCCCCGAGGGCGGCCGCGGCGCTGGCGGCCCGGAGCACTTCGTAGCCCAGTTGAGCAAGCATCTCGCGGACCAGCGCCGCGACCTCGTCGTCGTCCTCGACGAACAGGATCCGACCCTGAGCGATCGGAACGGGATTGGAGGCGTCCCGGGCGCGGCACTGAGCGAGCCGGGCGCTTTGAGGGGGTCTGGCCGGATCGAGCAAGATGTTCAGGAATCCCCAAGCTGGGCCCAGAGGCGCTTTGCGGCCCGCCAGCCGGCGGGCCGCGACGCTGTCTAAGGTCTGGCCTTCACCGGAAGCCGGAATGGCGCCCCCAGCCGGTTAAAGGCGTTCATGGCCGCGATGGCGATCGTCAGGTCGACCAGATCCTTCGGCTCGAACGCCGCGGCGGCCGCCGCATAGGCGTCGTCGGACGCGTGGGTCTCGCTCACCCGGGTGACTTCTTCGGCCCAGGCCAAGGCCGCCCGGTATTGACCCGGAAACAGGTGCGGGACTTCGTCCCAAACCGGAACGAGAACGACCTTCTCGATAGGCATGGTCTTGAGGAGGTCCCGCGTGTGCAAGTCGATGCAGTGGGCGCATCCATTGATCTGCGACACGCGAAGGAAGACGAGGTGGATCAATTCCTCGGGCAGATCGGTGCTGTGGGTGACATAGTGGTGCACGCCGAACAGGGCTTTTGCCCCCTCCGGCGCGACCTCGTACCAGGTCAGGCGGGTGAGTTCAGTCATGTGAGGGGTCCGTCATCAAGGCGCCGTTAGGTGGCGCGTGGGGCTGACGAGGCCGGCCCCCAGGGTGTGACATCGGGGGATCGAAAATCGCGCGATGTCACACGGGGACGCGTCCCGTCGTCATGATCACGATCCCGACGACAGGAGCCTTCCATGTCCCGCGACCAACGGACCGCCGACTTCGAGCCCCAACGTGGGCGTTTGACACGCCTGGCCTATCGCATGCTCGGCTCCCTCGCCGAGGCCGAGGATGTCGTCCAGGACGCCTGGATCCGCTGGGTTCGGGTCGAGGAGGGCGTGGATGTCCCGGCTGCCTATCTCACGCGCATCGTGACGCGTCTGTGCCTGGATCGCCTGAAGTCGGCCAGGGCGCGCAGAGAAACCTACATCGGGCCCTGGCTTCCGGAACCTCTGATCACCCCGACCGACGGGCAGCCGTTCATCGCCGACGATGTCACCGTCACGCTGATGCTGGCGATGGAGCGGCTCTCTCCGCTCGAACGCGCGGCGTTTCTCCTTCATGACGTCTTCGACGTGCCGCTGAAGGACGTCGCCGTGACGCTCGAGCGCGATCCCGCGGCGATCCGCCAGCTTGCCTCAAGAGCGCGGAAGAATGTCCGGCGCGAACGCGTCCGCTACACGCTCGAGACGGCAGAGGCGGAGCGGATCGCGCGGGCTTTCTTCAACGCGGCCAAACACGGCGACGCCGCGGCGCTCGCCGCGCTCCTCGCGGAAGATGTGGAGATACATTCCGATGGCGGCGGCAAGGTTGTGGCCTTCCGCAATGTCGTGCGCGGCGTCGATCATGTCCTGAGGCTGTTCGCCCGCCTGCGCCGAAAGGAGCGGCCCTCGCCGGTGTTGTTGCGCACGGCCGTGATCGATGGCTTGCCCGGTTATATCAGCCGCTATCCCGATGGCTCGGTCGGGACAACCGCGCTCGACGTCCACGACGGGCGCATTCGCTCGATCTATATCGTCCGCAATCCCGACAAGCTCACACATATCGCGCAGGTGCTGACGTCCGTGGGCGACTGAAGCCGCAGGAGGCGGTCCATTTGGCGAGGACGTCGGCAACGACGGTGTGCGCCCGACACCAGTCTGAAGGGCCAATCTGGCGGCTCGCCATCGCCGGCCATGGGCCGCCTGGTCGCCAAGAGGCTCTAAGCGCCGAGGCCGGCCATCACCTTGTCCAAGGTCAGCGGATAGTCGCGGATGCGCACGCCGCACGCGTTATAGACGGCGTTGGCCACGGCCGCGCCCACGCCGCAGATGCCCAGCTCCCCCAAACCCTTGGCCTTGAGCGGGCTGGCCTTGTCATCGAGTTCGGGTAGGAAAACCACCTCGAGCGCGGGAATGTCGGCATGCACCGGCACGTGGTACTCGGCCAGATCGTGATTGATATAGGATCCGAAGCGTGGATCCAACACGACCTCCTCGGTCAGGGCTGCGCCGATGCCCATGGTCGCGCCGCCCAGGCACTGGGAGCGCGCGGTCTTCTCGTTGAGGATACGGCCTGCGGTGTGGACGCTGAGGAAGCGGCGAACGCGGATCTCGCCGGTGTCGATATCGACGCCCACCTCGCAGAAATGCGCGCCATAGGACTGCTGGGAGTACGTCTTGGCCAGATCGCCCGGCTTGAAGTCGCCCAGGACTTCGATCGGCGACCCCGCCGCCAGGTCCGGCAACGGCCAGGCCGCATCGCCGGCGACGAGGGCTCCGTTCTCCAGACGCGCGTCGGGGAGATTGACGCCGGCGCGCTTGGCCAGCACTTGCCGCATCTGTTCGCAGGCGGCGTAGACCGCCGATCCGGAACTGTTGGCGCCGAATGAACCGCCCGAGCCCGCCGCCGGCGGAAAGTCGGTGTCGCCCATCCGCACCGTGACCTTGTCGATCGGCAGGCCCATCAGGTCGGCGCAGATCTGCGTCAGGATGGTATAGGTCCCGGTGCCGATGTCGGTCATGGCCAGGTCGGCCCTCACGCTCCCGTCGGCGCCGAGCGTAAGGCGACACTGAGAGGGTTGCAGAAGGACGCTCCGGCTGGCGGCGGCCAGGCCCATGCCGACCCGCCAACGGCCGTCGCGAACCTGGCCTGGCTTGGCCTGGCGGCGCTCCCAGCCAAACCGCCGCGCGCCCTCTTCCAGACAGGGAATCAGGTTTCGGGTGGAGTAGGGGACCTTGCTTTCGGGGTCTTCGACGGGCTCGTTGCGGCGCCGCAGCTCGATCGGATCCAGGCCCAGGCGCTCGGCCAGCTCGTCCATGGCGCACTCCAGGGCCAGCAGGCCCACGGCCTCGCCCGGCGCGCGCATGGAGCAACCGATGGGCACGTCCAGCCGCACCAGGCGGTGGGTGGTCCGCCGATGGGGCGCGGCGTAGAGGGTGCGAGTCGCCTCGGCCGCAGGCTCGTTGAAGGTCTCGTCGGGATTGTTCTCCGACCAGACGTCGTGGGCGATCGCCCGCAGGACGCCATCCTGGTCGGCGCCCAAGCGCACCCGCTGGAGGGTCTGGGGGCGGTGACCGGTCATCTCGAACATGTGGGTGCGGGGCAGCACCACCTTGACCGGCCGGCCCTGGAGCTTGTGCGAGGCCAGAGCCGCGAGGATGGCGTCGGCCCAGACGTCGAGCTTGCCGCCGAAGCCGCCGCCGATATAGCGGCTGACCATCCGCACCTTGTCCTTGGGCAGGCGGAAGGTCGCCGCCACGCTGCCGGCGCCGGGCGCGATCATCTGGTGGGAGGTGTGCAGGGTCAGCCGCTCTTCGGTCCATTCGGCGATGGTGGCGTGCGGCTCCATCATCGCGTGGCTCTGGATCGGCGTCGTATATTCGAGGTCGAGCTGGACCGGCGCCTGGGCGAAGGCGCCCTCGAAGTCGCCTACGACACTGTCGGCCTCGGGGTCGTCGGGCGGCGGCGTCCCCGTCGACAGGTTCGGCCGCAGCTCTGTCTCATGCGGCTCCTGGTCGTAGACGACCCGCACCAGTCGCGCCGCCGAACGGGCCTGCTCGAAGCTTTCGGCCACCACCAGGGCAATCGCCTGGCCGTAGTGATCGACGCGGGAGTCGAACAGCTCCGGGACGGCCTTCTTGCCGGAGGTCGGGCCGTCGGGCGTGCGGGGCGCTTGGCCGTTGGGCGGATCGACATTGCGCCAGGTCAGGACGGTCAGGACACCTGGCTGACGCTCGGCCTGGCGGGTGTCGACCTCGGCCAGCCGGCCCTTGGCGATGGTCGCCGGCGCCGGATAGCCGTAGGCCACCGCGCCGAACCCGGCGTATTCAGCGGCGTAGGGCGCTCGGCCCGTGACCTTCAGCGCGCCCTCGACCCGGTCGATGGGCTTGCCGACCGCGCCGTCGGGGCGCTGGTCGATGGCGGTGTCGCCGATGGGTTCCTTGAATTCCATCGTCATGGCTCGGTCCCGCCGATTACCGACGCCAACGTCCGTCGCGCCAGCGGGATCTTGAAATCGTTGGCGCCGTGGCCCCGCGCGCCCGCCAGCAGTTCGTCCGCCGCGACCTTGACGGCGGTCTCCAGGGAGGCGTCTTGCATCGCGCCCTCCGCCGCTTCCGACCGCCACGGCTTGTGGGCGACGCCGCCTAGGGCGATGCGGGCGGACCGCACCCGGTCGCCCTCGACGTCGATTACCGCCGCGACAGAGATCAGGGCGAAGGCGTAGGAGGCCCTGTCCCGCACCTTGCGATAGACCTGCCGGCCGGGCGGCGGCGACGGCAGGGTGACGTGCGTGATCAGTTCGCCAGGCTCCAGCACGGTGTCGATCTGCGGCCGCGCGCCCGGCAGGCGATGAAACTCGGCGATCGGAAGGCTGCGGCCTCCCTTGGCGGAGGCGGTTTCGACCGCGGCGTCCAGCAGGCGCATGGCGACGGCCATGTCGGAGGGATGGGTGGCGATGCAGGCCTCGCTCTGACCGAGGATCGCATGGATGCGGTTGAAACCTTCCAGCGCCGAGCACCCCGAGCCCGGCTCGCGCTTGTTACAGGGCTTGGCGGGGTCGTAGAAATAGTAGCAGCGGGTGCGCTGCAGCAGGTTGCCGCCGGTGGTCGCCCGGTTGCGAAGCTGACCCGAGGCCCCGGCCAGCAGGGCGCGGGACAGCACGGGATAGCGATAACGAACACGCGGGTCGGCCGCTAGGTCGCTATTGCGCACCATGGCGCCGACGCGCAGGCCGCCGTCGGGCGTCTCATCGATCTCGTCGAGCTTCAACGCGCCGATGTCGACAAGATGGGCCGGCGTCTCGATCTCGTGCCGCATCAGGTCGACGAGATTGGTGCCGCCGGCCAGAAACCTCGCGTCAGAGCGATCGCGCACCGCGTCGATCGCCTGTTCGACCGTCTCGACCCGCTCATAGCTGAAGGTCTTCACGCCAGACCCCCGGCGTCCTTGATGGCGGCCAGGATGTTGGGATAGGCCGCGCAGCGACAGATGTTGCCGCTCATGCGCTCGCGGATCTCCACGTCGCTGGCGGGCGGAGCCGCGTTCAAGTCCTCGGTCGCGTGGCTGGGCGCGCCCGACGCCAGCTCCGCCAGCATGCCGACCGCCGAGCAGATCTGGCCTGGCGTGCAGTAGCCGCATTGGAAGGCGTCGTGGTGCAGGAAGGCCGCCTGCATCGGGTGCAGGTGGTCGGGATCGCCCAGGCCTTCGATGGTGGTGATCGCTTGGCCCTGCGCGGTGACCGCCAGGACGAGGCAGCTGTTGGTTCGCCGGCCGTCGATCAGCACCGTGCACGCGCCGCATTGACCGTGGTCGCAGCCCTTCTTCGAGCCGGTCAGGCCCAGGTGTTCGCGCAAGGCGTCGAGGAGGCTGGTGCGGATGTCGATACAAACGGCGTGCCCCACGCCGTTGATCTTGAGGCTGAGCTCGACCGTCTTGGGCGGTCGAGGCTCTTGTGGGGCTAGGGACAAAGCAGGCGGCAAGCGGTTCCTCCCGGCCAGCGTCGGCACGACGCGCCTTGGCTCTATGTCGCAACGCGAAGGGCGCTCGACGGTTCGTCCGACCCCGGCTTATGGCGCTCGCGGGCCACGTCACGGGCTTGGCGAATTTTCCGGCGCCGGCGCCTTGACGCCTCTCCATGGCGCCCTACGTCATCGCCTGCTTGCCGGGCGCCGACAGGGCCTGGCGCTGGGGCGCGGAGCGCTTGGCTCGGCGTCCCTCATGTCCAACTTGCTTTCGAGGAGATGGAAATGAGCACCGTGTTTGACTTCACCCCCCTCTACAGCTCGATGATCGGCGTCGATCGCATGGTCGATCTTGTCGAGACCGCGCTTCGCACGGACGCGAGCGCCAGCTACCCTCCGTACGATATCGAGATGACCGGCGAGACCGCCTACCGGGTTTCCCTGGCGGTCGCGGGCTTCGCGCCGACGGATCTCGAGGTCGTCGCCGAACCCAATCTTCTGGTGATCAGGGGCAGGAGAGCGGCGAGTGAAGGGCAGCGGGCGCGAACATTCCTGCACCAAGGCTTGGCCCAGCGGTCGTTCGAGCGGAGGTTCGAACTGGCCGACCATGTCGTGGTCAAGGGCGCCGTCCATGCCGATGGGGTCCTGACGATCGATCTGGCCCGCGAGGCGCCTGAGGCGTTGAAGCCGAGGCAAATCCCCATTGGCGCGGGGGCGGCGCAGCAGGCGCTGGAGCTCAAGCCCGCGAAGACCCGCAAGGCCGCCTGAGGGACCTGCCATGCGTATCGACTCCAACGCGACCGGTCGAGCGCGTCCATGGCCTGTTCGGCCGGCGGTCGGCTTCCTCCATCCCCTGGAGGTTTTGAAGGACCATGATCTCGATCCCGCCGAAAAGCGCGAAATCCTGGCGGCCTGGGCTTCCGACGCCAGCGCGGTCGAGCATCGGCCCAGTCAAAGATGGCTCTTAGGAACACCCGAGCCCGTGCCGCTGAGCGAGGTGCTTTCCGCGCTGCGCCGCCTGGACCATGACCTGTTTTCTTGAGTGGGGCGGCGGCCGGCGAAGGGGCGGCCGCCGCTCTAAAAGTGCTCGCTGTTGTGCGTTACGACCATGCCTTGTTTCATCTTTGTCGAGCCGTCGGATGACGGCTGGATCGTTCGCGGCGACGTCCGAGACGGTCCCTTGAAGTTCCCCACCGGCGCGCGCGCCGAGCAGGCCGCGCGCGAACTGGCTCATCGCCTGGCGGACGCCGGCGAGCCGGTCGTCTTGGATATCAGGCTGCGCAACGGCGCGCGCGCCGGGCGCTTCTTGTTTCCACCTCAGGCGGCGGAGGCGCAGGCGCCCTTGGCGCTGCGCGCCTAGCTAGGCCGCGAGCGTTCCAGCCGTCGCTCGCATTCGCCTTAGGGCGGCGGCCAGGTCTGCAACGGCCATGGCGAAGGGCGAGCCATGGCGGAGCGATCTTTGGGCCTGCGCCCATTGTCCGCGACTGATCTGGTCGGCGACCGAGCCAGCCTGTTGGTGGAAGGCGCGATGGGCCTCAAGAAGGCCCAGGAAGGCGTGGTTGCCGGCCCAAAGCCTGGCCCCATCGCCGTGAATCCAGCAGCCTAGGGGGCATAGGCGATCCGATCGAAACGCCGCCGGATCGACGGCGCGGCGCTCATTGACGGCTGCGACGAGCGCTTCGCGAATGTGATGGTGTTGGTTTGCGTGTTCCTGAAAATCCATGGCCAAACCTCTCGGCTCAATCCAATGGCGGGGTTCTCGCGCAGGATGGTTGCCGGTTGGTTTTTTCGGGAATGATCATCCACAGTTTTAACAGTCTGCCTCCGCCCCTGTTATAGAGCCGCTCACTGCCCAACTAGGTCGCCCTGTTGAGGGCGGGGCGATCACGCCCCCAACTGGGATGCGCTCGGCTGATCGACTGACCCGAGCCGGCTTGGCCTTGCCAAGCTTGTCGGATCGAGCGCCCAACGCTTCTGTCCGCTGGCCCCGATCGAGGTTGAAGGCCAGAGGTCGTATAGAAAGCAGGGCCCACGCTTGGCCATACGCATTCCTGCCCGAGCGAATGCGCAAAAATGCGGTTTGAACAAGCTTGCGAAACCCTCGATCACGAATTGGCGCGGGCCATGAGGCGCTGCGCCATTCAGCCCCGAGGAGCGAGATGTCAAACGCCGCCATCAACAAGGAAGCCGCGTATCTTGGCGTGCCGTGGGAAGACGCCTACGGTTACGCCCAGGCGATCAAGGTCAGGAACACCATCCGCGTGTCGGGCCAGCTCAGCCACGACGACCAGGGTCTGCTGATCGCGCCGGCCGCGCTGAACGAAGAGGGCAAGCCCGCCGACTTTTCCATGATGGAAGCCCAGATGCGGGCCACCTACGCCAATGCGGCCAAGGTGCTGGCCAAGTTTGGAGCGAGCCTGGACCACGTCGTTGAGGAGACACTCTTTGTTCTCGACGTCGACGCCGCGTTCGCGGTCGCGGCGAAGGTCCGCGGCGAGGCCTATGATGTCGCCCGTCCCCAGTGCGCCAGCAACCTGATCGGCGTATCTCGCCTGGCGTTCCCCGAACAACTCATCGAGATCACCTTCACGGCGCTGCTGCCGGAAACCTGAGCCCAGGCCAAGCCCGATCGGGCGCCGCGCTCACGGCGTAAGCGTCGCCGCGGCGCCCTTCAACCAAGTCCTTCTGTTGGACAATGGCCTCGGTGCAGTGGCTCATGAAGGCAAAGACCCGGCCCGACCTGCGGATGTCAGGGTGGGTAAGAAGCCACAGATCGTCATTAAGGTCCGGTTCCAGCTGACCTGCGCGCTGAAGATCAGGCGACAGGTCGCCCAGCATGCAAGGCAGATATCCCACGCCAACGCCCGCGGCGATGGCGGCCGCGGCGCCAGCGACCGAGTCTGTTCGGTATCCGATGGCGCTGGCCGGCGCGCGCGCGTCGAGAAGCGTGCGGGCCTTCAATCCCGAGAGGCGGCCGCCATAGGACACCCACTGTCGATCGACGGGCGGGCTGACCTCTGGCCCACCCGGTCCAGCCACGCAGCTGGCCGCATAGGGCGCCCAAGCGATTGTCGCGATCTTTCGGCCAAACAGGTTTTCAGGAGGCGTGTCGGTCGCTCTGACGGCGATGTCCGCCTCGCCCCTGGCCAGGTTCAGCGCGTCGTTACCGACGCTGACCTCAACGCGGACGGCGGGATTGCAGAGCTTGAAGGAGGCGATGATCGGCGTGAGGAAGTAGAGCAGGATCGAGTCGCTGGTGGTGACGCGCAGGTCGCCGGCGTGTCCCTGGGCATGACCGGACACCCGCCGCGTAACGCTGACGACGTCCAGCTCCACGCGTGCGGCCAGGGCGATGATTTCATCGCCCTGGGCGGTAGGGACATACCCCGCGCGCCGGCGGTCAAAGAGTGCGACGCCCAGCAATCCCTCGACCTTCGAGAGGCGGCGAGCGATCGTGGAGCCGTTGAGGCCCAACGTCTGGGCCGCCGCCGCCAAGGCGCCGGCGTTGGCGATGGCTTTGACGATGCGAAGGTCGTCCCACGAAAGCTTGTCGATAGCCCTGCTCATCAGGCCTTCGCCAGGAATGTCTGACGGGGCGGGACGGCCGCGGCGAGCATCACGAACGGTCTCCACGCAGAGCATGGAGGATCGCCAGCACCGCGACCAGCGCGACGCCGGGAGCCAGGCTCCATGCGCCGGCGGCCAGCACGCCGATCGCGCCGCTGACCGCGCCGAGGGCGAAGGCGGCGACGGGCGGCCAGGTCTTGCGGATCCGGGCCTTGAGCGCCGCGTCTGGACGTCCACGGGCGAGGGCCAGATCGACCAGGTCGATGGCCACCTGGGTGACGTTGCCGGTCATCATGGTCGTCGGCGCCAAGTGGGTGAAGACCGCGCGGGCCCCCACGTTCTGCACGGCCATGGCCGCCACGCCCACGAGGCCGGCCAGCATGACCGCAG
>Ga0209256_1000989_pt1 | contig 34009 bp, 33 predicted proteins | sample AraplaCol_mCL_r2_2_FD_184270 | JGI IMG/M metagenome (GOLD analysis project Ga0209256, IMG submission 184270) | Arabidopsis root microbial communities from North Carolina, USA - plate scrape MF_Col_mCL_r2 (SPAdes) (version 3) | ecosystem: Host-associated > Plants > Roots > Endosphere | place...
CCGAGGACTTTCATGGCTCCCTATCAGTTCATCGAGCGGCCGTCGCCGTTCAACACCAGCGCCGGCAAGACCCTGCCGATCTTCGCCGTCACGCCGGCGCATATCGAGACGGGGACGATCGACCCGATCGCTTTGGACTGGGCGCGCAAGGCAGGCTTTACGGCCGAGTCCGGCGCGGTGCTGTTGATCCCGTCCGCCGACGGCCATCTTGGCGGCGCGCTCTTCGGCCTCGGCAGCAACCCGTCGGAAGCGCCGTTCCTCGCAGGCAAGCTGGCGCGGGCGCTGCCGGCCGGCAAATGGCATATCGAAACGGCACCGCTGACGGCCAACCGGCTGGCGCTCGGCTACGGCCTCGGCTCCTATCGCTTCGAGCGCTACAAGTCCGCCAAGGGCGAACCGCCGACGCTGCTCATCCCCGCCGATGCGGACGCGACCGACATCAAGCGCCAGCTCGCTGGCGTGTTCCTCGCCCGTGACCTCATCAACACGCCGACCAACGACATGGGACCGGAAGCGCTCGAAGGCGCGTTCCGCGCGCTTGCCGCCCACTACAAGGCCGATGTTTCGGTCATAACCGGCGAAGCGCTGCTGACGCAGAACTTCCCGCTGGTGCACACCGTCGGCCGCGCCAGCGCCGAGGCTCCGCGCCTGCTGGAGCTGCGCTGGGGCAAGAAGGGCCACAAGAAGGTAACGCTCGTCGGCAAGGGCGTGTGCTTCGATACCGGCGGTCTCGACATCAAGCCGTCGGCCTCCATGCTGCTGATGAAGAAGGACATGGGCGGTGCCGCCAACGTCCTTGGCCTGGCGCTGATGATCATGGACGCCAAGCTCAAGGTGGATCTGCGCGTCATCGTGCCGGTGGTCGAAAACTCTATTTCCGCCAATGCCTTCCGGCCGGGCGACATCTATCGCAGCCGCAAGGGCCTGACGGTGCAGATCGACAATACCGATGCCGAAGGCCGGCTGATCCTTGCTGACGCGCTCGCCTATGCCGACGAAGAGAAGACGGATCTGCTCGTCGACATGGCGACGCTGACCGGTGCCGCGCGCGTCGCGCTCGGCCCGGATCTGCCGCCGTTCTTCACCGACGATGCCGATCTGGCCCACGATCTGACGGAAGCAAGCCTCGAGGTCGACGATCCGATGTGGCGCATGCCGCTCTATAACGGCTACGACAAGGATGTCTCGGCCCGCATCGCCGACCTCACCAACGCGCCTGCGGGCGGCATGGCCGGATCGATCACTGCGGCACTCTTCCTCCGGCGCTTCGTCACCAACGCCAAGAGCTGGGTCCATTTCGATATCTTCGGCTGGGCTCCGTCCGAGCGCCCGCATTCGACGGTTGGCGGGGAGGCGCAGGCAATCCGTGCGCTTTACCAGCACGTCCAGAAGATGACGAGGTAACCGCAACCAGGCGTAACCGGCAAAGAAACGCTTGCGTAACGATCCGCCGCTATCGTGGCGGATCAGTATCACGCGTAGGAGCCGCCATTGCCGATCGAGCTAACGCCCTCCCAGGCCCTCGGGCTTTGGCATTCGGTGTCGCTCGCCCAGGTTCGCGTCGACAGCCGCGACCTGACCTTGCGGCAGCTGGCGATCCTGCTGCACATCTACCTCGTGCCGCCGCCGCACACCGTGCGTGGATTGGCGGCGACGCTTGGGGTCACCAAGCCGGTCATCACCCGCGCGCTCGACACCATGGGAGCGCTTGGACTTGTCGATCGCACCCGCGACGAGCGTGATCGCCGCAACGTCGTCATCAAAAGGACAGTCGAGGGTGCTCTCTATCTTGAAAAATTCGGTGACCTGATCATTGATCAGGGCCGCAAGCAGCTGAAGTGAGTAGACATGTCGACACCGCCCGATCGCCGCCTGAACGCCTATCGCCCCGACCTCGCAGAGAGCCGGCTACGCGGTGTCGTGCAAGCCGAACGCTACGTCGAGGGAAGCGTTGCGCGCATCTCTGTTCCGGTTGCGCCCCTGCGGGCCAAGCCCGATCTCGCCTGCGGCACCGACACCGAGCTGCTGCTCGGCGAATCTGTTCGGGTACTCGACACCAACGAAAGCTGGTGCTGGGTGAAGGCCGATCTCGACGGCTATGTCGGCTATCTTCCGGAGTATTGCCTTGCGCCGGTGGTCAAGAGCCCGACCCATATCGTGACGGCGCCGCGCACCTTCGTCTATACCGGCCATGATCTGCGTTTCCCGACGGTCTATCCGCTGTCGATGGGCAGCCGGTTGACGGTTGTCGATGAGCGCGAAACGAGGGGCACGCGCTACTTTCTGCTCGACGGCGGCCAGGCGGTCATCGCCAATCACTGCATCGAGGTCGGCAGTGTCGTGCCGGGAGACTATGTCTCGGTCGCTGCCCGCTTCGTCGAAACACCCTATCTCTGGGGCGGGCGTTCCGGCTTCGGCATCGATTGCTCCGGCCTTGTGCAATTGTCGATGATGATGGTCGGCAGGCAGGCGCCGCGCGATTCCGACATGCAGGCGACGGGGTTGGGAACGCCGATTGGGCGCGAAGTGCTCACGCGCGGCGACCTCGTCTTCTGGAAAGGGCACGTCGCGCTGATGGAGGACGACGAAACCCTGATCCACGCCAACGGTCACACGATGACGGTTGCGCGAGAGGGCTTGGAGGCCTCGATCGAGCGGATTGGCTGGCTCTATGAGCAGCCGACGGGCTACCGCCGTCCCTGAGCGCCCGCTAACGGAGCGTTGGGGGCGCGAGCCTCCGCAATCGTAGCCGATGAAGGCAAAACACCCATTCATCACGTCGCAGAATGCGATGCTGCGTCTCTGCCAGGAGGCTCGGCGCGGAAAGCGTCGCACCTCGCTTTCGCTGGATCAGTAGCCGGCTACTTTGTCGACGACGTGTTCGAGCGCCTGTCCGCCTTCGAAGCGGGCAATCTGCTGCTCCACATGGCGGAAGAGCGCCTTGACGTCGGAGGATGCCGCCACGTGCGGCGTGACGTAGACGTTGGGCAGGGTCCAGAAGCGGCTGTCCTGGGCAAGCGGCTCCTGCTCGAAAACGTCGAGCGAGGCACCAGCGAGCACGCCGCTGTCGAGCGCCTTCAGGATGTCCGCTTCGACCTGGCTACCGCCGCGGCCGGCATTGATGAAGACAGGCGCGCCGAACGGGCCGTTACGGCTGAGCCTTGCAAACAGGCGCAGGTTGAATATGCCGCGGGTGTCCGGCGTCAGCGGCAGCAGGCCGACAAGGAAGTCGCTGCGTGCCAGGAAGCTGTCGAGTTCGTTGCCGCCAAAGGTCTCGATGCCGGCGACGTCGCGCTTGCTGCGCGACCAGCCGATGACCTTGAAGCCCATGGCCGAGAGCTTGCGGGCGGCGTCCTGGCCAAGCACGCCCATGCCCATGATGCCGACGGTGATGTCGGCGGCTTCCGGCTGGGTCAGGTCGCGCCATTCGCGTTTCGCCGCCTGCGCCTCGTAGGTGCGGTGCTGGCGCAGGTGCATGAGGCACTGCATGACCACCCATTCGCTCATGCGCGTCGTCAGCGTCTGGTCGACGAAGCGCACGAGCGGTACTTCGGGAAGGCCCGGCAAGGTCAGGACGTGGTCGACGCCGGCGCCGCCGGAGAACACCACCTTGAGATTCGGCGCCCGGTCGAACAGGTCCGGTGCCGATTTCCAGACGACTGCATAGTCGATGCCGGAGAGGTCGCGGTTGTGGTGCACGGCATCGGCGCGGTTGATCACCTCGCGATCCGGGAAGGCCCCACGAAGCGCCGCCTCGACTTCCTCCGGAATGAACTTCAGATCGACGATGACGGGGCTTTTTGCGGACATTCGGGCACCTATTGACGGATCGCGGTCAAGTTGACGGCTTCGAGGTTGAAGGCGGCAGCCATCAGCGCCTTCGTGTAGTCCTGGCTCGGGGCATTGAAAATGCGTTCGGCCGGGCCCTGCTCAACCACCTTGCCCATGCGCATCACGATCATCTCGTTGGCAAGGGCGCGCACGACCTTGAGGTCGTGGCTGATGAACAGATAGGCGAGGTCGTGTTTGCTCTGCAGGTCCCGCAGCAGGTCGACCACCTGCGCCTGCACGCTCATGTCGAGCGCCGAGGTCGGCTCGTCGAGCATCACGAATTGCGGCTTCAGCACCATGGCGCGGGCAATGGCGATGCGCTGCCGCTGGCCACCGGAGAACTCGTGCGGATAGCGCCAGCGGGTCGCGGGATCGAGGCCCACTTCTTCGAGCGCCGCCGCGACGCGGGCGTCGCGCTCGTTGTCGGATAGGGAGCGCTCGTGGATTTTCAGGCCCTCGGCGATGATATCGGCCACCGACATGCGCGGGCTGAGTGAGCCGTAGGGATCCTGGAAGACGATCTGCATCCGGTTTCGAAGCGGCCGCATCTCGCTGAAGCTGTAGCGGTCGATGTCCTTGCCGATGAAGGCGATGCGACCCTTCGACGAGATCAGCCGCGTCAACGCAAGCCCGAGCGTCGTCTTGCCGGAGCCGGATTCGCCGACGACGCCGAGTGTCTGGCCTGCACGCAGCTTCAGGTCGATGCCGTCGACGGCCTTCACATGATCGACCACCTTGCGCAGGAATCCGGCCTTGATTGGGAACCACACCTTCATCTCAGAGGCTTCCATCACGATCGGCTTCGACGCGTCAGACGGCGGCGGATTGCCCTTCGGCTCGGAGGCGAGCAGATGGCGGGTGTAGGCATGCTGCGGATTGGCAAAGATCTCGGCGGTCGGTCCCGTTTCGACGATCTTGCCCTTCGTCATGACGCAGACCCGATCGGCGATCTTGCGCACGATGCCGAGGTCATGGGTGATGAACAGCATCGACATGCCGTGCTCATCCTTGAGCGTCTTCAACAGCTCGAGGATCTGTGCCTGCACGGTGACGTCGAGTGCGGTCGTCGGCTCGTCGGCGATCAAGAGTTCCGGTCGGTTGGCGAGCGCCATCGCGATCATCACACGCTGGCGCTGGCCGCCCGAGAGCTCGTGCGGATAGGCGCTCAGCCGCTTCTCCGGCTCGCGGATGCCGACCTGGTTGAGCAGCTCGAGAATCCGCGTGCGCCGCGCAGCACCCTCCAGCCCCTGGTGCAGTTCGAGGATCTCGCCGATCTGCCGCTCGATCGAGTGCAGCGGGTTGAGCGAGGTCATCGGCTCCTGGAAGATCATGGTGATGTCGTTGCCGCGGGCGTGGCGCAGCTCCGCATCGCTGGCTTTCAGCAGGTCCTTGCCGTTGAAGACGATTTCGCCGCTCGGGTGGCTGGCGGACGGGTAGGGCAAGAGCTTCAGGATCGAATTGGCCGAGACCGATTTGCCCGAACCGGATTCGCCGACAAGCGCCACGGTCTCGCCGCGCCTGATGTCGAAGGAGATATGGTCGACGGCAACGGAGGTGTTGCCGCCCTGGTGAAAGGCGACGGAGAGGTCGCGGACGGAGAGGATTGGATCTGTCATCGTCGCGCTCACCGGAACGTCTTTCTCGGATCGAAGGCATCGCGCGTCGCTTCGCCCACGAAGATCAGCAGCGACAGCATCAGCGACATGACGCAGAAGGCCGTCAGCCCCAGCCAGGGCGCCTGCAGGTTGGACTTGCCTTGGGCGATCATCTCGCCGAGCGAGGGCGATCCCGGCGGCATGCCGAAGCCGAGGAAGTCGAGCGAAGTCAGCGTCGTGATCGAGCCAGAGAGGATGAAGGGCAGGAAGGTCAGCGTCGCCACCATCGCGTTCGGCAGGAGGTGGCGATACATGATCGTGCCATTGCCGACGCCGAGCGCGCGTGCCGCGTTGACGTATTCGAAATTGCGAGCCCGCAGGAACTCGGCGCGCACGACGCCGACGAAACCGACCCAGGAGAACAAGAGCATGATACCAAGCAGGATGAAGAACCCTGGCGGCAGGATCGCGGCGATGATCAGGAGAATGTAGAGCACCGGCATCGACGACCAGATCTCGATGAAGCGCTGCATCAGGAGGTCGGTCCAGCCGCCGAAATAGCCCTGGATGGCGCCGGCGGTGACACCGATCACCGCAGAGGCGATGGTGAGCGTCAGGCCGAAGAGCACCGAGATGCGGAAGCCGTAGATCATGCGCGCAAAGACGTCGCGGGCCTGGTCATCGGTGCCGAGCCAATTGAGGTTTCCGACGATGCAGTTCCGGTCGTTGGTCTTGTCAGGGTAGGCGGAGCAGCGCTCTTCCTTGTCCATCAGCCAGAACGGCTTGGTCGGCGCCGAATGCGGTATGTTGGAATTGACCGTCTGGTAGGAATAGCGCACCGGCGGCCAGATCATCCAGCCATTGGCCTCGATCTCGTCGCGGATGAAGTCGGAGCGATAGTCAGTCTCGGCCAGGAAGCCGCCGAACTTTTCCTCCGGATAGTCGATGACGACAGGGAACAAAAGCTCTCCCTTGTAGGAGGCGATGATCGGCTTGTCGTTGGCGATCAGTTCACCGACCAGGCTGAGCCCGAACAGCGCCAGGAACAGCCAAAGCGACCAGTAGCCGCGTCGGTTCGCCTTGAAATTCTGCCAGCGGCGCTGGTTGACGGGTGACAACCAGCCACGCGGCGCCACAGCGGTCGGGGACGTTGCGACGCTTGCCATCAGACATCCCTCCGCTCGAAATCGATGCGCGGATCGACCCAGGTGTAGATGAGGTCCGACAACAGGCTGACGAGCAGGCCCATCAGCGAGAAGATGAAGAGCGTGGCAAAGACGATCGGATAGTCGCGCTTGACGACCGAATCATAGCCGAGCCGGCCGAGGCCATCGAGCGAGAAGATGTATTCGATCAAAAGCGAGCCGGTGAAGAAGGCCGAGATGAAGGCGCCGGGGAAGCCGGCGATGATGATCAGCATGGCGTTGCGGAAGACGTGGCCATAGAGCACCTGGCCGTCGGTCAGGCCCTTGGCCCGTGCCGTCGTTACATACTGCTTCTTGATTTCGTCGATGAAGGAATTCTTGGTGAGCAGCGTCGTCGTCGCAAAGGCCGAGAGCAGCAGCGTGATCAGCGGCAGCGTCATGTGCCAGATGTAGTCGAGGATCTTCTGCCACCAGGGCAAATCCCAGAAATTGTCGGAGACGATACCACGCAGCGGGAACCAGTCGAAGAACGAGCCGCCGGCAAAGACGACGATCAGCAGGATGCCGAAGAGGAAGCTCGGCACGGCGTAGCCGATGACGATGATGCCCGAGGTCCAGACGTCGAAGGCCGAACCGTCGGATACGGCCTTCTTGATGCCGAGCGGGATGGAGATCGCGTAGGAGAATAGAAGGATCCACAGCCCGAGCGAGATCGAGACCGGCATCTTCTCCTTGATCAGATCGATCACCGAGGTGTTGCGGAAGAAGCTCTCGCCGAAATCGAAGCGGAGATAGTTCCACATCATGGTAGCGAAGCGTTCGAGCGGCGGCTTGTCGAAGCCGAACTGCTTTTCGAGCTTGGCGATGAACTCCGGGTCAAGCCCTTGAGCGCCGCGATAGCGCCCGCCTTCGTCGCCGCCGGCCTGCATCAGGTCGCCGCTGCTGCCCGACAGGCGATCGGAGCCGCCGGCATTGGTCAGGTCCGAGATCACCTGCTCGACCGGGCCGCCGGGCGCGAATTGCACCACGATGAAGGAGATCGCCATGATCCCGAAGATCGTCGGGATCATCAAAAGCAGGCGGCGCAGGATGTAGGCACCCATCAGGCGGGCCTTTCGATCGACGTGTGGGCGGTGGCCCGGACCGGCGAAGCGTCGGCAAGCCGTCTATGGTGTCTCAATCCCTGTGTCTCCTTGCGGCTGTCAGGCCCGGATCGGGGCTTGTTTCAGTGATTCGTTTTTTTGCATTTGGAATCGAGACGCCATTCGAGTGCAAGGACTTCATTTGGGGGAGGCGTTTTTCGACCACCACGCGTCCGGAAAGCCTATTCCGTAGTAGGGCAGTTCCTGCGGACGGGCGAGCTGGTTCCAGTAAGCCACGCGAACCGAGCGCGAGTAGAACAGCGGAACCACGAAGTGATGGGCGAGAAGAACGCGATCGAGGGCCCGTGTTGTTGCCACCAGTTCGTCGCGGTTGGGCGCGAAGATGATCCTGCGGATGAGTTCGTCGATCGCCGGATCGGATATGCCGGCATAGTTTCGCGATCCCTGCTGATTGACCGAAGCCGAACCCCAGTAGTCGATCTGCTCGTTGCCGGGTACCAGTGTTTGCGCCCATATGCCGTAGATCATGTCATAGTCGAAGCTTCGGACGCGGTTGGTGTATTGCGAATCGTCGACGGTCCGGATGCGCGCATCGATGCCGATCTTCTTCACGCTGTTGATGAACGGCGTGACGGTGCGCTCGAACGACGGGTTGGCCAAGAGTAATTCGAAGCTGAAGGGCTCGCCGCTCTTTACGTTGACCAGGCGGTTGCCCTTGAGTTCGTAGCCCGCCTCCTTGAACAGCGCCAGCGCCTTGCGCAGGTTGTCGCGCACCTTCTGCGGGTCGCCGTTGACCGGGTTCGCGTAGGGCGCGGTGAAGACTTCTGGAGGAACCTTGTCCTTCAGTTCCTCCAGAATGGCCTTCTCACGTCCTTCCGGCAAAGCCTTGGAGGCAAGCTCGGTGCCCCAGAAATAGCTGTCGACACGCTGGAAGGCGTTGTAGGCGAGGTTGCGGTTCAGGTCCTCGAAGTCGAAGGCGTAGTTCAGCGCCTCGCGCACGCGCTGATCCTTGAATTTGTCGCGGCGCATGTTCGGCACGAAGGCTTGCATGATGCCGGCTGCGCGCAGCGGATTCTCGATCTCCTCGCGGACCACACGGCCATCCTTCATCGCCGGAAAGTCATAGGCGGTCGCCCAGTGACTGGCGCTGTTGTCCTGGTAGAAATCGACGTTGCCGGCGCGGAAGGCTTCGAACTGCACGTTCCTGTCGCTGAAGAAGGCATAGCTGATCACGCCGAAATTATATTGCCCGACATTGACGTTGAGGCTCTTGCCCCAATAGTCGTCCCTGCGTTCGAAGCGGATCGAGCCGCCGGCCTGGAACGACGCGATCTTGTAGGGGCCTGAGCCCATCACCGGCTCCAGCGTCGTGCGGCTGATGTCGCGCTTGTTGCCCTTCTCGTCCTCGCCTTCCCACCAGTGTTTCGGCACGATGGGGAACTGGCCGAGGATGTTCGGCATTTCGTGGTTGTTCTTCTCGTCGAAGCGGAAGGTGACGTCGCGGTCGCCAGTCTTTTCCGCCGAAACCACGTGGCGGTAGTAGTTGGACAGAAGCGGATTGTGTTCCTTCACTTTTTCGAACGAAAAGACCACGTCCTCCGGCGTCACAGGCTTGCCGTCAGCCCACTTGGCCTCGGCGCGCAGGCGAAACGTCGCGGAGGAAATATCGTCGGGATAGGAAACGCCCTCGGCCAGCAGCCCATAGGCGGTTGTGATCTCGTCCTCGGCCGATTTCATCAACGTATCGAAGACGAGCGAGGTTACGCCGCTCGCCGCCTCGCCCTTGGAGAGAATCGGATTGAAGGTATCGAATGTACCGCTCTCCGACAGGCGCAGCTCTCCACCCTTGGGAGCGTCAGGATTGACGTAGTCGAAGCGCGCAAAATCGGGCTTGTATTTCAGTTCACCGATTGACGATGTTCCGTAGCGCCAGACGGGCTGTTCTTGGGCATTGCCTGCAGGAGGGAGGAGAAGAAACGCCGCTGTCAGTAGCGAGGCAGCGAGGCCAGGTTTCACGGTCCTGCAGAAGTTTGGCATCCAGCCGGTACCCCTTATATTTCAATCTTCTTTTGCGAGAGCATAGGCGAAATCAGGGCAAATGACAGGCACTGCCGCAAATCAGGCCAAATTTTTGAGTCACATCCCGGTGATTCACAACCATGTAACGCGTAAGGCTGAGGCAAAGACGGGGCCTTAGGATCGGGGTTCGCCGGAGAGGCATGCCGCACAACGGCGCCGCTCGCCGCGAGACAAACGGGACGAAATTCAATGATTGCTCCATTTCGACGTTGCGGCTCGGCGTTTCTTGCGCTGTTGCTCGGAACAAGCCTCCTGATCGCCGACAACGCCGCGGCGGACGAAACGCCGGCCAAGGCGCTTTTCGGCGCCAAGGCCCTGCCTGCCGAGATGGCGGCAAATTCCTACGGCTTCTATGCGAAGGGATGCCTTGCCGGCGGTGTCGCCATCCCGACCGACGGGCCGACCTGGCAGGCAATGCGGCTGTCGCGCAACCGCCGCTGGGGCCATCCGCAGATGATCGCGCTGATCGAGCAGTTTTCCCACGACGCCGCCGACAAGGTCGGCTGGCCGGGCCTGTTGCTCGGCGATATCTCGCAGCCGCGCGGCGGGCCGATGCTGTCGGGCCACGCCTCGCACCAGATCGGGCTCGATGCCGATATCTGGCTGACGCCGATGCCGCAACGCACGCTTACCTATCGCGAGCGCGAGGACATCTCCGCCACCTCGATGCTGCAGAAGAACAAATTCCTGACGGTCGACCGTTCGATCTGGACGCCGAAGCACGCGCAGCTGATCATGTTGGCGGCGAGCTACCCGCAGGTGGAGCGCGTCTTCGTCAATCCGGCGATCAAGAAGAAGCTTTGCGATACCTGGACGGGCGACCGCACGAATCTTGGCAAGGTCCGGCCGATCTACGGCCACGATTATCACTTCCACATCCGCATCAAGTGCCCCGCCGGCGCTTCGACCTGCAAGGACCAGGCGGAAGTGCCGGCGGGCGACGGCTGCGACAAGTCGCTGGCCTGGTGGTTCACCGACGAGCCATGGGCGAAGCCGACCAAGAAGCCGGACGCAAAGCCCGTCAAGCCGAAGGTGACGACGCTTGCCGACTTGCCGAAGGCCTGCGCTCTGGTCCTGAACGGCCCGGCGCCGGCCTCGGAAGCGGCCGCCACTTTTGGCACGGCCTACCGGGCTGCCGCGCCGGCCGCAGCGAACGATAGTATCGAGCAGGTGATCGGTGCGTCCGGTGATGTCCCGCCGGCCGATATCCCCGTACCAATGGCGCGTCCGACGCTGCAGTAGGATTAAGGACACACGAGTGGGGCGGGGAGGCATCAGCCTTCCCATTCCCGTGGCGCTCATGTATAGGGCAATCAAATCGATTTAAATATTGATGCGAGGCCCGGCATGGCGGATCGAAAATGTGTTGCGCTGATCGCGCATGATCAGAAGAAGGACGATCTTGCGGACTTTGCCAAGGCGCACGAGACGGTTCTGGCTGACTGGCGGATCGTCGCCACCGGCACGACCGGCGGTCGCGTCCTCGACGTCTGCCCAAGCCTCGATATCACCCGGCTGAAAAGCGGCCCCCTCGGCGGTGACCAGCAGATCGGCGCGATGATCGCCACCGGCGAAGTGCAACTGTTGATCTTCTTCGTCGATCCGCTGACCGCTATGCCGCACGATGTCGACGTCAAGGCGCTGATGCGCCTCGCCATCGTCTACGACATTCCGATGGCGCTCAATCGTGCAACGGCCGAGCAGTTGATCGACCTGAACCCCAGATGATGCGGGCTCCCGGCGGGCGGATTCTACTGAAATCCTCCCGCACTTTTCCTCATCCCGTTCTGTCTGATAGACAGTTCAGCAACCCAAGATGACGATCAGGATGGATCTTTGCGATGTCCGGTACCAGTGAACACAGCTTTCCCTTTCCGATCCTGATCGGCGACATCGGCGGCACCAATGCGCGCTTCGCCCTGCTCATCGACGCTTTTGCCGACCCGAAGCAGCTGCCGCCGATCAAGACCGGTGATTTCGAGACGATCGAGGAGGCGCTGCAGAAGAGCATTCTCGACAAGACCTCCGTGCAGCCGCGCTCGGCGATCCTGGCGGTCGCTGGTCCGATTCGGGGCGACGAAATTCCGTTGACCAACGCCGGCTGGGTGATCCGGCCGAAGGACATGCTTTCGAGCCTCGGCCTCGAAGACGTGCTCATCATCAACGACTTCGAGGCGCAGGCGCTTGCCGTCGCCGCTCCGGCGGATGAGGATCTGGTGCAGATCGGCGGCGGCAGCATTCGGCCGATGACCTCCCGCGTCGTGCTGGGTCCGGGAACTGGCCTTGGCGTCGGCGGTCTGGTCTTTGCCCAGCACACCTGGTTCCCGGTGCCGGGCGAAGGCGGACATGTCGATATCGGTCCGCGCACTGAGCGCGACTTCCAGATCTGGCCCTTTCTCGAGCCGATCGAAGGCCGCATGGCCGGCGAGCAGATCCTCTGCGGCCGCGGCATCATGAACCTTTACCGCGCCGTCTGCGCCGCCGATGGCGTTGACCCGGTTCTGACGGACCCCGCGGAAGTAACGACGCACGCGCTGGCTGAGAGCGACAGGGCGGCGATCGAGACCATCTCGCTGTTCTCGACCTATCTCGGGCGGGTCGCCGGCGACATGGCGCTGATCTTCATGGCGCGTGGCGGCGTTTTTCTGGCGGGCGGCATCTCGCAGAAGATCCTGCCGGCGCTCTTGAAGTCGCCCTTCCGTGCTGCCTTCGAGGACAAGGCGCCGCACTCGGCGCTGATGCGGACGATCCCCACCTTTGCCGTCATTCACCCGATGGCGGCGCTCTCGGGATTGGCGGCCTTTGCCCGCACACCGAGGGATTTCGGTGTGGCAACGGAAGGACGCCGCTGGAGAAGCTGAGCCCGCTGCGCGCGCAAAGACTCGCCAAAGCGATATCAAACCACTATAGAGCGCCGGGAAAGATCGGGCCGGATGCCGGCTCTCCAGATTGGTTCCAGGGAAGACGGGCTTTTTGAGCGCCAGCAAGAAAAAACAGCACGCGGTCGACTCCGATACGATCAGCGGAATCCTCAAGCGGGTGATTGCCGAAAACGGTCGTGACCACATTCGCGGCTATGTTTTCGCCATCAGTTGCCTGGCCGTGGTCGCCGCGACGACCGGCTTTACCGCCTCGATCATGGAAACCGTGATCAACGAGGCCTTCGCCAACAAGCGGGCGGACATCGTTCTGCTCGTCTGCGGCGCAATCCTTGCCGCCTTCGTGCTGCGCGGCTTTGCCACCTATGGCCAGGCCGTCGCGCTTTCGAAGATCGGCAACAACATCGTCGCGCGCTACCAGCGCCGCCTTTATGCCCATCTGATGGCGCTCAGCGTCGGCTATTTCAACGAGACCCGCTCGGCGCAGCTTGCAGCCCAGATCAGCCAGAATGTCAGCGGCATTCGCGACGTGCTCAATCTGACCGTTACCTCGATCGCGCGCGACCTGCTGACGCTGATCGGCCTGGTCGGCGTCATGTTTGCCAAGGACTGGTTGCTGTCGATCATCGTCTTTGTCGCAGCGCCTCCTCTGCTCCTGGGCCTGCGCTATGTGTCCAAGCGCTTGCGCTCGGCCACGCGCGAGGCGATCGAGGTCAACAGCCGTGTTCTCGGCGCGATGCAGGAGACCATTCAGGGCATCACCATCGTCAAGGCCTTCACCATGGAAGGCGAGCTGCGTGGCAAAGTCGAGACGATCATCGACCGGGCCGAAAACCGCGCCAACCGCATTGCGCGGCTGAGCGAGCGTACCGCGCCGATGACCGAAACCTTCGCGGGTCTGGCGATTTCGGCCGTGCTTGCCTATTCGGCTTTCCGCGCCATCTACGCCGACGTGCCGCCCGGTGCCTTCTTCGCCTTCGTCGTCGCCCTGCTCATGGCCTATGATCCGGCCCGCCGCCTGGCGCGCCTTCAGGTCTCGCTCGAACGCGCCGCCGTCAACGCCCGCATGGTCTACGAGATCCTCGACACCGTGCCGCACCAGCGCGACAAGGCCGATGCCAGGGAACTGGCGTTTACGAATGCCGCTGTCGAACTGCGTGACGTGCGCTTCCGCTATCCCAATGGCGACGAGGTGCTGAAGGGCGTCAGCTTCGTGGCCGAGGGCGGCAAGACGACCGCGCTCGTCGGCCCCTCGGGTGCCGGCAAGTCGACGGTCATCAGCCTCATTCCACGGTTCTACGATCCGGCATCCGGCCAGATCCTTATCGACGGGCAGGACATCGCCGACGTCACCAAGCAGTCGCTGCGCCAGGGCATCGCCTATGTGTCGCAGCAGCCCTATCTCTTCGAAGGCTCGATCCGCGACAACATCCGCTACGGCCGCATCGACGCGACGGATGCCGAGGTGGAGGACGCTGCACGGCTTGCCTACGCCCATGAGTTCATCCTTGCGCAGCCGCAGGGCTACGATACGCCGGTCGGCGAGAACGGCATGACGCTGTCGGGCGGTCAGCGCCAGCGTCTGTCGATCGCACGTGCGCTTGTGCGCAACGCCCCGATCCTTCTGCTCGACGAGGCTACCTCCGCGCTGGATACCGAATCGGAAGCCGCCGTGCAGAAGGCGCTCGACCACGCGATGGATGGCCGCACGGTGATCGTGATCGCACATCGACTTTCGACCGTCGTCAACGCCGACAAGATCATCGTCATGAAGGATGGCTCCGTCGTCGAGGAAGGCACCCATGTCGATCTTGCACGGCGGCCGGACGGTCTCTACGCTCGCCTCCACAATCTCCAGGGTCAGTCTTCGGAAGAGCAGTCGCCTGAAGGCGAGGCGTCCGAAGCGCCGGCCGACGCCGAAATTCGCTAGCGGACAAGAAGGAAATCACCGATGGGCGCAAACGATATGAAGCTCGTGGTGGTGGGTGCGGCCGGCCGTATGGGTCAGACGCTGATCAGGACGGTTCACGCGATGGATGGCGTTCGCCTGCATGCGGCCATCGAGCGCCCGGGTTCCCCCTTCATTGGCCGCGATGCGGGCGAGCTCTCCGGCCTCGGCCCGATCGGCGTGCCGGTGACCGACCAGCCGCTCGAAGCCTTCGTCGAAGCAGAAGGCGTCCTTGATTTCACGGCGCCGGCTGGCACCGTCGAGTTTGCCGGGCTCGCCGCCCAGGCCCGCATCGTCCATGTGATCGGCACCACCGGCTGCTCGCCCGACGACGAGGCGAAGATCCGCGCTGCCGCCCGCCACGCCCGTATCGTCAAGTCGGGCAATATGAGCCTCGGCGTCAACCTGCTCGGTGTGTTGACGGAGAAGGCGGCGCGGGCGCTGGGGTCGGCCGACTGGGACATCGAAATCCTCGAAATGCACCACAAGCACAAGGTAGATGCGCCCTCGGGCACGGCCCTGCTTCTCGGCGCTGCGGCGGCGAAGGGGCGCGATATCGCCCTTGCCGACCACTCCGTGCGCGTGCGTGACGGTCATACGGGTCCGCGTCCGGCTGGCACGATCGGTTTTGCGACGCTGCGCGGCGGCTCGGTCATCGGCGAACACTCGGTCATTCTTGCCGGCGAAGGCGAGCAGGTGACGCTCTCGCACAGCGCCACGGACCGTTCGATCTTCGCGCGCGGCGCCGTCACCGCTGCACTCTGGGCCCGCGGCCAGAAACCCGGCTTCTATTCGATGCTCGACGTTCTCGGGCTCAACTGACCTTTCCACTCTCAAGTCTCAAGGGGAATTCGACATGAGCGGTACTCTCGTCCTCGTCCGGCATGGCCAGAGCGACTGGAACCTGAAGAACCTGTTCACCGGCTGGCGTGATCCGGACCTGACGGAACTCGGCGTCGAGGAAGCCAAGGCCGGCGGCAAGGCGCTTGCCGACTACGGCATCAAGTTCGACATCGCGTTCACTTCGGACCTCGTTCGCGCCCAGCGCACCTGCCAGTTCGTGCTCGACGCCGTCGGCCAGTCCTCGCTCGAAACGATCCGCGACCAGGCGCTGAACGAACGCGACTACGGCGACCTGTCGGGCCTTAACAAGGATGACGCCCGCGAGAAGTGGGGCGAAGAGCAGGTGCATATCTGGCGCCGCTCCTACGACATTCCGCCTCCGGGCGGCGAGAGCCTGCGCGACACCGGCGCACGCGTCTGGCCCTATTACCTGACCGAGATCCTGCCGCGCGTGCTGTCGGGCCAGAAGGTCCTGGTCGCTGCACACGGCAACTCGCTGCGCTCGCTGGTCATGGTGCTCGATCGCCTGAGCAAGGAACAGATCCTGAAGCTCAACCTCGCGACCGGCGTGCCGATGGTCTACAAGCTGAACGCCAATTCGACCGTCGCTTCCAAGGAAGTGCTCGGCGACATGTCCGGCGCCCACTGAGCGCTGACAGACGGAGAATGAAAAAGGGGCGCTGGGCGCCCCTTTTTGCGTCTGTGATGATGCTGGGAAGCCTGTAATCAAATCGTGCCGTCGGCCGCCTTGCCGGCTTCCCAGCCGAGGATGGCGCGTTTGCGCGTCAGGCCCCAGTGATAGCCGGTGAGATCGCCGCTCTTGCCAAGGGCGCGGTGGCACGGAACCACGAACGAGATCGGGTTGCGCCCGACCGCAGCACCCACGGCGCGCGATGCCGTCGGCTGGCCGATGTTGCCGGCGATGTTCGAATAGGTGGTGGCGCAGCCGAGCGGGATCTTGAGCAGCGCCTGCCAGACCCGGATCTGGAAGTCGGAGCCGATGAGGAAGATGCGCAGCGGCTCGTCCTGCCGCCAGCGCGAAGGATCGAAGATGCGCGCGGCGTATTGGGACGTCGCCGCGCTGTCCTCGATGTAGCGGGCGTTCGGCCAGCGTCGCGCCATGTCCTCGAAGCTGGCCTGCTCGCCGCCGGCATCGTTGAAGGCAAGGCCGGCGAGGCCGCGCTCGGTGATCATCACCAGCGCCGTGCCGAAGGGCGAGGGGTGATAGCCGAAGCGGATTGTCAGCCCTTCGCCGCGCGCCTTCCATTCGCCCGGCGACATCGCCTCGTGGGTGACGAACAGGTCGTGCAGCCGGCTCGGTCCTGACAGGCCCACTTCGATGCTGGTTTCCAGCAGCGGCATGTCTTCCTGGCGCAGCAGGCGCTTGGCGTGGTCGAGCGTGACGGCCTGCAGGAAGGCCTTGGGCGAAAGCCCGGCCCAGCGGGTGAAGACCTTTTGGAGCTGCGTCGGCGACTGCTTCAGGCGCTGTGCCACGGATTCGAGCGACGGCTGGTCGCGATAGTCCTCGGTGAGCATTTCGATCACGCGGCTGACCGTATCATAGTCGGTGCCTTTCGGCGTGATATCGGTGGGTATGGATGTCGCAATGTTCATGGCTCTTCTCCTGTCTTGTCACAGGTAACCATTTGCTGGCCCCGTCAACCACCCGAAACTTGAAAACATGCGATCGGCGGGGTGCCGCCACAAGCGCCAGGCGTCAGCGGCGGCGAACGGTCGCAAGCGCGCCCGAGAGCGCCAGCGCAAAAGTCTCGCGGTCGTCGCGGTTGAGGAACGAGCCGATATCGGTTCGGCGGCCACCGCCGCTGATCGTCATCGAGACGATGCCGATCTCCTGATGCCGGGCGACACTCAAGCGCGCCCAGAACGGATTGAAACGATGTTCGCTGATCTGGCCCGAGGGCGTGAACTTGCGCACCGAAACGTCCGTCCTGCTAACGCGGACCTCTTCGCGGCTGAGCCCCGAGCGATTGTTCAGCCAGAAGGCGCCGAACAGCAGCAGGTAGTCGAGCCCGAAAAAGAACACCACCGGCCAGGCGCCGATGATGAGGAAGACGAGGCCGTGAACGAGGCTCAGGAGCCCGGCGATCAGGAAGAACATTTTGAAGCCGCGGCGCCCGAGCGAGCGATAGGGCGTGAGCTCGGCGGTGAAGACCGGAGCGTCCTCAGATGGGGTGGTGGCGTTGCCATGGATCATGACCTTTGACTATAGATGCATCATGAAAAACGTGAAGCCAAAATTGCCCGTGGGTGTTGCAAAACCGAAGGCGAGCCGCCGCGCCACGCCGCGGGTGAAGAGCCTCTATAGCCAGGACGAGCTCAAGGAGATCTTCCGTCGCTTCTCGATCCAGCGGCCGGAGCCGAAGGGCGAGCTCGAGCACGTCAATCCCTTCACGCTGGTCGTCGCCGTGGCGCTCTCGGCGCAGGCGACCGATGCCGGCGTCAACAAGGCGACGCGTGCGCTCTTTGCCATCGCCGATACGCCGGAAAAGATGCTGGCGCTCGGCGAAGAAAAAGTCCGGGACTACATCAAGACCATCGGCCTCTATCGCAACAAGGCGAAGAACGTCATCGCGCTGAGCGAAAAGCTGATCCGCGACTTCGACGGCGAGGTGCCGCGCACACGCGAAGAGCTGGTGACTCTGCCGGGCGTCGGGCGCAAGACCGCCAATGTCGTGCTCTCCATGGCCTTCGGCCAGTCGACGATCGCCGTCGACACCCACATCCTGCGCATCGCCAACAGGATCTGTCTGGCGCCGGGCAAGACCCCGGACGAGGTGGAAGACAAGCTGATAAAGATCATCCCCGACGAGTATCTTTACCACGCCCATCACTGGCTGATCTTGCACGGGCGCTACTGCTGCAAGGCGCGCAAGCCTGAGTGCGAGCGCTGCGTCATCGCCGATATCTGCAAGTCGCCGGAAAAGACCTGCGACATCCCGGCGTCGCTCGTCGAATTACCGCCGCAGATGATCTCCGCCGCAAGCTGACGCCTGCCGTAAACGCTGAGCCTTACGTCGACACCATCCGGTCGATCAGCGTGCCGATCGTTTCCACATAGACCTCGCTCGACGCGCCATCGGCAATGTCGAGCGCCGCGCGATCGAAGGCAGCTGAAAGCAGCGAAGCCATGGCCGACAGCCTTTCGGCAGAAACGGTGGCCGGAGCCATTGCCTCGGCAATCCCTTCCTCGAGCGTTCTCTGCGCATTGGCCGCGTCGATCGCCATCATCTCCAGCTTGCCGAGGACGGCAGGCCCATCGAGCAAGAGCAGGCGGATACGCCCCGGCTCGCGCATGGCGTCGAAATAGGCGCGGGCGCCGACCTTCAGTGCCTGGCGGGCCGAAAGGTCGCCTGACGTCGCCTGCTCGATCGACGTCGCCACAGCAATTGCTTCCCGTTCCGCCACCGCGCGAAACAACGCCTTCTTGTCTTCGAAGTGGTGATAGAGCGCGCCGCGGGTCAGGCCGGCGGCCGCGACGATGTCCGGCGTCGACGTGTCGGCGTAGCCCCTGGTGACGAAGAGGCCGCGGGCGGCATCGAGGATCGCGGCGCGCGTCGTGTCGGAGCGCTCGCGATTGGAGCGTCGGGAGATTTCCTGTTGCATACATGCAGCCTGTATGTTAATTAAAGAAACATACAGATTGTATGATATTGCCGGAGCGAGGAAAAGCCATGAAATCGACGAGCTATTACCCGGTCATCATGACGGCCGACGTTGCCGCCACCGCCGCATTCTATGTCGATCACTTCCGTTTCCAGGCGCTCTTCACCAGCGACTGGTATGTGCATCTTCAATCGGTCGAGGACGAGCATGTGACGTTGGCCGTGCTCGATTACCGCCACGAGACGATCCCCGAGGAGGCGCGTGCGCCGACGCGCGGTCTGCTTTTGAACTTCGAGGTCGATAATCCGGATGCGATCTATGCGCAGGCGCTTGCTGCCGGCCTGCCGATCCTCAAAACCTTGCGCGACGAGGATTTCGGCCAGCGCCATTTCATCACTGCCGACCCGAATGGCGTGCTGATCGATATCATCAAGCCCATTCCGCCGAGCGCCGAATTCGCCGCCGCCTATGAGGAAAGCGCGCTTCCTACGGCGTGAAGCCGCCTGCACGCGTCTTTTGTCTTCCAAATGGCCGGAAAACCGGTATTAACGAACACCGGCCATCACGGAGACCGGACGAGGTTCATGACAAAATACGACGTGCTGACGATCGGCAACGCCATCGTTGATATCATCGCGCGCTGCGACGATGCTTTTCTCAATGAAAACGGCATCATAAAGGGCGCCATGAACCTCATCGATGCCGAGCGAGCCGAGTTGCTGTACTCGCGCATGGGCCCGGCGGTCGAAGCCTCCGGCGGCAGCGCCGGCAATACGGCTGCGGGCGTTGCCAGCCTCGGCGGCCGCGCTGCCTATTTCGGCAAGACCGCAAGCGACCAGCTCGGCGAGATCTTCGCCCACGACATCCGTGCCCAGGGCGTCTATTTCCAGACGAAGCCGCTCGAAACCGTGCCGCCGACGGCGCGCTCGATGATCTTCGTCACCGAGGATGGCGAACGGTCGATGAATACCTATCTCGGCGCCTGCGTCGAGCTTGGCCCCGAGGACGTCGAAGCCGACGTCGTCGCTGAGGCCAAGGTCACCTATTTCGAAGGTTATCTCTGGGATCCGCCGCGCGCCAAGGATGCTATCCGCGAAACCGCACGGATCGCCCATGCGAATGGCCGCGAGACCGCGATCACGCTGTCGGACAGCTTCTGCGTTCACCGCTATCGCGACGAGTTCCTGGAACTCATGCGCTCCGGCACGGTCGACATCGTCTTTGCCAACAAGCAGGAGGCGCTGGCGCTCTACGAGACCGAGGATTTCGATCTGGCGCTGGAGAAGCTCTCGAAGGATTGCAAGCTTGCGGCGGTAACGCTCAGCGAAGAGGGTTCGGTTGTCGTGCGCGGCGACGAACGCGTTCGGGTCACCGCAACGCCGATCGCCCAGGTTGTCGATACGACCGGCGCCGGCGACCTCTATGCCGCCGGCTTCCTTCACGGCTACACGAGCGGGCGCTCGCTCGAAGACTGCAGCAAGCTCGGCAATCTCGCGGCCGGCATCGTCATCGGCCAGATCGGGCCGCGGCCGATGGTCTCGCTGGAAACGGCCGCCAAACAGGCTGGTCTCGCCTGATCCGACCGAATTGATTTTTGGTTAAAGACGGGCGCGGCCTTACTTGAAGGCCTCGCCCGGATAGGCGCCCCAGATTTCGCCTTGGGCGATCCAGCCTTCGACGCCTTGCGCTTCGGCATGGCACCAGTCGCCATTGCACTCGCCGACTTTCACGATGACACCGGGCTCCATGCGGGCGACGATCGGGGAATTGCCCTGCGCGTCGCGGCGCATGTTGACGAAGACGCCTTCGCCCTTGCCGCGCATCCAGGGGGCTGCAACGGCTGTGCGGTCGCCGGAAAGCAGCGCCTGGTTCACCCAGCCTTCGGTGCCGTCGGCGTCGCGGATGCGGCGCCAGTTATCGTACTCCTGAATGATCTCGACCGGCACGCCCGGCTTCATGTAGCGGAAGGCGACCGCGTAATCGACGCTCGGGCCGATCCGCAGATTGACGCTCTTGGACTTCAGGCTGACGAAGCGCGGCAGCGGCAGCCCGCTGGCGCCCTTGGCGGCCTGAGCGTAAGCCGCTGACGTCATGATCGCGGCGCCAAGGCAGGCGGCGATCAACGAGAGCGAGAATCTGGAAATGACGTGACGCATGACGAAGCCCATTTTCCGTGGCACTAGCTTTTGCAGGCGCAGTTCACTTGAGGCCCATGGGTCGGGCGGAAATCGCGGGGACGACGACGCGAGTTTTGTTTGTCTTCCCGGTGGGGTCTGGTAGAAATTGCGGCTACAGGGAGAAAGTATCGCCCAACTTGGTTAAGGACCCGTCAACAAGGCCCGTCGCAGCAATGACAAGCAAGAAGAAGCCCACGGTCTACATCACCCGCAAATTGCCTGACATCGTCGAGACGCGCATGCGCGAGCTCTTCGATGCGGAGCTGAACATCGACGACACGCCGCGCAGCCAGCCGGAACTCGTTGCCGCGGTGAAACGCGCCGACGTGCTGGTGCCGACGGTGACCGATCGCATCGATGCGGCGCTGATCGAGCAGGCCGGCCCGCAGCTGAAGCTGATCGCAAGCTTTTCCAACGGCGTCGACAACATCGATGTCGATGCTGCGGCCCGCAAGGGTATCACCGTGACCAACACGCCGAACGTGTTGACCGAAGACACCGCGGACATGGCGATGGCGCTGATCCTCGCCGTGCCGCGCCGGCTTGCCGAAGGTGCGCAGATCCTGACCGATCGCAAAGGCGAATGGGCTGGCTGGTCGCCGACCTGGATGCTCGGCCGGCGCATTGCCGGCAAGCGCATCGGCATCGTCGGTATGGGCCGGATCGGCACCGCTGTCGCCCGCCGCGCCAAGGCCTTCGGCCTTTCGATCCACTACCACAACCGCCACCGGGTGAAGGCGGAAACCGAAGAGATGCTGGAGGCGACCTATTGGGACAGCCTCGACCAGATGCTTGCCCGCGTCGATATCGTCTCGGTCAACTGCCCGTCGACGCCGGCGACCTACCACCTGCTCTCGGCACGGCGATTGGCGCTGATGCGACCGGACAGCTACATCGTCAACACCGCCCGCGGCGGCATCATCGACGAGACGGCGCTGATCAAGTCGCTGCGCGAAGGCAAGATCGCTGGCGCCGGCCTCGACGTCTTCGAGAACGAGCCGGTCGTCAATCCGAAGCTGATCAAGCTTGCCGGTGAGGGCAAGGTCGTGCTCCTGCCGCATATGAGCTCGGCGACGCTTGAGGGCCGCATCGACATGGGCGAGAAGGTGGTGATCAACATCCGCACCTTCTTCGATGGCCACCGACCACCGGACCGCGTGCTTCCGGGCCGCGACTGAACGCGAAACGCCGTGCGGCCGTCCATCCGGTTCGCTCAAGCCCGGAAGCTAAAGTGTCTTGCGCATCTCGATCGCCGTCGGCCGGGTAAAACCGGGATGGCACATCGTGCCGCTCTGGACGAAACCCCAGGCGGCAAAGGCTCGGTGATTGTCGATGAGTTCGATGCGGGTGAGAAGCCTCAGCGCCGGCAGCTTCAGGGCACGCGCCGTCGCCTCCGCTTCGGCGAGCAGCAGCCGACCGATACCCTTTCCTTGCGTCTCAGTCGCGACGGCAAGCTTGCCGATATAGAGGCAATCGGCCTCCGGTTTGCAGAAGATGCAGCCGACGAGCCTTTCGCCGTCGCGGACGCCGAAGGCGATCTCGTCAACGATCTTCTGCCGGAGCAACTCGATGTTCAATGCATGCGCCGACGACGGCGGGTCGATCCGCCCGTCCATGTAGGAGAAGGCGCCAAGGATCAGCGCCAGCAGTTCCTCGTAGCGGTCGAATGCTTCGTCGATGCGAAAGATCTGCACCATGGTCGGCCTATGCTCTGCGGCGATAGCGGATGGTGTTGAACTGTGCCGTCAGCGCGTCATACATCAGCAGCCGTCCGACCAGCGGTTCGCCGAAGCCGGCGATCACCTTGATTGCCTCCATCGCCTGCAAGGTGCCGATGACGCCAGTCAGCGCGCCGACGATGCCGGCCTCCGCGCAGGAGGGCACGACACCGGCCGGCGGCGGCTCGGGAAAGAGATCGCGATAGGAGGGGTTCGGCCGTCCATCGGCGCCGGCGCTGTAGGGCATCAGCACCGTCAGCGATCCGTCGAAGCGGCCGACGGCGCCGGTCACCAGCGGAATGCCGACCGCTGCCGCCGTATCGGCGGCGAGATAGCGCGTATCGAAATTGTCCGAGCCGTCGATCACCAGGTCATATTGCCGGAAAAGCGCCTCGGCATTGTCGGGGTTGAGCCTGAGCCTGTGTTCGTCGACGCCGACATGCGGGTTGAGGGCGGTGATCGCCTCGGCGGCCCGCTCGACCTTGGCGCGGTCCATGTCTTCAGTGCGGTGGATGATCTGCCGCTGCAGGTTGGAAAGCGCGACCGCATCGTCGTCGACGATGCCGATCCGGCCGATGCCGGCGGCGGCAAGATAGACGAGCACTGGAGCGCCGAGCCCGCCGGCCCCGATCACCAGCACACGGGCCGCCTTCAGCCTTTGTTGCCCGGCACCCCCGATCTCCGGCAGCACGATATGGCGGGCGTAGCGGGTGATCTCCGATTGGTCGAGCTTGTTCTCACCGGTCATGGCAAAATCCTCCTCGGTGACCTCTGCTTATCCCGTAACACTGCCGTGCGAAACCGTCAGAAAGCGGCCGCGTTCGCCCAGCGCCTCGAACATCGCTTGGTCCGTCCCGGTCATGAAGGCCTGGCCGCCAAGGCCGTCGACGAGATCGAACAGAGCGGCGCGCCGGTTGACGTCGAGATGGGCGGCGATCTCGTCGAGCAGCAGGATCGGCGCGTGGCCGGTCATGTCGCCGACGAGGCGCGCATGCGCCAGCACCAGGCCGACGAGCAGCGCCTTCTGCTCCCCGGTCGAGCAGCGTGCTGCCTCCATGTCCTTCTCGCGGTGACGCACGAGCAGGTCGCTCCGGTGCGGCCCGTCGAGCGTGCGCCCCGCCGCGGCGTCGCGCGGACGCCCATCACGCAGCATCGTCAGATATTGTTCTTCCAGATCATAGGCCGGACGATGGCCCTCGTCGTCGAGAAAGCCCGACAACGCCAGGCGCGCCGAGGGAAAGACGCTTTCATCGACAGTGCGCTCGACCAGCGCCGTCAACAGACCGAGCATTTCCTGCCGCGCCAGCGCCATGGAGACGCCGAGACCGGCCATTTCCTTTTCGATCGCCGTCAGCCAGGAAGGGTCCGGGCGGAATTCACCGAGCAGCCGGTTGCGGCTGCGCATCGCCCGGTCGAATTCGCTGGCGCGACGGCCGTGCTCCGGATCGAGCGACAGTACAAGACGATCGAGGAAACGCCGCCGGTCGGCCGAAGGCCCGGTAAAGAGCCCATCCATCGATGGCGTCAGCCAGAGGACGCGCAGGTGATCGGTCAGTTCGTCGACGGTCGCTGCCGGTGTTCCATTCAGCCGCAGCCGCCGGGATTGCCCTTCCGTGACGCCGGCAGTCCCGGTGCCGATCTCGACGGTTCCCTCCATGCCCTCGACTTCCGCAAAGACCGAGAACCCGTCGCCGGCACCGACCCGGGTCACGTCCGCATAGGCTGCGCGCCTGAGGCCGCGGCCGGGCGAAAGGAAAGAGACCGCTTCCATGAGGTTGGTCTTGCCGGCGCCGTTCTCCCCCGTCAGCACCACATGGCGCTGATCGAGCTCAAGCGAGAGGGCCGCATAGTTGCGGAACTCCGTAAGCTTCAGGCGGTTGAGAAAGACCTTGTTTGGCATCGGCAGTCCGGATTCGACGTTGGGCGCAGCTAGGACGAAAGCGCCTGCCAAGGCAAGGCGAAATGGGACGCGTCGCCATATCGTGCAAGATAGGCCGATATCGACAGGGGAAAGGCGACAAACCCTTTTGATTCGGTGCTTTTCATAAAGGACCTAGTGAAATATGACAGCCGCATGACAATCCACAGATGGATATACGTGTGATGCTGGCCTGGTTCCGCAAACTTCTTCCCCGCGAGGATCGCTTCTTCGACCTCTTCGCAAAACATTCGCGCACCGTCGTCGGTGCTGCCGATGCGCTCGACAACGTTCTCGCTGGCGGCGACGATCTGGAAAAACACTGCGACCGGATCGTCGCGCTCGAGGATGAGGCGGACCACATCACCGCCGAGGTGCTGCTGGCCGTGCGCCGGTCCTTTATCACGCCCTTCGACCGCGGCGACATCAAGGATCTGATCCAGTCGATGGATGATGCCATCGACATGATGCACAAGACCGTCAAGACGATCCGCCTTTACGAACAGAAGAGCTTCGATCCCGGCATGCGAGAAATGGGCACTACGGTCGTCAAGGCCGCGCACCTGATCGCCGAGGCCATTCCGCTGCTCGATAGGATCGGCGCCAATCACGACCGCCTGATCGCGATCGCCGAAGAGGTCACCCGCATCGAGGGCCGTTCCGACGAACTGCACGAACAGGGCCTCAAGGACCTGTTCCGCCGCCACGGCGCCAGCAATCCGATGGCCTACATCATCGGCAGCGAGATCTATGGCGAGCTCGAAAAGGTCGTCGACCGCTTCGAGGACGTCGCCAATGAAATCAGCGGCATCGTGATCGAGAACGTCTGATGGATGCGACGCTCGCCTTTCCGTTGCTCGTCGGGCTGATCGGCATCGCGCTGTTCTTCGACTTCCTGAACGGTCTGCACGACGCCGCCAACTCGATCGCGACGATCGTCTCGACACGGGTGCTCCGGCCGCAATATGCCGTCATGTGGGCGGCCTTCTTCAACTTCATCGCCTTCCTGTTCTTCGGCCTGCACGTGGCCGAGACGCTGGGCAAGGGCATCATCGATCCCGGCATCGTCACGCCGCTGGTGATCTTCTCGGCGCTGATCGGCGCGATCGTCTGGAACATCGTCACCTGGCTCTTCGGCATCCCGTCGAGTTCGTCGCACGCGCTGATCGGCGGCCTCGTCGGCGCCGGTCTTGCGAGCACCGGTTTCAGTTCGATCGTCTGGACCGGCCTTTTGAAGACCGTGGGCGCCATCTTCATGTCGCCGGCGATCGGCTTTTTCCTGGCGCTCATGCTGGTGCTGATCGTTTCGTGGATCTTCGTGCGCCAGACGCCCTTTGCCGTCGACCGCACCTTCCGCGTCATGCAGTTCGTCTCGGCCTCGCTCTATTCGCTCGGCCATGGCGGCAACGACGCGCAGAAGACCATGGGCATCATCGCGGTGCTGCTCTACTCGCAAGGCTATCTCGGCTCGGAGTTCTATGTGCCGTTCTGGGTGGTGATCACCTGCCAGGCGGCGATCGCGCTCGGCACGCTGTTCGGCGGTTGGCGCATCGTCCACACCATGGGCTCGAAGATTACCAGGCTCAATCCGATGCAGGGCTTCTGCGCCGAGACCGGCGGAGCGATCACGCTCTTTGCCGCCACCTGGCTCGGCATCCCGGTCTCGACGACGCACACCATCACCGGAGCGATCATCGGCGTTGGTGCTGCGCGTCGCGTTTCGGCCGTGCGCTGGGGGCTTGCCGGCAATATCGTCATTGCCTGGTTCATCACCATGCCCGCCGCAGCGGCGATTTCGGCGCTCGCCTACTTCACCATCGATCTGCTGTTCTGATCGATCAGGAAATCGTCTCCCGCCCTCATAAGCAGGCGGGAGGCGCCCGTCATTTCGAGACCCGAGGCGCAGGGCTGCTCTGCCCACCCTGGTGCAAGGTCAGGCTTTCGGCACGGTCGCCTTTGAGCGTGAAGCTGATCTGGGCATCGATGAGCTTCGTAAAGAAGCGGTGCTCGGCCTCCGGAAGGATTTCGAGCCGGTCCTGCCCGGTCGCCTGGGCAAACAGACTATCGCCATCCCGAAAGATCGTGAGTTCGAAGTCGGGCGCCAGCCTGTAGGTGCCGACATAGGCATCATAGCGCGCCGGGTCGATCACTATGGCAGTGCGCTTGACGATCGGCGGCGCAAGCGGCGCGTTGCGATTGAGCAGATGGCGGCCGATGTCGTCGACGCCGACGTCGGTCGACGCATTCGACAGGGCGACCACGCCGACACCCGTCGACGGACGGTAGCCGACGAAGGATCTATAGCCGCCGGTTCCCCCATTGTGCCAGATGAACTGCTCGTCGCCCTTGCCCGAGACGACCCAGCCGAGCGCCTGCTGGTCGCCATCGCCGTTGCCGAGCGGTTGTCGGATCGACAGCAGCGTGCTGAAGGCGGGAGCGAGCGGCGATGCCGTCTTTCCCATGGCCGCCTCAAGGAAAAGCAGGAGATCGTCCACGGTCGAGCGCAGGGCGCCTGCACCCTGCAGCGCGTCGAGATCCCAATCGCTCACCGGCTCCATGGCCGCATCGTGGCCCGTTGCCCGGCGTTCGGCCCAGTCGGGCTGCTGCGTGATCGCCGTGTCCTTCATGCCGAGGGGAACGGCAATACGGCTGACGACGAGGTCTTCATAGGAGACCCCGGCCTTCAAGGCGATCGCGTGGCCGAGAAGCCCGGCGCCGAGATTGGAGTATTCATGCTCGACGCCGGGGCGGCGCTGCGGCTTGTGACTGGAGAGGAAAGCATAGAGCTTCGCCGCGTCGTAGCCGGCATAGGGATTGCTCATGTCGGCCGGCACCAGATTGCTGGGCAATCGCGGCAGGCCGGACATGTGCGTTGCGAGGTCGCCGAGCGTGATCGGCGTCTGCTTGTCCTCGGGCATGATCACGCTCTCGGGAAGAAGCGTGGCGACGGGTGTGCCAAGGCTGAGTGCGCCTTTCTCCATCGCATCGGCCAGCAGCAGCGCGGTAAAGACCTTGGTGACCGAGCCGATCTCGAACACGGTCTGCCCGTCGACGGGGCGCGGGTCGCCTTTGGCCGGATGGCCGTGCGCGATGATGCGCCGGCCATTGGCATCGATGATACCGACGACGATGCCGATCGACTGCTGCTGCTTGTCGATCCGGTCGGCCAGGATCTCCCGAATTTCTGCGTCGGTGGGAGCGGGAAGCGGACTTGCGTGAGCGTTGGTGACAAGCGCCATGAGGACGATCCAGTTCAGAAAGCGGTTCCGCATGAAAGATAGGAATCCAATTTTCGGTTGTCAGGGGATGCGCTGATGATGCCAGCCGGTTTCGGTCAAGCCTTGGTCAAGACTTGATCGGCGATCGGCGCGATACCGTCACCCGCAATGATTGTGTCGGGATTGCGGAGCCGTCACGGATCCCAATAGGGCGGATCGCCGAAGGCTTCCTTCAGGTGCTGGGCGATGGCTCTGAGCTTGGTGGAGGCGCGCCGGCCCTCCGGATGCGCCATGTAGATGAACTCCGGCTCCGGGCTGAGCCCAACGTCGATCTCGTTCAGTTGCCCCTCGCGCACGGCCGGACCGGCGATGAAGGCGGGCAACAGCGCGATGCCGAGCCCGGCGACGGCGGCATCGTGCAGCATGTCGCCATTGTTCGTGCCAAGCGCCAGGCGCGCCCGTACGACTGTCGCACCGCCAGGTCCTTCGAAGCGCCAGTCGGCAGCACCCCGGTTGGTGTAGAAGATGCCGCGATGGCCCTCAAGTTCGGCGAGCGACGCGGGCGTGCCGTGCCGGTCGAGATAGTCGGGCGCGGCGACCAACAGGCGCCGGCTTCTCGCAAGTTTCCACACGACCAGCCGCGAATCGGCGATCACGCCGTGGCGCACGATCGCGTCGTAGCCTTCGGAGGCGGCATCGACCCGTCGGTCGTCGAGGTCAAGCGTCAGCTCGATCTCCGGGTGTTGGGCCAGGAACGGATAGAGCGCCGGGCCGAGATGCCTTCGGCCGAAGCTGACGGGGGCCGCGATCCGAAGCGGTCCCGTCAGCAGCCCGCGGCGTTCGGCAAGATCGCTGGCGGCCGCCTGCACTTCGCTGACAATCCGGATGGCGCGCTCGCGAAACGCGATGCCATCCTCGGTGAGCGTCAGCTTGCGTGTGGTGCGGTGGAGAAGCGTGGCGTTGAGCCCGCGCTCCAGTTCTGCCACTCTTTCGCTGACGACGGATTTCGACAGCCGCAGGCGACGTGCCGCCTCGCTGATCGAGCCGGCTTCGGCCACGGCGACAAAGGCAGCTATTCCTTCGATCTTCATCATCGTTCGGCTTTTCCGAATTCGAGTTCCACGATTGGGAGACTAATCCGAACGACCGTTTTCCGCCATATCTGTGGGCATCGAAGGACGGCCAATTGAACCGGCCTCCTTCTCAACCCAGCAAGAGGATTTCATCATGTCACGTTTGGAGAACAAGACGGCACTCATCACCGGCGGCACCAGCGGCATCGGTCTCGAAACCGCCCGCCAGTTCATTGCCGAAGGCGCACGCGTTGCCGTCACCGGCACCAATCCGAAGAACATCGCCGAAGCCCGATCCGTCCTTGGCGAGGCTGCGCTCATCATCGAGGCCGATGCCGGCAATGTCGCCGGCCAGGCGGCCGTTGCCGAAAAGATCCGTGCCGCCTTCGGCACGCTCGACATCCTGTTCATCAATGCCGGCATCGCCAAGCTGCAGCCGATCGAAGAGTGGGACGAGGCGAGCTTCGACCGGTCGATTGCCATCAACGTCAAGGGCCCGTACTTCCTGATCCAGGCACTGCTGCCCGTGTTCTCCAAGCGCGCCTCGGTCGTGCTCAACACCTCGATCAACGCCCATATCGGCATGCCGACCTCCAGCGTCTATGCGTTGACCAAGGCGGGCCTGCTGTCGCTGGCCCGCACGCTCTCCGGCGAACTCATCGGCCGCGGCATCCGGGTCAATGCCGTCAGCCCCGGCCCAATCCGCACGCCGCTCCATGACGGCCACGCCCCGACGCCCGAACAAAACAAGCAAGTGGTCGATGCGATCGCCGCGCAGATCCCGCTTGGCCGTTTCGGCGATGCGAGCGAGATCGCCAAGGCCGTGGTCTTCCTCGCTTCGGACGAAGCCACCTTTACTGTCGGTGCCGAACTGATCGTCGATGGCGGCATGGCGACGCTCTAGGACGGGCACCGATAAAGAGCTCGAAACCTGATCACCCAAGCGCCGCGGGTCTGACCGACCCGCGGCGCTGTCGTGTTCCCGCCTTTGCCCATCGCCTGCCGTTGGCATCGGCGGCGGAGAAGAGTATATTTTCCCATTCTAATAAAAGGCATCCGTTTGCGGGGAACCGCGAGACGAACACCGATCAGATCTCAGGAGGAGACGATGACGAGTGTCAGATGGATGATGAAGGGGCGTGAGTTCATTCATTGCAATTGCGCCTATGGCTGCCCCTGCCAGTTCAACGCTCTGCCGACCCAAGGCCATTGCAGCGCTGTCGGCGCCTTCGAGATCGAGGAAGGCTATCACGGCGACACGCGGCTCGATGGGCTTCGCGGCGGCCTGATCGCCGCCTGGCCGGGCGCGATCCATGAGGGCAGGGGGCAGGTGGTGCCGATCGTCGACAGCCGCGCATCGGACGAACAGCGCGGCGCGCTGCTGCGCATTATGAGTGGCGAGGATACCGAACCCGGCGCGACCTTCTTCCAGGTCTTCGCAACCACCTTCGAAACCATGCACGATCCGGTCTTTGCCGAGATCGATTTCGAGGTTGATGTTGGCGCCCGAACGGCGCGGCTGAACGTGCCGGGCTGGATCGCCGCACGCGGCGAGCCGATCCTCAATCCCGTGACCGGCGCCGCCCATCAGGCGCGCATCAATCTCCCCCATGGCTTCGAATACGACATTTGCGAAGTCGGGCGCGGATGGGCCGATACGAAAGGGCCGCTGACTTTGGCGCTTGCGGATTCGCATGCCCATTTCGCCCGGATGCATTTGACCGAAAGCGGCGTGATCCACTGACGCCGATGGGAGACACGGCGCTCGAAACCCTGCTTAGACGTGACCGCGTCATCGTCGTGGCGGCGCTGGTCACCCTGACGGCGATCAGCTGGCTCTACATCCTATGGCTGGCGTCGGCCATGGACATGGCTGGTCCCCCGGCTCCTTCAGCCAGCATGGATATGGGCTCCGGCATGGACATGGATATGCCCATGGACATGCCGGCGGACAAACCCATGACCATGGGGGCACAGCAGGGCGCCATGGCATCGATGGCGGGCGCGGTTGCCGCTCCCTGGTCCGTCACGACCTTCGCCTATGCCCTCGTCATGTGGGCCGTAATGATGGTCGGCATGATGGTGCCGTCGGCGACGCCGATGATCCTGCTCTATGCCCGTGTCGGCCGCAAGGCCGCCCAACAGGGCAAGCCCTTTGCCGCCACCGGTTTCTTTGCCGCCGGCTATCTGTCGGCCTGGATCCTGTTCGCGCTCGTCGCCGTTCTCGGGCAATGGCTGCTCGATCGCGCCCTGTTGCTCACGCCGGCGCTTGCAAGCGCCAGTGCGGTCCTCAGCGGCATCGTGCTGATTGCTGTCGGCCTGTTCCAGTTCACGCCGCTCAAGGATCGCTGTCTCAGCCAATGCCAGGCGCCGCTGCTTTTCATCCAGTCCCACGGCGGCTTTCGTCGGGAAGCGGGCGGCGCCTTCGGCCTCGGTGTGCGGCACGGGCTCTATTGCGTCGGCTGCTGCTGGGCGCTGATGGCGCTGCTGTTCGTCGGCGGGGTGATGAACGTGCTGTGGATCGCCGCGATCGCCATCTTCGTTCTGGCGGAGAAGGTCGTGCCCGGCGGCAGGATCCTGTCCCGCATCGCTGGTGTAGCGCTCGTTTTGGCCGGGCTGTGGCAGCTCATGGCCCTGCTCTGAAGTAGAAGCGCCGCGCAACGGTTTCCGGCGCGCGGCACTGCAGAAGTCGTCGGGCTTGAAGCCTTAGTCGCTCAGCGTATCGAAGAAATCCTTCATCCGGGCAAAGAAGCCGGTCGATTCCGGATTGTTGTCCTTGGAGGAGATCTCCTCGAATTCCTGCAGCAGTTCGCGCTGGCGCTTGGTCAGCTTCTGCGGCGTTTCGATCTGGATCTGGATGTAGAGGTCGCCCGATTGCGCCGAGCGCAGCACCGGCATGCCCTTGCCCTTCAAGCGGAACTGCTTGCCGGCCTGAGTGCCCTCGGGAACCGTGACGCGCGACTTGGTGCCGTCGAGTGTCGTCACGTCGAACTTGCCGCCAAGAGCAGCCGTCGTCATCGAGATCGGCACGCTGCAATAGAGATCGGCGCCGTCGCGCTGGTAGAACTCATGCGGCCTGACCGAAAGGAAGATGTAGAGGTCGCCCGACGGTCCGCCGCGAAGCCCGGCTTCGCCCTCGCCCGAAAGGCGGATGCGCGTGCCGTCCTCGATGCCGGCCGGAATGTTGACCGAGAGGGTGCGCTCTTCGGTGACCCGGCCCTGGCCGTGGCACTTGCCGCAGGGGTCGGTGATCGTCTGACCGCGCCCGCCGCAGGTGGGGCAGGTGCGTTCGATCGAGAAGAAGCCTTGAGCGGCGCGCACGCGGCCGGAGCCGTGGCAGGTGCCGCAGGTCTTGGGGCTGGTGCCCGGCTTGGCGCCGGAGCCGGTGCAGACGTCGCAGGTAATCGAGGTCGGAACGCGGATCTGCGCCGTTTTGCCGCCGAAGGCTTCCTCGAGCGAGATCTCCATGTTGTAGCGAAGATCGGCGCCGCGCTCGCGGCCGCCCGATGAGCGCCGCTGGCGCCCGCCGCCCATCATCTCGCCGAAGATGTCTTCGAAGATGTCGGAGAAACCGCCGGCACCACCGCCGCCGAAGCCGCTGCCCATGCCGCCCTGCTCGAAAGCCGCATGACCGTAGCGGTCATAGGCCGCCCGCTTCTGCGGGTCCTTGAGCATCTCGTAGGCTTCGTTGATTTCCTTGAAGGTCTTCTCCGCTGCCGCGTCGCCGGGGTTCTTGTCCGGATGATACTTCATCGCGAGCTTGCGGAAGGCGCTCTTCAGCTCCTTTTCGTCGGCGTTCTTGGCAACACCAAGCGTTTCGTAGAGATCACGTTTCATTCGTAGAAGATTATCCTGTTGGCAAGCCAGCGCGATGGCTCGGCGGCTGCCCGTTTACCTTGCCACCGATTTAGTAAACCTTGAAGCGCGATACCATAGCCCGAACGGCGGTAGATACGGTTTTTTGTCGGAAAAGGTACGTTTGCGGCAAGTCACAGTGCCGATCGCCGATATTGCAGGCCCTGACGGGCGAGACCGGCAACAAAAAAGCCCGGGCGAACCCGGGCTTTTCCGTCTGTTTGAAGGGCGACTTAGGCCGAACGCTTGCGATCGTCTTCGTCGTTGACTTCTTCGTAGTCGGCATCGACGACATCGCCGTCACGGGCAGCGTCGGCGGCGGCATCCGCATGAGCGGCTTCCGTCTGCTGCGCTTCGTAGATCGCCTGGCCGAGCTTCATGGAAACTTCCATGAGCGTGTTGGTCTTGGCCTTGATGTCTTCGGCGTCCGGCTCGGAGGCTTCGACGGCGGTCTTCAGCGCGGCAATCGCGTCGGAGATCGCCTTGCGGTCCGTTTCCGAAACCTTGTCGCCGTAATCCTTCAGCGACTTCTCGCTGGAGTGGATCAGGCTTTCGGCCTGGTTCTTGGCTTCCACGCCTTCGCGACGCTTCTTGTCGACTTCAGCGTTGGCTTCGGCGTCCTTGACCATCTTTTCGATGTCGGCGTCGGAGAGGCCGCCAGATGCCTGGATGCGGATCTGGTGTTCCTTGCCGGTGCCTTTGTCCTTGGCCGAAACCTGCACGATGCCGTTGGCATCGATGTCGAAGGTCACTTCGATCTGCGGCATGCCGCGCGGTGCCGGCGGAATGCCGACGAGGTCGAACTGGCCGAGCAGCTTGTTGTCTGCAGCCATTTCACGCTCGCCCTGGGAGACGCGGATCGTCACGGCCGACTGGTTGTCGTCGGCGGTCGAGAAGGTCTGCGACTTCTTGGTCGGGATCGTCGTGTTGCGTTCGATCAGGCGGGTGAAGACGCCACCGAGCGTTTCGATGCCGAGCGACAGCGGGGTGACGTCGAGCAGGA
>Ga0209256_1001001_pt1 | contig 33573 bp, 28 predicted proteins | sample AraplaCol_mCL_r2_2_FD_184270 | JGI IMG/M metagenome (GOLD analysis project Ga0209256, IMG submission 184270) | Arabidopsis root microbial communities from North Carolina, USA - plate scrape MF_Col_mCL_r2 (SPAdes) (version 3) | ecosystem: Host-associated > Plants > Roots > Endosphere | place...
CCGCCTACACGGCCTTCTCCGTGTTTGGCGCCGGCACCGGCACCTGGCGCGGCACCTGCGAATCGCTGGCGGTCACCATGCCCGACGGCCAGCACCTGAAATTGTCCATCCTGCCGCCGCGCCAGCCCGCGCCGACAGGCAAGAATGAATATGCCGCTTTTGTGCCCTTCCTCCTCAGCATTGCCGTGCTGGCCTACCTGGTGGCCCGCATGACGATGGGCCCGCTGAAGAAACTGGCCGTCGCCGCCAAAAACCTCGGTCACGACATCAATCACCCGCCGATCAAGCTGGGCGGCGCGACGGAAATCCGTACCGCCTCAGCCGCCTTCAATGCCATGCAGGCGCGGATCCGCCAGCACATCGCCCAGCGCACGGAAATGCTGGCAGCCATCACGCATGACCTGCAGACCCCTCTGACCCGCATGCGCCTGCGCCTGGAAAAAGTGCAGGACCCGGAACTGCAGGGCAAGCTGCTGGAAGACCTGTCGGCCATGCAGCAGATGGTGAAGGAAGGCCTGGACCTGGCGCGCAGCATGGATACCACCGAGGCCATGCAGCGCGTTGACCTCGACGCCCTGCTCGACAGCGTATGCGCAGACGCCACCGACGCCGGCCAGCAGGTGGACCTGACAGGCCGCGCAAGCATGGACTTGATGGGCCGTCCGCTCGACATCCGCCGCTGCCTGGTGAACCTGATCGACAACGCGGTCAAGTACGGCCAGCGCGCGCACGTGACGGTGGAGCGCGAAGCGGGTGCATCGCGCGTGCGCATCCGCGATGAAGGGCCGGGCATCCCGGCCGGCCAGCTGGCCCAGGTGTTCGAGCCGTTCTATCGCCTGGAATCGTCGCGCAACCGCTCGTCCGGCGGCACCGGCCTTGGCCTCACGATTGCACGCAATATCGCTGAACAGCATGGCGCCAGCCTGAGCCTGGCCAACCACGCGAGCGGCGGCCTGGAGGCCACCCTCGTGTTCCCCGAATTTTATGCAGGAAAGTAGTTAAACCTCTCATGAAGAAGAAAACTCTGGCAGTAGTGGTGGGCCTGGCCGTGGCAATCGGCGGCGGCACCTGGTATGCGGGCAAGGCCCCGGCCGAGCAGGGAGCCGAGCACGGACAAGGCAGCGCGGCTGGCGGCAAAGGCAAGGGCGAACAGGGCCCGACCACGGTCAACGTGGTGGCGCCGCTGCGCCAGGACGTGCCGGTGGCGTTGTCGGCCAATGGCACCGTGAGCCCGATCTCGACTGTCGACCTGCATCCGCAAACCACCAGCACCATCGTCAAAGTGCATGTGAAAGAAGGCCAGTTCGTCAAGCAGGGCGAGCTGATGTTCTCGCTGGACGCCCGCACCGAGGCGGCCAATGTCGAGAAAGCGGACGCACAGGTTGCCAAGGACCGTGCCACGCTGGCTGACCTGGAGCGCCAGTACAAGCGCGCCCAGGAATTGCGCACCCAGAACTTCCTGGCCCAGAGTGCAGTCGACACACTGAAGAGCCAGGTGGACTCGAGCCGCGCTACGCTGGAAGCCGACATCGCCGTCGCCCGCGCCAGCAAGGTCGACCAGAGCTTCACGCAAATCCGTTCGCCGCTGACCGGCCGTGTCGGCGCCATCAACGTCTATCCGGGCAGCCTGGTGCAACTCAGCACTTCGCTGACCACGGTGACCCAGCTGAACCCGATCAACGTCGCCTTCACCGTGCCTGAATCGAGCCTGGCGGCCTTGCTCGACGCGCAGCGAGCCGGCAAGGTGGCGGTGCAAGCCTTCCAGAACAATTCGGACAAGCCGATCAAAGGCCAGCTCAGCTTTGTCGACAATACCGTCGACCCGGTGGCCGGCGTAATCCGCGTCAAGGCCGTATTCGACAATGCCGATACCCGCCTGTGGCCGGGCCAATACGTCAACACCAAGCTGACGGTTGCCACTCTGAAAGATGCGCTGGTGGTGCCGCAGAACGCTATTATTACCAATACCAAAGGTACTTTTGTGTACACCGTTGCGCCTGACCAGACGGCCAAGGTAGTCAACGTCCAACGCATCCACGGCTTCGGCGCATTGGCCGCGGTCACCGGCCTGAATGGCGATGAGCAGATCATCGTGGAAGGCAAGCAGAACCTGCGACCGGGCGGCAAAGTCCGCATTGCCGAACCGGCAGTGGCGCAGAACGGCAAGGCACACAAGAAGGGTAAAGCCGAATGAACCTTTCCGAGCTGAGTATCCGGCGCCCCGTCATGGTGGTGCTGCTCTCGCTGAGCCTGATCCTGGCGGGCGTGCTGGCCTATTCCCACATTCCCGTCGCCGCACTGCCGAGCTACAACACCCCGGTCATCAACGTCAGCGCCGACCTGCCGGGCGCCTCGCCGGAAACCATGGCATCGTCGGTTGCGCTGCCGCTGGAAAAACAATTCTCGACCATCGGCGGCCTGTCGATGATCACCTCCACCAGCACGCTGGGCAATACCTCGCTGACGCTGGAATTCGACCCGTCGATCAACGTCAACGAAGCGGCTGTCGACGTGCAGGCGGCGCTGCTGCGCGCCCAGCGCTCGCTGCCGCAGGAAATGACGGACCTGCCGTCCTACCGCAAGGTCAACCCGGCCGATGCGCCGGTGCTGTTCGCCACCATGACCTCGCCGTCGCTGAGCCTGTCCGAGCTCAACGATTACGCGGAAAACCTGGTGGCGCCCAACCTGTCGACCCTGCCGGGCGTGGCCCAGGTCTCGGTCAACGGCCAGAAGCGCTTTGCCGTGCGCGTACGGGCCAAGCCGGACCTGATGAACTCGCGCAACCTGACGCTTGACGAGCTGCAGGCCGCCATCAAGGCCGCCAACGCCAACACGCCGCTCGGCACCATCGACGGCCCGAGCCAGACCCTGACCATTCAGGGCAATGCCCAGCTGATGCGCGCCGCCGATTTCGCCGACCTGATCATCGCCACCCGCAATGGCCAGCCGGTGCGCCTGAAGGAAGTGGCGACGGTGGAAGACAGCTACCAGTCGATCAAGGCCGCCGGCAGCTACAACGGCGAGCGCGCCATCGTGCTGCTGGTGCAACGCCAGCCCGACGCCAACACCGTGCAGGTGGTCGATGCGGTGCGCAAGCTGCTGCCGCGCTTCCGCGCCCAGTTGCCGGAATCGGTGTCGATCAACCTGGTCAACGACCGCTCGGTTTCGATCCGAGAAGCAATCCACGACGTGAACCTGACACTGGCGCTGACGGTGGTGCTGGTGGTGCTGGTGATCTTCCTTTTCCTGCGCCGCCTGGCTGCCACCTTCATCCCGGCCGTCACCATGCCGATCTCGCTGCTCGGCGCGCTGTCGCTGCTGTACGCGCTGGGCTACAGCCTGGACAACGTGTCCCTGCTTGGCATCACGCTGGCAGTAGGCCTGGTGGTCGACGATGCGATCGTGGTGCTGGAAAACATCGTGCGCCATATCGAACTGGGCAAGAAGCCTTTGCAGGCGGCGCTGGTCGGTTCGAAAGAGATGGGCTTCACCATCGTGTCGATTTCGATTTCGCTGGTGGCGGTGTTCATTCCGATCTTCTTCATGCCAGGCGTGATGGGCCTGATGTTCCACGAATTCGCCATGGTGGTCGGCCTGTCGGTGCTGGTGTCGGCGATCGTGTCGCTGACCCTGGTGCCGATGCTGGCTTCGCGCTTCATGCCGGCCGACTCGCATGAGACTTCGGGCGACGATACCTTCATCGGCCGCCACTTCGAGCGCGCCTTCCATGCCACGCGCGACGCCTATGCGCGCACGCTGGACCTGGCCCTGCATCACCGCTTCGTGGTGCTGGGCATCGCCATCGGCACGTTCGCGCTGACCGCCTGGCTGTACATCGCGATTCCGAAAGGCTTCTTCCCCGAGGAAGACCTGGGGCAGATCCGCGTGAATACCGAAGCGTCGGAAGACATTTCCACCTCCGCCATGCTGGAGCTGCAGGAAAAGGTGGCGGCCACGATCCAGGCCAATCCCAATATCAAGGACGTGACGTCGTTCACGAGCGGCGGCAATACCGGCCGCATGTTCATCGTGCTGAAGCCGCGCGGCGAACGCAAGAAGATGACCGAGGTGCTGGATAGCCTGCGCAAGGAAACGAAAAAGATTGCCGGCATCCAGGTTTACCTGAGCCCGGTGCAGAACCTGCAGCTGGGCGGCCGCCCCTCGAAGAGCCGCTACCAGTACACCCTGCAATCGGTCAGCCCGGATGCGCTGAACGACTGGGCCGCCAAGTTCCTGGACCAGATGCGGGCCGATACCGATTTCCGCGACGTGACCAGCGATTCGCAGAACCGCGGCCTGCAGGCGCAACTGAAGATCGACCGCGACAAGGCCAATATGCTGGGCGTCAAGCTGGCCGATGTGCGTACCGCGCTCTACCTGGCCTTCGGCGAACGCCAGGTCTCGACCATCTACTCCTCGGCCGCCAGCTATTTCGTGATCCTGGAAGCGGCCACCGAAGACCGCCAGTTCGACGATTCGCTGACCAAGCTGTCGGTGCGTAACAGCAGCGGCCAACTAGTGCAGCTGTCGAGCTTTGCCACCGTCGAGCGCACGGTGGGCCCAACCTCGGTCAACCACCAGGGCCAATTGCAGGCAATTACGATTTCCTTCAACCTGGCGCCGGACGTCCCGCTGGGCAATGCCACCGCCAAGATCGAAAAGATGGGCATGCAGATGGGCCTGCCGGCTTCGATCATCACCAGCTACGGCGGCGATGCGGCCGTGTTCAAGGATTCCCAAAGCAGCCAGCTGATCCTGATCGTGGCGGCGCTGGGCGTGATCTACGTGCTGCTGGGCGTGCTGTACGAAAGCTATATCCACCCGCTGACGATCCTGGCCGGCCTGCCGTCCGCGGCGGTGGGCGCGCTGCTGACGCTGTGGATCTTCAAGATGGACCTGACCATGATTGCCATCATCGGCATCCTGATGCTGATCGGTATCGTCAAGAAGAACGCGATCATGATGATCGACTTCGCCCTGGTGGCGCAGCGGGAGGAGGGCAAGGCGCCGATGGATGCCATCCGCGAGGCCTGTATCCTGCGCTTCCGCCCGATCATGATGACCACGCTGGCGGCCCTGATGGGCGCCTTGCCGATCGCGCTGGGCCTGGGCGCGGGCGCCGAATTGCGCCAGCCGCTAGGCCTGGCGGTCATTGGCGGCCTGCTGTTCTCCCAGGTGATTACCCTGTACATCACGCCCGTGATTTACCTGTTCCTGGATAAATACTCGGGCAGCGGTCCGATGAAGGATGAAGACCTGGATGACGGATCTGCCACGGAAGCCGTGCAGCCGGTCGAGCTCAGGGCCGTCAAAGCGGCCAAACACTGATAATATGCGGGGCGGCGCTTACAACCTGTAACATTCGTCAAGGGCGAAAGTCGGTAAGCTTCCACCCCAGCATCTTCAGTAAAAAGCCAATATCTTGCACCAGTACACCCATTCCCACGCCGAACTTGCGGCCCACGACGGGCATACCTGCCCGACCTGCGGCCAGCCGTGGCCGCAGGACAAGGTGCTCGAATATGGTGCGAGCAAGCCTAACCGCTGGGGTATTGCCTTTACCATCGCCCTGCACCTGCTGGTCGTACTCATCTATTTCATCAAGCCCAAGGAAAAGATCGACCTGACCCCGCCATCCAAGGCCGGCGAGATGGTCTATATCACTCCGCCGGGCAAGCCGGCGCCGCAGCCCAAGCCCAAGTCGCAGCCGAAGGCGAAGCCGTCCAAGGAAACGCCGCGCTCCTCGCGCGCCTACCTGCCGCCGAACAAGAATGCGATCACCGAGGTCATCAAGCCGCAGGAAAAGATCGTGCCGCCAGAGCAGGCCAAGCTGACGCCGGTGCCCGATACGGTGCCGGACATGGCTGCCCTGATCGAGCAGCGCCGTCGCGCGCGCCAGGGCGATTCGCAACAGCCGGCACAGGAAGAAGATGCCGGCGCCAATGCCAAGGCGCGCGCCATGGCCAATATCATGGGCGCCCAGGGCCGCAACGCCAATGGCGAGCGCAACGACACCGGTGGCGTGTTCCAGATCGTCAACCAGACCTTCAATGGCGCGGATATCAAGTTCCGCGGCTTCAGCACCAACTTCAAGCGCCAGTGGCAGCAACAGGTCCACGTCGACCAGGGTTCGGAAAAGGATATCGAAACGGCAATCGTCAAGAAGATGATCGAGATGATCCGCAAGGAGAAACCGGGCGACTTTATCTGGGAATCGCACCGCCTGGGCCGTAATGTGCCGATGAGCGCGCGCAAGGAAGACGAGAAGGAGCTGCAGGCCTTCCTCTTGCTCGAGTTCTGGCCGAATTACGGGAAGTTGCGCTGATCGATGGCCGCGACACCGATCGCGACCAGCCTGGAACTATGTACCGCCGGGCTTGGGTTGTTCCTGGCGGCGCCCCTTCTGGCCATGGCCAGAAAGCGTCCAGCCAACGCCTGGCTGGCCGCCTTTGCCGCCAGTTTTGCCTCGCTGGCGCTGGCGGACTTCTGTTATAGCGCGAGCATTTACCGCCAGTATCCAGCAATCTGGGGACTGTTCGACCTGCCGCTGGCTTGCCTGGGCGCTTCCTTTTATTGCTACACCCGCGGGATGACCGGCTTGGGCGTAGGCCGGCGCCAGGCATGGCACCTGCTGCCGCTGCCTCTATGGCTTGGCGTGATCTTGTCGCTGCGCGCAGGTGTTGCGCCGGATTGGCTGTTCCTTGTCGCGGTACTGGCCTTGCAGTTGCTGACGCTGGCGTATGGCCTGGCCGTCCTGTGGCGCCTGCGCCAGTATCACCACACCGTGCGGCAGAACTTCTCGTCCATGCGCCAGCGTGACCTGCACTGGCTCAGCCGCCTCACCGCTGCCCTGATGGTGTTGCTGGTCGTCTGGTTCCCGGCAACCTTGCTCGGCGGGGCGTGGGACGTCCTGCTGTTGCTGGGACGGCTTGCTGTACTGTGTTTTGCCGGCTGGTTCGGCATGCGCCATGTGCCAGTGTTCGTGCCGGGCTGGCAGAAAGCCGTTCCATCGGAGCCGCTTGCACCTGCAACCGCGCCGGCGTGCGAACCTGCGGCCCGGACCGTGGCAGAGCCTGAGCCGGCTACGGATGGCAAGTACGCCCGTTCCGGCATGACTCCGGCCGCAGCCGAAGAAATTGGCCGGCGCCTCCTTCAGCGGGCAGGACACCAGCATGACAATCGCGAGCCCGAGCTGACGCTGGCCGAACTGGCCGGCCGTGTCGGCACCTCGCCGCAACTCCTGTCCCAGTACCTGAACGAGGTTCAAGGCGTCACGTTCTATGACTACGTCAACGGCCTGCGCGTGGCCGACGTGCAGCGCATGATGTCCGATCCGGCGCGGCGCGGCGATTCCCTGCTCGACTTGTCGCTGGCGGCCGGCTTCAACAGCCGCTCCACCTTCAATGCCGCGTTCAAGAAAGTGACCGGCATACCGCCCTCCCAGTGGCGCAAACAAGCCGGCGGCATGTCCGCGCCGATCGGCCAGGACGACAAACAGCCCGCCTGAGCCGATATTGCCTGCATTCCAACCGTAGAGTTGGATCATCTATTGAAGAGGAATGCATGAGACTTATTACCCAAGCCGGCTTGGCAGTCGTGGCCTTGTTGACGCAGTCTGCCATGGCAGGCCAACCAATCGAACCGCCGATGGCCGCCATCCCGGCCGGCAAATTCCTGATGGGCGACCCGCAGTCGCCACCTTCCGATGGCCAGATGATTTCCTCGGCCCCGCAACACCAGGTCAGCGTCAAATCCTTCCAGCTGTCCAAGTACGAAGTAACGGTCAAGCAGTTCCGCCAATTCGTCGACGCCACCGGCTACCAGGCCGGCGGTGAACCTGGCGAATGCTGGAAATGGGTCAAGCCCGGTGCCGGAGCCATCCCGGACGCGCCGCTTACCCCGGCGCCTGGCCGCTGGAACAGCCCGCAATACGCGCCGTCCGATTACCACCCGGTCATGTGCGTGAGCTGGCAAGATGCCCAGGCCTATGCCCAATGGCTGTCCAAGGCCACCGGCAAGCATTACCGCCTGCCGAGTGAAGCGGAGTGGGAATACGCCGCCCGTGCCGGCGTCACCGGGGACTATCCGGGCGACGGCAAGCCGGACAGCATGTGCCGCTATGGCAATGGCTTCGATGTCAGCGGCCAAGTGGCGTTTGCGCGCGACCTGGGCTGGGAGCGCAAGGTCCCGTCGTGCGACGACCAGGCGCCCTACACGGCGGTGGTAGGGTCCTACAAGCCAAATGCTTTCGGCCTGTACGATATGCTGGGCAACGTTGCCGAATACGTCGAGGATTGCCAGCACAATGATTATCAGGGAGCGCCGGCAGACGGCTCGGCCTGGACCAGCCAGTGTAAGGATGGCGAAGAGCGCATGCAGATTACCCGTGGAGCGTCCTATGGAGCCAACCTTCCGCAACTGTCGCTGAGCCTGCGCGGCCACGCCAGCCCGGACAATCGGAGCAGCCTCGGCGAGGGCTTTCGCCTGGCGCTGGATGGCCAGCAGGCCGCGGCTCCCAGCGCTGTCGCTTTCGAACGGGAGCTGGCGCAAGCGCGTGCCGCCGGGGCGCGGAGGACTGCTGGCCGCTGAGGTGTTGTAGATTGTCAGGGTGATGTGTAAAAAGCGCTAATTTCTTGATTCAGCCGAAGTTCTTGCAGCTATAATCGCGAAATTTGCCGCTTGGAGCCGGAGTTTTCGCCGCGATGAACATCACCCTGATTTCCTTTGTTGTGCTGTACCTGCTGGGCACGCTTGGCCTTGGCGTGTGGGCCGGTACCCGCATCAAGAATACGACCGACTTCGCGGTGGCCGGCCGCAGCCTGCCGCTGATTATGGTGGTGACGACAACTTTCGCAACCTGGTTTGGCGCGGAAACCGTGATGGGCATTCCTGCCAAGTTCGTGCAGGGCGGCCTGAACGCCATTGTGGAAGACCCGTTCGGCGCCGGTACCTGCCTGATTTTGGTCGGCATGTTCTTCGCTGCCCGCCTGTACAAGCTCAACCTGCTGACCATCGGTGACTTCTACCGCCAGCGCTTCGGCAAGGGCATCGAGGTGTTCTGCTCGGTCGCCATCATCATTTCCTACCTGGGCTGGGTGGCAGCGCAAATTACTGCCCTGGGCCTGGTATTTTCCGTGCTGACCAATGGCGCCATGTCGGAAACCGCAGGCATGATTGTTGGCACCCTGGCGGTGCTGATCTATGTGGTGATCGGCGGCTTCCTGGCAGTGGCGTGGACTGACTTTATCCAGATGATCGTGCTGGTGGTGGGACTGTCCGTGATCGCCTTCTTCTCCGCCGACCTGGCGGGTGGTGCCGGCAAGGTGGTCGACATGGTGGCGAGCAAGGACTTGGGCAACTTCCTGCCGCCGGCGCAGTTCACCGACATCGCCTTCTTCGTTGGTTCAGCTGTTACCATGATGCTGGGCTCGATCCCGCAGCAGGACGTGTTCCAGCGCGTGATGTCGGCCAAGAACGCACCGACGGCGCGCACCGGCGCCATCATCGGCGGCGCCAGCTACATCCTGTTCGCAGCGGTACCGATGTTCATCGTTTCCTGCGCCATCATCGTGCTGGGCGACCACGGCCTCGAGATGGCCAAGAACGATTACCAGCGCCTGCTGCCGACCTTCGTGCTGACCAAGATGCCGCTGGTGATGCAGATCCTGTTCTTCGGCGCGCTGCTGTCGGCAATCAAGTCGACTTCGTCGGCAACGCTGCTGGCGCCGTCCACCAGTTTCGTGGAAAACATCCTGAAGAACCTGCGCCCAGGCATGGGCGACAAGCAGCAGCTGTTCGCAATGCGCGCCACGATCGTCGTGTTCGCCGCTTCCGTGCTGCTGTACGCGGTGGCGATGAAGGGCACTTCGATTTATGAACTGGTGTCGAGCGCTTACCAGGTCACGCTGGTAGGCGCCTTCGTGCCGCTGCTGATGGGCCTGTACTGGAAGCGCGCTACCACGCAGGGCGCAATCCTGTCGCTGGCGTTCGGTATCGGCACCTGGCTGATATTCTTCCCGCAGATCGGCGGCGAAGAGCTGGCCGCGAAATTCCCAGGCCAGTTGGCCGGCCTGGCAATGGCCTTTGTCGGCATGATCGTCGGCTCCTTGATGCCGCAATTCCTGCAGGACCGCCAGGAAGGCGTGCACCACGTCAAAGGCTTGAACGCCTGAAACAAATAAATGGGGTACGTCCCCATTTATTTTTTAGGCGAGGCCTTTCAGCTTGCGGGCGATGTCGAGGGCGAAGTAGGTGAGGACGCCGTCGGCGCCGGCGCGCTTGAAGGCCATCATCGATTCCATCATCACCTTGTCGTGATCGAGCCAGCCGTTCAGCGCGGCGGCCTTCAGCATCGCGTATTCGCCCGACACCTGGTAGGCGTAGGTCGGTACCTTGAATTCATCTTTCACGCGGCGCACGATGTCCAGGTAGGGCATGCCTGGCTTGACCATCACCATGTCGGCGCCTTCGGCGATATCCAGCGCCACTTCGCGCAGTGCTTCGTCGGTGTTGGCGGGGTCCATCTGGTAGGTGAACTTGTCGGCCTTGCCCAGCGCCGCTGCCGAACCGACCGCATCGCGGAACGGGCCGTAGAAGGCGGAGGCGTATTTCGCCGAGTAAGCCATGATGCGGGTGTGAATCAGGCCTTTGTCTTCCAGCGCCTTGCGCATCACGCCGATGCGGCCATCCATCATGTCCGACGGGCCGACGATGTCGACGCCGGCTTCGGCCTGGCACAGCGCCTGGCGCACCAGCATCTCGGTGGTTTCGTCGTTCAGGATGGAGCCTTTTTCGTCGACGGTGCCATCCTGGCCGTGGCTGGTGTACGGATCCAGCGCCACGTCGGTCATGATGCCCAGTTCGGGGAAGTTCTTCTTCAGCTCGCGCACGGCGCGCGGGATCAGGCCTTCCGGATTGGTGGCTTCCACGCCGTCATTGGTTTTCAGCGATGGGTCGATGTTCGGGAACAGCGACAGCACGGGGATGCCCAGCTTGACGCATTCCTCGGCCACTTTCAGCAGGTTGTCGATCGAGATACGGTCCACGCCCGGCATGGTGGTGACTGCTTCGCGGCGGTTGGCGCCTTCCACCACGAAGACCGGGTAGATCAGGTCGTCCACAGTGACGGTGTTTTCGCGCATCAGGGCGCGCGAGAACGGGTCGCGGCGCATGCGGCGCATGCGGATGGCTGGAAAATCAGGAGTGATCATTCTTCGCTTTCATCAGGAGTGGGCGCTTGTTCGCCGTCGGCGAGGCCGGCCAGTTCTTCGATCTTGGCCGTCGCTTCCTCGATGCCGATGCGCTTCAGCGCGGAAAACAGTTGCACGGTGAAGGGGAAGCCTTCGCCGTCTTCATCGACATAGCTGTCGAGCTTGGCCTTGGCCTGGCGCAGCACGTTGATGGATTCGTTGCGATTGAGCTTGTCTGCCTTGGTCAGGATGCAGTGGATCGGCTTGCCGGTTGGGGCGAACCATTCGATCATTTGCACGTCGAGGTCGGTGAACGGACGGCGCGCATCCATCATCAGCACCAGGGCTGCCAGTTGGTCGCGCTGCTGCACATAGTCGCCCAGCAGGCGCTGCCAGTGGTTCTTGGCGTCGCCCGACACTTCCGCATAGCCGTAGCCCGGCAAGTCGGCGATCAGGCACTGGATTTCATCCATCTTGACCGGATCATGGCGGTGCATCGCCACGTGGGCGCCGCCGACCGAGAAGAAGTTGATGTGCTGGGTGCGGCCAGGGGTCTTGGAGGCGAAAGCCAGCCCTTTCTGGTTGCACAGGATATTGATCGCGGTCGATTTGCCAGCATTGGAACGGCCCGCAAAGGCGATCTCTGGCACCGTCGTGCGCGGCAGGTCGCGCAGATGGTTAACGGTAGTGAAAAAACGGGCTTGCCAGAGTTTGGACATGGGGAAAGCAACAAAAAGAGGGCAAAAATGCAGGAAAGCTATTGTACAATAAGGGGTTACGAATTGTTGCCATGCTATATTGCCCAATTCTTATACTACTCATTATTTACTTCTGTCCCAAGGTGTCTGAATGAATCGTGCGTTTTCGCCATTTGTAAAATCCTTGTTCGTCGCAATGCTGGCAGTTTCCGGCGTGGCCTCCGCTAATGAAGCGCATGCCCCGGCAGCAGCCAAGGTTGATCCAGCCAAAGGCGCGACGCTGTACGCTGAAGGTGACAACGCACGCGGCATTCCAGCCTGCGTATCCTGCCACGGCGCCAAGGGTGCCTCGACCATCACCATCAATCCCAAGCTGGGCGGCCAGGGCGAAGCCTACGTTTACAAGCAACTGGTGGCCTTCAGCGGCGATGCCCGTCCAGGCACCGTGATGACTGCCTTTGCCAAGGCGCTGACCGAAGAAGAGAAGAAAAACGTCGCTGCCTACCTGGCCACCGAGCCAAGCAAGGCCGGCGCTGCCAAGAACAAGGACACCGTCGAACTGGGCAAGAAGATCTACCGCGGCGGCATCGCTGAAAACCGCGTGCCAGCCTGTGCATCGTGCCACGGCCCGGCCGGCGGCGGCATGCCAGCCATGTACCCACGCGTCGGCGGCCAGCACCAGGACTACACCGCTGCCACCCTGAAAGCCTTCAAGGCCGGCACCCGCAAGTCCAGCCCTGAAATGCAGACCATCGCTTACCGCATGTCCGACAAGGAAATCGAAGCGGTTGCCGACTACATGGCCGGCTTGAAGTAATTGCAATGCGCCGCCCGATGCAGGGCGGTTCTGGACATGAAAAGGGCGGCCGCGCAAGCAGGCTGCCCTTTTTTTGCGTATCCTCCTGACTTTTCCCCTGAGTAGCAATGAGCGACGCCCCAAGTACCTCCGGAATCCAGCTTCGCAACCGGCGCGGCACACTGGCCGAGACGGTCGAACTGCTGTCCTCGATGCGGTTTGCGATCGCGTTGTTCGTGGTGATCATCTTCGCCGCGATCATCGGCACCATCGTGCAGCAAAGCCAGCCGATGCCGAACTACATCAACCAGTTTGGCCCATTCTGGTTCGAGGTGTTCAACAAGCTGGGGCTGTACGCGATCTATTCGTCGTGGTGGTTCGTTTCCATGTGCGGCTTGCTGGTGGTGTCAACCACGCTGTGCATCGTGCACAATACGCCGAAGATGCTGAAGGATATGCGCAGTTGGCGCGAGAAAGTGCGTGAAGCTTCGCTCAACAATTTCCACCACAAGACGCACTGGCAGTCGCCGCTGTCACGCGAGCAGCTCGCCGGCCAGACTGCCCAGCGCCTGGGCCATGCCGGCTATGGCACCAAGGTCATTGAGAAAGACGGCGCCATCCTGGTCTCCGCCAAGCGCGGCGCCGGCAACAAGTTCGGCTACATCTTTGCCCATAGCGCCATTGTCGTGATCCTGATCGGCGGCATGCTCGACTCCGACCTGCCGATCCGCTTCCAGCAGTGGGTGCTGGGGAAGACCGCCTTCGGCGGCACCGGCCTGATTGCCGACATCCCAGCCCAGCATCGCCTTGGCGTGCACAATCCGACCTACCGCGGCAATATCGCGCTGCCTGAGGGCACGGCCGGCAACACGGCCATCCTGGCGCGCCCGGATGGCGTGCTGATCCAGGAACTGCCGTTCACCATCCAGCTCAAGAAATTCGATATCGACTTCTACAGCACCGGCATGCCGAAGCTGTTTGCCAGCCACGTCACCGTGCGCTCCAACGACAGCGGCAAGACCGTCGATGCCGTGGTCGAAGTCAACAAGCCGCTGATCTTCGAAGGCGTGGCGATCTACCAGTCCTCGTTCGAAGACGGCGGCAGCAAGCTGAAGCTACTTGGCCACCCGATGAAGGGCACCGCTACCACCACCTTCGGCCTGGAAGGCGAAGTCAACGGCACTACCAAGCTGAACGATGAATACACCGTGGAGTGGAGCGATTTCCGCCCCTTCAACGTGGAAAACATCAGCGGCCAGGACGCACGCGCCGTGACCAAGGGCGAGAGCCTGAATGAATCCTTCTCGCGCAGCCTGGACAAGCAGTTGGGCTCGGCCGCCAAGACTGCCCACAACAAGGACCTGAAGAACGTCGGACCGTCGGTGCAGTACAAGCTGCGCGACAAGACCGGCCAGGCGCGCGAATACCAGAACTACATGCAGCCGGTGACCATCGAAGGCGATACCGTGTTCCTGGCCGGCGTGCGCGCCAACCCGTCCGACCCGTTCAGCTACCTGCGCATTCCTGCCGACGACGAACACAGCGTACGCGAGTGGATGCGCCTGCGTGCCGCCCTGCAGGACCCGGCCTTGCGCCAGAAAGCCGCCGCCAGCTACGCGGCGCACGCCATGCCGCAATCGAAGGCCGGCGATACGCTGCGCGGCCAGCTGGAAGCCTCCGCCCTGAAAGGCCTGGAAATCTTTGCCGGCGACGCCAATGGCGCCGGCTTCTTCGCCATCAGCCGCTTCCTGGAAAAGGTGCCGCAGGCCGAGCAGACCAAGGCTGCTGAAATCTTCCTGAAAATCCTGAACGGTTCGATGTGGGAACTATGGCAAGCCGCCCGCGCCCAGGATGGGAAACCGGCCGCCGCAATGGACGAGGCTCACGGCCGCTTCCTGCAACTGGCCACCAACGCGCTGTCGGACAGCTTCTTCTACGGCGCCCCGGTCTACCTGCAGCTGGATGAGTTCACCCAGATCAAAGCATCGGTATTCCAGGTGACCCGCTCGCCGGGCAAGACTATCGTGTACATTGGCTGCCTGCTGCTGGTGCTGGGCGTATTCGCCATGTTCTACATCCGCGAGCGCCGCGTCTGGGTATGGATCAAGGATGGCAAGGATGGTGCGGAGGCCCTGATGGCCATGAGTACCCAGCGCAAGACGCTGGACTTCGAACAGGAATTTAAGGAACTCAAGGAAAAACTGCCGCAATCGGCGTAAGCTGTTGCCAGGTTTTGGAGAATCGCAAATGGAAGCAACACAAACTTATACTCAGCAGCCGGGCTACTTCAAGCGCCTGAACGCGTTCGACTGGCTGTTTGCGGTGGTGCTGTGCGCGGGGGCGCTGTACGCCTTCAACCGCTTCGGCGCCTACATGGATATTTACGAAAAGGCTATCCTGCTGGCGTCGGCGCCGGTGTTTGCCGCGCTTGGCTGGTACTGGAAGCCGCTGCGCTGGCTGATGCCGCTGTCGTTTGCACTGGCGCTTTGGGCGGTCAGCCTGTATGGCGGCGACCTGGCGGCAGCGGACAAGCGTTTCTTCCTCAAGTACATGCTGTCGAGCCAGTCCGCCATCCTGTGGATGAGTACCATGTTCGTCCTGTCGACCCTGTTCTACTGGGGCGGCCTGGTGGCCCGTTCGGATTTCGGCGGCGCGATCGGCTCCCGCCTGTGCTGGGCCGGCATCGTGCTGGGCGTCACCGGCATGCTGGTGCGCTGGTACGAGTCCTACCTGATCGGCACCGACGTCGGCCACATCCCGATCTCGAACCTGTATGAAGTGTTCATCCTGTTCTCGCTGATTACCGCGATGTTCTACCTGTACTACGAAGAACACTACAAGACCCGCGCCCTGGGTCCTTTCGTGCTGCTGGTGATTTCGGCTGCTGTCGGTTTCCTGCTGTGGTACACCGTGGCGCGCGGCGCTTCGGAAATCCAGCCGCTGGTGCCGGCGCTGCAAAGCTGGTGGATGAAGATTCACGTGCCGGCCAACTTCATCGGCTACGGAACCTTCGCCCTGGCAGCCATGGTCGCTTCGGCCTACCTGCTGAAGTCGCACGGCATGCTGGAAGACCGCCTGCCATCGCTCGAAGTGCTGGACGACGTGATGTACAAGGCCATCTCGATCGGCTTTGCCTTCTTCACCATCGCCACCATCCTCGGCGCCCTATGGGCGGCGGAAGCGTGGGGCGGCTACTGGTCCTGGGATCCGAAGGAAACCTGGGCGCTGATCGTCTGGCTGAACTACGCAGCCTGGCTGCACATGCGCCTGATGTCGGGCCTGCGCGGCCGCCCGGCGGCATGGTGGGCCCTGGTCGGTCTGCTGGTCACCACCTTCGCCTTCCTGGGCGTGAACATGTTCCTCTCCGGCCTGCATTCCTACGGCAAGCTTTAATATCGGCTTCAGCAAACTGGTGTAAGGTTTAGCTATTACCTTGCACCAGTTGGAGCCGACCATGTTGATTCTCCCTTCCGAAATCACGCCGCGCGAAGTCTTCGAGTCGCGCCGCAAATTCATCAAGCTGGCCGCTGCCGGCGCCATTCTCGGCCCGGAACTGGTACAAGCCGCCAATCTCCCGTCCAAGCTCAATCCTGCCTATGCCGTAATGGAGAAGCAGACCTCGCGCAAGGACGCCACCAGCTACAACAACTTCTACGAATTCGGCACCGACAAGTCCGACCCGGCCGAGAACGCGCATACGCTGCGCACCCGTCCCTGGACGGTGCAGATCGAAGGCGAAGTCAAAAAGCCGATGACGCTTGATATCGACAGCCTGCTCAAGCTGGCGCCGCTGGAAGAGCGCATCTACCGCCTGCGCTGCGTCGAAGGCTGGTCGATGGTGATCCCGTGGATCGGCTATTCCTTCTCCGAATTGATCAAGAAGGTCGAGCCGACCGGCAATGCCAAGTTCGTCGAATTCATCACCCTGGCCGATCACCAGCAAATGCCGGGCGTGCGCAGCCGGGTGCTGGACTGGCCGTATGTGGAAGGCCTGCGCATTGACGAAGCCAACCACCCGCTGGCGCTGCTCACGCTGGGCATGTATGGCGATGTGCTGCCGAACCAGAACGGCGCACCGGTGCGCATGGTAGTGCCATGGAAGTACGGCTTCAAATCGGCCAAGTCGATCGTCAAGATCCGCTTCGTGCGCGACATGCCGCGCACCTCGTGGAACAAGTCGGCGCCCAATGAATACGGCTTCTACTCCAATGTGAACCCGGAAGTCGACCACCCGCGCTGGTCGCAGGCGTCCGAGCGCCGCATCGGCGAAGACGGCTTCTTCACCAAAAAGCGCAAGACGCTGATGTTCAACGGCTACCCGGAAGTGGCGTCCCTGTACACCGGCATGGATTTGAAGAAGTTTTACTGATGGCCTTTACTCCCACACCGCGCCAGCTAACGGCAATCAAGAGCATCGCCTTTGTGCTGGCGCTGGTGCCGTTCTTCGCTTTGATCTACCTGGTGGCCACCGACCAATTGGTCGAACCGCTGCAATACATCACGCGCAATACCGGCTCGTGGACCCTGTACTTCCTGTGCATCACGCTGGCCGTGACGCCGCTGCGCCGCCTGTCAGGCTGGAACTGGCTGCTCAAGCTGCGTCGCATGATGGGACTGTATGCCTTCTTCTACGCGCTGCTGCATTTCACCACCTTCCTGTGGTTCGATCACTTCTTCGATGTGCAGGAGATGTTGAAGGATGTCGCCAAGCGGCCCTTCATCACAGTCGGTTTCACCGCCTTCGTGCTGCTGGTGCCGCTGGCCGTAACAAGCACCAATGGCATGGTGCGCCGCCTGGGCGGCAAGCGTTGGCAGATGCTGCACAAGCTGGTGTACGTGATTGCGCCGCTCGGCATCCTGCATTTCTGGTGGATGCGCGCTGGTAAGCATGACTTCAACAAGCCGATCCTGTTCGGACTGATCGTCTTTGCCTTGCTGGGCATTCGTGCCTGGTGGGCGCGCAAATCCCTTTGTTCCGCATAAATGTTGCATGGTAGAATTTATCAAAACAATAATCTGATTTGATAATCTACTGTCCACAATGAAAAAGATCTCGCTTTTGCTCCCGCTGACGCTCCTCATTTCCGCCTGTGCCGGCGTTGCCCCGGACAGCCTCAAGGCTGTTGCCGGCGACAAGTCCATCTTGCTCGCAAACCCGGTGCAATACGATGAAGAGTACAGCATGGCGGGCAACCATTTCTTCTACACGATCAGTGCTGGCAAGTACGCAGCAAAATACGAAGACGCCAAGGGCACTTACTATGAAGGCGCCGCACCGTGCTTCACCATTCGCATCGAGATGGAGAGCCTGAAGAAAGAAGGCAAAGCGCAACCGACGCCGATGATCTATCGCTGCGGCATTTTCATGCCGGGTCTCGCGACTGCAGAACCAAAACTGTATTTCTACAAGGACGCTGGCGTTTCCAAGGAAATCTTTGAGAATTCGAAATGGGTGGCCAGGGACGCTAACGGAAAGCCGGCCACGGGGGCAGCGGCCTTATCCAGCACCAATGTCGGCGCATCCATCGCCGCCGTGTTCGACGCTGCCGAGCTGAAGAACCTGCACTTCTACCAGGACCAGCCAAAAGCCGGTCAACTCCGCCAAGCCGTGCAGTAAGGTTCAGATGGGCGGCCTGAGGAACGGCCGCCCGCAGGGATTACTTGAGGACCGACTCCAGCGCGAACAGGTCGGCCGGGTTTTCGCGCTGGCGCACGACGTGGACCTTGTCGCCGTCGACGATCAGCTCCACGGCGCGGCCGCGGGTGTTGTAGTTGGAGGCCATGGTCATGCCGTAGGCGCCGGCAGTCTTCATCACCAGCAGGTCGCCGGCATTGACGTTCAGCTCGCGGTCGCGCGCCAGCCAGTCGCCCGATTCGCAGATCGGGCCGACCACGTCGAACATGGCGGCAGCGGCGCCGTTGCGCACCACTGGCTGCATGTCCATCCATGCCTGGTACATTGCCGGGCGGGCCATATCGTTCATGGCTGCGTCCACGATGCAGAAGTTCTTCTCTTCGCCGTGCTTGATGAATTCCACGCGGGTCAGCAACACGCCGGCATTGCCGACGATGGAGCGGCCCGGTTCGAAGATCACCTTGATCGGTGCGCCGCCGTGCTTCTCGGCGCGCCACGCGTCGATGCGCTTGAACAGGCGCGCCAGGTAGTCGCCGACCGGCACCGGTGCGCCGTCGCCGTAGTCGATGCCGAGGCCTCCGCCGATGTCCAGGTGGTGCAGGTGGATGCCTTCCGCGCCCAGCGCGTCGATCAGTTCAATCAGCTTGTCCAGCGCTTCCAGCAGCGGCGCGTCGTCCAGCAGCTGCGAGCCGATGTGGCAGTCGATGCCCGACACGTCCAGGTGCGGCAGCTTGGCGGCGGTACGGTAGGTTTCCAGCGCGTCGTCGAAGGCCACGCCGAACTTGTTGGCCTTCAGGCCGGTGGCGATATAGGGGTGGGTCTTGGCGTCCACGTTCGGGTTCACGCGCAGGGAGATGCGCGCTTTCTTGCCCATGTTGCCGGCCACTTCGTTCAGGCGGTGCAGCTCCGGGATCGATTCGACGTTGAAACACAGGATGTCGTGTTCGAGCGCCAGGCGCATTTCGTCCACGCTCTTGCCGACGCCGGAGAAGATCACTTTCTTCGGGTCGCCGCCGGCGGCGATCACGCGCAGCAGTTCGCCGCCCGACACGATGTCGAAACCTGCGCCGCGGCGGGCCAGCAGGTCGAGGATGGCCAGGTTGGAGTTCGCCTTCATCGCATAGCACACCAGCGCATCGCGGCCGGCGCAGGCGTTGGCGTAGGAGTCGAAGTTTTCGGTCAGCTGGGACTTGGAGTAGACGTAGGCCGGGGTGCCGTAGCTTTCCGCGATGGCGTCGAGCGCAACGCCTTCGGCGTGCAGCACGCCGTTCTGGTATTCGAAGTGGGACATAAGATTACTGTTGGGATGCTGGTGGTGTGGTCGGAACCGGAGCCGCCGGTGGCGCCACGCCCGGTTTCGCCTCGGTGGCGGGCTTGGCGGGTCGCTTAGGCATGTAGAGGGGGCCGGTTTGGCCGCATCCGGCCAGCAGGGCTGCCATTGTAAGGACAGCAAGTGCGATTGGGGACTTCACGATTAAAATAGGGGCTTGATAGGAATCTTGGAGTGTAGCATGACCGAATCGGAATTTTTGGACCTGGCCGAAGCGACCCTGGATGCGATCGAGGCTTCGCTGGATCGCCTGTGCGAGCAGGATATGGTGGATGTGGAGTGCAGCCGCAGCGGGAATGTGCTGGAGATCGAGTTCGTGGGGAACGGATCGAAAGTGATCATCAATTCGCAGGCGCCGATGCAGGAGCTGTGGGTGGCGGCGCGCTCGGGCGGCTTCCACTATCGCCAGGTGGAGGGCAAGTGGGTGGATACGCGCCGCGGTACGGAGCTGTATGCGGCGCTGTCGGAGATTGTGACGGAGCAGGGCGGGGCGCCGGTGGTGGTGGCGCCCTGAAACCGGTAAACCGGTGCCTGGCCCGCAGGGTCAGGCACCAGGCCTGCGGCAGCCGCGTATTGGTGTCTGACCCAGCGGGTCAGACACTGCACTGCCGGTTTTAGAACAGCTCGTTCTTCACAGCGTCCTTCTGTTTCTCCTCCGCCGGCGTGCCGCGCGTCGCGCCCTCCAGGCTGTCGATGCCGACGCCCGGCGGATTCTCAGCGTAGTAGTACTCGCCATCCTGGGCAATGATGCCCTGCGGAATCGGCCTTTCTTCAATCGGAATATTCTTCAGCGCCTTGCCCATATAGCTGATCCAGATCGGCAGGGCCAGGCCGCCGCCGGTTTCCTTGTTGCCCAGGTTCTTCGGCTGGTCGAAGCCGATCCATGCAATGCCCACCAGCTTGGCCTGATAGCCGGCAAACCAGGCGTCGATCGAGTCGTTGGTGGTGCCGGTCTTGCCTGCGATATCCGGGCGCTTCAGCGACAGGGCGCGGGTCGCGGTGCCGAAGCGCACCACGTCCTTCATCATCGAATCCATCAGGAAGGCATTGCGTTCGTCGATCACGCGGTTCTTTTCGTCGCCCGCCTTGTCCGGGTTGGCCTGCGACAGCACCTTGCCGTTGGAGTCGGTGACCTTGGCGATCAGGTAAGGCGAGATCTTGTAGCCGCCGTTGGCAAACACCGCGTAGGCACCGGCCATCTGCATCGGCGTCACGCCGCCGGCGCCCAGGGCCAGCGTCAGGTAAGGCGGGTTGCGCTCAGGGTCGAAGCCGAAGCGGGTGGTGTATTCCTGGCCGTACTTGGCGCCGATGCGGTGCAGGATGCGGATCGAAATCATGTTCTTCGACTTGGTCAGGCCGCGGCGCATGGTCATCGGGCCTTCGTATTTGCCGTCGTAGTTCTTCGGTTCCCAGGCCTGGCCGCCGGTCTGGCCGGCGTCGAAGGAGATCGGCGCATCGTTGATCATGGTGGCCGGCGACAGGCCGCGTTCCAGCGAGGCTGAGTAGATGAAAGGCTTGAACGAAGAACCGGGCTGGCGCCAGGCCTGGGTCACGTGGTTGAACTTGTTGCGGTTGTAGTCGAAGCCGCCCACCATGGCCTTGATCGCGCCGTCTTCGGTGCTGGCCGATACAAAGGCGGATTCCACTTCCGGCATCTGGGTGATCTGCCAGTCCTTGTCGTCCTGCATGACGCGGATCACGGCGCCGCGGCGGATGCGCTTGTTCGGCGGGTTCTTGTCCGAAAGCCAGCTCTTGCCCATGGCCAGGCCATTGCCCTTGATCGTGATTTCCTCGCCGGAGGCGGTGACTGCCACCACCTTGTCGGCGGCTGCGCTCAGCACCATGGCGGCCACGATGTTGTCGCTGTCGGGATGCTCGGCCAGTTCGGTCTCGACGATCTCGTCGGCTTCCGATTTATTGGCCGGCAAATCGACATACGATTCCGGGCCGCGGTAGGCATGGCGCTTTTCATATTCCATCACGCCGCTGCGCAGCGCCAGGTAGGCTGCGTCCTGGTCGGCCTTGGTAATCGTGGTGAAGACGTTCAGGCCGCGCGTGTAAGTCTCTTCCTTGAACTGCTCGTACACCAATTGGCGCGCCATTTCCGCAACATATTCGGCATGAACACCAAATGCGCTGCTGTCTGTTTTCACTTTTAGCTGCTCATTCTTCGCCGTCTCATACTGTGCGGGCGTAATATAGCCAAGCTGGGCCATGCGTTGCAGGATGTACTGCTGGCGCACCTTGGCTCGCTTCGGGTTGACCACCGGGTTGTAGGCCGAAGGCGCTTTGGGCAGGCCGGCCAGCATGGCCGCTTCGGCCACGCTAATGTCTTTCAAGTTCTTGCCGAAATAGATTTGGGCGGCCGATGCAAAGCCGTAGGCCCGCTGCCCCAGGTAGATCTGGTTCATGTAAACCTCCAGGATCTGGTCCTTGGTCAGGTTTTGCTCGATCTTCCAGGCCAGCAGCGCTTCATAGGCCTTGCGCTTGAACGTCTGCTCGCTGGAGAGAAAGAAGTTGCGCGCGACCTGCTGCGTGATGGTGGAGGCCCCCTGGCGGGCGCCGCCCGTCGCGTTGTGGACTGCGGCGCGCAGGATGCCCCAGTAGTCGACGCCGCCGTGTTCATAGAAGTTGCTGTCTTCAATCGCCAGCACTGCCTTCTTCATGACATCGGGGATGTCCTTGATATGCACCAGGTTGCGGCGCTCTTCGCCGAACTCGCCGATCAGCACATTGTCGGCCGAGTAAATACGCAGCGGCATTTTCGGCCGGTAGTCGGTAATGGTATCGAGCGACGGCAGGTTGGGGTAGGCCAGGGCCAGGCCGAATACCACCAGCAGCACGCCGGCCAGGATCAGGCCCAGCAAAGAAATCAGGGCCATCAGCAGAAAACCCTTCGGCGATTTTTTTGCCGTGGTTTCGTGGTTGTTTGCAGTCATACGCAGCTTCAGTAGGTTTTATGCAAGGCATTATAAATGAGGGCCTCGCGGCCTGAGCGCACGTGATATCCGGAAATATTGACTGTGAGCAACAAAACAACTTAGTTTATTGATATGCCATTAATTGCAACATTAGGTGTGGCAAATCCCTCACAAAACATTAATGGTGCACTGGAGAAATACCTTTACATGGCGCAGACAATGTTGCTAGCATCTAATGTACTGTCTCATGTTTGCGGTCTAAACACGGGTTTTTAAACGAATTTGGATATGTAAATGTCTATGGAGTTGTCAGGAGTGCATCCATGTCATTGGACCTGAAAGCCCTGTTTGGCGGAGCCCAGGCGCCGCTGGTTGGCTTAGATATCAGCACCTCGAGTGTGCGTTTGGTGGAATTGTCCGAAGCGGGCAAGGACGGCATGCGCCTTGAACGGTGCGCCTCGGAGCCATTGCCGCGCGGCGCTGTCGCCGACGGCAATATTGAAAATATGGAGCAAGTGGTCGAGGCGGTACGCCGCCTGGTCAAGAAAAGCGGCACGCGCGCCAAGCATGTCGCGCTGGGCATGCCGCCTGCTTCCGTGATTACCAAGAAAATCGTGCTGCCCGCCGGTATGTCGGAACAGCAGCTCGAGCTGCAGGTCGAATCCGAAGCAGCCCAGTACATCCCGTTTGCACTCGACGAGGTGAGCCTGGACTTCGACGTGATCGGACCGGTGGCCAATTCGACCGAAGACATCGAGGTCATGCTGGCTGCAGCGCGCCGCGAAAAGGTCGTTGACCGCGTGGCGATTGCTGAAGAGGCTGGCATGAAGGCTTCGGTGGTCGATGTCGAATCCTACGCGGCACGTGCGGCGCTGGATCACGTCACCTCCCAGTTGCCGAATGCCGGTGCCGGCCAGGTGATCGCGCTGTTCCAGATCGGCGCGGTGTCGACCCAGATTTCGGTCATGCTCGATGGCGCCACGATCTATGAGCGCGAGCAGCCGTTCGGCGGTAACTCGCTGACCCAGGATATCGTGCGCTCTTACGGGCTGGCATTCGAAGAAGCCGAGGCGCGCAAGAAGACTGGCGACCTGCCGGAAAACTACCAGTCCGACGTGCTTGCTCCTTGGCTGGAAGGCGCCGCACTGGAAGTGACGCGCGCGATCCAGTTCTTCTTTACCTCGACGCCGTTTACCAAGATCGACCAGATTTTCCTGGCAGGCGGTTGCGCCGTGTTGCCAGGATTGCTGGACATAATTGCCAGCCGCACCCGCATTTCCAGTGCCGTCATTTCGCCGTTCAAAGGCATGCAACTTGCGTCCGGCGTGCGTGAACAGGCGCTGCGCAGCGATGCGCCGGCATACCTGGTGGCCTGCGGCCTAGCCATGCGGAGGTTCGGCTGATGATACGCATTAACCTTCTCCCGCACCGGGAAGAAAAGCGCGCGCTGCGCAAGAAAGCCTTCTATGCCCTGCTGGGTCTCGGATTCGGCCTGGGCGCCACCATCGTTGCCATGGTGGGCGGCTATAACGCACGTGCCATTTCGATCCAGGGGCTGCGCAACGAAGAGCTGAAAGGCGCCATCGTTGAGCTCGACAAGAAGATTGTTGAAATCAAGACGCTGCGCGAAGAAATCGATGCGCTGAAAGCACGCCAGCAGGCAGTGGAAGACTTGCAGGCCGACCGCAACCAGCCGGTATACCTGATGGACGAACTGGTCAAGCAGACCCCGCCTGGCGTGTTCCTGAAGACGGTCAAGCAGGAAGGGCAGAAAGTCATGCTGACCGGCAGTGCCCAGTCGCAGGAACGCGTGTCCGAGCTGCTGCGCAACCTGTCCGGCAATTCGCCGTGGCTGGAGCGCCCCGACCTGGTCGAAGTCAAGGCCGGCACTATCGGCGGTGGCAAGGATAAGTCCGGTGCCCGGGCGATCGTCGAGTTCCAGCTTTCCGTCCTGATCAAGCGTCCGCGCGACAAAGACGAGAATCCGGATGGCAAGCCGAGTGCCAAACCTGGCGCCAAGCCGAATGCCGCAGTCAAGTCCTGAGAACATAACCATGGCAACCGATTTGAAACAATTAGATGAGGTGCTCAAGTCCCAGTTCAGGAACCTGAACGGGGTGCACCCGGGCCTGTGGCCGATCCTGCCGCGCGTGCTGCTGGCGCTGGGCGTGGCGGCCTTGGCTGTGGCCGCCGGCTATTTCCTCTACTGGGAGTCGCAATACGAGGAACTCGAGGCTGGCGCCCAGAAAGAGCAGCAACTGCGCGACGAGTACAAGTTGAAGATTGCCCAGGCGGTCAACCTGGAAGAACTCAAGCGCCAGAAAGAGCAAGTCGACAAGTACGTGGTGCAGATGGAGAAGCAACTGCCAGGCAAGGCCGAAATGGCGGCGCTGTTGTCGGATATTAACAACGCCGGCACTGGGCGCGGCCTGACGTTCGAGTTGTTCAAGCCGAGCCGTGTCGACGTCAAGGAATACTACGCCGAGCAGCCGATCGAACTGCGCGTCAACGGCAGCTATCACGACCTGGGCGCCTTTGCCGGCGACCTGGCTGGCATGGCACGTATTGTCACGTTGAACAATCTCTCGCTCGATACCAAGCCGAAGGAAGGCAAGGAGCTGCCAGCCGGCGTACTGCAGCTGAACGCCATCGCAAAAACCTTCCGCTATCTGGATCCGGAAGAAGTAGCTGAGCAGCGTAAAGCAGCCAACGACAAGAAGAAGGGAGCCAAGCAATGAGGAAGTTCGCCCCCCTCGTCTGTGCGCTGTTGCTGACAGCCTGCGGTGAAAGCGACGTACAGCAGGTACGTAGCTGGATGAAGGAAACCGAGAGCCAGACCAAGCCGACCGTCAAGCCGCTGCCAGAGCCCAAAACCTTCGTGCCATTTGCTTACGTGGCCGGCGACGTGCTCGATCCGTTCAATGCCAGCAAGCTGCTGACTGAACTGGCCAAAAGCCGCCAAGGCGGTGCACAGGCGCCGGATCAGAACAGGCGCAAGGAATTCCTCGAGAGCTTCCCGCTGGATGCGATGAAGATGGTTGGCACGATGGAAAAGAGTAACGTGGTGAATGGCCTGGTGCAGATCGACCGCACCGTCTACCAGGTCAAGAAGGGACAGTACGTGGGACAGAATTATGGATTGATCACCGCGGTCACGGAAGACGCGATCACGGTGCGTGAAATTGTTCAGGATGCGGCCGGCGACTGGGTCGAGCGCATGTCGAAGCTGGAACTGCAGGAAAGTAAGGAGAGCTCCAAATGATCGCCATCAGAACCCTGAAGCGCTTGTGCCGCCAGGCTAGCGTTGTGCTGGCACTGGCCGGCAGCGCAGCCGTTGCGCAGGCCCAGCAAGGCAACGCGATCGAATCGATCACGGCCAACCAGCAAGGCAGCAATGTGATCGTGAAGATCGCAATGAAGGATGCGCCGCAAAAGCTGCCGATCGGCTTTGCCATCACCAACCCGGCCCGGATCGCCCTCGATTTCGGCCAGACCGTCAATGCCACCGGCAAGACCAGCCAGGACCTGAACATGGGTGACCTGGCCAGCGTCAACGTGGTGCAAGCCGGCGACCGTTCGCGCCTGGTGTTCAACCTGAAGCGTACGTTGAACTACGCTACCGCGCTGGACGGCAAGAACGTGATCCTGACCATCGACGCCTCCGGCGGCGTGGCGCAGGCGGTCGATGGCCGCGGCCTGCCAGTCGCTGCTGGCAAGCCTGCGGCGCCAGCGCCTGCCGGCAAGCAAGCGCTGCGCGATATCGACTTCCGCCGCGGCAACAATGGCGAAGGCCGCGTGGTGATCGACCTGCCGAACAACCAGGTTGCCGTTGACGTGCGCCAGACCCCGACCGGGGTAGTGGTGGACTTCCTCAAGACCAGCGTGCCGGAAACCCTGCGCCGCCGCCTGGACGTGACCGACTTCGGCACGCCGGTGAACCGCGTTACCACCGTCCCGCAAGGCGACAATGTGCGCATGACGGTGGAAGCGCATGGCCTGTGGGAACAGAGCGTGTACCAGAGCGACACCCAGCTCGTGGTGGAAGTCAAGCCGATCAAGGAAGACCCGAACAAGCTGGTGCAGGGCAGCCAGGGCTACCGCGGCGAAAAACTGTCGTTCAACTTCCAGAACGTGGAAGTGCGCGCGGCACTGCAGGCGATCGCCGATATTTCGGGCCTGAACATCATCACCAGCGACAGCGTGCAGGGCAACCTGACCCTGCGCCTGAAGGAAGTGCCATGGGACCAGGCGCTGGACGTGGTGCTGCAGGCCAAAGGCCTGGACATGCGCAAGAACGGCAATGTGCTGTGGATCGCGCCAAAAGAGGAACTGCTGACCAAGGAAAAGCTGGAACTGGAACAGAAGGCCCAGATTGCTGACCTGGAGCCGCTCAAGTCCGAGATCTTCCAGCTCAACTATCAAAAGGCTGAGGCGTTCAAGACCGTGTTTGGCGTCGAGAACAGCGGCGACTCCAAGAACCGCATCTTGTCCAAGCGCGGCACCGCCATCATCGAATCGCGCACCAACCAGCTGTTTGTAACCGACATCGCTTCCAAGCTGGAAGAAGTGCGCAAGCTGATCCAGAAGACCGACATCGCCACCAAGCAAGTGCTGATCGAAGCGCGCATCGTGGAAGCGTCCGATACCTTCACCCGTAACCTGGGTGCCAAGCTGGGCTTCGCCGACATGCGCGCCATCCGTGGCGGCGACGCCGGCTGGGGCGTCGGTAACGGCAATAACCGCGTCGGCCTGACCGGTAACATCACTGGCATGGGCCAGCAGCAGGGCATCGTGAAGGTGGACGACGGCGTGGGCTCCTATAACAACACCCAGTTCATCAACCTGCCGGCGGCATCGATCAACGGCGCCCAGGCCGGCAGCCTGGCGGTCAGCCTGTTCAACGCAGCGGCCAACCGCTTCCTGAACCTGGAACTGTCGGCACTGGAAGCTGACGGCGCCGGCAAGATCATCTCCAGCCCACGCGTAGTGACCGCCGACAAGGCGCCTGCCGTGATCGAGCAGGGTGTGGAACTGCCATACCAGGTGGCGACCTCCTCCGGCGCGACCTCGATCGTGTTCCGCAAGGCTAACCTGAAACTGGACGTGATCCCGCAGATTACGCCGGACGGCAACGTGGTGCTGGAAGTCGACGTCAACAAAGACTCGGTGGGCCAGGAAACCCGTGCCGGCTTCGCGATCGACACCAAGCACGTCAAGACCCAGGTGATGGTGGAAAACGGCGGCACCGTGGTGCTGGGCGGTATCTACCAGCAGGTCGAGCGCAACACCACCACCAAGGTGCCGGTGCTGGGCGACGTGCCGATCCTGGGCAACCTGTTCAAAACGAATTCGCGTACCAATGACAAGACCGAACTGCTGGTCTTCATTACGCCAAAGATCGTTACCGACCGCCTCTCCGCGCGTTGAGACGAGATATAGTGTCATCAGAATAAAGGAAAGAACATGGCAAACGTAGTATTCCGAAAACTGAGCGGCCTGGTGGGCGCGCTGGCTTGCGCCGGCCTGCTGGCGGCTTGCGGCGGCGGCGGCGGCAACCCCGGCGTCAGCAACACCAATCCCGATCCGCTGACGCCGAAGGCTGCCAGCGTGGTGGTGAGTTCCAGCTCCGATACCATTGCCGCCTCCGGCGTCGACGGCACCGAAGTGACGATCACTGCCACCGTCAAGGATGGCGGCAACCAGGCGGTGCCAAACGCCACCGTGCTGTTCAGTACCTCTGCCGGCACCATCAGCAACAGCGGCGCGACCACCGATAGCAATGGCCGGGTCTCCGAGAAGCTGAGCGTGAAGGGCGTCAACCAGCCAGCAGGCCTGGAAATCAAGATTTCCGCCGGCGTCAAAGGCGTCGACCACGTCAGCACCAACACCATCACCATCAAGACGGTATAAGCAGGACCGGCGCAGCGCCTGCCCCGCGCAGGCTGCTGCAGCGCAATTTGCGCTATCATGCGTGAATGCAAAATGTTTACTTAGTTGGATTGATGGGGGCGGGCAAGACGACCATTGGTCGCCAGCTCGCCCGCAAGCTGGGCTTGCGGTTTGTCGATTCCGATCATGAAATCGAGAGCCGCACCGGGGCCTCGATCCCGTGGATTTTTGAGATCGAAGGCGAACCAGCCTTTCGCCGGCGCGAAGCGGAAGTGATCCGCGAGCTGACCGGCCAGCAGGGTATCGTGCTGGCCACCGGCGGCGGCGCCATCCTCAATGAAGCGAGCCGCGCCCTGCTGCAGGAACGCGGCACCGTCATCTACCTGCGGGCATCGATCAACTCGATCCTGGCGCGCACCGCGCACGACAAGAACCGGCCCCTGCTGCAGACGGCCGATCCCCGCAAGAAACTCGAAGAACTGCTGGCGCAGCGCGAGCCGCTGTACATGGAAATGGCCGACCTGGTCATCGACACCGGCCGCCCCAACGTACAATCGATGGTGCAGAACATCATCAACCAGCTCGATGCGCTGGCCTGCCAGGCCGCACCGAACTGCGTGACCAAAGCCCAACCCGCCATGAACGAACAAACCAATATCCTGCTCAACGTCGACCTGGCCGAGCGCAGCTACCCGATCGCCATCGGCCCTGCGTTGCTGGACGATGCCAGCCTGCTGGCCAAATACGTGGGCGGCAAAAAAGTCGCCATCGTTTCCAACGGCACGGTGGCGCCGCTGTACCTGGAACGCGTGCGCGCCCCGCTGGCCGCTGCCGGCAAGGAAGTGATCGAAGTGGTGCTGCCCGACGGCGAAGAACACAAGCACTGGGAATCGCTGATGAAGGTGTTCGATGCGCTGCTGGCCAACAAGGCCGACCGCAAGACCACCCTGGTGGCCCTGGGCGGCGGCGTGATCGGCGACATGACCGGCTATGCGGCTGCGTCGTATATGCGCGGGGTGGACTTCGTGCAGGTGCCGACCACCTTGCTGTCGCAGGTCGATTCTTCAGTGGGCGGCAAGACCGGCATCAACCACCCGCTGGGCAAGAACATGATCGGCGCCTTCTACCAGCCGAAGGCGGTCATTGCCGATACCACCACCCTGGAAACGCTGCCGGTGCGCGAACTGTCGGCCGGCCTGGCGGAAGTGATCAAGTACGGCTGCATCATCGACGTGCCGTTTTTCGAATGGATCGAGGCCAACATGGGACTGCTGATGGCGCGCGACAAGTGCGCGCTGGCGTATGCCATAGCCCGTTCCTGCGAAATCAAGGCCGACGTGGTGCGCCAGGATGAGCGTGAAGGCGGCCTGCGCGCGATCCTGAATTTCGGCCACACCTTCGGCCACGCCATCGAAGCCGGCATGGGCTACGGCGCCTGGCTGCATGGCGAGGCGGTCGGCTGCGGCATGGTGATGGCAGCCGACCTGTCGCAGCGGCTGGGCTTCATCGACTGCGCCACGGTGGAACGCATCCGCGACCTGGTCGCGGCAGCCGGCCTGCCGATCGCGGCCCCTGACCTGGGCACCGAACGCTGGCTGGAACTGATGGAAGTGGACAAGAAGAACGAGGGCGGGGCAATCAAGTTCATCCTGCTCGACCCGCTGGGCAAGGCCCGCATCACGACGGCACCGCAAGACCTGCTGCTGCAAACCCTGGCTGCCTGCACGGAATAATATGGAAGAAACGCTCGCCCCCTACGCAGCACATTCTGACAAGGGGCGCGGCCGCCGCTTCCCCGAAACGCCGCACGCCTCGCGCTCGCAATTCCAGCGCGACCGCGACCGCATCATCCATTCGACCGCCTTCCGCCGGCTCGAATACAAGACCCAGGTCTTCCTCAACCACGAAGGAGACCTGTTCCGCACCCGCCTGACGCACAGCCTGGAAGTGGCCCAGATCGGCCGCTCGCTGGCGCGCAACCTGCGCCTGAACGAGGACCTGGTGGAAGCCATCGCGCTGGCGCACGACCTTGGCCACACCCCGTTCGGCCATGTGGGGCAGGATGTGCTGCACGAATGCATGAAGGAGCACGGCGGCTTCGAGCACAACCTGCAAAGCCTGCGCGTGGTGGACCTGCTGGAAGAGCAGTATGGCGCCTTCGACGGCCTGAACCTGATGTTCGAGACGCGCGAAGGCATCCTGAAGCACTGTTCCGTCAACAACGCGCGCCTGCTGGGCGACGTGGCGCAGCGCTTCCTCGACAAGACGCAGCCTTCGCTGGAAGCGCAACTGACCAACCTGGCCGATGAGATCGCCTACAACAGCCATGACATCGACGATGGCTTGCGCTCCGGCCTGATCTCCATTGCGCAACTGGAGGAAGTGGATTTCTTCGGCCGCCTGTGGCGCGAAGTGCAGGCGGCTCATCCCGGCCTGGCCGGCCGCCGCGCGATCTACGAAACCCTGCGCCGCCTGATCACGGCGCTGGCCGATGACCTGATCGCCACTTCGCAAGAGCGCATTGCCGCCCACGGCCCGCAAAGCATGGACGACGTGCGCGCCGCGCCGCCGCTGATCCGCTTCTCCGACCAGATGCGCAAGGACGCTACCGAGCTCAAGCGCTTCCTGCACGAGAACCTGTACCGCCATTACAAGGTGAACCGCATGCGTCTGAAGGCCAGCCGCATGGTACGCGAGCTGTACGAAGCGTTCACCGCCGACCCGTCGCTGCTGCCGCCCGATTACCGCACCGGGCGCGGCGATGCGAGCGGTCAGGCGCGCCGCGTTGCCGACTACATTGCCGGCATGACCGACCGCTATGCCATCGCCGAGCACCGCCGCATTTATTCGTTGGAAAACCTCTAGTCTTGCATCGGCGCTTGCAGCAGGTTAATCTTCTGGCAATTCCAACTTGCCAGAAGTATCATGACCGACACTACCGCGATCGCAGGCGCCAGCCCGCAACTCAGCAAACACCGCATTGAGGCCCTGGTCGACGGCATTTTCGCCGTCGCCATGACGCTGCTCGTCATCGAATTGAAACTGCCCGAGCATGTGCAGGCCACCAGCAGCGCCGAATTGCTGCATGTACTGGGCGAACTGGCGCCGACCTTCTTCTCCTGGCTGGTCAGCTTCCTGGTGCTGGCGATCTTCTGGGTCGGCAACCACCGCCTGTACAGCTACGTGCGCCACGTCGACGGGGCTTTGCTGTGCTACACCATCCTGATGCTGGCCGGGGCCAGCCTGCTGCCGTTCGCGTCCGCCGTGAATGGCCGCTTCCTGTCGCAGCTCGCGCAGTCGGTGTATGCGGTGGTGATGACCCTGATGGCAATCGGTTCGCTGCTGGTGGCCACGCGCATCTATCGCCATCCGGAACTGTGCTCGCATCCGATGGATAAGGCGACCTATGCTGGCGTCTGCATCCGCCAGGGGACGTTGGTGGTGATTGCCGCGCTGACGGTAGTCCTGGCCGGCGTGCTGCCAGGCGCAGCCAACTTTGCCTTCCTGCTGCTGGTCCTCGGCCGTCCATTGAGCAAACTCCTGACGCGCCGCCTGCACTAAGTTTGCGCGGGCTCAAGTCGAATCGCGCTTGGGCCTGCTTGAAAGAGTGGCGCCCCAGGACGATGATGGGACTTGGGAGGCATCGATGATCGAGGAACAGGAAAAGCCGGGCCTGGAACATGAACGACGCTTTGCTGCACTTGAGCAAAACGTCGCCGTCATCATGTCCAACTACGCGACGAAAGAAGACCTTGCGAAGTTGGAAATACAGTTGGCGCGTATGGGCACGCAAATGGCGCATATGGAAACGCGCCTGATCAAATGGGTTGTCGGTGCGATGGCCGCAAGCATAGTCAGCGTGATCGGGACAGCATTGAGCGTCGCCAAGCTGTTCATTTCCTGAGTGCGGTCAGAACATGCGCGCCTGGGCGCGTTCGCCGAGCAGGTCGAGCAGGAGTTTCTTGATCGGGGCGGGCAGGGCAGCGTCGGGGATGGCGGCAGCATCGAGCCACACGTAGCGGCCTTCGCCGGCCAATGCCGCGCGGCTGGCAAGCGTCACCAGCAATGGATGGATGTGTAGCTTGTAGTGCGTGAAGACGTGCATAACCGGCAGCAGGCGCTCCAGCGACTCCATCGGACCGAAGGGATGCACGGCCGCTGCCACGGCGCCATCGTCAGGCGTATCGGCTTCGGCGAGGTGGCCCGCCAGTTCGGGCAGCGACAGCAGGCCGCCCCAGATGCCGCTTGCGGGGCGCTGTTCCAGCAGCACCTGGCCGCGATCGACGACCAGCAGCATGTGCGCCGACTTTTCCGGCGAGGCCTTCTTAGGCTTGCGCACCGGCAGTTCGGCGGTGCGGCCGGTGGCGAAAGCCACGCAGCGCGCCTGCATCGGGCAGCGTTCGCAGGATGGGCTGCTGCGGGTGCATAGCGTTGCCCCCATGTCCATCAAACCCTGCGTATAGGCTTCGATGCCCTCGGCCGGCGCCAGCGCTTCAGCGCGGGCCCACATGGCTTCTTCGGTCTTGCGTTCGCCGGGATAGGTATCGATGCCGAACACGCGCGCGAACACGCGCTTCACGTTGCCATCCATGATGGCGGCGCGGCGGCCGGCGGAAAATGCCGCGATGGCGGCTGCGGTGGAGCGCCCAATGCCTGGCAACTCGGCCAGCAAAGCCGGATCGGAAGGGAATACGCCGCCATATTCCGCCACCACGCGCTGCGCGCACTTGTGCAGGTTGCGGGCGCGGGTGTAGTAGCCCAGGCCGGCCCACTGTGCCATTACGTCTTCAACGGGAGCGGCGGCCAGTGAAGCGAGGGTAGGGAAGCGCTCCAGGAAGCGCGCGTAATAACCCAGCACCGCCGAGACCTGCGTCTGCTGCAGCATGATTTCGGACAGCCACACCAGGTAGGCATCGCGGGTGTTCTGCCACGGCAGGTCGTGGCGTCCATATTCCTTTTGCCACGCAACCAGCGTGGCGGAAAAGCTCGGGTCTTCGTACTGCAATTACGCCGCTGCCTCCAGCACGACATGCTCGGCCGAGATGGCGTCGCTGATGGCGGCGGCCAGCGCGGCCAGCTTGGCCTTTTGCGCCTCCAGTTCGGCCTGGGTGGCTT
>Ga0209256_1001027_pt1 | contig 32781 bp, 33 predicted proteins | sample AraplaCol_mCL_r2_2_FD_184270 | JGI IMG/M metagenome (GOLD analysis project Ga0209256, IMG submission 184270) | Arabidopsis root microbial communities from North Carolina, USA - plate scrape MF_Col_mCL_r2 (SPAdes) (version 3) | ecosystem: Host-associated > Plants > Roots > Endosphere | place...
GGCCCGCGACGCGGCCCTGGAGCGCGCCGCCGAAATCCGCGAGATGGTCGCGGCCCATTCCGACAAGTTCGAGCTGGCCTACACCGCCGACGACGCCGAGCGGATCAACAAGGCCGGCAAGAAGTTCGTCTTCCAGAGCATGGAGAACAGCTGGCCGCTGGGTGAGGACCTCACCCTGATGCAGACCTTCTACGCCACCGGCGTGCGGATGGCCGGGCCGGCGCACTTCAGGAACAACCAGCTGGCCGACAGCTCGACCGACAAGCCGATCTGGCATGGTTTCTCGCCGCTGGGCCTGCGCTGGCTGGCCGAGGCCAACCGGCTGGGGATCCTGATCGACGTCAGCCACTCGTCCGACGACGTGGTCGACCAGGCCGTGCAGCTGTCGAAGGTCCCGATCATCGCCTCGCACACCGGCGCCAAGGCGATCTACGACCACGCCCGCAATCTCGACGACGGCCGGCTGAAGAAGATCGCCGACGCCGGCGGGGTGATCTGCATCAACTCGGTCTATCTGAAGGACACCAAGGCCAGCCCCGAGCGCGTGGCCGCCCTCAAGGCCCTGGGCGCCGAGCCCGACAGCGAGACGGCCACCGAGGCTCAGATCGTGGCCTACATGAAGAAGCGCGCCGAGGTCGACGCCAAGTTCCCGCCCGTCCGCGCCACCTTCGAGGATTTTATGGCCAGCCTGACCCACACCCTCAAGGTGGTGGGGCCCCAGCACGTGGGCATCGGCGCCGACTGGGACGGCGGCGGCGGCGTAGCCGGCCTCGAGGACGTCGCCGACCTGCCCAAGATCACCGCCCGGCTGAAGGCGGCCGGCTACAGCGACGCCGACGTGGCGGCGATCTGGGGCGGCAACGTGCTGCGCATCGTGCGGCAGGCGCAGGAGTACGCGGACAAGCAAGCGGCCGCGAAATAGGGGTTCCACAACTCAGTTGTCATCCCGGAAAGCGCGCAGCGCTTGTCCGGGACCCAGGTGAACCGCAAAGCCTGCGCCCAGTCCCCTGGGTCCCGGACAAGCGCTTCGCGCTTTCCGGGATGACAACGTTTTGAGCGACCTAGGCCCTCGTGCGCTTGGCCAGAGCATCCCAGACCCGCCATCCCATCAGCACGGCGAACACCGCGCCATAGACTAGCGGCGGCCGGTGGTCGGCCTTCACCAGCAGGTAGTAGTGGGCCACGCCCAGCGGCACGATCAGGTAGATCAGCCAGTGCAGCCTCTGCCACGTCGCCCGCCCCAAGCGCACCACCCAGCCGTTGGTCGAGGTCACCGCCAGCGGGATCAGCAGCACGAAGGCCGCCATGCCCAGGGTGATGAACGGCCGCTTGAGGATGTCCTTCACCAGCTGGCCCCAGTCGAAGAACAGGTCGACGCCGATATAGGTCAGCAGGTGCAGGCAGATGTAGGCGAAGGCGAACAGGCCGACCGTGCGGCGGAAGCGGACCAAGCGGGGCTTCTTCAGGATGCGCGCGGCGGGCGTGATCGCCAGGCCCACCAGCAGCAGGCGAAGGCCCCAGACGCCGATCTGACGGATCAGGGTCTCGATCGGATTGGCCCCCAGGTCGCCGCTGAACGCCCGCCAGGCCAGCCAGACCAGCGGCGCGAAACAGGCCAGCCAGACGGCGGCGTAGACCAGGTTGTCCTGGGTCTTGGAGGGGCGCTTGCTCTTGGCCGCCCGCTTGACCGAGGCGTCCATCAGAAGTTCCGCTTCAGGTCCATGCCGCGATAGAGGTCGGCCACCCACTCGCCGTAGCCGTTGAACGGCAGAGTCTCGCGGCGACGGAACTCGCCGATCCGGCGCTCGGTGGCCTGGGACCAGCGCGGATGGTCGACGGCCGGATTGACGTTGGAATAGAAGCCGTACTCGCGCGGGGCCAGCACGTTCCAGGCCGTGGCCGGCTGCTTCTCGACCAGGCTGATGCGCACGATCGACTTGATGCCCTTGAAGCCGTACTTCCACGGCACGACCAGCCGGATCGGCGCGCCGTTCTGGTTGGGCAGGACGTCGCCGTACAGACCCACGGCCAGCAGGGTCAACGGGTGCACGGCCTCGTCGATCCGCAGGCCCTCGCGATAGGGCCAGGCCAGGGTGTCCCAGCGCTGACCGGGCATTTCCGACGGCCGCATGAGGGTTTCGAAGGCGACGTACTTGGCCTTGGACGTCGGCTTGACCCTGGCCAGCAGGTCCTTCAGCGGGAAGCCCACCCACGGGATCACCATCGACCAGCCCTCGACGCAGCGCATCCGGTAGATGCGCTCTTCCAGCTTGTTCCCCTTGATCAGATCGTCGATGGCGAAGCTGGCCGGCGCCTCGCACTCGCCGTCGACACGGACCGTCCACGGGCGGGTCTTGAGGGATCCCGCGTTTTCGGACGGGTCCTCCTTGTTGACCCCGAACTCGTAGAAGTTGTTGTAGCTGGTGATGTCCTTGCGGGAGGTCTTGGTCTCGGTGGTCGAGAAACCCGGACCGTAGGTCAGGCCGCGCGCGCTGGCGGCCCCGGCCGCGCCCAACAGGCCCAGCCCAGCCGCCCCGCCGATGAACTCGCGCCGCCTCAGGTACAGGGCCCGGTCGGTGACGTCGTTGTCGGTCAGGTCGGGGGCGTGGCGGATCAGCATGACGGGGCTCCGGGGAGGCTACCCTGGATGATACGTATGAGTGTGGCGGAAGGTTACAACGGAAAGACCGAGGCGCACTCACTTGCCCCCACCTGACGGCTTCGCCGTCTGTCCGCCCCCATAGGGGGGCGGATGTCGCGCCGCGCCGACAGCTTACATCTTCCCCCTATGGGGGAAGACGACCGCGAAGCGGTCAGTAGGGGGCAAGTGGGTGCGCCACCTACCCCTTCACCACCACCTCGAACGCCCCGCGCGCCTCGACCTTCGCCTTGGCCAGCTTGGTCTTCAGCGAGCGGAACTCCCGTACGCCCCCAGCCCGCGCCAGCAAGGTCCGGAACGCCTTCGGCTCCGTATCGGGGTCGTGACCGTCCTCCAGCGCCACCTTCAGCAGCTGAGACAAATCCTGCTCCAGCCGCCACGCGCCTTCCAGGGCCGCGAGCGCCGCCGGATCGCCCAGCTTCGCCTGCCCCAGAGCCGCCAGGGCCTCGCCGGTGTTCTGCGCCAGCGGCCCGCCGTCGGCCGCGTGGATCAGCTGCAGGAACTGGGCGGCGAACTCGATGTCGACCAGGCCGCCGGGCGTCAGCTTCAGGTCCCAGTCGCCCTTGCCCGGCCGCTCGTCCTCCATCAGCTGGCGCATCTCCAGCACGTCGACCGCGGTCTTCCTGGCGTCGCGCGGCCGGCGCAGCGCCGTGGCGATCGCCGCCTCGGCCCGGGCCTGGAATTCCGGCGACGACGCCCAGATCACCCGCGCCCGGGTCAAGGCCTGCAGCTCCCAGGTCTCGGCCTCGCGCTCGTAATAGTCCTCGAACGCCGCGTAGCTGACCGCCACCGGCCCCTTGGTCCCCGACGGCCGCAGCTTGAGATCCACCTCGTACAGCGTGCCCTCCCCCGTCGGCGCCGACAGGGCCGAGGTCAGGCGCTGGGTGAAGCGGGCGTAGAAGCTCTCGGCGCCCCAGGCCTTGATGGCCGACATGCCCGCTGGATCGTCCGACGCGTACAGCGTCATCAAATCGAGGTCCGACTTGGCGGTCATTTCCCGCGAGCCGGCCTTGCCCAGGGCGACCACGGCCACCTGCCCCGGGAAGGCGCCGCCCAGCCGCTCGACCTCGGCCAGGGCCGCCGGCGCCAGACCGCCGACGATCAGGTCGGCCAGGTCGGCGAAGGCCGCGCCGGCGTCGCGGGCGCCCGCCGTGCCGCTGATCACCCGCACCCCGATCCGGAAGCTCTGGTCGCGGAACAGCCGCCGGGCGGCGTCCATCGCGCCTTCGAAGTCGGCCGGGTCCCAGGGCGCTTCCTTGGGCATCTCGATGGGCCCGAAGAAGGCCGGGTCCAGCAGGGCGTCCAAGGCGGTGGGCCGCCGCGCCAGCGTCGAGGCCAGGCGCGGCGCGAAGGCCATGACCTCGACGATCAGCTCGAACAGCCGCGGCTGGGCCAGGAACAGCGACTGGATCTGCACGCCGCTGGAAAGGCCCGCGAAGAAGTCGCCGAACCGATTGAAGGCGTCGTCCGGCGCGCCGGTGGCGTTGGCCGCGTCCAGCAGGCGCGGGGCCAGGCGGGTGAACAGCTCGCGGCCGCGCTCGGTGCGAGTGGCGGCGATGTGGCCGTGGTGCCAGCCCCGGATCGTGGCGGCCACCCGCTCCGGATGCGAGAAGCCCATGCGCTTGAGGGTGGCCAAGGTCTCGGGATCGTCCTCGACGCCGGTGAACACCAGGCTGCCGAACCGCGACGACAGCGCCTCCTCACCTTTGAACAGCGCGCCGTAGCGGCGGTTCACGCCCTTCAGGATCTGGCCGACCTGGGCGTCGAAACTGCGCAGAACCCCTTGGCCCCACAGGGCCGCAACCTTCTTGCGGTCAGCGTCGCTCTCGGGAAGCTTGTGGGTCTGGTCGTCGGCGATCATCTGGGCCCGGTGCTCCAAGGCGCGCAGATCGCGATAGGCGGCGATCAGGTAGTCGCGGTCCTCGGGCGTGACGTGGCCTGCGTCGGACAGGGCCGCCAGCGCCTCCAGGGTGCGCGGGCTGCGCAGGTCGGGATGGCGCCCGCCCAGGATCAGCTGCTGGGTCTGGACGAAGAACTCGATCTCGCGGATGCCCCCGCGTCCCAGCTTCAGGTCCGCGCCCTTGGCGGTCAGGCGATCGTCCACCTTGTAGGCGTGGATCTGGCGCTTGATCGAATGGATGTCGGCGATGGCGGCGAAGTCGAGGTTCTTGCGCCAGATGAACGGCTGCAGGTCGCGCAGGAACGCCTCGCCCCGCGCGAAATCGCCGGCGCAGATGCGGGCCTTGATGTGCGCCGCCCGCTCCCAGTTCTGGCCGACGCTCTCGTAGTAATCCAGCGCCGCATCGATCGGCATGGCCGGCGGGGTCGACGACGGGTCGGGGCGCAGGCGGAGGTCTATGCGGAAGACGTAGCCGTCGGCCGTGCGCTCGGCCAGCAGCCGGCCCAGGTGGTTGGCGATGCGCACCGCCACGCCCTGGGGCTCGGTCCCTTCCGTCACCGGCAGGGCTTCCGGCGCGTAGAAGATCGAGAAGTCGATGTCGCTGGAATAGTTGAGCTCGAACGCGCCGTGCTTGCCCATGGCGATGCAGAACAGGCCCGGGGCGGGGCCGTCGGCTCCCTCGCCCACATGGGTCAACGCCCCGCGCGCCACCTCTAGCCGTACGGCCTGGGCTAGCGAAGCGTGCAGGGTCGCGTCGGCGAAGGTGGTCAGGGCGCCTGTCACCGCGTCCAGGTCCCAGACCCCGCCCAGGTCGCACAGGGCCGTCAGCAGATGCAGGTCGGCCTTCAGCTCGCGCATCAGGCGGCGGGCGGTCTCGAAGTCGGGCTCGGCGGCCACGGCCTCGGACTGGGCCAGGATCTCGGCCAGTCGCGTTTCCGGATCGCTCTCCAGGATCAGCGGCAGGCGCTTGCCGTCGCGCCGCGCCAGGCCGGTCAGGTAGGGCGAGGCGGCGAACACCGGCGCCAGGGCCGGCCAGGCGGCCTCGACCAGGGGCGCGGCCTCGCCGACCCGCTTGGTGATCGTCTCGTGAGCCCGTTCGGCCGCCTTGGGATCGACGACGGGGCCGCAGGGGGCGAGGCGTTCGAGCAGACGAGTCATGACCGCCACTGTGGCGCGCGTCCCCTATCCCGTGAAGAGCTTGACGTACTCCTCGACCGGCCGCCGGGCGATCGTCTCGTTGACATAGACCTGCACGACGCCGTTTTCGGGTTTCAGCATCCGCACGCCCGCCACCCGCATGCGATCGAACAGGCCCTCGGCGACCTTCGGCTTGAGCACCAGCTCGCGGATGTTGGAGGCGTGCGGGGCCGGCTTCACCGTGCCCAGCCCTTGCACCCTCAAGGCCGCGAACAGCTGGTCGGCGGCGGCGAAGGCGGCGCGGTGGCGGGCGTCGAAATCGCCCAGAGCGGCCAGGGACAGGAGGGCGCAGGGCCAGCCCTGGTAGATCGTCCCGCCGAAGCGGTGGCGCAGGTCGCGGACCTTGGCGATGTCGGCCTTCGACCCGGCCAGCACCGCCCCGAACGGCGCGTCCAGGTACTTGTAGAGCGAGACATAGACCGTATCGAACAGGGCGGCCGTGCCCGCGATGTCGTAGCCGGGCGGCGCCAGCAGCAGGCGCGCGCCGTCCAGGTGCATGCGGATGCCCTTGCCCCGGGCGTAGCCGGCGATCTCGGCTATCACGGCGGGGTCGACCATCTCGCCGTTCACCCGACGGACGGGGCTCTCCAGGACAATCGCCCCCACGCGCAGCGGATAGGGTCCGTGCTCGGCCTCGTCGACGGCGGCCTTGATCTCGGCCAGGCTGGGCGCGGCCCGTCCCTCGGCCAGCGCCACCAGGTTCAGGCCCGACAGCAACTGGGTCGCGTCGCTTTCGTCGCGATAGAGGTGGCTCTCGTGCGGGACGATCACCCGCGAGGCCTCGCCCGCCAGCACGCGGGCCGCCAGGTGGTTGGCCAGGGTGCCGGTGGCCAGGAACGCGCAGTCTTCCTTGCCCAGCAGCTTGGCGAACCGCCCCTCCAGCTCGGCGACCGCACCGTTGGCTAGGTAGGAGTCCCGAGGCTTGCCGCCGCGCTGCACCAGCTCGACCAGGCGGCGGGCGGTGCGCTCGGCGTCGGGCGGGACGCTGTCGCCCACCAGCCAGACGCTGCGCGCGTCGACGGGCGGGAAAGGCGGCGGGGTCGATGGAGCGGCCTGTCTGGCCCAGGCGAAGGTCGAGGCGGCGGCGCCCAGCAGCGACAGGCTGAGAAAGTGGCGGCGGTCCATCGGGGTCCCCTGGCGACGATGGACTCGCATAACATCGTCGGGCCGGTCCGGGGCGTTAAAGCTTGCTCATGTTCACCGTCGCTTGACAGCACATGTTACAGGCGTAATCGTTGCAATCGGAGACCGAACGCCATGAACATCACCCAGGCCGAAAGCCGCATCATGGACGCGCTGTGGACGCGCAATCCGTTGACTGTGGACGAGATCATGGCCGAGGTGGCCGAGCCGCAAGGCTGGGGCGAGGCGACGGTCAAGACGCTGATCAACCGCCTGCTGAAGCGCAAGGCGATCCGCTCGGACCGCATCGACGGCCGGGCCCGCTACGCCCCCATCATCCAGCGCGCCGACTATGTGCAGGCCGAGAGCCAGAGCCTGCTCAATCGACTTTTCGACGGCCAGCTGACGCCGCTGGTGGCGCACTTCGCCCAGCACCGCGCCCTGTCGAACGACGAGATCAAGCAGCTGAAGTCCCTGATCGAGGGCCTCGAACATGATGGCTGAACTGCTGGCCCTGACCCTGCTGCGCACCCAGGCGGCCGCCGCCGCGGCGGTGCTGCTGGTGCTGCTGCTGCGCGGCCCGATGCGGGCGGTGTTCGGCGCGAGCCTGGCCTATCGCCTGTGGGCGCTGGTCCCGATCGCGGCGATCGCCACGGTGTTCCCCAGCCTGTCCGAGACCCTGGGCTCGGGCGTCCCCGCCTCCCTGATGGGCGAGGAACGCGCGGTGCTGGTCATCGCCGTCTGGCTGGCCGGCGGCGTCGCCCTGGCCACGGCGATCGTGCTGCAGGAGCGCGCCTTCCGGGCCCGGGCCGAGGCCGGCCGCGCCGGTCCGGCGGTCATGGGCGTCTTCTGGCCCCGCGTCGTCCTGCCGGCCGACTTCGCCACCCGCTTCGACGAGCAGACGCGCAAGATCATCGACCTGCACGAGCGCGCCCATATCAAGCGCGGCGACCCGATCGCCAACCTGGCCATCGCCGCCGTGCAGGTCCTGGGCTGGTGCAACCCGCTGGTCCATCTGGGCGCCCTGTGCGCGCGCCTGGACCAGGAACTGGCCTGCGACGCCTCGGTCCTGAGCCTGCGCCCCGCCCTGCGCCGCCCCTACGCCGAGGCCCTGCTGGAGGCTCATACCCGACGCACCGGCTCGCCGCTGGCCTGTTTCTTCGCGGCCCACCCGCTGCTGATGCGGGTGCGTCTGCTGGCTCGGGTCGAGCCCAGCTATCGTCGCCAGACCGCCGGCGCGGCCGCCATCGCCGCGATGGCCGTGGCCACCGCCCTGGGCGTCTGGACCGTCACGCCGCGCGGCCCGCTGCCGAGCGAGGAAGTCTCGTGGCCCGGCCGCTTCGTCGAAGACGGGCCGGTCGACGGCATCACTCTGCCCTCTCTCCACCGCTGAGGTCGCTGCACAACCAGACCATCCCGCCCCGTGAGCGCTGCTTGACGGATGGGATTACAGCTGTAATCTCTGTGATCTACAGATGTAATACGAACTTCGCGTGCAGTCGGACGGAGCCCGATCATGACCTTCGTTCTCAGGATGCCCGTGGCGCGCGGCGCCAGGAACCGGCGCAAGGCGCTGGTCGAGCGGGCTTTCAACGCCGGCGTGACGCGCTGATCGCCTTCGGGGTCGGACTGATGGTCATGCACACGATCCCGTACGAGCTGAAAGTCGAGCCCAAGCAGCCGGCCACGGGGGCGAAGCTGATCGCGGCCAAGTCGATGGCGCGGGTGCGATGGGCCAGCGTCAAGCCGAGGCTGATCGCCCGCCTGGACCAGCCTCACGCCCTGGAGCTGGGCAGGGTCTGGGCGCGGCGCGACGGCCGGGTCTGCGGCCTGGTCAACGGCTGGGGCAGTTTCGGCGGCCTGACCGGCATGACCCGCTTCTACGCCCAGGGCGACGAACCGGTGTTCAAGCAGGACGGCGGCGGCCGAAGCTTCGAGGAGGAATGGTGGGCCTGCCGGCGCGACCGCTACGTGATCATCCGCGAGGGCTCGGAGGAGACGGGATTCTGTCCGACGAAGCTGGGGCAGGAGCGGTGCTTCGACGTGGTGTACGGCAGGCCGGAATAGTCCGCGCGGCGAACACTTGCCCCCTACGGATCGCTTCGCGATCGTCTTCCCCCAGAGGGGGAAGAGGGCAGGAACGCGCGTCCTCAGCCCCCTATGGGACCGGACAGGCGACGAAGTCGCCAGGTGGGGGCAAGTAGGTGAGCCGCTGAGCGCCCTACTCCACCCGCGGCAGCACCAGCGCCACCCGCAGGCCGGGCCCGAAGCCGCCGTATTCGCCCGGCCCCTCCGCCAGCTCCAGTCGCCCGCCGTGCGAGGCGGCCACGGCCTGGACCAGGGACAGACCCAGTCCCGCCCCCGGCTCGCTGCGGCTGTTCTCCAGCCGCACGAAGCGCTGGACCACCCGGGCGCGGTCGCTCTCGGGCACGCCAGGACCCGTGTCGGTGACCGAGAACTCCAGCTCGCCCGACGAGGTGCGACGGGCCCGCAGCATCACGGCCCCGCCCTCGGGCGTGTACTTGATGGCGTTGTCCAGGATGTTGGCCAGGGCCTGGGCGATGAACTCGCGGTTGCCCCGGATGCCCAGGGCCGGGACGATCTCGGCCTTGAAGTCCAGGCCCTTGTCCTCGCAGCTGGCCTCGTAGAGCTCGGCCATGTCGGAGGCCAGCTCGCTGGCGTCGAAGCTGGTCTGGTCGGGCGCCTCGCCGGCCGCCTGCAGGCGGGCGATGGCCAGCACGGCGTTGAAGGTCTTGAGCACGCCGTCGGCGTCGATCAGCGCCGTCTCTAGCGCGGCCACCGGATCGCCCTTGCCGTTCTCGACGTCGATCAGGGCCACTTCCATGCGGGCGCGCAGGCGGGTGAGCGGCGAGCGCAGGTCATGGGCGATGGCGTCGCCGGCGTGGCGCAGGCCGCCCATCAGCCGCTCGATGCGGTCGAGCATGTCGTTCAGGCCCTCGGCCAGTTCGTCGTACTCGTCGCGGGTGCCGCGCACCTGGGCCCGCGCGTGCAGGTCGCCGGCCCGCACCGCGTTCACGACATCGACCAGGCCCTGCATGCTGCGCGAGACGTTGCGGCTGATCAGCACCCCGCCGGCCAGGCCCAGGATGATCACCAGCGCCCCGGCCCCGCGCAGGGCCCGGACGATCTTCATCACATAGCCTTCCGACTCCTGGACGTCGGCGCCGACGAACAGGAACTCGCCGCCGCTCAGCTTCTCCTGCACGCCCCGCGCCGCGCGCTTGACCTCGGCGCCGTCGATATCGGTCTCGGTGAGCTTGAAGGTCTCCCAGGTCGGACCGGGACCTTCGAAGTCGTCGATCGGCGACTCCTCGATCGAGCCGGAGATCCGCTTACCGTCCTTGTCGAGCAGCAGGTACAGGAAGGGCCGCTCGCCGGTGGCGCGCTCGACGATGGTCTGGTTCAGAGCGTTGACCCCGCCGACCCGATAGGCGGCCTCCAGACTCTCCATCTCGCGGGTGATCTCGGCGTCGGCGCGCCGGTTCACCTCGCCGGCGGTGGCGATGTAGATGTAACCCAGGAACGCGCTGGCGGCCGCCGCGAACAGGGCCAGGAACAGCAGGGTCAGCCGGAACGGCGTGGATCGGATCAGGCGCGGCAGGCGCATGGGTCAGCGAAACTCTTCAGACGAAGTCCTTGTCCGCCAAGCCGTAGACCGCCTGGAGCGGCGCGGGCAAGTGAACCTCTGTTCACCCGCACCTCAAGTCGCCTACGGATCCAGCCGGTAGCCCGCGCCGCGCACGGTCTGCAGCATGGCCCGGTCGAAGCCCTTGTCGATCTTCGAGCGCAGGCGGGAGATGTGCACGTCGATGACGTTGGTCTGGGGATCGAAGTGGTATTCCCACACCTTCTCCAGCAGCATGGTGCGGGTCACCGACTGGCCGGCGTGGCGCATCATGAACTCCAGCAGCTGGAACTCGCGCGGCTGGAGGTCGATCTCCTTGCCCTGGCGATGGACCGTGCGGTTGATCAGGTTCATCTCGAGCTCGCCAACCTTCAGGGTCGTGGCCACCGCGCCCGTCTCGCGGCGGCGCGACAGGGCGTCGACCCGCGCGATCAGCTCGGCGAAGGCGTAGGGCTTGACCAGATAGTCGTCGGCCCCGGCCCGCAGGCCCACCACGCGGTCGTTGATCTCGCCCAGGGCCGAGAGGAACAGCACCGGCGTCTGGTCGCCCTCGCGGCGCAGGGTCTCGACCACCTCGACGCCGTTCTTCTTGGGCATCATGCGGTCGACGATCATCACGTCGAACTTGCCCCTGCCCGCCTCGTTCAGGCCGGCCTCGCCGTCGGGCGCGTGGACGCATTCGTAGCCGGCCTCGGTCAGGCCATGGCTCATGGCGCCGGCGGCTTCGAGATCGTCCTCGATAATCAGGATACGCATGCAGGTCCCCAGGTGCACGAAAGGGCGTCATCGTGCGAATCGATGACGCCCTCTGTCGTGTCGTCGTCACGTCACGCGATGGTGACGTGATCCGGGCGCGGGCGAAAGCCCCCGCGATACCGGCGTTAGTTTATGGCGCGATCTTCAGCGGCACGATCGTCGGGCGACCGGCGCGGATGATCCGCAGGTTGACGCTGGGACGCTGCAGCTTCTTGGCCGCGTCGACCGCCGCGTTGACCTGCGAGGCCGAGGTGACCGGCACGCCGTTGATGCTGGTCAGCACGTCGCCCTTGCGCAGGCCCTTCTCGCCGGCGTCGGAGCTGGCCTTCACGCCGTCGATCAGCACGCCGCGCACGCTGGGGTCGATGCTGTAGGTGCGGCGGGCCGCGTCGTCGATCGGCGCCAGGCTCATGCCCAGGGCTTCCGACTTCTGGACCTGCGGCTTGGCCGGCGCCTCGGCGCCGCCCTCGTCGCTGTCGTCGTCGCTGAGCGCCAGTTCCTTCTCGGTCGGACGCACGCCCGACTTGATGTCGATCGTGCGCGGCTTGCCGCCCCGCAGGACCGACAGCTTCAGGGTGTCGCCCGGACGCCCCTTGGCCACTTCGCGGGTCAGTTCCGAGCCGCTCTTGATCGCCACGCCGTTGACGGCGGTGATCACGTCCTCGGGCAGCAGGCCGCCCTTCTGGGCCGGACCGCCCTCGACCAGGTCGGCGACGATCGCGCCCTTGACGTCGCCCAGGCCCTGGGCCTCGGCCATTTCCTTGGTGAACGGCTGGATCTGGGCGCCGATATAGCCGCGCACCACCTTGCCGCCGGCGATCAGCTGCTTGGCGGTGGCCTCGGCCACGTCGGCGGGGATGGCGAAGCCGATGCCCACCGAGCCGCCGGTCGGCGAGAAGATCGCGGTGTTGACCCCGATCACCCGGCCGTAGATGTCGAACGACGGACCGCCCGAGTTGCCCCGGTTGATCGGCGCGTCGATCTGGATGTAGTCGACGAAGGTCGACGAGCTGTCGCCCAGGTCGCGGTTGTAGGCCGAGATGATGCCGGCCGTGGCGGTGCCGCCCAGACCGAACGGGTTGCCGATGGTGATCACCCAGTCGCCGACCCGCGGCTTGGCCTGGTTCTCGAAGTTCACATACGGGAACGCCGCGCCCTTGGCCTTGGGGTCGACCACCTTCAGCACGGCCAGGTCGGTGCCCTCGTCGCGACCGACGATGGTGGCCTTCAGCTCACGGCCGTCCTTCAGGACCACGTTGATGCCGTCGTCGTCGGCGTCGGCGACCACGTGGTTGTTGGTCACCAGATAGCCGTCGGCCGAGATGAAGAAGCCCGAACCCGAGGACTGCTGCTTGGGACCGGGGGCTTCCTCGCCCTCCTCGCCCGGCTTCTGGCCGCGCGGCACGATGTCGAAGCCTTCCAGGCCCGGGATGCGCAGACGCGGGGCCGCGGCGGCCTTGGAGGTCACGTCGATCTGCACCACGGCGGGCGAGACCTGTTCGAAGATGTCGGCGAACGACATCGGCGCGCCGGGCGGCGGGGCGAACATCGGAGCCGGAGCGCCCGAGGTGCGGACCACCTGGGCCGGCTCGGCCGCCCCCGCGGGCGCCATGCGCATGCCGACCCCGGCCAGAGCCGCGCAGGCCACGCCCGCGCCGGCGACCGCACCGACAAAGAAACCAGACTTCCTAGCAGCCATCTTACGTCTTTCCTCACCCACGGCGCGCGGCGCCGGGTCCTTGGCTTGAGAACCTAGTTGCGCTGGCGAAAGGCGCAATGGTCTTCGAAAGAGATCATGCGTCCACGCTCAAGATGGTCTTGGGGCGTCTTCGCGGCGCAATCGTGTCATTCGTCCTTCAACAACACCTGAAGACGCGCTTCTTCCTCCTGGGAAAGTCGCTGCGCGTCTTCACCGTCGACCGCCGAAGCGGACCGCCGACGCAGAAGCAGCATCATCAACACGCCGCCCAAGATCAGAGCAATCCCAGGCGTGGCCCAGAGCAGCGCGTTGCCCAGCGAGAACGGCGGCTTGAGCAGCACGAACTCGCCGTAGCGCTCCACCAGGAACGCGCGGATCTCCTTGTCGCTGCGTCCCTGCTTCACTTGGTCACGGACCACCTGGCGCAGGTCGCCCGCCAGGGACGCCTCGGAGTCGTCGATGGACTCGTTCTGGCAGACCAGGCAGCGCACCTCGCGGAAGATCTCGCGGGCCCGGGCTTCCTGGACCGGATCGGGCAGGCGCTCGGCCGGATCGGCCGCGGCGCCGGCCATGCAGGCGACGGCCGCCAGGGCGATCAGGAGGCGCTTCACGCCGCCTTCTCCACCTTGCGGGCGACGCCGAACCGCAGACGGCGGTCCGACAGCGAGACCAGGCCGCCGATGGCCATGATCAGCGGGCCCAGGAAGATCAGCCGCACCCACGGATTGACGAAGGCCCGCACCAGCCAGGCCGGCTGGCCGTTGTCGCCCGCGCGGCGCTCGCCCAGCACCACGTAGAGGTCGTCCAGCACCTTGGGGCAGATCGCCACTTCCGAGGTGGTCTGCTTGCCGGTCGGATAGAAGCGGCGCTCGGGTTTGGCCTCGCAGACCGGCGCCCCGGCCTTGGTGATCGTCACGATGCCGCGCTCGGCGATGTAGTTGCCGCCCTCGGCCGTGCCGACGTCGGTCAGGGTCAGTTCGTAGGCGCCCAGCTTCAGCTGGCCGCCGACGCTCAGGGCCTGGGCCGCCTCGACCCGCCAGGTGGTCTCGAACGACGCGCCCAGCACGAAGACGCCGAGGCCCGCATGGGCCAGGGTCGTGCCCCAGGCGCCGCGCGGCAGGCCGGTGGCCCGGCGGCGCACCTCGGCCCAGGGGGCGCGGAAGGCCTTGACCCGCTCGGCCAGCTCCAGCACGGCCCCGCCGATCAGCCAGAAGCCGACCACCAGGCCGGCGCTGGCCAGGGCGCTGCGGGGCGAGACCACGGCGAAGGCGACCAGGCCCAGGATGACGGCGACCGCCAGGGCCAGCCACAGGCGGCGGACCACCAGGCGCGCGTCGCCGCGCTTCCAGGCCAGCAGCGGTCCGGCCGGCAGCACCGCCATGGCCAGCACCATCAGCGGCACGAAGGTCATGTTGAAGAACGGCGCGCCCACCGACACGGCCTCGCCGTCGGTCGCCTCACGGATCAGCGGGAACAGGGTGCCGACCAGCACCACCGCCGTCGCCGTCGACAGGATGATGTTGTTCAGGACGATGGCGCTCTCGCGGCTGACCGGGGCGAACAGGCCGCCGCTGTTCAGGCTGGGGGCGCGCAGGGCGAACATCGCAAAGCCGGCGCCGGCCGCTATGCCCATGATGGTCAGCAGCAGGACGCCGCGCGTCGGATCGACGGCGAAGGCGTGGACGCTGGTCAGCACGCCCGAGCGCACCAGGAAGGCGCCCAGCATCGAGAAGGTGAAGGCCGCCAGCCCCAGGAACACGGTCCAGCCCGGCAGGGCGCCGCGCTTCTCCAGCACCACGGCCGAGTGCAGCAGGGCCGAGCCGATCAGCCAGGGCATGAAGCTGGCGTTCTCGACCGGGTCCCAGAACCACCAGCCGCCCCAGCCCAGCTCGTAATAGGCCCAGAAGGCGCCCAGGGTGATGCCGACGGTCAGGAAGCTCCAGGCCGCCAGGGTCCAGGGCCGCACCCAGCGGGCCCAGGCCGCGTCGACCCGGCCCTCGATCAGAGCGGCCATCGAGAACGAGAACACCACCGAGAAGCCGACATAGCCGCAGTAGAGGAACGGCGGGTGGAAGGCGAGCGCCGGGTCCTGCAGCAGCGGGTTCAGCGACGCGCCCTCGACGGGCACGTCGTACAGGCGGGCCATCGGGTTGGAGGCGAAGACGGTGTAGGCCAGGAACAGCACGCCCAGCGCGCCTTGCGTTGCGACGGCGTAGGCCCTTAGGCGCGGCGGCAGGGCCTCGCCCCGGCTGGCCACGGCCGCGCCGAAGCCGGTCAGCACCAGGCACCACAGCAGCATCGAGCCCTCGTGGCTGCCCCAGGCGCCGGCCACCTTGTAGAGCATGGGCTTGGCGGTGTGGGAATTGGCCGCCACGTTGGCCACCGAGAAGTCCGACAGCACGAAGGCGTGGACCAAGGCCAGGAAGGTCAGGGCCGTGCAGAGGAAGGCGCCGACCGCCGCCCCGCGTCCGGCTCCGGCCAGCAACGCCGACCGCCGCGCCCCGCCGATCGCCGACAGGATCAGCTGCAGCGCCGACAGGACCAGGGCCAGGACGAGGGCGTAGGCGCCGAATTCGGTGATCATGAGCACACGCTCCTTCTCCCCTTGCGGGAGAAGGTGGCCGCCGAAGGCGGTCGGATGAGGGGTCGCGCGGACGAGGCGGTGAAACCCCTCATCCGTCGCTTCGCGACACCTTCTCCCGCAAGGGGAGAAGGAAGAAGAGACGCCGCCATCACGTGGTCGGCTTCCCGGGCTTGTAGCCCTGGTAGCTCGGGGCCTGGCCGTCCCCGCGCCACTCGCCCTGTTCCTTCAGGGCCTTGGAGACCTCGCGCGGCATATAGCGTTCGTCGTGCTTGGCCAGCACCTGCTTGGCGACGAAGGCGCCGGACTCGTCGAAGGCGCCCGAGGCGACGATCCCCTGCCCCTCGCGGAACAGGTCGGGCAAGTCGCCCTGGTAGCGGACCAGGGCCGTCGAGGTCTGGTCGGCGATCACGAACTCGACCTTGCCGTCGGGATGCTTGACCACGCTGCCGGCCTGGACCAGTCCGCCCAGCTGCACCTTGCGACCGGCCGGCACGTGGGCGGCGGCGGCCTGGGCCGGGGTGTAGAACAGCGAGATGGCGTCGCGCATGCCCCACAGGGCCAGGCCCACGGCCAGGGCGACCACGGGCGCGGCGACGGCCAGGACGGTCAGGCGGCGACGCGCCTTGCGGGATTTGGGCAGGAAACTCATGGCTGGGATGCGTTCTGAGAAGGGGTCTGGGCCGCCTGGCGCAGGGCGGACAGCACCTTGGGCTGATCCTTGTAGCGCGCCTGGGCCGAGGCCAGGGCGGCGTCGCGGCGGGCGGCGTCGCCCAGCACGGAATAGGCGCGCACCAGCTTGATCCAGCCGTCGGGGTCGTCGGGATTGGCTTCGAGGCGGGCGGCCAGGCCCGCGACCATGCCCTGGATCATGTCCTGAACGTCGCCGTCCTGAGCGGCTTGCGCCGGCCGGCCGGTCGGGGCGGACGAGGCGCGGATGCCGCCGTCGGCCTCGACCTGGGCGATCTGGGCGCCGAAGCCCGCGCGGCGCGGATCGTTGGCGGGCAGGTCGGCCAGCAGGGCCTTCCAGTCGGCCAGGCCGCCCTGGACATCGCCGTCGGAGAGGCGGGCCAGGCCAAGGTGGTAACGGGCGCTGGTGTTCTTGGGGTCGCGCTTCAGGGCCTCGGCGAAGGCCTTGCGCGCGTCGGCGCCGATCTCGCCCTGCCCCTCGGCCACGAAGGTCTCGCCCAGTCCGGCCCACAGGTCGGAGCGGTCGGGGGCGATGATCACCGCGCGGCGCAGGGCCTGGGCGGCGCCCGTGGCGTCGCCGGCGGCCATCCGGGCCAGGGCCAGGTTCTTCAGCGGTTCGGGATCTTTGGGGCGCTCGACGGCGATCTGCTCCAGCACAGCGGCGATCTGGGCCGGCTCCAGCTGGGTGGCGTCGGTCTTGCGCCACTGGGCGACGCGCTTGACGTAGGGCTGGTCCGCCACGCCGAACCCGCCGACGACGCCGTAGATCCCCAGGGCCGCCAGCGGCCCGGCGGCGGCCAGAACCAGCACCAGCGGGCGCAGCCTGGGGTTGGCCGGCGGCCAAGCCGCCTGATGGTCGGCGGCCGCCAGCAGACGGCGACCGGCCTCGGCCCGCGCGCCCTTCAGCTCGGCGTCGGCCAGCAGGCCGCGCTCGGCCAGGTCGTCGATCTCGGACAGTTGCCGCTTGTGCACGGCCAGGCTGGCGTCGTCGCCCACGCCCAAGGACGCCCGCGCGGCGCCGCGCAGCATCAGGGCGGCGACGACGGCCGACAATCCCGCCGCGGCGATCCAGAAAGCGATCATGACGGCGTGTTAGCTGGGAAACGGGGCCGGCCGTTAGCGAAAAAAGCGCTTAAGGGCCCTGAGGCTCTAAGCCGCCGCCGCCATCGCCGCGGCCGCGCGGCGGCGGACGATCTCGGCGGTCTTCTCGTCGCGGCTGTAGGCGATGTAGCCGGCGGCCAGGTCGACATACATCCGGGCCAGGCCCTGGTCGCCGCCGTCGCCGGTGCGCACGATGTGAAGGATGTCCTCGATGTACTGGTCCAGGCGACCGTTCAGCTTTTCCAGGACCTTGGCGCGGCTGGCGCCGTAGCCGCTCTTGGCGGCGCAGGGTCGGACCTCGGCGATGAACACCAGGACGGCGGTCAGGCGCCGGCCCAGGGCCTCGTCCGGCTCGGCCGTCAGCAGGGGAACGCCCTTGCCGTTCTTGCCGCTCAGGAACGAGATCGGCCGCAGCGGCAGGGCCGCCAGCAGCTCCTTCTCGGCGCCGTTCATCCGTTTTTCGACGGCCTGAGCCACGTCCTGCTTCTGCTTTGCGATCCGGCGTCCCCACGGACCGTCCTTGGCCAGGTTCACCGACTGCTCGAACTCGGTGATCTGCAGGGCGACCTTCTGGGCGGCCAGACCGGCCTTGCGCCCCTCGGCCTCGCCCTTGTCGGGCTCGAAGCTTTCGATGAATTCGATGTTTCGGGCGATGTCGGCCAGCACACGCTCGCCGAACACGCTGACCTCGGACGACGCCCAGAACTTGTCGCCCGGCCGGTCCATGACCGCCGAGATCACCCGCAGGATCCGCCAGTCGTCCGGCAGGTGGGCCGCCAGGATCTCGAACAGCAGCGGCCCGGCGTCCGGGCGGATGGCGCAGGCGTCCTTGTAGGCCAGGCGGGCGGCCGAGGCGCGCTCCTCGCTCATCTTGCTGACCCATTCCGACAGCCTGGGCAGGGCGGCGCGCACGATGTGGGCCAGCTCCAGGCAGGAGGCCAGTTCGTCGATGTCGCAGAGGGCGTCCAGCGCCTGGAAGCCGGGCTCGGCCTGGGCGCGCAGGCCCTTGGCGGCCAGCTTGCACAGGTCGTTGAAAACCTCGGGCGGGCCCTCGTCCAGATCCCAGGGATTGCAGCGGGCGGCGGCTTCCTCGACCATCTGCGGCGCGGCGGCCTTCAGGGCGATCCACAGCAGCGAGAGGGTGCGGGGCGGGAAGCAGATCTGGTCGTCGCGCTTGGCGCACAGGGGGGCGATCGGGGCCAGCACGCTGTTGCGGACGTAACGGGCGGCGGTCTCGTCCTCGACGAGCCCGCGCACGGCCGCGAGCGCGCCCTGCCCGCCGGCCGGACCGGCCAGAGCGAGTTCGAGGCTGCGCAGAGCGGCGTCGGGCGCGGTTTCCACCAGCTTCCGAACCATCAGCAACTTGTTGGCGGCGACTGCTGCCATAATCCCCCACCGGACGGACCCGAATCCGGTCCGCGTCAACCATGTCGCCAACGAGGTTAAGACTTTCCGAAACCATAAGTTTTCGCGGCGCGAAGAGGGGCGTCGAAAGGTCGCTGCCGCCGTGTCACCGGTGTCTGTCGAAAACCGACGAAAGGCTGGGTTGTGATTGGAGCCCGCCTTCTCCTCCACCGTGAAACGGGGGAGATGGCGCGCTGCGAAGACGCAGCGTGACGGAGGGGGCGTTGGGGCGTTCGACGATCTGCCCTGAATTTGGTGATACGGGACGGCCGGGACGCCCCCTCCGTCACGTCGCCTACCGGCGCCGCGCCACCTCCCCCGCTTCGCGGGTGAGGAGAAGGGTCTGCCTACCCTTCCGACCTCGGCAGCACCAGGGTCACCCTCAGCCCGCCCAGCGGCGAGGCGCCCAGGGTCACCGAACCGCCGTAGGCGCGGGCCAGTTCGTCGACAATCGACAGGCCCAGGCCCGAGCCCGGCGTGTGCTCGTCCATCCGCTGGCCGCGCTTGAGGGCGTCGCTCCAGCGGTCGGGCGGCAGGCCGGGACCATCGTCGTCCACGGTCAGGGTCATCTGTTGGGGCGAACTGGCCACCGCTTCGGCGCGGACCTTGCCCTTGCACCACTTGCCGGCGTTTTCCATGACGTTGCCGGCCAGCTCCATGAAGTCCTGGCGCTCGCCCTGGAAGCACAGGTCGTCGGGGCAGCGCCAGTCGATCACCACGCCCTTCTCCTGGAAGATCCGCTCCAGGGTGACGGCTAGCTCGTCCAGGATCGGTTCGACCGGCGTGCGCTCGCCCGAGGTCTGGGAGCGGGCCGCGGCGCGGGCCCGACGCAGGTGGTGGTCGACCTGCTCGCGCATGGTGGCGGCCTGGCGCTCGACGACCTCGGCCAGGGCTCCCGGCCGTTGGCCGGCCTCGGTCAGCATCACCGACAGCGGGGTCTTGAGGGCGTGGGCCAGGTTGCCGACGTGGGTGCGCTGGCGCTCGACCACTTCCTGGTTGTGGGCCAGCAGGGCGTTCAGCTCGACTGCCAGGGGCTCCAGTTCCTCGGGATAGGTCCCCTCCAGCCGCTCGGCCGCGCCGCGCCGCACCGAGGCCACCTCGCGCCGCAGGCTGAACAGCGGCGCCAGGCCCACCCGCACCTGCACGACCACGGCGGCGATCAGGCCCACGCCCAGGATCAGCAGGGCCAGGGTGGTGATCCGCCCCAGGCGGTCGGCGTCGGCGTCGATCGGCGAGCGGTCCTCGGCGGCGATGAACACCACCGGCCGCGGATAGCCCGGCAGCCGGGCCAACAGGGCGGCCGCGCGCAACGGACGATTCTGCGGTCCCTTGAGGTCGAAATAGAGGGTCCTGCCCGGCTCCGACATCAGCCGCTCGGACTGTTCGGCCGGGATCATCAGGTCGCTGTCGAACAGCGAGCGCGAGCGCTCGATGACGTTCAGCCCGCCCCCGCCCGCCGGCTGGTCGAAGATCGTCCAGTAGCGGCCCGAATAGGCCCGGGTGGCGCGGATGTCGGTCAGGACCGGCGCCCGCAGCAGGCCGTTCTCGACGGTCGAGCCGGCGTAGAGGTCGTCGGTCAGCACGGCCAGCGACTGGTCGAACCGCCGGATGGCGGCGTCACGGAACTGGGCGGTCAGGAACACGCCCGCCACGACCAGCACCACCAGGTTCCAGATCGCGGCCAGCAGCACCAGCCGTCGGACCAGAGAGCGTTTGCCCAGGTCCCACATGTTCAGCTGGCCTGCCGCGATGGCGTCACTCGGTCGTCTCGCCTTCCAGCGGCGTCAGGCGGTAGCCCAGGCCGCGCACGGTCTCGATGCGGTCGCTGCCCAGCTTCTTGCGCAGCCGCCCGATGAACACCTCGATGGTGTTGGAGTCGCGGTCGAAGTCCTGGTCGTACAGGTGCTCGACCAGCTCGGTGCGGCCGATCACCCGGCCCTGGTGCATCATCATGTAGTGCAGCAGGCGGTATTCCAGCGAGGTCAGGCGCAGGGGCTCGCCGTTGACGCTGGCCCGGGCGGCGCGCGGGTCCAGGCGCAGGCCGCCGCACGACAGGGTCGGCGAGGCGTGACCGGACGAGCGGCGCAGCAGGGCGCGCAGGCGGGCCAGCAGTTCCTCGGTGTGGAACGGCTTGGTCAGATAGTCGTCGGCGCCGGCGTCGAAGCCCGCCACCTTCTCGTTCCAGGAGCCGCGCGCGGTCAGGATCAGCACGGGCGTGGCGACATTGCCGCGCCGCCAGCGCTCCAGCACCGACACCCCGTCCACCTTGGGCAGGCCCAGGTCCAGGACGACGGCGTCGTAGGGTTCGGTCTCGCCCAGGAATTGGGCCTCCTCGCCGTCGGCGGCATGGTCGACGGCGTAGCCGGCGTCGCCCAGGGCCAGCTTCAGCTGGCGCGACAGGTCCGGATCGTCTTCGACAAGCAGGATACGCATGAAGGAGCCTCTGTCTCGTGGCGCTGTTGGGAGCTTAGTGGGCGCTGATGATCTGGCCGGTCCGGGCGTCGACGATGAAGTCGATGCGGCGGCCGTCGTCGGTGGCCCAGCGGACCCGGTAGTTGGGGCCTTCCAGGCCGGCGTCGAGCACGCGGCCGGGGGTGCGCCGGCCGATCTGCGCGATCACCCGGCTCAGCGGCACCAGTTGGCCCGACTGCACGCCGCCCCGCGCCTCGTCCTGCCGGGCGCGCCAGTCGGCGCCCAGCGAGTCCGGGCCGCGCTGCGCGGACGCCACGCCCGGGAGGGTCGAGGCGGCCAGGGCGGCGGCGAAGAGGAAGTGAATGGGCTTCATGAGTAAGGGTTTAGAGGGTTGCGGCTGAATAGAGGCTGAACACGGCCGTTATGGACGGGTAGCGACGTTCTGTCACGGATTCGACGCGGGAAAACACCGCCCGCGCCAAGCCATGCGCAAGCGTCGTACGCGCCTTGGCCCTCACCGGCCCTCTCGCCCCCTTATGCGCCCGCGTCCCGGCAGGCGGCGCAGTCGTTCCAGCTACCGCCGCTTCGGCGAATAGGGCCGCTTGTCGCGCCACTGCTCCGCGAACTTCTCCAGCTCCGCGTCCGGGGCGTCCGGCAGGGTCACCACCAGGCGGGCGAACAGGTCGCCGCGCACGCCCTTGGCATTGGACAGGCCCCGGCCCTTCAGGCGCAGCTTGGCGCCGCTGTTGGAGCCCTTGGGCACCGTCAGGGTCACCGGACCGTCGGGCGTGGGGGCCTCGACCTTGCCGCCCAGCACCGCGTCCGGGACGGTGATCGGCAGGTCCATGACCAGGGCGCCGTTCTCGGGGCGGTAGATCGGGTGTGGCTTGATGGCCAACTCGATCAGGGCGTCGCCCTGCCCGCCCCGGCCCGGGCTGCCCTGGCCCTTGAGGCGAAGCGTTTGGCCCTCCTGGGCGCCCGCCGGGATGGTGACATCGATCGTGCGGCCGTCCGAGAAGGCCACGCGCTTCTTGCCGCCCTTGATCGCCTCTTCCAGGTCGATGTCGAGCCGGGCGCGCACGTCGGCGCCCTTGGGCGAGAAGCCGCCGCCACCGCCGCCACCGCCGAAACCGCCGCGATTGCGGCCCAGGATGTCGCCGAACAGGTCGTTGAGGTCGATCTCGGGACCTTCGCCGCCGCCCATGCCGCCGCGACCGCGTCCGCCGCCGAAGCCCGCCCCGAACGGATTGCCACCGCCGCCGAAGCCGCCGCGCATGGTCTCGCGGCCGTCGGCGTCGATCTCGCCGGCGTCGAACTTCTTGCGCTTGTCGGCGTCGCCCAGGATGTCGAAGGCGGCGCTGACCTGCTTGAACTTCTCCTCCGACTTCTTGTCGCCCTTGTTGGCGTCGGGGTGATGCTGCTTGGCGAGCTTGTGGAACGCCTTGCGGATTTCCGCCGCGCTCGCGGTGCGGGAAACGCCAAGCTCCAGATAGGGGTCGCGCGCCAAGGAGGCTCCTCACTTCAGGTTCAGGACAGCGGAACGTCTCAATTAGGCCGTTCGGCGCGGCGCGCAAGCGTTATGTTGCATTAATATCACAGCAAGGCTCGCGACATGGCGCCCCAGCCGAACAGGGCCGAGCCCTGGGCGACCTTGACCGCCAGCACGCCGACGGGTCCTGAAGGCAAGTCGGCGGCGCGCTGGACGGCTGTGTAGGTGAAGGCCGGCGTGGTGGTTTCGGCCGTGCGGACCACGGTCTCGCCGTCCAGGATCTCGACGCGATAGACCTCCCGCTCCTCACCCAGCGGGACCTCGGCGTCCCAGCCGTCGCCGGCCAGGCGGGTGCGGCGGATCCAGGTGACGAGCGTGTCGCCGTCCTGTTTGCGCGCGCGCAGGTGGGCCGGCGACCAGGGCCGGGACGACAGGCCGCGCCAGGTGTCGAACGTCTCGCTCATCGACCGACCCGAGGCCGGGCCGCCGGCCGGGGCTGCGCGCCAGGTCAGGGGCAGGCCGCGCTCGGCCAGGGCCAGGTCGGCCCGGACCAGGGCCTCGTCCAGCGCCACCACCGCCGCCCCCGCCGAAGTCAGGACGGCCATGGCCGGGTCGCTGCCGGCCTGGCCGCGCAGCAGGCCCGACAGGGTCCAGACGTCTTCGGCGACCGGCTCGGCGGTCAGGAACTGGAGGACTTCCCATTCGCCGTTCGCGCCTCGCACCGCCAGGGCGTTGGCGCCGGCCAGGACGGCCGAGCGGTCGCGGCTGATCGGCGTCGCGCCCTCCAGCCGCATGGTCAGTCGGGTGGCGTGGTCGAAGCGGTGCAGCGGCCCGGCCGGCAGGTCCGACAGGGTGACGCCCACGGTGGCCGGGACGGCGGCGGTCGCCCGGACGCGCAGGGCCTCGACCCCGGCGCCGGCGTGGACGTCGAAGGCCCGCCACGGCGCGGCGGCCACGGCCACCAGCGGGCGCTCGTCGGCCTGGCCTGGAAGGTCCAGCACGTGCAGCACCGGCGGTGGCGGAACCTCGCGCGGCGGGGCGGGCGTCCAGTCCAGGTCGCCGCTTGTCCGCACGGCCTCGACCACCGGGGCCAGCCGGGCGCGGGGATGCTCGTCCAGATCGATGCGCGACACCCGCCAGGTCGCGCCGTCGAGCATGACCCGCTCGCCGGGCTCCAGGCGCAGGACGGCCAGGGGCGAGAGATGGGTGGTGACCGCGCGCGGGTCGGCGGCGGTCAGCAGGCGCTCGGCCACGGCCCGGGCCTCGGCGGCCGACAGCACCAGCGGCGCGTCGAGGTCCGCGCTCCCGTCGCCCTCATCGCGGCGCACGATCACCGCCCCGGCCTGGTAGTCGCGGGCGGCGTCGATGAAGCGCAGGCGAAGAGTCTGCACCGGGGCCGACATCGTGCGGGCGACGACGACGGGCGCGTCGCGGTCCTCCGGCCAGGCCAGGTCGTCGTCGTCCAGAGCCAGGGCCGCAACGCCCGAACGCCCGGCCAGGACGACGCCGTCGCCGCGCTCGACCGGGTCCAGGGCGAAGGCCTCCAGCAGTGGCGCCAGGGCGTCGCGCAGGCGCATGGGCCGGTCGACGACGTAGCCGACGATCGCGCCGCCGGCCTCGCCGGGATCGACCGCCACGCCGGCCCGGTCGGCCAGGGCCGAGATCAGTTCCGGCAGCGGCGCGACGCCCGAGCGGCCGTTCAGCCAGTGACCCAGGGTCCAGTTGGGTCCATCGGCCCAGATACCGCTCCGGGCGGGGAAGTTGGGAAACGGCCGGGCGTCCCAGCACCAGGCGGCGGCGTCCTGGATCATCGGCCCGCCATAGACCGGCGAGATCGGGTTCGTGGCGGGGTCGGCCACGTGCGCCAGCACCGCCTCGAGCGCCCGCCGCTGGCCGACCTCGTCGCGGGTCCCGTCCGAGAACGGCGGCAGGGCGCTCTCGGCGCTCTTGGCGTCGACGAACACGTTCGGGGCGTTGGCGCCCTTGTCGACCGCGCCGCAGCCGAACTCGACCAGCCGCAGAGGCTTGGATCTCGGGACCCAGGCGGTGGCGGTGGAAGCCCGAACCCCGCCCGGACGATTGAAGTGCGGCTTGCTCCACCACGACAGCAGGTCCTTGGGCCGGAACACCCAGGGCTCGCCGTGGGCGCCGTCGGTGATGGGCGTGCGGACCTGGGCCGTCCGGTCGGCGTCCGAGGCGTAGAACCAGTCGTAGCCCTCGCCGCCCGCGAGATTCGCGCGCAGATAGGCCGGGTCGTGCGGACCACCCTCCCCGGCGTCCAGATGGTCGTCGCCGTCGCGCCAGTCGGCCATGGGCGGATAGAAGTCGATCCCGACGAAATCGATGGTCGTGTCGCTCCACAGCGGGTCGAGGTGGAAGTGGACGTCGCCGCTGCCGTCGGCCGGCTGGTGGCCGAAATACTCGCTCCAGTCGGCGGCGTAGCCGAGCTTCGTCGAGGGGCCCAGCAAGGTCCGCACTTCGCCGGCCAGGCTCTTCAGCGCCGCCACGGCCGGATAGGACGAGGCCCCGTCGCGCACCGTGGTCAGGCCGCGCAGCTCCGAGCCCAGGATGAACCCGTCCACCCCGCCCGCCAGCTGGGCCAGCTTGGCGTAGTGCAGCAGCATCCGACGCAGGCCCCAGTCGCCGGCGGGGCCGCTGTAGGTCGGCAGGCCGTCGACGTCCCCGAACTGCCCCGCCGTCGCCGCGCCGAAGAAGGCCGAGACCTGGGCGCCGGCGGCGGCGGTCTTGTCGGGCGAGCCTGGGCGGCCGGCGGCGGGGTGGCAGGTGATCCGGCCGCGCCACGGATAGGCGCCCTGGGCGGCGCCGCCGTACGGATCGGGCAGCCCATTGCCGGCCGGCACGTCCATCAGCACGAACGGATAGAGCGTCACCTTCAACCCGCGCCGCTTCAACTCGGCGATCGCCTGCAGCACGGCCCGGTCGGCCGGCGTGCCGCCGTAGGCCGGGCCGCCGTCGTGATGGGAGACCACGGCGGCGTCGGCGCGCGCGACGCCGTTCACCCGCCACTCGAACGGGATCGTCGCCTTGGCGGCCTGCTCCACGCGGGGCCGGATGGCGCACGACCCGCAGCGCAGGTCGTCGCCGAACCAGGCCACCACCAGGGTCACCTCCTCCACGTTCGGCAGCTGGGCCTGAAGCTGGTCCAGCGACACCACCAGGTCGGGCCGGCCCTCGGTGTTGTTCAGGGTCTCGGCCGTGGTCCGCGTCAGGCCTTCGCGGCGCATCACCAGGTCGGTGGCGTAGACGAACTCGCCCGCGCCGGGGATCAGGCACGCGCCCTTCAGCTGGTCCTCCAGCCCGGGCGAAGCGCCACCGGCGCGCGGCCGACGGAAGACCTCGAACGACAGCTGCGGCGGCCGGTTGCCGTACGCGTCAAGCGGCAGGTCCTCGAACACCACATAGGCCGTGCCGCGATAGGCCGGGGCGTCACCCTCCACCGCCGCGATCAAGGGATCGGGCGCCTGGTCCTCGGCGCCGGTGTGCACGCGCATGACCACGCCCGCCATGTCCATCGGCTTGCCGTCCGCCCACACCCGGCCGATCCCGTCGATCGGCCCCTCGCAGACCGCGACGGCGAACGACAGGCTGTAGGCGGCGCGGCTCGTCCTGGCGCCCTTGCTCCCGCCCGAGCGGCCCTCGATCCAGCGCTCCTTGAAACGCGCCGCCCAGATCACCTGACCAGCCACGCGCGCCCGGCCGAACACCGCCGCCATCGCCGCGCCCTCGGCGGCGCCCGACAGCCTCAGCTCCGGGATGCGCGGCCCGACCTGGCGGACGGGCGTCAGGGCGTCAAGCGCGGCGGAGGCGGCGACGCCGCCCAGCACCGCGCCGAGCGCGCCGCCGATGGGGCCCGCCACGGCCGTGCCGACGGCGGAGAGGATGACCTGGGCCATGGTGGACTCCTTCAGATGTCGGGAAAGGCGAACGCCGCCACCAGCCGGTCCCGCCACCAGCGGCCCAGCCAGCTTTCGACGCAGGCGCGCCCCCAATAGGCGTGGATCATGCGGTCGCCCGCCGAGGCGACGGCGCAGTGCTTGGCGGGCGCGTCGGGCGCCATGCGGAACAGCAGCACGTCGCCCGGACGGGCCGCGGCGAGGTCCAGCGGGATCAGGCGGCGCGTCAGGGCTTCGCGCAGGAGCTCGCGCCCGCCGAGTTCGGCCCAGTCGGGACGATAGGGCGGCGGAGCCTCGGGCTCGGCGCCGTGCAGCGCCCGCCAGACGCCGCGCACCAGGCCCAGGCAGTCGCAGCCGACGCCGCGCACGGAGGCTTGGTGCTGGTAGGGGGTGCCAAGCCATCGGCGCGCTTCTTGTAGGGCCGCCGTGCGAACCCCCTCAGTCGCTTCGCGACAGCTCCCCCAGCGGGGGAGCATCTGAGCGCCGATAGATCCTCCCCCTCTGCGGGAGGTGGTCCGGAGGACCGGAGGGGGCTCACCGCCGCCCGCCGTCATGACGCTCCCCATCACTGGGATACAGCGTCAGGAAGTCCTCCCCCGGCGTCGTCGGGAAACCCCGGAAGTTTACGCCGTTGCCGAACACGTCCCGGCAGGTGACCCAGCGCTTGTCGCAAGCCATCCCCGGGAAGTCCGCCGCGTCGACTCCGCAGCGCGCGTCGCCGAACGCCGCGTCGCACGAGCGGCCGAAGGTCCGACCGGCCACGCGATCCAGGGCCGCCAATGGTCCGGCGAGCTCCAGGGTGAAGCCCTCGCCCTCGGCCTTGGCCGCCGTGACGCCGGCCGACCACAACCGCGTCGACAGGCTGGGCGCGGTCCAGTCGACCACGCGGCAGTCGACCCGCGCCCCGTCATAGAGCCCGGCCGCCAGGTCGGCCTCCGACAGCGCCGCGTCGTCGAAGCCGCCGACCGCCGTGGCCTGGCCGGGCGCGAAGCCGGCCTCGGTCTCGGCCGCGCCCGGGGTCCACCCGCTGGCCGCCTTGCAGACGACGCCCTCGACCGTCAGGTCGCGGTCATGGTCGGTGAAGCCCAGCACCACGCCGTCGGAGCGGGTGACGATCCACGCGTGACAGAGACAGGCCGCCCCGCTCTCGATGCGTTCGGCCAACTCGGAAGGGACCGCCCGCATCAGACCCGGACCTCGACCAGGGCCACCGCGCCGACCCGGGCGGCGTTGAAGCTTTCCAGGGTCACGTCGATGCGGTCGCCGTCGAAGCGCACCGGCACGTCGAACTCGAAGCCGGCGGTCACCGCCGCGCCCGCCGCCGGGGCGGCCGTCAGGGTGACCAGGCCCCTGGCCGGGTCGACCGCGAAGGCCCCGGGGGCCAGGGCCACGCCGCCCACCGCGACTTTCACTGACCCCGCCACCGGCTTGACGATCGGCCGGACCACCGCCGTCTCGCCGGTCCCGTAGGTCTTGGCCAGGACGAAGGTCTTGCGCGCCCCGTCGCCGGTCCCGATCGCCTGGTCGGTGGCCGCGGGCGTCCCCGACGGCGCGCACGACTTGCAGTCGGCCGGATCGCGGAAGCGGAAGCCGTGCAGCCGCCCGCGCCGGGCCTCGAAGAAGGCGACCAGCTCGGCCGCGTCGTCCAAAGGCCGTACGGCGGTGCCGATCAGATAGCGCCGCCGCCCCTGGGCCCAGGGGCTGGAGCGCCGCTCGAACCCCGAGGCCAGGGTGGTCACCCGGGTGCGCCGCTCGACGCCGCCGGTGCAGCCGAAAGCCAGGCGCGCGGGCAGGCGCGCCTCATGAAACGCGGTCATGACACCGCTCCTCTTGCATGTGAGTGAACATTCACTTATACGACCAGAAACCTTGAAGGAGCCCGTCGATGCGTGCGTTGCCCCTGTTGTTCGATCCGCGCGGCGCCATCGACAGGCGCACGTTCTGGAGCGGCATGCTGCAGTTGGCGGCGCTCGGCGTGGCGGTGTCGCTCGGGCTGACGCGCGTCTGTCCGAATGCGACGCTGGCCGCCCTTCCGGTGATCGGCGACGCCTGGGCCGTCGGAATGATCGTGCAGCACGTCTACGCGTCCAGCCCGATGGACGTCACGCTGGCGACAACGTTGCTGCTTGCGGTCGCGCGCCTCTACGTCACGGCGTGCCTGATGCTGAAGCGGGCGCGGCACGCCGGTAAGGATCTGGGCGCGATCGCCATCGTCGGCCTGGCCGCCCTGCTGGTCCATGGACTGCTGGGTCTTTGGACCTACGACCTTTACGGCGAGGAGATGGCCATCATCGTCCCCCTGGTCGCCGACGCGGTGATCACCGCGGGCCTGGGACTGGTCGTGACGGTCTGGCTGGGCGCCTCGCCCAAGTCCACCGCCCGGAACTGGACCTCGGCCGCCGCCGCCCGTCCAGGTTAAACCCTCGTCATGACTTGCAATTCACTTAAACGACGAGCTGACTGCTCCTAGTCTCGCTTCAGGATTTGGGAGCTGGAAATGGACTGGAAATCACTCTTCTTCTCGGCCGAGGGTCGTATCGGCCGTCAGGCGTTCTGGATCGGCTGGCTGGTGCTGCTGGGCGTCCAGGTGGTGGCCGGGTGGATCCCGGTGGTCGGCCACGCCCTGGGGCTGGTCGCGCTGTTCGCCTGGGTTTGCCTGTGCACCAAGCGCCTGCACGACATGGGCCGCAGCGGCTGGTGGCAGGCCCCGGCCTTCGCCCTGGGCCCGGTGCTGCTGTTCGGCTCGGTGCTGTGGATCGGCCTCGGCGTGGCCGCGACCGCGATCGGCGGCGGCGACCCCGAGGTGGCGGCCTTGGCGGGCGTGGGCCTGGTGCTGACCAGCGTGTTCGTCGCCTTCACGGCCATGATCGCCTTCACCCTGTGGGTGGGCATCGCCGAAGGCCAGTCGGGCGAAAACCGCTACGGCGAACCGCCGCTGGCCACGGTGGCGGTGTGAGGAAATCTAAAACGCTGATTTTTAAGCTTTCCCCATCGCTTCGGCGGTGGGGAAATGCCGTATGGCTTTCTACTGCTACATCGTCGCGAGCCAACGAAACGGTACGCTCTACGTCGGTTCCACCGACGATCTCTTCCGTCGGATCGAAGAGCATCGAGAGCACATCCGCGACGGCTTCACCGCCAAACACCACTGCACGATCCTCGTCTGGTACGAGGTCTTCGAAACTCGCGAGGAAGCGTTTCGCCGCGAGCGCCGGATCAAGGAATGGCGACGTTCGTGGAAGCTCATGCTGATCGAGGCGGACAATCCGACCTGGCGGGACCTGTTCCCCGACTTCAATGCCAACGCCTGAGCATTATTCTTATAATCCGCTCATCCCGGCGAATGCCGGGACCCAGATGGAATGGCTTTGAGGCTGACGCCAAAAGCTCCGAGCCCTTCCAATCAGGTACCCAGCTATAGGATCTGGATCCCGGCATTCGCCGGGATGAGCGGAAATCATAATCTTCGCGCCCCCAGACTCACCGCCCGCGCCAGGGCCTGGGCCAGCTGCGCATCCGACCGCGCCAGGCCCGTCGTGTCGCCGCCCTGGACGTTGATCGTCACATTGACCCCGGCCGCGCCGGCCGGTTCGATGGCGCCGCCGGTCGCCGGGCGGAACAGCTCGGGCCCACGCTCGCCGACCAGATAGGCCTGCCCCGCCGCGACCGGACCGCCGTCGGCGCGGGCTCCCGAAAAGCCGGCGCCGACCGCCTTGGCCACGGCCTGGATCAGGTGTCCGCCGCCCTGTCCCGTCCCCGCCGAGACCGCCTCGATCACCGCTCGCGCCAGTTCGCCCAGGCTGACCTTGCCGTCGGCGGCGGCGCGGGCCAGCGAGCGGGCCAGGCTTGTGCCGGCCTTGGCGAAGGCGTCGTCGATGCCGCGCGCCGCGTGCTCGGCCGGCGCGCGCAAGGCGGCCAGGGCGGCGGCGGCTTCGGCGGCGCGGGCGGGGATGGCGTCCAGGCCGTCTTCATGGAAGTCGCTCATGGGATGTCCTCATCGGGGAAGCGGGCGATCAAGGCGTCCAGCGCTGCGCGATTCAGGCTCGGCGCGGGCGGGGTTTCGGTCAGCGCCCGCCACTCGGGCAAAGACAGTCGCCAGAACGCCTCGGGCGGGATGGCCAGCCGCAGCGCGGCCAGACGCAAGGCGTCGCGCCAGGCCGGGGTCATGCGCAGGCGGCCAGGGCCGCGGCGACGGCCGCGACCGCTTCGGGGATCGACACCGGAGCGGCGTCCAGCACCGCCGGATCCTCGCCGCCGCCTTCCAGCAGGGCGGCGAGGACGGCCAGCAGCTCGGTGGCCGACAGCCGGGCGAACCGCTCGGGCAAGGCGCTCCAGTCGGGCAGGCCCAGGGCGGCCTCTATGCGGGCCAGGGCGCCGAGGGTCAGGCACAGGCGGCGCGGGGTTCCGGCCAGGGGGACGAGGACTTCGCCTCGGATGGGGTTGGGGGTGGGCATATGGCTCCTTCTCCTCACCCGCGCAGCGGGGGAGGTGGCGCGATGCGAATACGCATCGTGACGGAGGGGGCGTTCGCTAGGCGTCGCGAGCGCGGCCGCGCCCCCTCCGTCTCGCCGCTGCGCGTCGATCCACCTCCCCCGTTTCACGGGGGAGGAGAATGTCAGATCGCCGTGAACGTCACCGCCCCGGCCGAGGCCAGCGAGAGCGCGAACGCCGCCTCGCCGTCGTGGTCGCCGGCGTATTCCAGGGCCGCCACCAGGAACGGTCCCTCCAGTTGGACGAAGTCGGGGATCACCAGGCGCCAGACCCGCGCCGTCTGGGCGAAGAAGCTGTCGCGCACCGCCGCGTCGGACGCCGCGTCGCGGAAGACGCCGGCGCCCGAGACGGCGACCGAGCGGACGCCCGCTCCGGCCAGCAGCTCGCGCCAGCGGCCGGCGCTGTCGCCGTCGGTGGCGTCGATGGTCTGGGCGTTGAGGCTGATGGTCCGGGCCCGCAGGCCGGCCACGGTGGTGAAGGTCGGCGTCGGGGCGCCGTCGCTGATCTTCAGCAGGATGTCTTTGCCGGCTTGGGCGGCCATGGGCGTGTCCTTTCGGTTAGAGGGCTTCGGTCACCGCCCGCACCCGCAGCACGCCCAGCGACAGCTCGCGGTCGGCGGCGCGGAAGACGTCGGCGTAGGTGACGCGCAGGGTGACCAGGCGGCGGCCGGCCACGGCCAGCGGGGCGTTGTGCAGGGCCGCGCGGACGGCGGCTGTGACGGCCCGAGCCTCTTCCGGCCCGCCGAACTTGCTGGCGCAGGTGACGGTGACCAGGTGCTCGAGGCCATCCGCATCGGCTCCGAACGGCCGGCTCTCCTGGCGGCTCAGCGAGACGCACGGATAGGCCGGCCGGCGGGGCGCATCGACATGGACGCGGGCGGCGACCAGGGCGGAGACTGCGGGCGCGGCCTTCAGGGCCTCGACCAGGGCGGCGGCGATGGCCGCGTCGGGACCGGCGCTCACAGCCGGGCCTCGCGGTACGGCGCCAGCCAGGCCTCGACCAGGCCGGGCGGCGGTTCGCTCCCGTCCCGGTGCTCGTAGGCGTGGGCGACCAGCAGCAGCACGGCCAGGCGCAGCGGCGCGGGGCTGGCGGACGTAAGGGCGACGCCCGTGGCGGCGGCGACGCGCGCCTCGGCGGCGTCGATCAGCAAGGTGACCAGGGCGTCCTCGCTGGCGTCGGCCACGCGCAGGAAGCCCTTGGCCTCGGCCAGGGTGATGGAGAGGGGCATGTGGGGTTTCCGTGAAAAGGGGACGCCCCCTCCGTCACGTCGCCCCCTCCTTCTTAAGAAAGGGCGGCGACGCGCCACCTCCCCCGCGATGCGGGTGAGGAGAAGGGGCGGATCTCCTCCCCCGTGCACGGGGGAGGTGGCGCGCGGCGAAGCCGCGTGACGGAGGGGGCGTCGTCGCGGCGCCTTACGACACCGCGAACTTCAGCAGCTTGATCGCGTCGAAGTTCTGCACCCCGCCGCCGACCCGCTTGGTGGTGTAGAACAGCACGTGCGGCTTGGCCGAGTACGGGTCGCGCAGCACGCGGACGCCGGCGCGGTCGACGATCAGGTAGCCCTTCTCGAAGTCGCCGAACGCGATGGCCATGGCGTTGGCGGCGACGTCGGGCATGGCCTCGATCTCGGTCACCGGATAGCCCAGCAAGCTGGCCGACTGGCCCGGCTGCAGGGCCGCGTTCCAGATGTAGTTGCCCTGGACGTCCTTGAACTTGCGCA
>Ga0209256_1001037_pt1 | contig 32586 bp, 26 predicted proteins | sample AraplaCol_mCL_r2_2_FD_184270 | JGI IMG/M metagenome (GOLD analysis project Ga0209256, IMG submission 184270) | Arabidopsis root microbial communities from North Carolina, USA - plate scrape MF_Col_mCL_r2 (SPAdes) (version 3) | ecosystem: Host-associated > Plants > Roots > Endosphere | place...
ACTCACCCGTTCGCCACTCGCCGCCAGGCCGAAGCCCGCGCTGCCGTTCGACTTGCATGTGTAAAGCATGCCGCCAGCGTTCAATCTGAGCCAGGATCAAACTCTTCAGTTCAATCTCTGTTTTTCGATATTGCTATCGAGGTCACTCACTCAAAATACTGACGAAATCTCATAAAGAGATTTACGTTTAATTTTGTGCGAGCGTTATAACGTATATTTTGAGCATCGGACCCGAAGGTCCGGGCATATCGTCAAACGCCCACACTTATCGACTGTTGATTTTTAAAGATCGCTGCCTTGTTTTATCGACGAAGCGTTGTGTTCGTCAGCAGCAGAGAAGCGAGATTATGCGGTACAGCGTGCAACTCGTCAACCCCTTCTTTTTCTCGTTTCGCTTTACTGATTTGTCAGCGCTGCGTTGCGAGGGACAGAACTATAACCAAATGCCTGACGTTTTGCAAGTGAATAGTTCGCCATCACGATGGCGCAAGCAATCCAGGCCGACCATAAGGTGTGCGTCAGGAAGTGGGCGCCGCGCAGTTGCTGCACAAAGCCCACTCCTAATGCGAATGCCATTGCCAAAGCGCCGACTCCCAGCGCTTTGCGCGGCTGCTCCGGCCACCAGAACGCCGACAGTGCGATCAGCCATAAAGCACTTGAGGCATGGCCGCCGGGCAGGCAGTGGCCTGCATCGATGCCGGCCGGCATCAGCTCAAGCAAACGTATATATGGGGCTGTGCCACCATAACGCTCCAGGTCCCATGGACAATGCGAAGTACTGGCACGCTTCAGGAGGCTAATCACCACCGGTACACTGATCGCCGACATCGCAAGCACTCTCATGCCCAAGCGGCGCGCAGGCGCCCAGTGCAGGTGCGGCCGCCAGCCATCCCACAACGCCAGCACCACAGCCGCGCCTGCCAGGCAGGACAGCACGGCTTTCAGGATCACATGATTGAATTGTTCGGTGAACCAGGCGTGCTGCAAAGGGAACACGCCACGCGCCCGGTCATACACCATATCGGCCAAGCGCAAGTCAACATCCGTGTACTGCCCAAGCCACAGGATAAGGACAGCCGACACTGCCAGTGCCAGCAGTCCCCAGGAATTCTTAAGTATCGTCAATACACGCATGGAACATATCTAACTTCGGGTTGTAAACTGCCGTATTCACATTCAGCATGCCCAGCGTGGAATGGAATACGTTATCGTGCGAAAACTGTTGGCTGCTGCGTGCTGCAAGGCAGCTGCGATCCACGCGGAAGCGCTGGCTGAAGCTGTCTGACATCCACAGCATCATCGGCACCTTGCGCTGCTCCTCCGGCGAAAAGATGTATGGCGCGCCATGCAGGTACATATTTTTCTCTCCCAGCGACTCGCCATGGTCGGAGAAGTACAGCATCGATGCCGGCACCCCGGCCTCTTTCAGGACCTTGATGGTCTTATCCAGGAAATAGTCGGTGTAGAGAATGGTGTTGTCGTAGGCCGCCGTGATCTGCTCGCGCGAACACTGCTCCAGTTCATTGGTCTGGCATACCGGGCCAAACTTCCGGAATTCGTCCGGATAGCGCTTCCAGTAGGCCGGGCCGTGGCTGCCCTTCTGGTGGAGCACGATCACCAGGTCCTTCCTGGCATTGCGGATCAGGTCCGGCAAGCCCTCCAGCAGGTGCTCGTCAAAGCACTCTTCCGAGTTGCAAAGCGGGTTGCCGGCGACAGGCTTGGACATGTCTTCGAAACGCACGCGGGCACATACGCCCTTGCAGCCGGAATTGTTATCGCGCCAGATCACCTCCAGCCCGGCGTGCTGCAGCACATCCAACAACCCCTCCTTGCTGCGCGCCTTGTCTTCCGAATAACCTTCGCGCGTCAGGTCGGAGAACACGCATGGGACAGAAACTGCAGTAGCAGTGCCGCAGGAGCTCACGTTATTGAAATTGACCAGTTCCTTTACTTGCGCCAGGCGAGGATTGGTCTCGCGCGCATAGCCGTTCAGCGAAAAATTCATGGCTCGCGCAGTTTCGCCGACCACGATGACGGTCACGGTGCGCTGGCTGTTGCCGACGGCGGCCCACAGGCTGCCCCTCGCGGCATCGGTACCCAGAGGCGCGATCACCGTCGCAGTCGCAAATTTACGTTTGAGGTAGCTGTTCGTGGCCTGGAACACATTGGTTGGCGTGAGCATGAAGCGCAGCTCCCGGTGCTCGCGAATCGCCGGCGCCAGGGTCTTGAACAGTAGCAGAAGCAGGCCGGCGGCCAGCAGCAGGGAGCCAGCGACCAGCCCAGTGTTCACCAGCACTTCGCGGCGCAGGGGGCCGTAGCGAACCGGCAAGCGCCAGATCAGCCAGGATGGAATGACGCCCAACAGCAGCACCGATTGCACCAGCTTCCAGCTGAACAGTTCTCCCGCCTCGCGCACGTCCGTCTCCACCACGTTCTGCACCATGGAGGCATCGACCACGATGCCGTACTGGGACATGAAGTAGGCTGTCAGCGACGACAGCAGCAACAGCACGATCACGACTGGCTTGAACAGCCGCCGATAGTTCACCAGCGCCAGCACCCCGCTGAAAATCAGCACTAACAGCAGGGCGACGCCAAGATAGACCAGCAGGTTGGCCAGCCGGAAGCCGCCGGTAGCCGAGACAAAACTCTTCCAGAAACTGATGTTATAGATCAGGACCAGGAAGGACGCAGCGGCAAGCGGGAGACAGGCGGAATGGATGCGAGGCAATTTCATCCTCGCACGATAGCTTGCGCTAGGTAAAGGCCATGTAAAGGCCGCGTTAAGATTGCGTTAAATCGGCGGGAAAGCTGATATCGAAACGTGTGCCGCCGCCTTCGCGTTGCCGAACATGCAACTCGGCGCCAATATGGGCGCAAATCCGCTGCACCAGCCCAAGGCCAAGCCCGGTGCCCGACGAAGCGCCATCATTATCCGGCACCGGCTCGCCAAGCAGGCGTGCCATGGCTGCCGGCGGCAAACCGGGGCCGGTGTCTTCCACCACGATCGAGCGCTGCTCCAGGCGCAGCACGACCTCGCCCTGCTCCGTGTAGGCACAGGCATTGCGCAGAAGGTTGCTAATGGCGGCCTGCAGCAGTTCGCGCGAGCCGTGTACCGTGAAATCCGCGCCGTCCAGGTAGCGAAGGACCACCGGTTTGCCGGCCACCAGCGGTTGGCAGCGAGCCGCCTCGTATTGCGCCAGTTCGGCAACCGACTGCGGCGGCGCTTCCAGCCCTTGCGGCGAGCGTGCCAGCCGCAGCAGCACGCTGGCGACATCGCTGGCTTCGCGCGCGGCGCGGTAAATCCGCTCGGCCGGCGCTTGCAGCCCGGGCTCGCCCCCGGTGCGCGAAATCAGCACTTCCGCCGCGCCGCTGATCACGGTTAGCGGCGTACGCAATTCGTGGCTGACGTCCCCGGTGAAGAAGCGTTCGCGGTCGAGGAATTGCTTAAGCTCGCCGGTGCGGCCGGCAAAGGCCCGCGCCAGTACGCCCAGTTCATCGTCGCGCTCGAGGCAGGGCAAGTCATCCTGGCGCTCTTCGACCGCGCGCGACAGCACAGTTATCGGCGTAACAATGCGGTTGGCAAGGAAGCGCGCCAGCACCAGGGAACAGGCGACAAAAGCAAGGAAGCCCGCGGCGAACATCGAATACACGACGATCTCGATCTTTTCATATTCGCTATCGTGATCCACCACCACGAACTCGCCATGCCCGTCATTTCCGGCAAGGACGTGCAAGTCGGTTCCGTCGACCGTGATTTCACGGACGCCATGGGGCAGCCCGCGCAGCGACCGCGGGATGTCGGCGCCGTGATGAAATGACAAGCCGGCCGGCATCTGGACCGGCATGCCGCCGGTATGGCGCGGCGCGGCCCACAGCGCCACTTCCTCGAGGCGTTCGTCGACCAGCTTTTCTTCGATGCCTTCCACCGCCAGCGCGGCAATCACCGCAAATACCGCGGATACGGCGATCGCAAAAGTCATGTAGGCGCCAATGATGCGGCGGCGCAGAGAATCAGTTTTCTTCATCGGAGTTCACCAGCTTATAGCCGATGCCCGGGATAGTGCGCAGCATGGCAAATGGATAAGGTTTGTCCAGTGCCTGGCGCAGCGCGTGGATGTGGGTGCGCAGCGCATCGCTGTCCGGGCGCTCGTCGCCCCATACGTCATGTTCCAGCGCATCGCGCGTCACGATGCGCGGCGCGTCCTTCATCAGGCTTTTGAGGATTGTATAGCCGGTACGGGTCAGCACCAGCGGGCGGCCGGCACGGCGTACTTCGTAATTGATCGTATCAAACGTCAGGTCGCCGAACTGCAGTACCGGCGTTGCGGCCTGCACGCCGCGCGCACGCCGCACCAGGGCACGCAAGCGGATTTCCAGCTCCACCAGGGAGAATGGCTTGACCAGGTAGTCGTCGGCCCCGCTCTCGAAGCCGGCAACCTTGTCTTCCAGCGTGTCGCGCGCGGTCAGCATCAGTACCGGGGTGGCCTTGCCCAACTCCCCGCGCAGCTTGCGGCACAGCTCCATGCCGTTCAGGCCGGGCAGCATCACGTCGAGCACCACGGCGTCATATTCATGCTCGGTGGCCAGCGCCAGCCCACCGTAACCATTGGCTGCCGTATCCAGTACATACCCTTTAGGCTCAAGGAAGCCGTACAGGTTGGCGACAATATCCTTATTGTCTTCAATGATAAGTATCCGCATACGGGCATTATAATTCCGCGATGACTATCCCACACATCACCCCACTCAAAGACGAAGCCCTCGCGGGCCAACTGGATCGCGCCATCAACAACAAGACCAAACCGCTGGGCAGCCTGGGGGCGCTGGAGGGATTGGCGCACAAGGCCGGCATGATCCAGCAAACCACCAGCCCGCAGGTGCGCGAGCCTGCCATCCTGGTGTTCGCGGGCGACCATGGCGTGGTGGCGGAAGGCATTTCGGCCTTTCCGCAGGACGTGACCTGGCAGATGGTGGAAAACTTCCTGGCCGGCGGCGCCGCCATCAATGTGTTCGCGCGCCAGAACGGCTGCTCGCTGAAGGTGGTGGATGCGGGCGTCAAGCATGATTTCGGGCCGCGCGAAGGCCTGGTCAACCGCAAGATCGCCCCCGGCACGGCCAATTTTGCACAGCAGCCGGCCATGTCGGTGCAGCAGTGCATGGAAGCCATCGAGTGCGGCATGGACCTGGTGGCCGAGCTGCCGGGCAATGTGCTGGGCTTCGGCGAGATGGGCATCGGCAATACCACTGCCGCTGCGGCACTGATGCACCGCCTGACCGGCATCCCGGTAGCGGACTGCGTGGGCGCCGGCACCGGCCTGGCTCCGGAAGGCGTGCTGCACAAGCAACGCGTGATCGAGGCGGCCATGGCGCTGCATTCCGATGCCCAGGGCGGGCTGCAGGCGCTGGCCACCTTCGGCGGCCTGGAGATCGCCATGATGGTTGGCGCCATGCTGAAGGCTGCCGAGCGCCGCATGGTGTTGCTGATCGACGGCTTTATCGTCACCAGCGCCCTGCTGGTGGCGTCCCGCGTACAGCCGGCGGTGCTGGATTACTGCGTGTTCTCGCACTGTTCCGATGAAAATGGCCACAAGCGAATGCTGGACTTCCTCGGCGGCCGTCCCCTGCTGAACCTGGGCCTGCGCCTGGGCGAAGGCACCGGCGCCGCCTTGGCCGTGCCGCTGCTGCAGGCTGCCGTCAACTTCCTGAACCAGATGGCGACTTTCGAGTCGGCCCAGGTCAGCGAGAAGTCCGAGTAAGCGCCCATGCAGCAGTTGCGCCTGTTCTTCATCGCACTGCAGTTCTTTACACGCCTGCCTATCCCGCGCTGGGTCGGCTTCGAGCCGGCCTGGCTGCACCATGCCTCGCGCTATTTCCCTGCCGTGGGACTGGTGGTCGCTGCGATCGCGGGCGGCGTGTATGCGGCGGCGGCGCTGTTCCTGCCCCCGGCTGTAGCGGTCTTGCTGTCCACTGCCGCCGGCATCTATGCCACCGGAGCCTTCCACGAAGACGGTTTTGCCGATAGCTGCGACGGCCTTGGCGGCGGCCACGCGCGCGAGCGCGTGCTTGAGATCATGAAGGATTCGCGCATCGGCGCCTATGGCGCTATCGGCATCGGCCTGATGCTGGCCACCAAGGTGGCAACGCTGGCTGGCATGCCGAAGATGGCAGTGCTGGGCGCGCTGCTGGCGGCGCATCCACTGTCCCGCCTCATGGCTTGTTCGCTGATCTGGCGCATGGAATACGCCCGTGCCGAAGGCAAGGCCAAGCCGCTGGCGCAGGAAATGCGCGGCGGCGAATTCGCCATCGCCGCGTTGACTGCCGCCCTGCCCACCGCTGCGGTGTGCTACGCAGGCTGGCTGACACCCACCGCGCTGGCCGCGGGCCTCGGCGGCATGCTGCTGGCCACGCTCTGGCTGGCGCGTAAATTCCAGCAGCGCCTGGGCGGCTATACCGGCGATTGCCTCGGCGCCGTCCAGCAGTTAACGGAAGCTGTGTTCTACCTAGGCGTGCTGGCGTGCGTGTGGAACTGATCCTGGTTCGCCATCCCCAGCCTGACGTCGCACCGGGCGTGTGCTATGGCAGCAGCGACATCCCGGCCGCCGCGGCAGCCTTGTCGGAGGGCCATGCCCTGCTGGCAGCAGAACTGGCGCCTGCCCTGGCCGCCGGTTTCCGGCTCTACTCAAGCCCCCTCAGGCGCTGCACTGCGCTTGCTTCCCTGCTGGGCGAGTTCACGCCCGATGCGCGGCTGGCGGAGATGAACTTCGGCGCGTGGGAGCTTCGCCCTTGGTCCGGCATTGCGCATGAAGAAGTGGACGCCTGGGCCGCCGACCTGCTTGATTTCCGCCCCGGCGGCGGCGAAACCGTGCGCGAAGTGGCCGGCCGCGTGCAATCCTTCCTCGACGAGTTGCGGCATGACGCCGTTGTCGTCTGCCACGCCGGCACCATGCGCCTGATGGCTGCCATCGCCGCCGGCGAGCCCCTTCAACAGGCGGCCGCCAAGGCAAACCACATCAAGTATTGCGGGATCCTTCGCTTGTCCTGGCCCGCCAAGTCCGTATAATGGCGGGGTTTTGGTGCCCGCAATCGAATTCTCGACTGCAGTTAAACGGGAAACACGGCGCTGTCCCTGACAGCCAACGTGTGCTGCCCCCGCAACGGTAAACAAGTGCCGCCTTCAATGTGCGGCAGCGACCTCCCAGCCACTGTGCGAAAGCATGGGAAGGCCAGGCCGCCAGACTTGCCAGCCCGGATACCGGCCAGACCAGGTGGGAACGCGCCCTGCGCACGTTCCTGTTCATGCCGGCTTACGGGGACGTGGGCCGGCGGCTCGTTACGAAAGTTGTCATGACCTTTCCCGTCACCCGGCAAGCGGCCCTCGCGTCGCTGGCTCTGGCTGTTGCCGCACCTGCCGTCCAGGCGCAAACCCAGGCTCCCGTCCTGAACTCCGTCCTTGTCACCGCGACCCGCACTCCGCAGCCTGCACGCGATGTCATCAGCGACACGCTGAGCATCGGCCCAGAAGAGATCGCGCGCAGCGGCGCCGGCTCCATCACCGAACTACTGCAGCGCCAGCGCGGCATCGAAGTCACCCGCAACGGCGGACCGGGAACCAATTCTGGCGTGTTCCTGCGCGGTTCCAACGGCAACCAGGTGATCGTGCTGATCGACGGCGTGCGCATCGGCTCGGCCAGCAGCGGCGCGGCCGCCTGGAATGCGATTCCCCTGTCCGCCGTCGACCATATCGAAGTTGTGTACGGCCCACTGAGCACGCTGTACGGCGCCGACGCCATCGGCGGCGTGGTGCAGATCTTCACCAGGAAGGGCCAGGGCGGCCTGGCACTGGATGCCGGCGTACTGGCCGGCACTTACGGCACGCGATCGGGCACCGCAGGCATTTCCGGCAGCGCCGGAGCGTTCAACTATGCGGTCAGCGCGGGCAAGGAGCGTGCCGACGGTTTCTCCGCCACCCTGCCCACCAGCACCAGCTACAACCAGGACGACGACGGCTATGACCGCAAGCACGCCAACGGCCAGCTTGCCTGGCAGGTCGCGCAAGGCCACGAACTTGGCATGCAGTTCCTGCACAGCGACCAGGAGGCGGATTACGACAGCGGCACTAAGGTGCGCGCCTGGAGCACGCAGAAGCTCGACACCGCCGCGCTCTACTCGCGCAACCGCCTGAGCGACGCCTGGCAGATGACGACGCAAGCCGCGCAATCGCGCGACAAGTCCGGCAGCTTTGCCGCTACCGCCAGCCAGATCGATACCAAACAGACCCAGTTCAGTTGGCAGAACGATATCGCGCTGGGCACCGACAGCCTGCAACTGCTGGCCGAACACCGCAAGGAAGAAATCGAATCCAACACCGCCCTGGTACGTGAGCGCAGTACCACTTCCTGGGCCGCCAGCTACAACATGAAGCGCGGCGACCACCTGCTGGCCGCCGCCGCCCGCAACGACGACAGCTCGCAGTATGGCTCGAAGAATACCGGCTCGCTGGGCTACGGCTACCGCATCACGCCGGGCCTGCGCGTCAACGCCAGCTATGGCACCAGCTTCCGCGCACCGACCTTCAATGAGCTGTACTACCCAGGCTACGGCTTGCCGACCAATCGTCCGGAAGAAGGCCGCAACCGCGAGATAGGCATCCACTTCGAGCAGGGCGGCACATCCCTGGGCGCCACGGCCTACCGCAACAAGCTGACCGACCTGCTGGTGAACATCGCCCCTTGTCCGCTGCCCGGCTTCCGCTTTGGCTGCGCCTACAACGTCAACCAGGCCACGCTGGAAGGCATCTCCCTGTCGGCACGCCAGCAGCTGGGCAGCAATTTCACGCTGTCCGCCAGCGCCGACCTGCAGAACCCGCGAGACGACATCAGCGGCAAGCTGCTGGTACGCCGCGCCAAGCGCCACGGCAACGTAGCGCTGGAATATACTGCGGGCAGCCTGAGTACCGGCGCCGAATGGCAGCTTTCCGGCTACCGCTTCGACGATACGGCCAACCGCAACCGCCTCGGCGGCTATGGCTTGCTGAACCTGTACGCGGCATGGGAATTCGATCGTTCCTGGACTGCCACCCTGCGCTGGAACAACGTGGCCGACAAACACTATGAACTGGCGCGCAATTACGCCACCGCCGGTTCCACCGTGTATGCCGGCCTGCGCTACAGCTACAAATAAATGAGATAAGCTGCCCGCTATGCATCCTCTTTCCGCCAACCTGCGCTTGCGCGCCGTCACCGTCATCCTCCTGCTGGTGCTGTTATCGCTGGCCAGCGTGGTGGCCGCCGGCATGATCGGTTCGGTCAGCATTCCGCTGGCCGACTTGCCGGGGGCACTTCGGGAATTCATCAGCGGACAGCCAACTTCATTGCCGGGCCACCTGCTTGGCCTGCGCGCCGAGCGTGCCGCCACTGCTTTCGTCACCGGCGCTTCTCTTTCCTTGGCCGGCGTGATGATGCAGGCCTTGCTGCGCAATCCCCTGGCCGATCCTTACGTGCTGGGCATCTCGTCCGGCGCGTCGGTCGGCGCGTTGGCGGCATTGTTGTTCATGTGCGCGGCATGGATGGTGGACGCCGCCTCCTTCGCCGGCGCGGTGGCGGTGTCGATGATGCTGTACTTCCTGGCGCGGCGCGACCTGCGCGGCGGCACCGCGGCGGAAGGCGGCACTGCCCTGCTGCTGTTGACCGGCGTGATCCTGTCGGCAGGATGCATCGCGCTGGTGACGCTGATGCTGTCGATCGCGCCGGAAAGCCGCTTGCGCACCATGGTGTTCTGGCTGATCGGCGACCTGTCCGGCTCCCCGATCCGCTGGCTGCCATGGATCGTGCTGGCCGGCGGCCTTGCATTCGCCTTGCGCGCAGCGCGTTCGCTGAACGTGATGGCCCTGCATGCGGAAGCGGCGGCGACGCTGGGCATCCGCGTCGGCGCCCTGCGCAAAGGCCTGTTCTTCTGCTCCGGCCTGCTGACCGCCAGCGCCGTGACCACCGCCGGCAGCATCGGCTTCGTCGGCCTGATCGTGCCGCACGCCTGCCGTTTTGCCTTCGGGCCCGACCACCGCTTGCTGGTACCAAGCGCCACGCTGATCGGCGGCGCCTACCTGGTACTGGCCGACACCGTGGCGCGCACCATCATCGCCCCGCAGCAGTTGCCTGCGGGCGTCGTGACTGCACTGGTCGGCACGCCGGTCTTCCTGTACCAACTGCACCGGCTGAGGAAATAAGATGATCGGCACCCATCAACTGCGCCTTGCCATGGGCAAGCGCACCCTGGTCGACAAGCTGGACTGGCAGGTCGGCGACGGCGAATGCTGGAGCGTGATCGGCCGCAACGGCGCCGGCAAGAGCACCTTGCTGCGCACCCTGGCCGGCCTGCGCCAGCCGGAAGCCGGCTATGTCAGCATCGACCGCCGCGCATTGGGCGAATGGCCGCTGCAGGAACTGGCGCTCAAGCGCGCCTTCCTGGCACAAGCCCGCAACGACGCCTTCTCCTACTCCGTGATCGAAACCGTGCTCTCCGCGCGCCATCCCTATCACGACAACCGGTACTGGGAAAACAGCGACGACCACCAGGCTGCCATTGCCGCCCTGGCAGCAATGGAAGTTGACCACCTGGCTGCGCGCGACGTGCGCACGCTGTCCGGCGGCGAGCGCCAGCGCGTGGCCATCGCCGCCATGCTGGCGCAGGATACGCCGCTGCTGCTGCTCGACGAGCCGGCCAATGCGCTGGACCTGGCGCACCAGGTCAGCGTGATGTCGCTGCTGTCCAAACTGTGCCGCGAACAACGCAAGACCGTGGTGATGGTGGGCCACGACCTGACGCTGGCGCACAGCGTCTCTTCACACGCCCTGCTGCTGATGGGCGACGGGCGCTGGCTGGCCGGTCAGGTCGAGGAAGTGATGCAGCCGGCGGTCCTCAGCGAATACCTTGACCATCCAATCGAAACCGTCCGCCACGGCGAACGCACAATCTTCATCCCCGGGAGTCCCCAATGAGCGACATCAACGAACGCCACCGCGACCGCATGGAGCGCAAGAAGGCCATTATCGACGCCAAGATTGCGGCAGCCGACAAGAATATCGGCGTCCTGATCGTCAATACCGGCAATGGAAAGGGCAAGAGCTCGAGCGGCTTCGGCATGGCGATGCGCGCGATGGGCCATGGGATGAAGGTGGGCGTGGTGCAGTTCATCAAGGGTGCGATGTCGACCGGCGAGGAACAGTTCCTGCTCCGCTTCCCGGAAGAGTGCAGCTTCCACGCCATGGGCGAAGGCTATACCTGGGAAACCCAGAACCGCGAACGCGATATCGAAAAGGCGCAGCAAGCCTGGGAGCAGGCGCGCGCCTTCCTGCGCGACCCGTCATACGGGATGGTGGTGCTGGATGAATTGAACATCGCCCTGAAGTACCGCTACCTGGACGTGCATGAAGTGATTGCCGACCTGCTCGACCGGCCGGAGATGCAGCACGCCGTGGTTACCGGACGCGCCGCACCGCAGGAGCTGATCGACGTCGCGGACACCGTCACTGAAATGACCGTCGTCAAACACGCCTTCAAGGCTGGCATCGCAGCGCAGCCGGGCACAGAATGGTAGCGCGCGCCGTCCTGATTGCCGCTGCCGCTTCCGGCCAGGGTAAGACCACCGTCACAGCGGCACTGGCGCGCAAGCTGGTACGCGCCGGGCGAAGCGTGCGGGTCTTCAAGTGCGGGCCGGACTTCATCGACCCGATGGTGCTGGCGCGCGCCTGCGGCTCGCCGGTCGAGTCGCTGGACCTGTGGATGGTGGGCGCTGAGCGCTGCCGGGCCTTGCTGGCCGAAGCGGCAGCCCAGGCAGATACCATCCTGGTCGAGGGAGTAATGGGCCTGTACGACGGCACGCCTTCCGCCGCCGACCTGTCGCGCGAATTCGGCCTGCCGGTGCTGGCCGTGATCGATGCCGGCGCCATGGCGCAGACTGCCGGGGCGCTGGTACACGGCTTGCGCGACTACGGACCTGTAGCCATGGCCGGCGTGGTCGCCAATCGCATTGCCAGCCCGGGACATGCAGCCATGGTGACCGCCTCACTGCGCGACATTCCTTTGCTTGGCACCCTGCCCAAGCAAGCCGCATCGCTGCCTGAACGCCATCTTGGCCTTGTCCTGCCGGACGAAGTCACGAACCTTGATGAACTGCTCGACACGCTGTCGGACCAGTTGACGCTCGACCTGGCGGCATGGGATGCCCTGCCGGCTGCGCACATCGCTGCGGACGCCTCGGCAGCCCCCAGCGCGGCACCAGCCGGGCGGCCGCTTGAAGGGTCCCGCATCGCCATTGCCCGCGATGCCGCCTTCATGTTCCTCTATCCTGCCAACCTGACAACGCTGGAAGCGCTGGGCGCGCAACTCGATTACTTCTCGCCGCTAGCCGACGAGCCGGTGCCGGGTGGAGCCACGGCAGTCTATCTGCCCGGCGGCTATCCCGAGCTTCACGCGGCCGAACTCTCTGCACGCCAGCGCTGGCAAGCCTCGCTACGCGCGGCGCACGCCGATGGGCTGCCGATCGTGGCCGAATGCGGCGGCATGATGGCGCTCGCCGACTCGCTGCAGGACAAGGAAGGCAAAGACTGGCCCATGGCCGGCCTGTTGCCCGGCAAAGTCGTCATGCAAGCCCGCCTTGCAGGACTGGGCGCGCAAGCGATGCCGACGGCACAAGGCGCGCTGCGCGGGCACACCTTCCATTACTCGCGCCTGGAAACAGCCGAACCGGCCTTCGCAACGACGCAAAAGCATCCAAGCGGCGCCACTGGCGAAGCCGTCTACCGCAAAGGCTCGCTGCAAGCTTCCTACTTCCACGGCTACTTCCCATCCAATCCCGCCGCGGTGGCGGCCATGTTCTCGCGGAGCGCGGCATGACGCGCACGCTGGTCTTCGGCGGCGCACGTTCCGGCAAGAGCGCCCATGCCGAACGGCTTGCCGCAGCTTCCGGCAAGGAGGTGGTCTATATCGCCACCGCCGCCGCGGGCGACCCGGAAATGACTGCCCGCATCGCCCTCCACCGTGCGCAGCGCCCGCAGCACTGGCACACCGTCGAAGAACCAATTGCCCTTGCCTCGGCTTTGGCTGAATGGCGTTCGCCGCAGCGCCTGGTGCTGGTCGATTGCCTGACCCTGTGGCTGTCCAACCTGATGTTCAGTGAGGGCACGCATTACCCGGATGTCGGCATGATTGAGCTGCCAGCGCGTTTTCATGAGCAACGAGCGGCCCTGCTGGACGAACTGTCCGTCGAGCGCGGCGACGTCGTGCTGGTGTCGAATGAAGTTGGCATGGGCATCGTGCCCTGGGGTGCTGTCTCGCGCAGCTATGTAGACGAGGCCGGCCGCCTGAACCAGTCGGTTGCCGCCGTTTGCGACCGGGTTGCCTTTGTCGCGGCGGGCTTGCCGCTGATGCTGAAAGGCGCCTGATGCTGCTGGCTGGCATGGACTGGACCACATTCGCCGCCGCCCTGCTCGGGGGCCTGCTGCTCGACGCCATGCTGGGCGAAGTTTCGCGCTTCCACCCGCTGGTCGGTTTTGGCCGCTTCGCCAATGCGGTCGAGAAGCGCCTGAATCGCTCCGCCGCCGCGCCTGCCGCGCGGCTCGCTCACGGTGCGCTCGCCTGGGCACTGGCCGTGCTGCCACTCTCGATGCTGGCCGCCTGGGCCTGCGCGCAACCGCTGCCTCCTGCGGCACAAGCGGCCCTGCACGCAATCCTCCTCTACTTCTGCCTCGGCCTGCGCAGCCTGCGCGACCACATGCTCCCGATCTGGCGTGCACTGCGAGCCGCTGACCTGACAGCCGCCCGCGCCCTGACCGCCCGCATCGTCAGCCGCGACACCGCCCACGCCACCGAATCCGACCTGGCCAAGGCTGCCACCGAGTCCATGCTGGAGAACGGCAACGACGCCGTTTTCGGCACGCTGTTCTGGTTCGCCATCGCAGGCGGGCCAGGCGCCGTGTTGTTCCGACTCGCGAACACGCTGGACGCCATGTGGGGCTACCGCACCGAACGTTTCAACCTGTTTGGCCGCAGCGCCGCCCGCATCGACGATGCCCTGAACTACCTGCCGGCCCGCCTGACAGCATTCAGCTACGCGCTGCTGGCGCCCGGACCAGGAAGCACCCGCCGCGCACTGGCTTGCTGGCGCCGGCAAGCCCCGGCCTGGAGCAGCCCGAATGCAGGCCCGGTGATGTCCACCGGAGCGGGAGCACTCGGCCTGCAACTGGGCGGCGCCGCCAGCTACGGCGGTGAAATCGAGCAACGCCCGCCGCTTGGCGAAGGCAACCCGGCGTCTGCCGCCGACATCCCGCGCGCCTGGCACCTGGTGCGCAATACAACCGGGCTGTGGACGGCCATCATGCTGACCATCGCCTATGGAGCACATCATGCTTGAACACGGCGGCAAGCTGCGCGAAGCAGCGCAGCGCTATGGCCGCAGCGACTGGCTGGACCTGTCAACCGGCCTCAATCCCAACGGTTATCCAGCGCCAGCCTTGCCTGCGGACGCCTGGCACCGCCTGCCGGAACATGATCCTGCCCTGCTCCAAGCAGCGCAACGCTATTACCGTGCGCCGCAGATGCTGGCAGTCGCCGGAACGCAGGCCGCAATCCAAGCCCTGCCCCGCTTGCGTCCACCTTCGCGTGTCGTCGTCGCCAGTCCAAGCTACGCCGAGCACCTGCACCACTGGTCGCAGCATAGCCACCAGGCTCGCGCCGTTCCCTATAGCGAGCTTGGCACCGCCATCGCCACGGCTGACGTGCTGGTGGTCTGCAACCCGAACAATCCCACAGGCGCATCGGTGCCTCGCGCAACGTTGCTCCAATGGGCCGAAACGCTGGCAGCGCGCGGCGGTTGGCTGGTCGTCGACGAAGCCTTCGCGGACACCGATGGCGTCCATAGCGTCGCCGACGCCACACAGGCGCAGGGCCTGGTCGTGCTACGCTCCGTCGGCAAGTTCTTCGGCCTGGCCGGCTTGCGGCTTGGCTTCGTCGCGGCAAGCGAGGAGATCCTCATCCCGCTGGCGGACATGCTTGGCCCCTGGGCCGTCAGCGGCCCGGCGCAGCAAGTCGCACGCGCTGCACTGGAAGACATCGCCTGGCAGCGCACCACGCAGGAAGCACTGCAAGCAGCAGGATCGCGCCTGCGCGAACTACTGGCCAGCCACGGCATCGCCAGCCATGGCACAGCACTGTTCCAGTGGTGGCCAGAGCCGCGCGCCGAAGAATTCCACGACCACATGGCGCAGCGCGGCATCTGGGTGCGCCTTTTCCGTGAAGCGGCACGCGGCATCCGCCTCGGCCTGCCGCCCGACGAAGCAGGCTGGCAACGCCTCGAACTGGCATTGAACGAATGGAGCAAGCGATGAAAAGATACATGCTGATTTCCGCCCTGTGCGCAGCGCAGGTCCAGGCGCACGCCGCCATCACTGTCACCGACGACGATGGCAAGCCTGTCACCCTGCAAAAACCCGCGCAACGTGTCGTTGCACTGGCGCCGCATGTGACGGAACTGCTGTTCGCAGCCGGCGGCGCCGAAAAGATCGTGGGCGCGGTCAGCTACAGCGATTATCCGGAAGCGGCCAAGCAGGTTCCCCGCGTCGGCGACAACCGCCAGGTGGACATGGAGCGCCTGCTGGCGATGAAGCCGGACCTGCTGGTGGTATGGCGCCACGGCACCTCCGAACGCCAGATCGACCAGCTGCGCCAGCTCGGCATCCCGATCTTCCACAGCGAGCCGAAGAAGCTGGACCAGATCGCCGACAACCTGGAAAAGATGGGCAAGCTGCTCGGCACCGAACCCGCCGCCAATGCCGCCGCCAAGGAGCTGCGCCAGAAGCTGGCGAGCCTGCGTGCGCAATACGCCTCGCGTCCGCCGGTGCGCACTTTCTACCAGGTGTGGGACAAGCCGCTGTACACCCTGAACGGTGAACACATCGTCAGCGACGCGCTGAAAGTATGCGGCGGCCAGAACATCTTCGCCGACCAGAAGGTGACCGCACCGGTCGTCAGCGTGGAAGCCGTGCTGGAAGCCGATCCCGAAGCAGTGTTCGCCACGGCGGAGAAAGACTACGGCGGCGTCAACCTGTGGCGTCCTTACAAGACATTCAAGGCGACACGGCAGGACAACCTGTTTACGATCGACGGCAACCTGCTCAATCGTGCCGGCCCGCGCATGATCGCAGGCACCGCCGTCCTGTGCGAGAAGCTGGAAGAAGCCCGCAAGCACCGCCCAACAAAATGAGCTTCCCCTACCGCACCCTGATGGTCCAGGGCACTACCTCCGACGCCGGCAAGAGCACCATCGTCGCCGCCCTGTGCCGCCTGCTGGTGCAGCGCGGCATGCGGGTCGCGCCGTTCAAGCCACAGAACATGGCGCTCAATAGCGCCGTCACCATCGATGGCGGCGAAATCGGTCGCGCCCAGGCGCTGCAGGCGATTGCCGCCGGCGTTCCGGCCCATACCGACATGAACCCCGTGCTGCTCAAGCCTAGCAGCGACATCGGAGCCCAGGTCATCATCCACGGCAAGGTGCGCGGCGACATGAATGCGCGCGACTACCACCAGTACAAGACCGTCGCCATGGCGGCCGTGCTGGAATCCCACCAGCGCCTGCTGGCCCAGTACGAAACCGTGGTGGTGGAAGGCGCCGGCAGCCCGGCCGAAATCAACCTGCGCGACCGCGACATCGCCAATATGGGCTTTGCGGAAGCGGTGGACTGCCCCGTCATACTGTGCGCCGACATCGACCGCGGCGGCGTGTTCGCCCATATTGTCGGCACCTTGTCCTGCCTGTCCGAAAGCGAGCGCAATCGCATTATCGGTTTCGTCATCAACCGCTTCCGCGGCGACATCAAGCTGCTGGAGCCGGGACTGGAATGGCTGGAACAACAGACCGGCAAGCCTGTGCTGGCCGTGCTGCCCTACCTGCATGGCCTCTACCTCGACGCCGAGGACGCGGTGCAGGCGGTGCAGGCCGAACGCGGCGCCTTCCGGGTAGTGGTTCCAAGCCTGCCGCGCATGAGCAACCATACCGACTTCGATGCGCTGCGCGCCCATCCCGGCGTCGACCTGCGCTTTGTGCGCAAGGGCGAAGCGATCCCGCCCGCGGACCTGATCATCCTCCCCGGCAGCAAGAACACGCGCGACGACCTGGCCGCTCTGAAGGAAGGCGGCTGGCCGCAGGCAATCGCGCGCCACCTGCGCTACGGCGGCAAGGTGATCGGCATTTGCGGCGGTTTCCAGATGCTGGGCACCCTGGTGGACGATCCGCACGGCGTGGAAGGCCGGGCCGGCAGCGAATCAGGTCTTGGCCTGCTGGACATGCAGACGGAACTCACGCGCAACAAGCGCCTGGCGCAAGTCACCGGCCACTGTGCCTTTGACGATGCCCCGGTCAGCGGCTACGAGATCCACATGGGCGTTTCGCACGGTTCCGCCCTGGAGCAACCTGCCTTTTATATCGACGGCCGGCCGGAAGGCGCCCGCTCCGCTGACGGCCAGGTGCTCGGCACCTACCTGCATGGCCTGTTCGACCATCCGCAGGCCGGCCGTGCCCTGCTGCACTGGGCCGGCCTGGCGACGCAGCACACGGTCGATACCAACGCCTTGCGCGAAGCTAGCCTGGACCGGCTGGCTGCCGCCTGCGAACCCCTGATGGAAGCGCTGCTAAAACGGGTCTAGGCATTGCTTTATTTGCAAACACTTTCAGGATTGGCTACCATCGTCCTGTTGAGTAACCGCATTTCAAGTCAAGGCCCGACCTACAGTGAAGCTGATTCGGAAAAGCAGCCTGGTTCGCAGGCAAAAAGACGCCACCATCCATTGCGAGATCGAGCTATGCGAGGTGGCGGGCGCAGTGGCCGGGTCCCCAGGCCGCTACCTGGTCAACCTGCGCCAGGGACGCACCGGCGAAGAATGGCGTGAGAGCACGCGCACGCCGCAGCCGGTCGACTGGCAGGCCGCCGAAACCCTGTTCGAACTGGCGCTGATCGAACGCGCCGCGCAAGGCTTCAGCGATCCGGCGTCCGTCCCGGAGCCGGCCATGCCGCAAAGCGCGGCGCCAGCGCCAGCCTCCACCCAGAATCCACCTGATGCCGCCGCCATTACGCTGCTGCAGCAACTGCAGGCCGCGAACTGGAAAAAGCTCGACCAGCACCACCGCAACCGCGTCATCTGGCGCATTGGCGAGCGCCGCCTGCGTGGCGCCGTGCCCACCATGGTCGACCTGATCGCGCGCGGCGACGCCATGCAGGATTACTGCCTGGCCTGGGCCATCGGCCGCTGCGGCGATGCGGGCGCCGCTGTCGCCATGCAGGAGTTGAGTGCACGCGGACGCACGGATGCCGTGCGCCGCATAGCCCTGCAAGCCTGGCTGATGCTGGCCGATAGCGCAGCACTGCAGGCGCACGCGGCCCGCCTGCTGGCCGATTGGCCGGCCGCCCTGCGCAGCGCCTGGGACCAGCAGGACGAAGAAAAGCTGCTGGCGATTGCCGCCGGTGACGACGAATGGCAAGGCCTGTCGAAATCGGACTGGCTGGAACAGCTGCACCAGGTAGCCCTCAGCCAGCCGATGGCCCGCCGCATCCTGCGCACCCACCTGAAGCGGATGCGCCTGCGCGCCGGAACCTTCCGCGCCGTGCGCCACATCTACAAGGCTGCCGAAATGGCCGGCGATGCCGAGCTGTGGGGCCTGGTCCAGCAGCGCTTTGACACGGACACGCATACCAGCAGCAGCCAGTGGATCTATGTACGGCGCGCCTACACCAAGTATGCCGAGGAGGCCTCGCGCCCGGACAGCAAGGTGGCTTATGGCCTGCGCACGCGCGACTACTTGCGCCGGCGCGGCTGGCGCACGCTGCGCCGCCTTGGGGAAGGCGCCGACCCTGCCTACGTCCAGATGGCGCTTGGCGTGCTGGCAGCCATGGACGACAGCGACGCCGGCCAGCCGAACTCGCGCGGCGGGCGCTTCTACGACAGCTACAGCCACTGGATGGTGTTCAACCGCATGCTGCGCGCGCGCGGGCATTGGCTGAGCAACCGCCACGGCACCAGCTGGTACCAGCCGCACCCGATCCGGCCCGATGACCGGCGCCAGGAAGCGTTCCCCGAACTGTGGGATGCGCAACCGCAGGCTTTGCTCTCGCTAATGCAGCAAAGCCGCTGCGCGGGCGTGCACGAATTCGCAGCGCGCGCGCTGGCCGACAACAAGGCCTTCTGCGCTGCGCTGGAACTTGACGTCATCCGCGAGCTGCTGCGCAGTCCTTACCTGGCGACGGCGCGCTTTGCCTTCCAGGTGGCGCGCCAGCGCTTCGAGCCCGGCATCCCGCCGACCGACTGGCTGCTGTTGCTGATCCAGTGCACCCTGCCGGAAGCCACCCAGTATGCGCTGGACTGCGTCGTGCGCGATCCGCTACGCTATGCGGCCGATCCGCTGCTGGTTGCCACCATCGCCTGTGCGCCGCTGGAGGCGGTACGCCGCCAGGGCCGCATGCTGTGCCAGGTAGCCGCAACGTTGCCAGGCCAGGCCCCGGCCATCGTCATGCAACTGCTCGACTGGCTGGACAACTGCGCCGACATCGATGATGCGCGCAACGCTGTGCCGCCAATCGGCGCCGACCTGCTCTGGCTGATCGAGAACCCGCTGCGCGATGCCGCTGCCGGCGCGCCTTACGAACGCCTGTTGCAATTGCTTGGCCATCCGCTGGCCTCCGTGCGCCTGCTGGCCTGCCAGTGGCTGACGCTGCATCCTGCACCGACCGGCATGCTGCCCGGCTCCAAGCTGGCCATGCTGCTGAAGGACGAAGACGCCGAGGTGCGTGGCGCAGCGGTACGCCTGTTCGGCATGTTGCCGGACCAGGTGCTGGCCGCGCAATCGGAGCTGATCATCGCCTTCGCCACCAGCGCGGAAGCGAGCGTGAGGCGCGGCGTCGATCCGGTCATCCAGCGCCTGAGCGCTGCCGATGCCGACTTCCGCCACGCATTGCTGGGCGGGCTCCTCGACGCCCTGTTCCGCAGCGAGTCCGGCGACGGCATGCACGCCGACCTGGTGGCCTGGGTTACCGGGCCATTGAAGGACGAGCAGGAACTGGCCGACACCGCGTTGCTGGTACGCCTGCTGGCCGCGCGCAGCAAGGGTGCCCTGCAGCTCGGCGCGCGCCTGTTGCCAGGCTTCCGGCACGAACAGTTTGACGTCGCGGCCTGGGCATCGTTCGGCCGCAACCCTACCGCCAGCGTGCGGCAATGGGCCTTCGACGCCTACCGTTCCGACCCGCAGCGCGTGCGCGGCCAGATGGAAGCCGCCCTGCGCATTTTCGACAGCCGCTTCGACGACAGCCGCGAGTTCGCCGCAACCTTCTTTACCGACGCCTGTTCGCGCGAGGACTGGACGCCGCTGCTACTGGTGAACCTGTGCGACCACCAGGATCCGGCCGCGCAGCGCTTCGGCCGCGCCATGATCACCAGGCACTTCGACGTCGGCGATGTGACCGACCTGCTGGATAAACTGAGCCAGCACCCATCCGCCAATATGCAGCTCTTCGTCAGCTCCTGGCTGGAAAGCGCCTGTGCCGGCGACCTGCACAAGCTGCAGCGCATGGAGCCGTACTTCCTCAGCGTGCTGTCGCAAGTCAATCGCGGCCGCGTTGTCAAAGGCCGGGTACAAGCCTTCCTGCGGGCCCAGGCCGAACTGTCGGAAGACATCGCCGGCTTCGTCGCCAGGCTGTTCGCGCGCCAGGTGGTCACAGTGGCGATCGCCGACAAGGCTCAATACATCGAAGGCCTGCGCGCCATCCAGCAGCGCTATCCAGACCTGCCCGCAGCCATCACGATCCATACGCCGGCGGCCATCGCCGGCCGGGGAAGCAAGACATGAGATTCCAGTACCGCTATTACGGCGAGACTTACGTCAGCAACAGCGCCGCGTCCACCGACATGCGCTTCGTGCCGGACACCCTGCGTGCCCCGACGCACTTCGTCGCCAATATCAACAAGCACATTCCGTTCCGCGAAGCCATCTCCGCACTGCACGATGTGGTGGTGGCCGACCAGCGCTACCAGCCAAAGGACAAGACAGCCTACAAGGAATGGGTGGCCCAGAACGAAGGCATGATGCTGGCGCAATTTCAGGCGCGCAGCAGCGAGCTGAAAGAGCAGTTGCAGCCGCTGCAGTCGGAAATGCGGGCACTTCAGGCCCGCAAGTCGAAGCTGATGAAGCCCTTCTACGAAGCGCAGTCGAAGTACTACAACTACCTGTACCAGACCAACCGCGAATTGTGGATTGCGCTGGACCCGGTGATCACCGTGCATCCGGACCGCGTATTCTTCGAGTGCTTCAGCCGCGACGAGTCGAGCTACGCCTCGCTCAGTTGCAGCCATAATGTGTTCGACCACATTGGCGATTTCGCCTGCGGCACCACCAATATCGACTATTCGGAAAGCCTGTACGGCGAATTCCAGAAGATCCGCGACTACAAGAGCACCAGGCTGTCGATCGATCCGAGCGGCTTCCAGGTCAAGACCGCGGACGATCCCGAATTCATCGAAGAAAAGATCGACGTGCCCGACACCTGGGTGCGCGGCTTCCTGCAGGTGAGCAGCGCCATGAACATGGTGGCACGGCGGCTCGACCTGCATCCGATGGACGTGCACAACTTCTGCCTGCAGATGCGGCGCAAGAAAGAGCGCGTCGGCCCGCGCTCGATCCGCTTCGTGCTGGCGCCCGGCCAGCCCGTGCGCGCGGTTTTCGAACCATGGAATGAGGAAGTCGTGTGCCGCCGCTCCATTTACCAGGGCAGCGTGGCGGAAGAAGTCCGCATCTGGGGCCGCCGCCGCCTGATGCTGCTGGAGCGCCTGATTCCCGTCGCCCAGAGCTTCACGGTGCACCTGATGGGCAGCGGCCTGCCCAGCTTCTGGATCGCCAATATGCCCGACATGCAGTTCACGCTTGGCCTGTCCGGCTGGACCGCCAACGACTGGGCGCAGGCCGGCCAGTTCGACCTTCTGGCGCCGCGCGGTGAGATCGACAACGACAGCAAGGAAAAAGTCTTCGTAGCGCTGGGCAAGCGCTGGTTTGCCACCAGCGCCCAGCTGGCGCGCGACACGGGCCTGGACCGTATGATGGTGGAACGCGCGCTGACGCTGTATACCCAGGCCGGCCGCGTGGTCTACGACCTGGTGAATGAGGTCTACCGCCTGCGCGAACTGGCGCGCGACCCGCTGCCACTGGATTCGCTGCGTTTTGCCAGCCCCGAGGAAGAAGAAGCCCAGAAGCTGGTCGCCCTCCACGCAATGAGCGGCCATGCAGTGGAAGCAGTTGCGGACGGCAGCATTCGCCTGAGCGCGCAGGCCAAGCAAGGCGACCGCCAGTACCAGGTCATGCTGCGGCTGGACGCCGACGAACGCATCGTCGATGGCGCCTGCCAGTGCAACTTCTTCACGTTCAACCGCATGCACAAAGGTCCTTGCGCGCACATGCTCGCGCTACGCATGTCGCGCAAGCAGGCGGCTTGAGGATGACGATTGATATGAAAAAAGCAAATGAACTGATATACTCGTTCCAGCAAACACGGCGGGATGGCTCTTGCAACCCGAACGGTGGATCGCCGTTCACGTATTCAGCTCTTCCCATGCGCCACTGGCACGCTCTTCACAGTGCCATACTGACACCGGTGCGGCAAGACGGTGTGACTGCCCTGCAGTCCATTCGCCGCACCGGTGTCGTATGGCATCGAGTGGAGCGCCCCAGTCTTAAAGGCTCTTCGATGACAATCCCGCCGTGCTTGCATCTTTCGCGCTCGCCTCGCCAGGAGGCCATGCAATGAGCGCCACCGAATCCAAACCAGTCACTACGCGCGCCGAATTGATGGAGCGCCTGCGCAACAGCTCGCGCCAGGAAGTCGTGCTGGGCGAAATGCAGCGCCTTGGCTTCTGGCCTGCCAATACCGGCCAGCCCACCGAACTGGAAGAAGTGGTCAAGCGCGAAGCGGAACTCAGTAGCGCCCTGCATCGCCTCGGGCAGGAACTGCGTTCCATCCAGGACCCTGAACAGGCTCTCAAGGCGATGCGCAAGGAGCGCCTGGCCAAAGCGCGGCAACGACGTGAAGAAACCCGCCAGAAACGCGCACGCGAGCGTTTTGAGCGCGCGACCGCCTGGCACCAGCGGCAGTCGACCGAGCTGCTGTACCTGGGCGAAGGCGTTTCCGCCGGTCTGAACCACACCGAGAGCAATGCCGAGAAGCTGGCGCGCTGGTCGCTGCCGGCAATGAACAACGCGAGCGAGCTGGCGAGCGCCATGGGCGTTACCCTGCCTGAGCTGCGCTTCCTGAGTTTCGAGCGCCGTGTTTCGCGCATCAGCCACTACCGCCGCTTCGCGATGCCGAAGAAGACCGGAGGCGAACGCATCATCTCGGCCCCGATGCCTCGCGTGAAGCGCCTGCAATACTGGGTGCTGGACAACATCCTGGCCAAGGTGCCGCTGCATCCTGCCGCGCATGGCTTCATTCCCGGCCGCTCGATTGTCAGCAACGCCCAGCCCCACGTAGGCAAGTCCGTGGTCATCAACCTGGACCTGAAGAATTTCTTCCCTTCCATCAGCCTGCCGCGCATCAAAGGCGTGTTCAGGGAGCTTGGCTACAGCGAACAACTGGCGACAACCCTCGGCCTGATTTGCACGGAAACGCCGGTTGAAGAAGTCAGCGTGGACGGCGAAAAGTTCTTCGTCGCGACCGGCGAGCGCGCCCTGCCCCAGGGCGCGCCGAGCAGCCCGGCCCTGACCAACATCCTGTGCCGCCGTCTTGACGCGCGCGTGCAAAGCTGCGCCGCCAAGCTTGGTTTCACCTATACCCGCTATGCCGACGACCTGACATTCTCCGGCGATGCCGCTGCGCGCAAGCTGGCCGGCAAGCTGCTGTGGCGCGTCAAGCAGATCATTGCCGACGAAGGCTTCACGCCGCACCCGGACAAGCAGCATGTCATGAGCGATGCGCATTGCCAGAGCGTGACCGGCATTGTGGTCAACAAGAAGCTGTCGCTCGACCGCGATACCTTGCGCCGCTTCCGCGCGACCCTGTTCCAGGTCGAAAAGGATGGCCCGGCCGGCAAGCAGTGGAACGGCAATGAAAACGTGATCGATGCGCTCGAAGGTTACGCGCAGTTCATCAAGATGGTCGATGCTGCAAAAGGCGCGCCATTGTTGCAACAGGTGCGGGCAGCGCGCGCGAAATGGATTTCCCAGGCTCCTGCCGCAAGTGCACCTGCCGTGCGCCGCAGCAGCGGCTTCCGCGCCTTGTCCGCACAGGGCAAGGAACCGTGGGCAGGCTTCTGGCAGGCTGCAATACCTGCTGCGCCCGTACTGGAGAAAACGCAGGAACAGTTGACGCAGGCAAAAGCCGCTGCAAAGCAAAAGCCTGCCGCAACCACAAGCCCGCCTTCACGGCCTTCGGCACGGCCGGCTGCCGCGCCGCAGCCGGCCGCGCGAGAGGGCCGCGGGATGTTCACCGGACGTCCATGGGTGGCCATCCTCATCCAGATTTACTTTGCCATCACCCTGTGCCTGAACTTCCGCACGCCGATTCCATTCGTCGCTGCCGTCGTATTGGCGGTGCTGGCATGGCGGAATTACAGCGCAGGATGGCCGCGCTATTTCTTCACGATGTTCGTAGCGGTGATTGCGACAGTAGTACTGCGGCACGCTTGAGACGAAAAAAAAACCGCCAGGTCACCCTGGCGGTTCTCGTTCAGTTCCCGACGGCTTATTCAGCCACGTCGGTACCCACGTTGATCGCAGCGTAAGCGCGCATTGCAGCCTTGGCTTCCACGCTGCCCACGCCATACAGTTCCTGTGCTGCCGCCACCACGGCCGCACGTGCGTCAGCGTAGGTCGAGCCGGAGGTCAGCTTGGTGGTGTTGGCCTTGAACCAGATGCGGTAGGCCTTGTCGATGCCGATACCGGTCATGTTCTTCGGAGCCTGGGTCAGGTATTGCGAGTAGTAGTCGCTGGTGGACACCGAGCTCGAACCCATGGCCAGGAAGTAGAACATGCGGTTGTTAGGACCGCTGCTGTAGTGCGGATCCAGGCGCTTCAGGGAAGTGCTCCATGCGTTCGGGCTCTTGCCGTCCTTGCTTGGCTTGTACAGCCAGCGCAGCGGGGTACCGGTCTTCGAGATTTCCTTGCCCATCATCCAGTCGTTGCCGGCATTGACGACGCTGCCGGTGCCGCCGTTGCGTGCGTATGCTTCGACTGCTTCGCCGTTGATGTCGGACGAAGATTCGTTCAGGCCGCCGGACTCGCCGCGGTAGGTCAGGTTGGACGTTGCAGCGGTCACGCCGTGGCCCATTTCATGGCCGATCACGTCGATCGAACCCAGGCTGTAGAAGCTGGAGCCGTCGCCGATGTACATGCACTTGCAGGAATCGGTGTAGAAGGCGTTGTCGTAAGCGGTGCCCACGTGAACAGCGATATAGGTCGCGGTGTTGTTACCATCCAGCGACTTCCAGCCCAGCACGTTGTTCATGGTGTCGTAGGTGTTCTGCAGGCCCCACAGCGCATTCACGGCAGCGGTCTGGCCGTTGGCGTTGGTGGTGCTGCCGCCGCTGATGTAGTTCTGGCCATCGCCCCATACGTTGGTGCTGTTGGTGTAGATCACGCCAGGAGTCGGGTTGGAAGTCGAAGCGTGGTTGGCGTTGGTGATCGCCGCGCCGCCGAACTGGCCGCCGACGCCGCGGGTCGAATCCAGCATCTGGTAGGTGGTGCCGGACAGGGTGGTCTGGATCGGCACGTCGCCGTTGTACTGGCTATGGCCAGTGCCCACTACGCTCTGCACCATGCTCCACTGGTCCAGCAGGCTGCCGTCTTTGGCGTTCACGATGGTGTTGTGGAAGACAGCTTCCTGGCCTTTGGTCATGCGGGTCTTCACCAGGTAGGCGAGCTGGTAGCTGCTTACCACGTCTTTCACGTCCAGCGCATTCAGGTCGGCTTCGGCCTTGTTTTCGGCGCCGGCTGCGCGCACGGTCGTCATGACCGGGAAGATGATCAATTCAGCGGAAGGTGGGTCGATGTGGCTGGCGGCCGCCGGCAGGGTCGCCATTGCTTTGGAAATGGCGGCGGTGCCGGACAGGGTTGGCTTCACGTCGAAGCGCTTGGCCGACAGGCTGGCGCGGCGGTCGGTCACCGATTCGCCAACAATATTGCCGCCCTTGTCGGTCACGACCACGGACTCGGATTCGAAGATGCGCACGCCCTTGTAGGTGTGGTTCATGCGGCTGATGGCCTGGCCCGAAGCGCCTGGGTGCTGGGAGGCGATGCTGTAGCCATGGTCGGCATCCAGGCCGAATTTGCCGCGCTCGCCGTTCAGGGTTGCCAGCAGGCGCGCCTTTTCCTGGGCGGAGAATGCGACTGGGCTGGCCATCATGCTGGCGGCGCCAGCTTGTGCTGCTACAAGGGTGATCGCTGCTGCGATCAGGGTCTTGCGAATCTTCATTTTTGCTCCATTAGTCCCGTGATTGTCTTGTGTTTTGTCGTCCGGTTTCTCCGGCTCGAATACCAACACTAGCTAGGTTGCATTGAGCTAGTCAACGTTTCTACAAAATTGAGACAACTTTCTGTTGTATGTCGTATTTGAGACTTTCGAAAAAAAAAGGCCTGCCTTGCTTTCCTTCGCAAGACAGGCCCGGACCATCCGGAGGCCTCCGTCAGTGCGGCACCATCCCGGTAAATACGTAAGCCTGCAGGACCGTCATCAAGCCAACGATAGCGGCAAACAGAAGGCTATGTTTGAGCGTAAAGCGGAACAATTCGGATTCCCGCCCGACCAGGCCCGTCGCAGCGCAGGCAACCGCAATCGACTGCGGCGAGATCATCTTGCCGGTCACGCCGCCGGTGGTGTTCGCGGCCACCAGCAGCGTGTCGGAAACCCCGACCTGGTGCGCGGTTGTATTCTGCAGGGAGCAGAACAAGGCATTCGATGAAGTATCGGAGCCGGTCAGGAACACGCCCAGCCAGCCGAGGAAAGGCGAGAAGAACGGGAACGCCGCGCCGGTGCCGGCCAGGACCAGTGCCAGCGTGGACGACATCCCCGAATAATTGGCGACAAACGCAAACGCCAGCACCAGGCCAATCGACAGCACCGACCGGCGCAGTTCAAGCACGGTGTCACGCAAGGCGCGCAAGCCATTGCCCAGGCTAAAGCGCAGCAAGACCATCGACAGCAGGGTCGAGATCAGGATTGCCGTGCCGACTGCCGAGATCAGGTCCAGCTTGAAAATCGCTTCGTACGCTTTAGGTGCGGCGACGATCGGCGTCATCTTGATGACCATCATGTCCAGGTAAGGCACGTGGAACTTCAGGACCGTTCCGGCCAGCGCTCCCTTGGCCGCAAACAGCGCCTTGAACTGCGGCAGGCTCCACACTGTCACCACAGCGGTCAGCAGGCCAAACGGCGCCCAGGCACGCACCGTTTGCGCAGTGCTGTACGGTGATTTGCTGCGGCTGCGCGGCTCGCTGCCGCCTGCTGCTGCGCCGCCGAAAGGCGACAGGGCCGCCGTGCCGCCACCCATCGAGATGGCGCTGCGGGCTCCAGCCTTGGCGCTGGCGGGCTGCCATACCTTGAGGAAGCCGGTCAGGGCGCCCAGGCTGACAAGGGCGGACGTGATGTCCGGCAGTTCAGGGCCAATGTAGTTGGAAGTGATGTACTGCGTGATCGCGAAACTGCCGCCTGCCACCAGCGCTGCGGGCCAGGTTTCCTTGATGCCGCGCTTACCGTCCATCATGAACACCAGCCAGAATGGGACCAGCAGCGACAGCAGCGGCAGCTGGCGGCCTGCCATGGCGCCGATGTTCATCGCATCGAGGCCGGTGACCTGCCCTGCCACGATAATCGGAATGCCCATGGCGCCGAATGCGACCGGGGCGGTATTCGCAATCAGGCACAGGCCGGCGGCATACAGCGGGTTGAAACCCAGTCCGACCAGCAGCGCCGACGTGATCGCCACCGGTGCGCCAAAGCCTGCGGCCCCTTCCAGGAAGGCGCCGAAGGAAAAGCCGATCAGCAGCATCTGCAGCCGCTGGTCGTCCGTAATCGACACCACAGACGCGCGGATGATCTCGAGCTGGCCGGTGCGCTCAACGACCTTGTACAGGAAAACCGCGCTGATAATGATCCAGGCGATGGGCCACAGGCCGTAAGCGAAACCGAAGCCGGCTGCGGCAAGCGCCTGCGGCACCGGCATGTCATACGCGAAGATGGCGACGGCCAAGGCCAGTGCGAGCGTCACTGCGGCGGCGATATGGCCTTTGATGCGCCAGACAGCCAGCGCGATGAAAAAGAAAAGAATAGGAATGGCGGCGGCTAGCGCAGACAGCCATAGGCTGCCCAAAGGGGCATAAATCTGGTTCCAGGTTTGCATGGGTACTCTCCTCCAAGTTATGAAATTCTTATGGGTCCAACAAATCCTTACTCCGCCTGCCCCCTTTCCCGCAGCAGCTCGGACAGGCTGCGGCGTGCAGGCACCAACGGCTCACGGTGGTGTGTCCATCCCAGTTGTGAGGACGGCGTGAAAGCGCGCAGCCGGGTCGCCAGCCAACGGAACCAGCGATAAGCCGAGGGGCGCGCAAAGGCGCCGCTCCAGAAACGCCACACCAGCTGTTCCCCGCGGCTGAAGCTGGCGCCCTGCCCACGCAGCGGCTGGTCGACCTGCTGCGCCGGATCGCGGTTAGCCTCGGTACGCAGCCGCACGAGCAGGGAAGGAATCGGTATGCGCACCGGGCACACTTCGGCACAGGCGCCGCACAGGCTGGACGCCGTCACCAGGTCGGCGGTTTCCTCCAGGCCCAGCAAATGCGGTGAGATGATCTTGCCGATCGGCCCCGGGTAGGTAGTGCCGTATGCATGCCCGCCCACACGCTCATAGACCGGGCAATGGTTCATGCAGGCGCCGCAGCGAATGCACTGCAACGTGGCGCGCAACTGCTGGTCGGCATAGGCCTGGGAACGGCCGTTATCGAGCAGCACCACATGCATTTCGCGCGGGCCATCCAGTTCGCCGGCGCGGCGCGGGCCGGTGATCAGGTTGAAATAGGTGGTGATCGACTGCCCGGTGGCAGAGCGGGTCAACAGGCTTGCCAGCGGCACGATGTGCTCCAGCCTGGCCACCACCTTTTCAATGCCCATCAGGGCTATATGCACGTCGGGCACGGTGGTCGAGAGCCGGCCATTGCCTTCGTTCTCCACCAGCCACAAGGTACCGGTATCGGCGGCAGCGAAGTTAACGCCGGACAGGCCGATGTCCGCATCAGCGAATTTCTGGCGCAGCGAACGGCGGCCGGCCAGGATCAGCGTATCGACGTCTTCAGTGTAGGGCGTGCCGGGCAGGTGACGCTCGAACAGGGCCCCAATCTCGGCGCGCGTCTTGTGCAGCGCCGGCATGACGATGTGCGACGGCTTTTCCTCCGCCAGCTGCACGATGTATTCGCCCATGTCCGATTCGATGCATTCGATGCCGCGTTCAGCCATGTAGTGGTTCAGTTCCACCTCTTCGCTAGCCATCGATTTACCTTTGACGATGCTGCGTGCGCCGCGCCGCTGCGCGATGCCGTGAATGATGGCGTTGGCCTCGTCCGCCGTGGACGCCCAATGTACATGCACGCCGAGCGCCTGCAGGCTGGATTCGAACTGCACCAGCAGGTCCGGCAGGTTGGCCAGCGCATGCTGGCGTATCGCCTCACCCAGGTCGCGCAGCTGCTCCAGCTCGTCGGCATCCTGGAACTGGGTGCTGCGCTTGGTCTGCAGGAATTCCATCGCACCGCGCATGCTGGTGCGCAGCGCCTGGTCCTGCAGGGCACCGCTGACCCGTTCGCGGAAATCGGCTGGCGAGACAAAATGCATTGGCCGTGCGTTCATGCCTGAACCTCCAGCACATCGTCGACAATCACGACCCACAGCGCACGCGGACCGTGTGCGCCATAGGCCAGGGTTTGCTGGATATCCGATGTTTTTGAAGGTCCCGACACCAGCACCAGGTTGGTCGGCATGCCGTCGCTCCAATGTTCGGCGTGCATGGCCGAATGCAGGTCGGCATGCAGGTTGCTGGCATACACAAGGGCCACATGCAGCGGCGGTACCAGCGAAACGGTGCGCGGTGTACCGGCATCGGGCGCGAGAACCAGCGTGCCGGTGGCGGCAATGCCGGATCGTGCCACGGTAAAGCCGGCGTCCACAGTGGAGAACAGGGAATCCTTCCACGCTTCCAGCGGCTGCGAGAACGGGAGCGCTTGCACGGATGGGGACAGCGCAGCATGCAGGGCCGCACCTTCGGCAGTAGCTTGATCCAGCAGCATCCGTTGCACGCCTGCCTGCGCCAGCTTGTCGGCGAGCAGCGCAGGCCAGCCGCTTACGTCGCTGCGCATTACTTCGGTGCGGACCGATGTCATAACACGCTCCATTTCGTCCGCACGCTGCATCGCTGTCGCGCTGCGCGACAGGCCGCGAGCATGGTGCCGGTTGATGCGCTGCTCAAGCTCGCGACTATCCGGCGTCGGCGCCGGTGCGGCAACGCGAAGCGCGCCAAGGATACGTTCGCGTGCGCCCATGCTGCTCATGCTGCACCGCCTTCCTGGCCGCCAAGGCGGCGCCACAGGAAGCTGGCCATGTGTTCCACCTGTAGGGGCGCGCCCTGGCGCTGTGCTGCGTGACCGATATTGAGCAGGCACCCGCAGTCGGCGGAGACCAGACGTGTACAGCCTGTTGCGCAGGCGGCAGCTACTTTGTCGGCGACCATTGCGCCGGAAATGTCGGGATGCTTGAGCGAGAAAGTCCCGCCAAAGCCGCAGCACTCAGATTCGCGTTTGTGCTCTACGCGCGTCACGCCGGGCATGGCGTCGAGCAAGGCAACCCCATGCTCCCTGGTGCCCATTTCGCGCCGGGCACCACATGAGGTGTGGAGCACGACGCGTTCTTCGGCCTGGACGGTCGCAGCATGAAGGTCGATGTGAAGTACGTGCAGCAGGAACTCGCTCAGTTCGTAAATCCGTCCTGCGAGCTCGCGCGCCTTGGCGGCCGCTTGCGGATCGTCGTCGAACAGTTCCGACCAGTGATGGCGCATCATGCCAGCGCAAGAACCGGAAGGCACGATGACGGGCCAAGCCTCCGGGAACAGATCCAGCTGTGCACGCGCCACGGCGCGTGCCTGTTCGGGATTGCCGCTGCTGTATGCCGGCTGGCCGCAGCAGCTCTGGCCGCGCGGATAATGGACGGTCACGCCTTCATGTTCCAGCAGGCGCACTGCGTCCAGCCCTGCTTCGGGCATGAACAGGTCAACGATGCAGGTGCCGAACAGGTACACGTGCACATTGCGCTGGCCGGCCAGCGATGGGTATTGTCGGGGCTTCATGGTGCGTCTCCTCTGTTTTGCTTATTCCGTCGACAGGTCCCATAATTCCCGGGAGCCGGCGGCGCAGCAAACTGGTCGGACCAGTGACCGCAAAAGGAGAGCGTGGGATGAAAGCAAACGGACTGGTAGAAGAAGTGCAACGCCAACTGGAAGTGGCGCTGCTGGACGGGCGCTATCCTGCCAACAGCAAACTGCCGTCAGAGCGCATGCTCGCCGAGCAGTTCGCGGTGTCGCGCAATACGATACGCGAGGCCTTGCAGAGGATGGTGGCGCGCGGCCTGCTGCGCAGCCGCCCCGGTGCGGGCATGTTTGTGGGCGATCAGTTGCGCACCAGCACCTCGTCGCCATGGGCGCAATTAGTGGTCGATCAACCCGCGCTATTGAGCGACGTGCTGGAATTTCGCCGTGTGCTGGAAGGCGCTACCGCCTACTACGCCGCACTGCGCGGCACGGAAGAAGAATTTGCCGGCATCCGCGCCCTGCAGGCAGCGCTGGAACAGGCGCGCCTGGATGAACAGGAGGCCGCCGAAGCGGCGCTCGACGCGCAATTGCACGAGGCAATCGCGCTCGCTTCGCATAACAGCATGTTCCTGCACCTGCATGCGAGCGTGCTGGTGATTTTGCGTGAACACATTACGCTGAATGGTTCCAACTTGCGCGCACTGGATGCCGAAGTGTCCGGCCAGTTGCTGCAACAGCACCGCGCCATCTGCCAGGCCATTTGCGCCCGCCGGCCTGAAGCCGCGCGCACTGCGATGCAGGGGCATATCGACTATGTGGCAGGCAAGCTGGAGGCAGCCTGACTGGTCCAACCAGAACAAGTCCGAACGCGCAAAAGCAAAAAGCCCGCTGGCACATGCCTAGCGGGCTTTTCTAATAAGAGCCTGACGATAACCTACTTTCACACTGGTTGCAGCACTATCATCGGCGCAGAGTCGTTTCACGGTCCTGTTCGGGATGGGAAGGGGTGGGACCGACTTGCTATGGTCATCAGGCATGACTTGTCAACAATCCGGGAAGAAGTAAAGTTGGGTAGTGTTCTCAAACACTGTAAGTGCTACATAACCGTCAAGGTTATAGGGACAAGCCGTACGGGCAATTAGTATCAGTTAGCTTAATGCATTACTGCACTTCCACACCTGACCTATCAACGTCCTGGTCTCGAACGACCCTTCAAGGAGCTCAAGG